>Ga0315899_10001652_pt1 | contig 25331 bp, 39 predicted proteins | sample LakEriMetagenome_2_FD_203518 | JGI IMG/M metagenome (GOLD analysis project Ga0315899, IMG submission 203518) | Freshwater fungal communities from buoy surface, Lake Erie, Ohio, United States - Buoy 4 MA112 | ecosystem: Environmental > Aquatic > Freshwater > Lake | place: USA: Lake Erie, Ohio... | reverse complement strand
CCTGCACTTACTGTAGCCCCTGAAAGTATAAATATATTTCTATCAAATTCAAGTTCATCATCTACGGTGCCTAATCTTAAAGCTCTTGTTATTATGTATTGAGAAGCTATAAAATCACTAACTTTTGAATAGTTAGAATCACTATCATTGTCTATTGAATAGTCATTTTGCATACAAATATCTCTAGGACTATCTTTGCTATTACTATAGCCTATTTGAATTTCTTTATAGTAAGGTGCTAAGAATGGAGATATTTCAATAATGCCATCTATTAAATCGGTATCCAAAAATTGATATTCACTTGGAACTAATGTATCTGAATAAAAGTCATACACGCTCATTAATCTTTTTTCCCCTGCTGGATTTGTATCATAAAAATATCCAAGTCCGCAGCATACAATCTTTTCTAATTCTCTAAAAAAGTCGGTAGGCTTAACAATAAAATCAGCTACATTTATTTTACCTCTAATATAATCGCCTCTTGAAAACCATAAATCTGAAAAGCAATTCGTATAAGCAATATTTATATCAGTTCCAAATATTTCATTAAGTGCATAAAGTCCTGGATATGCTTTTGTTTTAGTGTGGTATGGAAGTATTTCGGAGGCGTTTACTATTGGTTCTTTTACGTCTTTTGTTAGCTTAAATTCAATGTCTATTGTGTTTGACAACGTATAAGATGCGTTTTTAAAATGAATTTTATTATAAGGATAATATTCCCATTTACCAGACACTGGGTCATATATTGGTGCTGGGTCTTCTATTTGTTGATACAAAATTTCATAATAAATCCAAACTTTTTCTTGTTCCTTTAACTCTAATGTTAATGAAATTGACTTATTGTATGATACTGTATAGGCAATGGGAGTGGATGTGTTTATTATAGTTGAGCTTGCATATAATTGATTTTTCATTATATACCTTGAACTATTGTAGGTTTTTCCAACAATAATTATTTCATTAATTTGACCAATTTGACATTTAGCAAAAGTAACATCTAATAAATCTAAAGTCAATTGGTCGTTAAATGTATCAATTGTAAAATCTCCAGCTGACAAATTATTTTCAAATATAGGTTCAGGCTCTATTTCTGAATATGTACTGCCTATACTAGTTACTGTACCAGATACATCACTAACATTCATAATTTTAAATAAAACTCCACCACCTATATTAAAACTGTCCATTAACAATCCATCACTATTTTCTAAGTCATTTCTAGTTACATCTACTCTTGGCATAATGTAATGCAAAACATCTCTATAGTAAAGAAGTGTTGGGAATGGAAGCGAATTAGGGGGAACAGGAGGTGGACCGCCTGGTCCTACAGGTGGTGAAGTATTATATAAAACTGGAAATGGTGACCAATCCCAAGTATGGTCAGTATTTAATGTATCTTGATTTATTTTAGCATATACGTTTTGACTAGCAAATGAATATCTTAAAGGTAAATTTCTAATATAAAAATCTTCAGGCTGAGATAATACCGTTGTCAAATTAACTTCTTTTTCTAAGTCTTTTTTCCATAGACTATTAACTTCAATAAGTCCTATCGTAGTGAAGTCTCCCTGATTATTGTACTTCTTAAAGTCTAAATCAAATCTATAAATTTGCGAATTAGGTCCGCAAGTATCGGTTATTTCTATATAACCTGTAGCTTCCACGCCTTTACTCTCATATTCTGCGTCTAGTTCGGTTTTGCCACTTGAACAATAGAATTTTAATTCAGCTTCTATTTTTGTGTCAATGCAGCTGTATTGAAAGTCTCTATCCAAGGATAATTTAATCACTTCTAAGCCTATTGGCTTGTCTAAAGTGCTTATTTCAATGCCATTAATAACTATTTTGGTTACTTCCATTGTGCAAATATACGAATAAAACATACAAAAAAAGGTGCAATTTGATTATAAGTTGTATATTTGCAATTGTATTTAATTAATCATAAACAAAAACAAATGAAAAAAACACTATTTATCCTATCATTATTTATGATAGTATCCTGTTCTAAGGATTGTATTTACAAAAAAGCCGAACTAGACAAAATGTTTGAAAGTGAAGTAAGGGCGGCTGGTAGCAATACCCAAAAGATTAACATAATCATTCAAAAGTATAATTTAAAATATAAAGACGCCTGCTAATGAAAAGACCACTACCACATATAATAGCTGTATATAATTGCAGTGCCTTCGGACTTGACGCTAAGGTTTACGATAAGATATACGGAAGTAAAGGATACGATTTGTATGCTGATTATTGCAGGGCAAATGAAACAGATAACCTAGAAACCGAAATACTAGACCAAAGCGAGTTCAGGAGAATTGATAAGAGTAAGTATTATGAAATCAATAAAGGTGAACTAGGTACTATCTACGAATACAAGGCAAACAAAATGCTGACATTTCAAATAGCTAAAAAGGAAATAGCTAGGCTTAATAGAGTTTTGCAATTATGCGACCTAGACCCCAGCGAACTAACTGAAAAAGATAAAAAGAGTTTAGAGCCTTATAGCGTCTTTATGAAAAAAGCTAAAAGGGAAATACTCAAAGATATAGACTACGTTAATAAATGCGTCGAGCTATGTAAGCTGAAAACCTTCTACCAAGTATAATCCTTTTTAGCTAATCCTTTTATGCTTTGGTTAGTCTCAACTAGCCTTCTATCTATTGACTTTAATGTAGAACTAGAAACCCTAGCAATAAGGTTGTTTTCCGCCTCTATTATTGAGCTCCTATAGTTTTGGGCGGCTTGACTTTCCTTAGCTTGCAAGGCTGGCATTACATAGTGGCGATTAATATAAGCGTCTCTTTCGCTATCTGACATGTTTATAGCCTCTAATAATCCTAAATTGTCGCCTTTCATAGCTTGAGACCTTCTAGTTATAAACTCGTTACCTTCGGCTTCTATTAGAACTCCACCTGCGGCGTGTGGTCTTCCACTAATCATTCCATTTATATCTGAGCTTGGAACCGCTCCACCTTTTGCAAACTTTGGAATAGGTTGCGCTGATATAAGTGCTATCTGTGCCGCTCCTAATGCTGCTGCTATTGCTGCAAGTATAGGTCCCCCTTTAACAAATCCAGTTACAACCGCAACCGCTGTATTAATTATTGCATCAAATATAGCTTTACGTTTGTCCGCTTCGGCTTGTTTACGTTTAATTTCCTTTTCTTTTAATGCATACTTTTGTCTAATCAAATCCTTTTTCTGCTCGTTATCACCTGCTAATCTTAGCTCTTCTTCCTGTTGAACTTGTAAGGCTGCTAATTCTTCTTCCCTACGTTTAGTGTCTGCAGCAAATAAAGTATTTGAAACGGTTTGAGCTACAGCTCCAGCTGCTTCTGCTGCTGCTGCTGCTTTTTCTCCAGGAGTTGCACCTTTTTTTTCTAAGGTCTTTTGCAAATTTTCAAGAGTACCCTTTACTTTGTTTACGTCAGCAGGGTTTATTCCTATTTGTAAAAGTATTCCATTTTGAGCAAATTCTATTAATTCATTAACCGCTTCTTTTAATAATTTCTCTCTTTTTTTATTTTTTTCAATTTCTTTATCTAGTCTTTTATCCGCTTCTTGATTAATGAATGTAGTAATGTCTTCTTCTGCTTTTTTTACAGTACCTGACCATTTACTAGCTATTAATATTTTTGATTCTAATGTGCTTAATTCTAAATCTTTTATTTTTTGATTGTACTGCTCCTCACTTATTTGACCATTTGCTAGTTCAGTTTTTAATATTAATGCTTTAGCAGTAGAAGAACTTTCGGCTATTTTTAATTCATTTAAGTATTTTTCTTCTAATAACTTAACGTTAGCTTCCTTTTCTTTTTTATCTATCTCAGCTATCCTAGCCTCTCTTAGCTTTATAAGTTCCGCCTCTAATTCTTTATTGGTTTCTATTTTTAGAAAAAACTCATCTCGTATCTGCTGACGCTCTCTTTCAAATTCATTTTTATAGTTGGCATTTTCTATTTCGTCTAATATCTTTTGACGCTCTTGAGCAGCTTTAAATACAGCTTCATTCTTTGCTTTTTCTAAATCGTTTTTTATTTTAAGTGCTTTTTGAGCTTCTGCACTTAGCTTTTTTTCATCGCCCTCTGTAGCTGCTACATTCTTAGTAGATGTTGTTATAGAGCTATCTGTAGTTAATAAATCCTTTTTATCCGTTACCGTAGTTATCTTCGCAGTAGCTTGAAGTTTTTTGCCTAATTCAGCTTGGAGAGTTTTTAAGTTTTTAGTTAGTCCATTTACATCAACTCCCAATGATTCTAATATAGGTCTTACAGTTTCAGTTATACCTAAAATTGCATTTATTACGTTTAGCTTAACCTTATCAAAGGTCTTAGTTACTATGCCTGCAAGTCCATCAAAATATGATATAACTACATTAAGCGCACCTCTAAAGTCACCTGCAAAAATAGCCTTCCAAAAGTTAACAAATGTTTTAACTTGAAGTGACATAAGTTCAAATGCACCTACTAATACATCTTTTAAATTACTGATAAATAAAATTAAGCCATCAATAACTATCCTAACACTAGCAAACAATTGGTCAAAAACTTTTGTGAAATCACTTGCACTAGCTTGACCTAATCCAAATGCAGAAGCTATTTCTACGAAAGCATTGTATATACCAATACCAAGTTCTTTTACAGCATTAAATAAAACGGTAAATAAATCAATTACCTTTTGTATATATTGACTTTCATTAAAAAAAGTAATTATTGCGCCTCCTATTTGACTAAAAAAATTAGTTACACCTGGTAATGCTTGAACTATAAAAGATATTAAAGTATTTAATCTTGATGTAACCTCCGATATAATTGGAGCTAAGGCTTCCCCTAGATTTTTAAATAGCATATCTACATTATCTGACAAATTAGATAATTGACCACCTAATGTTTTACTGATAGCCTCCATGCCACCAGCAACCCCTTCTAAATCTCCATAAGAAAGTATTGCATTTTTAATAGCGTCTTCATTATTTGCAACTTCTTTTGTAATTCCTTTAAATGATAAACTAACTGTATTTCCTTCCTTAGATGCTCTTATTCCAAACTCCTTTAATCTTTCAAATTCTCCAGTTTGTGCATCTAAAACCGCCTCTGTTAATTCATTAAATGACTTGCCCTGACTAGATGCTATATCTCCTAGCTTAGTCATTTCTTTGGTGGTTAATATTATTCCCCTATTCGCAAATTTTATAAAACTTTCCGTTAACTCATCTACTTGGAATGGAGTTGTAGAGGCAAATGAAACTATATCGTCAAGTGCTTTCTTTGCTTTTGAATTGCTGCCTAAAGTATTTGTAAGAACAGCTTCAAACTTTTGAAATTTTGCTGTACTATCAACTATTTTTGAACCAAGTGAACCTATAGCACTTGAAATAGAACCGATTGCACCAACTGCTAAACCGCCAAAAGCCCCAGCTATTGCAGAACCTATACCATTACTTCCTGTTAATGATTGGCGTAATTTTCCAAATGTACCATTTAGATTCGATACCTGATTAACTGCATCTTTTGTATCTACTTTGACATTGATTTCATTTTTTTCAATATCAGATATTGTAGAATTGCCCTTTTTTTTGAGTTCGTCAAATTCTTGTTCGGCTTGTTTAGTATCTAACCTGGCTTTTATTATTATTTCATCTATCATATTTAATGATTTTAAATGTTATGAAATATCCTAAAGCCTTCGCTACTTATTGGATTTTTTGGTTTCTTTTGGTATGCTTTGAATGAACTTGGTCAGTGCGAAGTAATAATCTCGCATTGTGCCGTTCCATACTCTATTATAATCATCTACATTTTGGCAAATGTAAACTAACTGCTCTTTTATTTTTTCGGTGTACTCTGTATATTCTTGAATTGGTCGGAGTTGCGGATTAAATTCAACGTCTCCTCCAATATCTCTAGGTTCTTTTCCGCTATTCGTGTATATGAACTCCAGTCTATGTCCGATAGATTCGCCGACTTTAAAAAGTTCCTGAACTCTGGACATAAAAAAAAACCAGTATCAGCCCCTCCACTTGCTCTCATTGTGTTCTTTATATCCTTAGACTTTTCCTGTAAGAATAGTTGGTCTACAAATTCGTTTTTCTCATCGCCTCGCAAATATAGAACGCTCATTATATCATAAATAATTCCAGTATCTAGGTTTAGTTTTGCTCGCTCTTCCATTACTAGGTGAGCCGCTTCGTATTGCTTTATGTTAGCATAACCCTTACACTTACTAAAGAATATATCCATTTCTGTTCGCTTAATACCTAAAAAGTATTCTTTGACCATTGGCAGATAATATTCAATATACCTCGCAGGGTTCATATCATTGGCAGCGTCGATATAGTGATAGTAATTATGACCGCTTGCACCTGTGAAAGCATAGCGCATTTGAACGGTTCTACCTCCAGCCTCTACTTTTTTAGGGAATAGCTTTTCTTTTATACTAGCAAATTTCATATAGGTAGTCATTTTGTTCTTCACACTCCATAAATGTTAATCGAATAACCTCGGCTAATTGGTCATTTCCGTTGCAGTCTATATACATAAAGTTTACAGCTACATTGTTATTGTCTCTCAATTGTAGTTTAAATGTAACTCCCTCAGCTGCAAAAGATAGTATTTCATTGTCAGTCAAAACTATATCTCCAGCTATTTCCGTTAGCTCTATATTACATTGTCTTATATTACCTTTGTAGACTATTAGTGTTAAGTCTGTTAGGCTTTCAGCTATCTTGACATTGGAGTCACAGATTGATAGCATTATTTTGGGCTCACATAAAGTGTTCATACTTTTTAATTATTTAAATGTTTCCAAGTTTTATTTTGTTTAATATTGTGTATAGTAGATTTACAAGCATTATATAATCTAGCTATTGATGCTCCATTTTCTCCTTTAGCCAATCTTTGCTTTATATCTATTACTTGATTGTCCGTAAATATACTTTTAGAATGCACTTCACCTCTTTTCCTAAGACCCATATCAAACGCATGCTTAGCATTTTCAGAAGCAGACACCCACTCTAAATTTGCCAAACTATTGTCTAATTTATTGCCGTTTTTATGATTTATAAAAGGTTTATTTTCAGCATTTGGAATAAATGCAATAGCTAATAGTCTATGCGCTAGATGTCTTTTAACTTTTAAATTTAATGATAAGTCAACAACAGCATATTTGTTACTATAATTATTTGGCTTTAAAAACTTTTCCTTAGTTGTACAATATCCATCTCTGTTCTTTTTTATCTTAGGCAAACTTTTTACTCTACCTAAATTACTTATCTGATAATGACCTTCATAGCCAAGTATATCTTTCCATATTTCTGGTAGTTCTATGTTATTTGTATTATTAATCATTATATAATCGGTCTCGTATTAACGTGGAAATTGTAACTGCAAAGATACAAATAAAAAAAACTTTCCATATAGGCAAAATAAATAGTAAGGGTAGGCTATGTATTGAACTCATACAAGTTCCGCAGGCGAATAGTGGTTTTCTTATGTGTTTATGCTTTATATTCTTATCTAACCATTTATAAAGCGGCTCTAATACCATACCCTCTCCGAATGCTAAATGAATAGCGTTGATCCATAAACTAACCCCTAATGCGAATAAGATTAGCTCTGTTATTGTTATTATGTTAGTCATTAATTAAGTGTTTTATTTCTGAAATTGCTTTTTTGATTATAGCGACCACTGAGCGATTGTAAGAACCGAAATGAACTTTGCACCTAGAACAAAAGATGCTATCATAAGGGAAGCCTATATGGTTAAATATTCCGTTATTATACCAGTTAGGACTAGAGTCGCAGCCTATTAGCTTGCATATTAGTTTACGCTTTCTCATTTATTTCTTTTTAGAATCATTGTTTTTCTCTTGACTAGCATAGTAGGCTTTCAATGCACGTTCACAATCCTGTAGTGAAGTGTAAACACATTTGCCGTTTCCTATTTTCTATTTATTAGTTGAGCATTTAATACAAGGCATATTTTATAATTTAGTGCAAATTTAATGATTTTTAGATAGTTATACCGAATTTAATTGGATTTTTATATACATTGTCATTGAGGAAAAAGTGCCAATTTGCTAAGTAACGCCAGCAATCCACAAAGTCAGCTCTCTGTGTAGCGTCATCCCTTTTGTCCTTTAGTAGCCCTCCGTCAGCATCTCTCTCAGTATTTTGTAGTTCAAAGATTAAATTCTCCATTGACGGGTCTATTAATATATCAGGGTGGTGATAAAATAAATAATTGCAAAGCTCTACACTATCTTTCACTTTTGGATTTACACTTGGAGTTTGAAGTCTCCGACCTAGATTAAATGCTTTGTTTAGTTGTAATATGTTTGACAAACCAGCTGCAGTTTTTTGGCTTCCCGTAGCATCCGTAGTCATGCAAAGTGAATGTACATGATTAGGATAGTTAGCTTTTATAAAGTCTATTAGTAATTGAGTGTTATGTATTCCGTCCTTTGGTGTGATTTTTATTTCTCTTAACCCTCTAATTTTGTGACCATTTGAATCACGATATATTTGAAATACAATACAAGCGAGAGGATTATTGTTAAAATCTATTCCGAATAGCAATGGAATACCTGAGACCATTTCAGTTTTGCCGACGTGCTTAGTAACGTCAAATGTAGGGAACGCTGGACTTTGCACTTCTATTATACCCCATTCACCTTTTGCATAAGGTAAGTATTTCGCTGGGTTAGTGAATTTAAGATTATGATAGTGAGCCTTTCGCTCTGGAGGGCAAAATGGATTGTCTTCAAATGTAGTGTGAGTTGCTCGGTACTTAATAGATAGCTGCTTTATAACTCCATTCTCGACATAGTCTATTACTTTACTATGGGTAAATGATTTGTCTGATGTATGGCTAAACCAATCCTTCCATAGCCACCAGTCCTCTTTTTTATTGACTCCTTTCGGCATTTCAGGATTAAACATAAAGACCACCTTTGTTTTAATAGAGTTATGCCTTAGCGTGGTGAGTATCATTGTCATGTCTTCGCTTGTAATCTGGTCGCCTTCTTCTATCAATGCCATTGTCGGATTCATTAATGACTTGAGCTTAGCAGGTTCGTCAAGACCTCGACAAATGAAAATGCCATTGTCTAATACTGAGCGCACCTCCATAGGACTTTTAGAGCTATCAAAATATGAATCCAATCTCCATTCTTGAATTATATCGAGCACATTTGAATAAATAGAATCCTTAATCGTGTCTTTTACCTTTCGGATTAATATACATTTAAAGTCTTTGCGAGTCTTCGTGTAATCATATAAGGCTAATTGACTCCCTGCTTTTGTTTTGCCAGAGTCTCTAGTTCCATATAAGAACTCTATTTGAATGTCATTGTCTTCAAATAGATGCTTATAGCATGGTAAAATCTTATTTACTAGCGTTCTAGTCGCCTGCATTAAATAGGTCTATTGTATTGATTTGAGCTTCTTTTATTCTTTTTTCGGCTATTTCAAAGTATTTATCATCCATCTCTATTCCTATGAAATTACGTTTAGTATTTATACATGCAACTCCTGTAGTTCCGCTACCCATTGTGTTGTCAAGCACTGTATCGTTTTCGTTAGTGTATGTTTTTATTAGGTATTCCATCAACTCAGCGGGTTTTTGTGTTGGATGTTTTCCACCCTCACCTCCTTTAAATGGAGTTGCGAAATATTGTATTGTTTTTGGGTAGCCATCAGTAACATCTATTTGTCTATCTACTTTTGTAAAACTATTGTAAACATCAACCTTTTCAACTTGACCACTTTTAGTTCGCTTGTCTAAATAACCTTTTTTTATCATTTGCGGATTATAAGTGCATTGCTTTTTATAGAATACACAAATATTTTCGTGTTGTCGCATTGGTTGTTTTTTTGAGTTTAAATGTCCCGTTGGATGTGATTTTTGCCATATCCACTCATACTTAAACATCTTTGGATTACTCATTATTAAAGCACTCGTAAATGGTTGTGAAGATGTTAATACAATCGCACCATTATCTTTTATAATTCGTTTGTACTCTTTCCAAAGTTCATTAAGTGGTAAAATACTATCCCATTTACAAGCAGTAGTTCCATACGGCAAATCGCAAATAATGGCATCAATACTTTTATCAGCTATTGACTTCATAACTTCTAAACAATCTCCCTTATATAGTTGTATCATTGTTTAAAATATTTGGTCTCCGTACGGTGGAGGTTGGGCATTTTAGATTTGATTATCAATACTTTGAAAAATGACTTTTTATTCAATTATTATATTTATGCTTTCAACTGTGGTCTTTTGCTCTATCCTCTTCGGCATTTCAAAGCCTTCTATCTTTGCGAGCAATGCTGCTATCCTTGAGTAAGTTTCTGCATCATCGCCCTCTTTTGACTGGATAAATTTATTATAAGTCAATTTAGCTACATTAGAGGTCATTTCAACGAATTTTTCCCTAGTTAGTATGTTAGCACTATCTTTTGCTTTTAACGTCTCTATGAGGTTCTTTTCCCTTGCATTTTGGATTTTCTCCTTAGCTTCTGCAATGTATTCAGCTATTGTAGTATTTTGTAGTAACTTGTAGCCATTAACCCTTGCACTTTCACTACTTGCTTTTGGATATGCCTTTTGATAGCTAACTATAGGGTCGTTAGTAATGATATACTCGTCTGCGAATACTTTGTGCTTATTGCTTTGAATCATATTTATGCGGTCTGCTCTATAATTAAAACGGCGTTTCCTCTTTTTTAGGAGCTACAGAAATAGTCTTGCTAGAATCTATGAACACTACCTTTCCATTGCCTGAGAATATTCTAGTAGCTTTTGATTCGCGTTCTTCTTTTGTTTGACCTATCCATTCGCTTACATTGTTTCCAAAATTGTCTAATCGGTCATTTATGCTTATTGTAGTGGATATTCCTTTGCCATTCTTTTTGGCGGCTTCTAAAAGTGCTTCTAGTTGTTTGATGCTTCTGTAGTGATTGATTAACATATTGAGTTTTTTAAGTGGTTTATTTAATTACTTTCGCAAAGATACTAATTTATTTCTTCAACTTCTAGGCTTTTTTCAAAGTCTAAGCATTGAGATTCATTCATTAATATCATTTTATACATAACTGAAATCATTGTGAATATCTTTTCATTAGATAGGTCTTCAAATATTGCATTATAGTCTGGAGTTCGTCTTTTTATATCCAATTTTAATACATTGGCTTGGTTTCTTATGGCGTTTAGCTTATCCCATACGCTCCTATCTATATTCGCCTTATTGGTAAATTCCACTTCATACTTGAGCATTTCTAAGTAGTGGGTTATTCTGTACAATCTTAATGCATCTTCATTCATTAGTCTATTTTCTTTTTAGGCTCTACAACTATAAATCTCAATCTTTTTCTATTCTCCTTTTGAATAAACATATCAAAATAAGCATATTTTTGACCTTTAGATTTTAATTCTAGTAAATACTCTAAGTGAGCGTCAATATCCTCTCTTATTTGTCCATAGTAGTCTTTATTCCTAGTTAACTTTTGGCTTGGTATTGATGGGTCTCCGTATATTCCTTTTGGGTATTTTATTTTTTCTTCCATTGTTTTTAATTAATTACTTTGCAAAATTACAATTTTATTTTTAAATGTCTTTATTATTTATGTAGTTGGTTATTTCGGTTCTGAACTCTTCAAAGCTGCGGCAGATAATGTACTTATACTTAGTCAATTTTACCTTTTTTTCAAATGCTTTCTGGCTTTGAGATTGCACTCCTTTGTCCGTTTTTAGCTCAATTAGCAATCCATTATACTTGTCATTGCCGAATAACAGAATCAAATCAGGGAATCCAGCTCGGCATCCTAATCTTTTGAATAGAGCACCTTCAAACTTAGTTCTCCGACCTCCATTAGGCGAATGGTGCAATATGTACATAGGAAATTGTAAATCAAACCATTTTATGCAGGCTTCCTGTATTGAGTCTTCTAAGTGTTTCATATATCTAATCTATTTAATGAGTAATTATTTTCTTTTGCCCACTTAGGTTCTAATTCTATTTTATTGTGGCATTCTCTACATACCCCTAGAAAGTAGCTTATATCGGTCAATAGTTTACCTATTCTCCCTTTTTTGTGGTGTACTTCCGTTGCCAACTCTTTGCAGCCTTTGACCTGGCAAAATATTAATGATTCTAAAAATACTTTCCTTACTTTAGTATAGTTTTTATTTTCTAGGTTTCTCTTTTGGGAAACTTTTTTAATAGGCTCAGGACTTTCAAACCAATTATAAAAACAACGGCAGCCGCTTGTCCCTAATCCGAATTTAGAAAAATAGACTTTCATACCACCACGCTCGGCATATTGTAGGTCTTGTCCGCATCCTTCACCTTTTGCCTTTCCAGTTCCTTTACATTTCTTTAAACTAGGCATATATAATTATTGAGCAGTTATAGTTAGTCATTAAATGGATTACTAGGCGTTAAATCTATTTCATTTATTCTTAAAATTGTAGCCAATGAATCTAACCCGCTAAATTTAAAACGCCTTGACTTCCAGTCATATTCAAATAATGAAGTTCCTTTTTTGCCTACTTGCTTTTGTCTTTTAATCTTTAAGGCTTTAAATTCACATTGAGCGTTGCTAGGGTCTGAACTTGCGAGCGGTCTATGATATACGTAAATATTATCCATTTTGTTATTCCACATTGCACCGCCTGCTAAATCATAAACGTCTGGGCATGGATAGTCATTTGCTCCATACTTTTGCATAGCTTTAGGGTGTGCAACTATTAAACCAAATACATTGTTTTGAACGCTGAATTTTTTATACTTAGATAGAAACTCAGATAAGTATCTATCGTCTCTTCCGTTTTTAGAATCATAGTCGTTATGTAATTGATTAAATGGGTCAATCACCACACCGTCTATTTTTTCCTTTATAATCAATTCTAAAAAACGCTCTTGTATGTATTCAGGCGTTGGATCATTGTCAATTGGATATACATTAAAAAAATGTTTACTAACTAAGTCATAGGCATTTTCATAAGTGTATCTACCAACTCTATTCATATTTTCAGGCTTAGTGCTTTGGCCTACTAATATTTCAACGAAGTCGTCATAAAACTCCTCTGCTGGTTGATTTTCTGGACTGAATATTGCAAATTTTTCCTTAAACATAATGGAACGAATCAAAAGAATATACATTAGCATAGTGGTTTTACCCATATTGCCATGACCTGTAAACAAAGTAATTTCACCTCGTTTCATTTTATATCTTTCGTCAATCTCTACTATTCCAATAGGGTCAAGTTTCTCATAGCCTTTGTCGTATAAGTCCATTGCTTTATCCTTAACGTCAATTCCATATATAACGTCTTTAGGCTTAATAGATAAATCGTAGATAGATAAATCAATCTCTATTTCTTTTTTGCTTACCTTATCAATTAAGATTGTATTTTCAAATTGAGCGTTCCCAAACTTATTACATTTATACGCTGACCTAATTGCTTGCCTTGCCTCAGTATCTGTAAAGTCTGAGCCTGTACTAACTTGACTTAATATTAAACTCTCGGCAGATTCTTGATGTATTCCAAAACGTGAACAAGCTCCAGCTAGTTTGAATATAAATAAATTACGCTCACCACTTCTAAACGCATCGCCTTTATTAGTTAGCCATTTCATGATATTATTGAATGTCTCATTTTGACTATCTATTCCTTTGCTTTGCTCTATACGCTCAACCTTTTTTATTGTATTGAATATTTCAGAATCTTTATTAATGTATATCTCAGGGTCATAGCTTTCATAGCATACCCTAGATTCATTAACTCCAGATTTATCAACCATTGGGAATATATCTGCAATAGCTCCGAAGTGTTCACGGTGTTTTTTTGGATTGGCAATTCTAAATAATGCTTTCAAACCATCTCCACTTGGTGAAACCCAGCAAGCATAGCAATAAGGACTAGATATTATTTCAGTTTGAAAATCTCTAAGGTTTTCTAACTTATCAAAATCCAATACTATAAATCCAGAATTTTGAATGCACGTTGTATCTGTTCGGTCTCCGTACTTACCACTAAATACTACGCAAGGTAAATCACGTTTTAATTTATCTCGCTTTTCTTTGTCTAAGGTTGCACGGATAGCCTCAACTTTTTCTTTTGACTTTCCATTTTCTATCCTTTCCAATAATTTATCAATGGACAAATAATGAGGTTTTTTAGTATCGTATATGTTTTTGTAAATTGTTGCTATCATTCTGGGAGTAAATATTTAGAATCGTATTTGTTTTGACGCACTACGTCATTATGCTCTTTGTTCGTTCTTAAATCTTGTTTTATCATGCTAATTGAACTATTAAACCAGCTTTCTAATTTAGGGTCAATATGATTTAATTTAGGATTTTTTATTTCCCACTTTAAACTATTACTATGCCATGTAGATAAACGCTTTTTAGTTTCCCATGTAGGCTGTAATTCATATTTCATTTTACCCTTACTATTCTTTTCGCTCCAGTGTAAGTAGAATTTTTCAAGCATATCTTTTGAGTAAGTGTCTGAGTAAGAAAATATTTCATTTTTAAAATCTATATCTTTGTCTATTGGTATATTTGTATCTTGGTATATTGGTATATCTATACTACTATTGCTTTGCCCATTGCTTTGTGTTTGCTTTGCCGTATGCTTTATGATTGCTTTATCTAATGCTTTGCCGTTTTTTGGCATAGCAGTTTTAAGGCTTATTATGTTTGCTGAATATTGATTTTTTGATTTTTGTATTAAATTAAAGAATCCCCATTCGCATAAATCTTCAAAGTATCTGATATATGTTTGATGTTTTTTTATTCCAATAGCGTCCATTGTCATTTGTGAAGGAAACCCAAATTTTTGTTTCCAGCCTAAACGGTTGCAATGTTCAATAGCAAAAAAGTAAATGGCAGCGTGGTTAGGACTTATTTTTTCTGGATTTTCAAAAGCGTAATCCCAAAAGGTTCGAGAAAGTGAGTATATATCCATTTTATTTTTTATTTGAATCATAAATATCATTAAACATTATTTCTATAATATTACAAATAGTTGTTTTGTCTCTTTCGCAACCATTATTTATAATAAATAAAATCATATGAATATATGAAATATCAAAATTTAAATCTTCATAATTAGCTTGATTATTGGAATATTTAATAAACTGATTAAACAATGACAAATGGTCTAAAGCAATAACCTCTCTATCATCTTCTTTAATATTATTTAATTGTTCATATATATAATCATATAAATCAAATTTTTTCGTATCTTCTTTTTTATGCTCGTTTTCGTGGCAAATATAGCAAAGAACTTGAAAAACGTCGTTATCATATTCCCATGCTTTGCGGTTTTTTAAATAAAATCTGTGGTGAACGTGCAATTGATTTTCTTCACAATTACATTTTTCGCATTTAAATCCTCTTAAATTAAGAATATCTAAGCGTTTCTTTTGCCATTTAGGACTTTTTAATTGTTCTTTGTAGTTCATTATGTAGCTTTTTATAAAAAGGGCGTGTCGTGGATAAGCTACTAACCCCGATAGCGAAACTATCGTTACCTACGCCCTGTATTGTTTGAGTAAATTTGTTCATTATTGGTAGCTTTTATGAAGGCAAATATAATACTTATTTTTTAAATAAATCAACTATTTTTTAATAGATTATACTTTTCTGGCATTCTACCAGCCTTTTTTAGCCTATAATAGTAAATAGGAATACGACCGTCATAGCCTTCGAGCTTTGTTTCGATTTGCCATTTAAAGACGTCTCTGAGCGATTTAATGCGCTGCATTGGATTGTTAGCCTTGCACTTTCTTTTAATGTCATGAATGTAGCTCTTTTTATTATCTAAAAGATACTGAGCCACTAAGTGTACACTGTTAATTTGCTTTTTCATTTTTTTTTGGTTTTATTGGTGAATTTAATTGTCTATTGTATTGAGCGTCTTTCCTTCGCTGAATCCATTCACTAGAAGTCATTTTCTTTCGCTTGTATATGACTTCACGGTTTATTACTGGAGCGGAATCAATATAATGTATTTTCTCGTGCTTTACTTTGCTATAGCTGTATGGGTTAGGGTCTGTTATGCTATCCGCCCAACATTTATAAGCATTGTTAAACACTTGCACTTTTCGGTCTTGTGGACATTCAGGTGAGTTGGCAAATTTCAGCATTCTATCTAGTAGTTTATCTGGTTTCATATAAAGCTATAAATTGAGCGTTCGGATATTCTTGTCTCCACTTATTAAAGGCTTCGCATACATCGCCTTCGTATGTTTTGCCTTCGCTATAGTAGTCTTTTGAGCTAATCTTAAATAATATGTGTATCATTTCTTTATGTAAAATTCGTTATCAAATCTAAATACTTCCGTTTCGTTATTCACCCACCAATCTTTTAGAGGCTTATAGTACACGCCATTTTTCAGCTGATTATAGAAAAACTCTATTTCATCTAATATGGTAGCGTTTGCCATTTGCTCGTAAGCTACATTTATCAAAGGGTGGTATTTTTCAGCCTTAATCAAAATTTCTTCACAGATAGCCTCGTCTTTGCTTATTTCATGGATATAAAACCTTTCTTCTAATGGGAACGGGTATTCAGTCCAATCTTCTTGACCGAATTTCTCTGGCTTAGTTAGGTAGTTAATAAGATAGGCTTTGTCAACTTTCAATGCTAACATTTGAGTCTGAACTTGATAGTAATATGCTTTCGATATTTTGGAGCTCTGTTCGATAAATCCTTTTATTGAGTATTGGCATTTAGCATCCCCTGTCCAAATACCATCTTCGTATGCGTCTGGCGTTGCGCTTAAATAGTCATTTACTTTAAATGATTGCTGCATTCCAGTTTCAAAATTGAAGTTATGCTGACCGCCTTTAATATTAATAAGTATATCTAAAGCTGCTGCTTCGTTATTTATTCCATGATACATTGCGCTGGTAGTTATATCGGGCTTACAGTCTACCAGACCTAGGGCTATCTCATAGATATACCCTAGTCTTGTAGCTCCAGTCCCTTCGGCGCATAGTCTAGAAACGCCGCTTGCTGAAAATCTGCCTTTATTTTCCATTGAGTTCTAATTTTCTTTTAGTGAATTTTTCTATTGTGGCTGCATCTTTTGGATTAATCTCGCTGAATAACTTAGTTAGGTCACCCTGTGTTTTACATCCTGCAATTCTACTATCTGTATCACCTTTTATTTGCTCACCAGCAGCGTCAATATCTGAATCTGTTATAATACCTAGAGCCGAACTTAATGCGTAGCGTCTCATATAAGTTATGGCTGAGCCTAATACTTGAAACTCATTCATTTTGGCTAGTTGCACACCCTGTGGTATATCAAATATACTTTCTAATGTTTCACCGCTTTCAATGTGAAATACAATAGTTTTGATAGACTTACCTTCGCCTAGCTGAGTGAATCCTATACCATTCTTTTTAAGTAGTGGATTAATGACTTTAAAGATAGCTGGAAGGTCGGCAAATTTATATCCGTATCCGCTGGTATCTTTTAGAATAACTGGCACTTCGTTTTGGAAGTCGCTTAATGCTTTGAATAAATTTTTCATTTGTTTAATTTTAGTTTGTGATTAATTACGTTGCAAAGATAAATACTATTTCAAAAAAGTCAATAGTTATTTTTACTTTTTAATAAACTTTAACAAGTATAGCATATTTCCGATAGGTCGCCTTGCTGCTTACGGATTAGTTCTAAATCTTCATTAATAGCATCCTGTATTTCGGCTTTTTTCAATTCGGTTAATTTGGCTTTGACGTTCGATATAACTTGCAGCTTTTGAGGCGTGGTTAGTTCCGCTTCGTTTATAATATCCAAAATCTTTTCTACTAAATAGTCTCTTGTCATACTATATCCTTTTCGTTTATTGCTATTATTTGATTGATTTTTTTGCCTTCTAGGATTCTCGCTAAGAAAATAATCTCATTTGTAGGTGTTAATCCACTTGAATACATTAGCTCAACCTGGCATTCTATTACCTCTTTTCTAGTTACCATTTTCTTTTTAATTCTTACTTTTTGCGTTGGCTTTACGTCTTTTTTCTCATTTACCCTGTACTCTTCAAACATTCAGCAAATATAGCTATTTTAGCTTATTTACTATCCGAAAATCATGTTTGACTTCCACGTGTGAGTAGTGTGCTATGTTTTGATTATTTTTCAACTTTATTAATTTAGTCAACCCAGCTACTTCTATTCTTAAATTCTCATTTTCTTTTAATAGTTGGCTAATTTTGTCCTCTTGCTCGCTGTCATTAGATTTAATTAAATGAGTTTCTTTGTAATTCATTCCGCACATAAAAGAAAAACCTAGAGCCGAAATTAATGCGAACAATAATAGTTGATTGTATGTGATTTTCATTGGTCTAACTTAAAGTGATTAATAAATTTTCTTCTGCTACTAATATATCCGCATTTGGGTCTATAGTTTTATATACCTGTAGTATAATTTCTTTTTCCCTTATTGCACGTTGGCGGATTATAAACTGCGCACCTTTGGAATCCTTCATTAAGGTCTCGAGCGTGTGCATATCGCGCTCGAGAATTGCTATGGCTTCTTTAACTTTCATGTCTTTAAATTTTAATTGCCTCTATTACTTTCGAACTTCTGCTCCTCTCTAAACTCTATCTCAGCTTGTTTGCTATCATAGTCGCCATCGTATGCCAAATTGGATAATCTAAGGTCTAAAAAACTAAGCAATGTAAAACCAAAACTTTTTAGATTAGTGATTTCAAAGTGCTTGTATTGCATTAGCTCTTCGTCTTTGGCGTTGTCATAGCCTTCGGACCATATAATAGTCACATCGTAGTTTTTGGACAATTCGTTAAAATAGACATTAGCTTTTACGTCTAATTCTGGGAAGATGTTTTCTGTTGTGTCAATTAATGCCTGACAATAGCCTTCGATAAATTCTTTTGTGTAGTTCATTTGATTTGATTTAGTTGGTTAATTACGATTGCAGTTTATAGTATGCTGCTCCACTTTGGTTTCTTTATTTTAAATTTACTATTGCTTTTTCTTTTCCTTTTAAATTACATAAGTAAACTTCTGTTTTGAAAACTGATAGACATTTGATTTGCTCGATGTAACCTAACTCAAGTTGTTTTGAATATTCGCTAATTGTCATTTTAATTTCTTGATTTTTCATTTGATTAAATTTTATTATTTTGTTGATTAATTACTCTGCAAAGATAGGTCGATTTTTTAAAATTGATCTTTTTATCTTTACTTTTTAATAATTTTTAACTAAACTATTCAATAAATCATTGATAATCAATATCAATTTATTTCACCTTTTCTGGCTTTATTTCATACAAAAACTTGGAAACATAGGTGGTTTTCCCAGTAGACTGAGCCAATCTAATAGCCTCCTTTAAAGCCTCCTCCTCTGAAGCGTGGATAAATTTAGGCACGTTGGTATTCTTGACAAATACTCTAAAGCCTTCTCCTAGCTTGTAAACATTGGAAGTCACTAGGCTTATTCGTTCTTCTTTTTGCGTGATTCGTGGTCTCATATTAGAATAAAGTTAATTGGTTTATGTGGTTATTAAATCTTATTGTCGATTTTTCTATGTATTCAGGGTCTAATTCAAAGCCTGTAAAGTCAAAATTGAGGTCGTAGGCTGCTATTCTGCTACTTCCACTGCCTAAAAATGGGTCTATAATTTTATTTCCTTTTTTACAAAACATTGATATTTGCCATTTATACAAATCTATACTTTTTTGCGTTGGGTGTATTCTTTTACCGTCTATATTGTAAAAACCTCTATCTCCAGGAGGTGGTTGGTAAAAACATTTAGAATTACTATCAAAAGAAGTCCAAGCCATTTCAGCCATAGAGAAAGTATGTGAATCAGTTATTTTTTTATCCCATATTAAAAAACACTTAGTTGAATATAAGTTTTCAATAAAATAATTTCCACCCCATACTATTTGATTTTTAGATACTCTAAACATTTCATTGAAATACTCTTTAGAAGGTGTTTTAGTGTCCCATTTTTTACCGTCTTTAAATACTCTTTGTTCTATATTTATGCCAAATGGGGGGTCTGAAATACACAAATCAAAATACTTATCTGGATATTGTTTCATACCCTCAATACAATCCATAAGATAAATATCAGATATTAGACTATCTTTTGAAGTTCCTAAAACTTTATTTTGTGAGTACGGGTTCATTTGTTTAAAATTTAATTACTAAGCAAATATATAGTTTATTTTTTTAATGGACATAAAAAAAGCCCCTTTCGAGGCTTGCGTAATTAAAACAAACAAATCCTGCCATTGCGGCAAGTCAAATGAATATGCAAATATAGCTATAATTTTTTAAAGACAAATAGCGTATTTCTAAACCAATGTGCCTTGTCTTCTATGACCGCTCGCACTTCTTGAGTCTCGGATTCCATTAATTCAAAACCTCTCTTTTCAAACTCTGGCACTATTTCATGATTATCTAAACAGTTGACATGACCAAATCCAGCCTGACCTCTGACCGCCCATGAAGTTATAAGATATTTTTCGGAGTGCTTAGTTATATTGTCTAAGTATATTTTCATAAACTTTTTAGGTATATGTTCACCTACTTCTAAACTTATAGCCAACTCACATTGATAATATTTATTACTTAGGTCGGTGGTTAAATCGTCTTCGTATATGTTTTCAAATACTGCAAACTTAGGCTTATTACCTTCAACTCCTATTGCAAAGTCTAGTATAGGTGATAGGTCTTTTAAATAGTTTCCAAGTCCGCAGCCGAAGTCAGTTAGTGACTTAATTTTTTTACTTTCGCAAAAGTCATAAATCCATTTACTTAAATTCTCTGAATGTACGTGGTGATTGTGTGCCGTTTCACCATTCCAAAATCCTGTATTTGCTATTTCGTTCATATTACTTTTTTAAACCAACAATCGTTTTGAATTTTATCTGGAGTTCCTAGCAGTTCATTGACCGCTTTATTGACCCCTTCCCAAGCATTATAATCATGCCCTGATATTATACTGCCTTTTTTCATTTTAGGTAGCCAACTTTCAATATCTTTTTTCACCGCTTCATAGCTATGTCCAGCGTCTATGAAACAAATGTCTACAGAATTATCCTCAAATAAATTTGCAGACTCATGCGATAGTGATTTAATCTTTTCAAATTTGCCTTTTAAATGATTTGTATTCTTATCAAAGTCTATTTCAATGTCTGATATTCCTTTGTATGCTTCTACTTCCTTATTGTCATTGCTATCGGTGTGACCTTTAAAACTATCTACTGTGTAATATTTAACCAGCTTTCCGCTATTGACAATTTCAGTAACTATAAATGAAGTCGATTTGCCTTTAAAGCACCCTAGCTCCACAAATGTACCTCCGTCAGGACATTGCTCTAATAATTCTAGGTATTCATTTTCCATGTTAAACCAACCTTCTATAGATTGGTAATTGTGTTTTATTTTTTTCATCTTATTAATTTAGCGAGTTCTAATCCGTGTTTATAATTTGCCCTTACTATATCTTCACTTTGCAAATAATGGTGTCCCCATTTGTTTCTTTTATTCTCATCCGACATTCTATCTGCATTCCTTAGATACTTATCTACTAAAGCCTGCTCGTTAATTAAATGCATATGGTATAAATTGAGTAATCCTTTGGCATAATTTACAACTCCTTTCGGTGTGCAAGTATGGCATCCAGCCTCATAGTTTATTTCTTTGATATATTTCTTATTAAATAGTATAGACTTATCATATTGCTCCGCTCTAACTCCGTGCTTTATATCTGCAAGTTCAGTTAACCCTTCAACGTTGCACATATTGTAGCCAGTGGCTGAAATTATTGTCTTTTTGCTCGTTTCTAATTTGATTAAATCACTTTCGTTAACGTCTACAAATTCGTCACAATCTACCACCATAACCCAGTCAGTGTCTGCTAACTTCCACGCATTGTTTTTTATTGTCAAATAAGCACTATCTGATAGCTTATTATCTGTCGAATAACTAACTACTTCGCACGCTAAATCATAGGCCATATGCTCTGTATTGTCGGTGCTTTCATTATCATAAACCACTATTTTGCAATTAGGAAAACGCTCTCTATACCACTTTACAAAGTGAGGCAAAACCATTTCCTCGTTGTAGCAAATTGTGTAAATTGTTAACATAAGTCCAAAGTTTTTATGCCTTTATTGTCAATCCATACGCTCAATAATCTCTCTAGTATGAAAGTATGCATAGTGTAATGGTCTAATTCAGTAGCTTCTTTTAGCCTTTCTTTTGGCAGTCCTTTATATCCTGAATCCATCCACGCCTGTTCTTTGTACTTCGTTTCCAATAATTCTACAGCTTGTCTTAATATGTTTTGATATTCTATAAACACGTCCTTTTTAGCTATAAAAAAATTAGAATAGATAGTGTGCTTAGGTTCGCTAACTTTAAGCCCTAAATCGCCGCATATTGCAGTAAATAAGTCCATAAATCCAGGGTGATTAGTTTCGCTTAATTCTAAGTAAGGTTTCGGCAAAGGTTCGCAAAGATTAATGACCTCATACTGAGTGTAGGCTTTTTCTTTGAGCAGATTAAATAAAACTCGCTTATTCATTCCTGTCTTTGCTCTAAACTTCCAACTAAAAAAGCCTGTATATTTGTTTACTATTTCGGTGTTTAGCATTACATTGTACTCAAATAGATAAGACTTGTCGGCTATTGTGCTGACTTTATTATCTACCCTTTTGTATTCGGTATTTTGCGAATCCTTAAAACATATTCCATATATGTCTATATCTAGTTGCGTTGGCTTATTAAGGCTCTGAATGTATTTTATCATTTGAAAATATTTGTTTGATTTTTTTTATGCCAATCTTCGACCCTTTTTAAAATAATATCGTAATACTTTTGTTCTTTTTCCATTACAATAAATTGTCGGTTCGTATTCAAACAAGCTATTGCAGTAGTTCCGCTTCCTGCTGTGTTATCTAATACTAAATCATTTTCATTTGTGTAGGTTTTTATTAAGTATTCAAATAATTCCACAGGCTTTTGCGTTGGATGTGGCACTTTTTGAGATGAGTTATTTACAACTCCAGTTTGCTCAATAATTGAACGTGGGTAGCTAACATCATCTTTAACAGTGCTTATATAGTTTTTTTGTTTACCGTAATTTTCGGTTGATGGTTTTATCTCTGAGCCTTCAAAATTACGTTTCAATTTATTTTGGTGCATTTGTGGGTTATACGTTGGTTGCTTGTTATAAAACACCATAATATCTTCGTGTTGCCTTAGTGGTTGTTTTTTACTGTTCAAAAACCCCGTTACAATTTTTTTGTTCCAAACCAAAGAGTATTTAAACATTGTTAAGTTACTCAATACTAATTGGCTTGTAAAAGGCTGTGAAGCTGTCAAAACTATTACTCCATTCGGTTTTATAACTCTTTTGTATTCTTGCCAAATTAAATCTAATGGCAAAACGCTATCCCATTTGTTTTGTGTAGTTCCATAAGGTAAATCACAAAGTATCATATCAATACTTCCGTTTGGTATATCCTTCATTAACTCTAAACAATCGCCATTTAATATTTGATTCATTTCAAACTATCTATTATCTGCAATCTTTTTTGAGTAATTTTCTTAATATCGTTTCGCTCAATAAACCATTCTACTTGCAAAGCTTGTATGTCTGAGTAGTAATCTTTAAAATTAATTAGTCTTTTGACCGTCTTTTCAAAGGTTTTATCATTTACTTTTAGTGCCTTAGTACGTTCATAGCAACCTCCGTTGGTAACACCTACAATTCCCATACTAGCATACTCTAAAGCTCTTAAATCACTTTTGCATAGTGTGAAAGTATCATTAAAGCTAGGTAGCAGTCCTATAGTTATATCTTTATAAAGCTCCATGTAGTTTTGATTTGTAGGCTTGCGCACCCCAATATCGTACTTTCCATTCCCTGACATTATTTTTAGATACCATTCGCTTTGAATCTCGTCTTTTGTGTAACCTCCTAGAATCCTTTTAGCTTTGTACTCAGCCTGCAAAGGTTTAGCCATTGTGAATAGATTATTAACGTGACCAGCACCGCCAACCCAGCCGATGGCGTGTTCTGTAGGTTCGTTCTTTAAATTGTGCTGAATAAAATTAGGCAATACTTCACTGTTATATCCTAGCTTTTTTAGTTCTTTTTGCAGTGTATAGGTTGACGTAGTTATAACGTCCGCTAAATTTAGGCTATCTAATATCGGAGCTATTTGCTTAATACTATTTTTTGAGTACCCATAATGGTATCTAGGTAGCTCTATCCAGTCATCTAGATCCACTACTATTTTAACTCCTTTTGCTTTGAGTTTTTCTAAATCGGTAAGGCATTGATTAGGCAATCTATTAAAGACTATAACGTCATAGTCAGTAGTTAGTACTCCGTTGGTCATTATAACCTCGTGGTGAGGCTGTAAATGACTATAAGGCGTCAATAATCTGTGAATATTAACTCCGATACTTTGATTTTCTATTAAGGCTATTTTCATTTGGTTTAATTACTGCGCAAATATACTATTTTTTGCCGAATATTTTGTTTAAATTTATTCCTATTCCGACTTGAGCGGTTGGACTTACTAATAAATTCTTATCCATTGACAATCCAACGCCAACGTATGGAACTATGATAGGACTTTTTCTATTTTGTAGATTCTTTATTAATTTGCTTTGTGAGTTGCTTAAATTTAAACATGAGCCAAGTGCTAGCTCGCATGAATATAAAGCCGTATCGAGGCTAAAAATATCATTTTGGCATTCAATTAGCAGTGTGTCTCGTTTAATTATTGTGTCGTGGACATTGTGCCACTTATTGACTATTTTATCTGCGAATACTTTTTTGGTTTTCCATTCAATTACTTTTACTTCTGTGATTTGGCTTTGGGTTTCCACCTGTGCTTTCAGTTGGCTTGTTTTCAGTCGGCTTATTAATTGGTTTTTTGTCCAATTTTGCCACAAAAGATATGCTATTGTAACAGATATCAATATTGCTAGTCCAGTTTTCCATTGCATAGGTTTTAAATCTTTACTTTTATACTTCCATTAAATCTATCTACTATCTCTCTAATTTCGTTTTCTGCTTTTTGTAGGCTTTCACTATCTTTGAAAGTACAATTTATAGCAGGGTCATTTTTAGATATGGTTTCGTTTTCTATTTCGTCTTCAGAATCTTGAATATCAACTACATTTAAACTTTGAACTTCCACTTGCACTTGCTCTATATTTACCCATTCAGTTAGGACTTCTAAGTCTATAGGATTAGAACGCTGGTTGTAAACTTTAAGCAATATTTTGACCGCTTCTTCACGGTCT
>Ga0315899_10001651_pt1 | contig 25334 bp, 20 predicted proteins | sample LakEriMetagenome_2_FD_203518 | JGI IMG/M metagenome (GOLD analysis project Ga0315899, IMG submission 203518) | Freshwater fungal communities from buoy surface, Lake Erie, Ohio, United States - Buoy 4 MA112 | ecosystem: Environmental > Aquatic > Freshwater > Lake | place: USA: Lake Erie, Ohio... | reverse complement strand
AGGAGGCACGATGGAATTCGATGGCCGCTGTCATCTTCCCGATGGACATGTCCGTTCCTACAAATAGAACGCGACGACACCGCAAAAGCCTCGCCGATCCGTTGCCAACGCTTAACCCCTCAGGCTCTTTTCTTATGTCCCAGACCCATTGATCAGGGCGTAGCAATGGCTTGAGTCGCTCGTGATTCGCAAGCGGCATGTGCAAGCCATTCATAATGTTAAGCCCCGCTGCAGCGGCGGTCTCAAGTTCACTAAACCAATCTTCAGGTAACTTGCCGCCACCGGGTGCGATTCCAATGGCCAGCGTCTGGGCCCCATAACCGATTGCCTCCTCCATAGAGGCAACTACTGGAACGTGATGCGGTAACGGAATTCCCGTAATTTCCCCTGCTGAATTTCCCGCCTCATTTCGATCGATAACCACTGAAACGCGATGGCCAGCATAACGCAATAAAGACAAGCCGGTTTTTCCATTGTCCGATCGCAATCCACCGTGCATCAACAATGCAAGTTTATCGTCAGAGCTATAAAAGTTGCTACTCAACACAATTCACTCCCAAGCCGGGCTTATCACTATTTATCAGGAATCCATCGCAGAATCCTAATCCACTGGTTGGATCATCAAGAAGATTCAGATGGCTATCAAGATCGATATAATCGATGGTAGCTGCGAGTTGGTGTGCCGCAGCATTTCCGAGCGCGGTGTTGCCATAGCATCCAATCATGGTTTGTAGGTTCATCGATCTTGCGACCGCGACCATCCTTAACGCCTCGGAAAGACCGCCACATTTCGTTAACTTAATATTTACACCATGGCAATACTGTCCGTGCTGCAAGATCTGCTCTGAATTACAACAACTTTCGTCTAAGAAAACAGGTAGTTGCGTGCGTTTAAACAGCTCTGGAAAGCTGCAATAGGTCTCAGGCGCAAGCGGTTGTTCCATATGAACAACTCCACGAGTTCGCAGCCAACTCGACATCTCGATCGCTTGTTCGAGATTCCACCCACCATTGGCGTCAACTCCGATGTAAGCGTAATCAGGAGCCCGCTCACGGATTGCTTCAAACATGACCTGGTCTGCTTTTATGCCCGCCGGCGATCCCATTTTTACCTTGATTCCACGGATCGTCCCGAGAGCCAACCAAGCGTTTAGTCTCTCCACGGCGGCCTGCGGTGTATTAATTCCGACTGTGACAGAAATTGGGCTACGCGGGAGCGGAGAAAATCCAAGCATCTTCCATACAGGAACTCCCATTGCTTTGCCCGCCCAATCAAAGAGGGCCATGTCTATTGCATTCCTCACAGATGATCCAACGCCAGAATGGATTAACGCTGCCTCTATTCCGTTTCGGTCAAATGGGTCAAATTTCCCAACCAATGACGTTGCTGTGTCAATGTGGGCCAACAATTGGGGCAAATGTTCTGCATGATTCGGAATATCAAACTCGGCTGCTTCGCCCAAGCCAAAAAAACCATTTGCTGCAATCTTGATGATTACCGAGTGCGATGAAGTTGCGTTGCCTCGACTTATGGCCAAAGCAACCTTCTTGTGCAACTCAAATGTACGATAGGTCAGAGTTAACATGGTAGCTAAGTTGTGGAAGGGCGTTTTCTTCTAAATCAAGAGAAGCCGATGCGTTCAAAACTACTTTCCAGGTCCCCATTGCGAGCTCGCCATCTTTACATGACGACCTGTGGGTCGGTTTAAAGAATCGAAATAGGCTCAATACTAAATTGACAGATTAAAGCAAATCTTCAGCGGTGGCTAGAAGCAGGTCACTCTAAATCGCTCCAAGAAAGATCACAAAGGGTCCCGGAATCGAAAGTTTCATGCCCATCGATTTGCCTCTCTTTACCGCGCCGTCTTTCGATTTAGGATTTCCACGATTTCCGTTCGCGCACTTGCTTAATCGGAAACCAAATTCTTAATCCGAAATTTTTACCTATCTTAGCTAATCCTAAGTTCCTGATCTTTCGTCCGAATCCAATCAATTATTGTCGAGAAGGTTGCAAAGAAGTTCACCTATCTCTCGGTGTTTCACCGACGGGATTTTCCTATTCCCAGCAAGTCGACGATGGAGGGGAACATGTATACAGAACGTGAAGCAAAAAACGGTCTAGATTTGGTCGTGCCACCTTCTGACGTGAACGCCCAAAACCCAAGCAGTTCGAACGGAATGACGGCGATCGATAGTTTGCAGCTTAGCGAGCAAATCCACCGAGAGTTGGCCGTATTCGAGCCGGAATTGCCGAATATCGCATTGGACGACGAAGAGCTTGCGACCCTCAATGCATTGATCGAACGATACGATCAGGTTATTCATGATCTCGATTTACTGAACGACCAAATCGAAAACTTGCTCTCGGAAGAATCGATCAAGGGTTGCGATTCTTAGGGGTTTTGGGACGATTGGAGTAAATCAATGCAGTCGACCAGAAACTGCCAACTCCTCGTTCCCTGAAAATCGAAACTCACCGTGGCTCATTCGAATACGACGTACGAAGCTCCCGACATCTGTTCCATCAAACGGGCGATTATTAGCGTTAGTGATAAAACAGGCCTTGAGGAATTCGCTCGAGCTCTCGTGTCGCTGGGTATCGAGTTGTACAGCACCGGCGGGACCAGAAAATACCTCAGTGATTTAGGGCTGATTGCCAAAGATGTCGCGGAGTACACCGGGTTTCCAGAGGTCATGGATGGGCGGGTCAAGACGCTTCATCCCAAGATTTTTGGAGGGATCTTAGCACGTCGTACGGTCGTTGCAGATAAAGAAGCTATGGACCTGCACGATATTGTTTCTTTCGATCTTGTCGTTGTAAACCTATATCCTTTTGAAGCGACGATCGCAAAGGAAGGGGTTTCCGTAGCTGAGGCAATCGAACAAATTGACATAGGTGGCCCGAGCTTGATTCGAGCAGCCGCGAAGAACCATGCATTTGTCGCCGTCGCGACCAGTCCGAGCCAATATGGTTCGATTATCGCCCAAGTGTCTTCGATCGGTGGAACAAACTTCTCGTTGCGAAAACGATTAGCGGCCGAGTGCTTCGCAGAGACTGCTCGCTACGACAGCGGCATTGCTCATTACATGTCGCAGCAACTTGAATCAGCCACTCGTTTCGATGGGACTGATGCATTTCCTGCGAGTATGACCATTCCAATGCAATTGGTAACGACGCTTCGCTACGGAGAGAATCCGCACCAATCCGCTGCGTTGTATCGATTACCTGGCAAACAACCGGGTACTCTCGTAGACGCAGAACAGTTAAACGGCAAAGAACTTTCATTTAACAATTTGCTCGACCTTGATGCGGCGTTCAGTATGGTCCGTTGCTTCGCCAAACCGTCTTGCGTTGTTATCAAGCACAATAATCCGTGTGGTGCTGCGTCTGCTCATAAACCTTCGTTTGCATGCCGTAAAGCTTTAGCGGGTGACCCCCTCAGTGCTTTCGGAGGCATTCTTGGATTTAATTGCACGATCGATGAAGAGACTGCGGAAGTCCTCAGCGAACCAGGTTTGTTCCTCGAAGCGATTGTTGCTCCTGCATTCACATCTGGTGCTTTGGAAATTCTGAAGACCAAGCCCAAGTGGAGAGAGAATGTCCGACTGATGTCGACCGGTGCTTACGGCCCACAAGCGATCGAAAGGAACTTTAAACTCATTAGCGGGGGCGCTCTGGTTCAAGTTGCTGACAATCAACCCCCAACCAACTTGAATTGGTCAACCGTCACCGATGTAGCAGTGGCGGATGAATTGTGGGATGACATCGCATTTGGATGGGAAATGGTGAGGCATGTAAAAAGCAACGCAATCGTCTTAGCGCGAGACGCCGCGTTGGTTGGCGTAGGTGCAGGGCAGATGAGTCGAGTTGATAGCGTTGAAATTGCCATTGAAAAGGCCGGAGATCGCTCCCAAGGTAGCATCCTCGCTTCGGATGCCTTTTTTCCTTTTCCTGACTCCATTCAGCGAGCGGCAAAAGCAGGGATCATTGCAATCATTCAACCGGGGGGATCGAAAAAAGATCCTGACGTCATCGCTGCCTGCAATGAGCACAGAATTCCAATGATCTTTACAGGGCAGCGACATTTTCGCCACTAATCCGGCTCAAAATGCCATTGTTGACATTGAATCGATTATCCGGGCTGTAACCCCATTCAGCGATTGGAATGCGGCACAGCTTAGCTTACAGGTAACAATCTGAAAAATCGGCCTAGTTCGCAAATTCGGCACAGTTCAAACTTTTACGGCTTTGTCGCTTTAATTGGCAAACCTTAATGCCCGTTTCTCTAGAATGCTGGGAACGTTCGCTTAAACTATAGAGTCCAACAGCCTGCATCAACGGATGGGGATCATTTTGATCGCCAGACAATTGGATGCCTTGTCGGCATTGGATCTGATGCGGACTCCCCCGTGTGTGCTCCTCATAACACAAAAATTCTTTGATTGTAAACAGTATGGATCCTAATCAAAACAACAACGAAGTCCCCCAACCGATGAACCAACAACAGGCTCAAGGTCCGGACATTGTCAAGTTGTTATGGCGGTGGAAGTGGTTACCGATTTTAGGTGGTGCAATCGGATTGACTGTCGGGTACCTAGTCTACAATCAACGACCACCTCAATACCAAGCATACGCATTAATGAATGTTGAATCTCCAGGGATGCGACAACTGCCTCTGGATGCTGGCGGAATGTATGTCGCGTCAAAGGGAATTTCAGATGAACTAATTGTAATTAGCAGCACCAAAGTTCTAGATCAGGCGATTAAACAGGGGAGCCTCAACAATCACCCTAAACTCGCCGGGAAATCCAACCAAGAAATTATCGAATGGCTCAAAGATGAAGATGTACTTGATGCTAAGTTGGCAAGTAAGGATTCTGATACCAACGTCATAAAGGTGAGCGTAACGACCGACGATGCAGAGCTATCTGGTAAGTCCCTAGAAGCGATCGTACGAGGTTATCAAGAATACGTATCCGAGAAGCTGGAGTCGTCATCGACCGATGCTATCAATGCTCTTCGAAAATACAACGACCAGTACGAGAGAGATAAAGATGAATCGATTCGTGACACAGAATTGCTAAAGAGAAACAAGGATCTTTTGTGGGTTGAGGGAAAGCCTCAAGATCCACTCGCAACAAAACTCTTGGCTTTGCAGCAATCGATCATACAAGTCGAGACTAAAACAAGTGGTTTGGAATCTCTGCTTGAACAAGTAAAAGAAGCGCAAGCAAACGGACGACCAGTGGAATCGATTCTGAGGCTGATTGCCTCTAGTTCTACAGAGACAATAGATCGATTAGCTGAATCTGCCAATTCAAAGCTCGGATTCGAAGAACTTCGGTTATCGAGAAGCGCCGTTCTTATGTTCGAGAACACCGAAGTGGCACCTGTTAGACGTCAATTAAAGCTCGAGATGGAGAACTTGGGAGAAGAGCATCCTACAGTCAAGAATATCAGGCAACGTCTCAAGCTATTGGAAGAAGAACTCGAGACGCGAAAGACAGATCTGATCACGCTCGAAGAGAGCTTCAATAAAATGATGGGAGAGCAATCGACCGATGCTTTACCCACCGTTGAAATGCAACTCAAGACGAGCGTTATTGCTCTAAATGAAGAGTTGGCACGCTTAAATCGAGAAAAGTTAAAATACTCAGAAGAAATTGAAGTCGTACGCCCTCGTGTCCAAGAAAATTCGCGAGCTATTGCAAGCTTTTTAGCTAGTCAAGCAAGCCTTGAAGCACTTGGAAAAACTAGCGAAGAGATAAGTGCGGCCGTAAACAAACTGATGGCGGCTACGGATTACAACCAAAAAACCATTAGGGTGCTTGAACAATCTTCTCTGGGGGCTTTTATCGGCCCACAGCTTATTCGCTACTTAGGTATTGGTGGGTTCCTAGGCTTTGCAGCTTTTTGCGGTCTCGCTTACTTGCTCGAGCTTGCAGACCGATCCTATCGTGGTCCCGATGAAATCGCGAGCGATCTTGGAATGCCAATCGTTGGACACCTGCCTTTAGTAAGTCTTTCAAATAGCAAACGCGTCGATGCTAAAATCGACAGCTCTGTCGTCACAGTGCATAAATCTAAGTCTGCAGTAAGCGAAGCGTTTCGAGGTATTCGTACTGCATTGTTCTTTAATAACCAACAAGGGAACTTGAAGGTTATTCAGGTCACCAGCCCCATTCCTGGGGATGGAAAATCAACCATCGCGTCCAATCTTGCTGTTTCGATCGCTCAGTCAGGACGCAAAGTCTGTTTGGTTGACTGCGACTTTAGGCGACCACGGGTTTCCAAGATCTTCGGTGTGGGATCGGATGTTGGATTGGTCCAAGTAATCAATGAAAAGTCAGCGCTTGCAGAAGCGATCCAAGACTCTAGCATTGAGAATCTATCTATTCTTTGTTGCGGTCGTAGGCCAGGTAATCCTGCAGAATTACTCTCGAGCGAAAGATTCCAGTCGATAGTCGCTGAATTGCGTTCTATGTACGACTACGTAATTTTGGACACGCCACCCGTATTGGTGGTCAGCGATCCTGCGACTGTCGCTCCTATCGCCGATGGAGTAATTCTCACCGTTCGTCTTCGACGAAACTTGAAGCCAATCGCTATTCGAGCAGCTCAAATGCTGCATGCGATGAATGCAAACATGATCGGCGTTGTGGTCAATGGAGTGGGTGTAGGTGCGAATGGATACGGCTACGGTGGATACCGTTATGACGCATACAATAGCCCTTACGGCGGTAAGGGGTATGGCAAATCGGGATATGGCGGATATGGTTATGGTGCCACATATCAGTACGGTGGCTATTATGGCGGTACGATGGTCGGGCGAGATTACTACTCAGATGACACACCAAAACCAGTCCAGAAGAAGCTTGCATCTAGCACCGAGGCGAATTCGGCTGAATGAAGTCAGTCTGCGTAGTAAACGTAGTCGGGTTAACTCCTGAGCTTTTAAAATATGCACCGAACATTGCGACCCTGGGAAAAGCTGTCCCCTGGTCGCCTCCGGTTCCTGCTGTCACGTGCACCTCTCAAGCAACCCTACTCACGGGGAAACTGCCGTGTTCGCACGGGATTGTTGCGAACGGTTGGTATTTTAAAGAGACCTCCGAAATTCGGTTTTGGCAGCAATCGAGAAACTTGATCGATTGCCAAGAGTTGCTTTATGACGGCATCGAAACCGCAAAACTCTTTTGGTGGTTCAACCAGCATTCTGGCGTTCGCTGGAGTGCAACCCCCAAACCTCACTACGGTTGCGATGGTTCGAAAGTCTTCGATATCATCGATAAAACCGATTGCAATTTAACAAACGCGCTTGGGCCTTTTCCGTTCTTCACTTTTTGGGGGCCCAACGCAGGGTTGCCCTGCAGTGAATGGATTTCAAAAGCGGCTTCGATGGTTGTGCAGCAGAACAAACCTCCCCTAACACTGGTTTATTTACCTCATCTCGACTACGACTACCAGCGATTTACAACTCCCGACCCCAAACGAGTGGTCGAAGTCGATCAGTGCGTCAAGAGAATTATCGATGCCTGCGGCGAGGTGGGTGCCATACCGATCGTCGTATCGGAATATGGTTTGGTGCCAGTGAGTCGACCCATCTATGTAAACAGAATTTTGAGAGATGCCGGTTTGCTCGATGTTCGAGTCGGTCCGTTCGGTGAAATGTTAATGCCTGGTGACTCTCATGCATTTGCGGTCGCTGACCACCAAGTTGCCCATGTTTATGTTCGCGCTAAAGAAAACATGCCCCGAGTGCGAAATCTGCTGGAATCGATAGAGGGAATCGACCAGGTAGTTGCGCCGGAAGACATCGGTCTAGCGCATCGTCGCTCTGGTGATCTTATCGCTTTGGCAAAACCGGATTCGTGGTTCTGTTACTACTATTGGGACGACGATCGGAATGCACCGGATTTTGCTAGAACAGTGGATATCCATCGCAAACCTGGTTACGATCCGGTGGAGTTGTTCATGACATCAAAAATGAGAGCCATCGGAAGACTAATTCAGAAGAAGCTCGGATTTAGATACAAAATGGATGTAATCCCTCTCGATGCCAATCTTGTAAAGGGTAGCCACGGAGTACCAACATCTCCGGAAAGAGGCCCCCTCGTCATTGGACCTGATCCTCCAACTGAGATGACCCAGTTTCCGAACTATATTCGCGGTTTGCTAGGCAAGCCTCCTCTATCGAGCTAATCGACCTTTTCTCACTTCAAAGCGGCATTCGATTAACAAGTGAAGGCTGGGTTACGATAGCCTTAAGATCTAAAATCTACCGACGTAATGATATGGTACTTTTCCCTCGCGTTTTTCTCGCGTGGCATTAATCCAATTTCGCCAAGTCGAAATAACATGATTGGCGATCCAGTGGATCGTCCTCCAATTCTTGGTCGCCTCTAACAACCTCTCCGCTTTCCCGAATTGATTCGACTCATTAAACTGGCGAGATTCTCTCTCTTTCTCATCGATTCCGTTAGAACTGGATTGCCAAGTGTCAACGTAAAACGACTGTTGTGGTGTCTGACGCTCGATTGTGGCAACCTTTTTTACTACGGCATAAGTCAACCAAATCGCTCCGTCTAGTCGTCCTAGTGGTAACCAGTTTCTATTGGAGCTTAGGCAATCGTAGACGTCCCATGATCCTCGCACAAAATCTCCCTTCATGCGACATAGCCATAGCTTCTCGATCTCACAACCGTTGGCTCGGTAAAAGTCGGCGAACAAAGCTGGAGAAACGCTGAAGAACCCATGATTGACCGCGTTAGATGTAGGGGTCAAGTGGATGACTCGGCCCCCAATTTTCGCCATCTGTAAACAGTGCTGGATGGCTCGACCAATTTCGAATACATGCTCGATCGTACCGCTATCGAGGACCAAATCGAACGAGTTTTTGAGGTGATTCGGGGTTTCTGCTGAGTTTAAATCAAGAGCTTCCTCTGCACCTTCATAGTCAGATCGATCTATTCGAACGGACTGCTCAAATCCCAGGAATTCATAGAGAGAATCATCGGACAAAAACCCGGCTTTCCTCAACTCGGGCTCTCGGTGCAGTTGTGGGTCGATGTCTAGGAACGATCTCGGTGTTTTTTTTGCTAAAGATCGAACCTCTTTATAGGTCGCGTAGACGTGTTGACGTCCCAATGTTCCAATACGCCCGTGCCATTGAGTGCGAGCGGCCTCCTGAATCAATAAGTGAATCGCAGCTCGTGGAAGCCCCATAACAGACATTCATTCCATAAAATACTCGAACCATCGGTCAATTTGCTTCGGTACTACATTCTTCCGATAACGACTCCAGATCTCGCTACTTCAGTGTACTTGGGAGATCGTTTTTGGATAGGAGGCTAATGGTTTATCGAACCAGAACATATTCCACACAACAAAACGTTGATGAACGAACAGGCGAATCCAACCTCTAAGTATTTGTTGACGATAGGTATCCCTACTTATTGTCGCGCCGATCTTCTCGATCTCTGTCTAGCATCCGTTTTGCCGCAAGTTGAAGAGGAAGCCACTCAAGTTGAATGCGTCGTCTCGGACAACGCCTCAACTGACCATACGACGCTAGTTCTAGAAAAGTACAAATCGCGATTCAGTTGTATAAAGACATTCCGCAACGAATCCAATATTGGAATCATCGGCAACATCACGAAAACGGCTTCCGAACTCGCGTCAGGGGAATTTGTTTTTCTGATCGGCGATGACGATGTTTTGACGACTGGTGCCGTTAAGAGAATACTGACCGAGCTCCAGTCTGAGCCGAGACCGGATATGATCGCATTGAATGTCGGGTACTTGCCACGTGCCTTGAGACCAAAAGCGGACGATGCTATCGGTGGAGTGTCGGTAAAGTGCGATAAGTTGCTTCGATCAAAGACAATACGTTCGCTGGTTAGCCTAAGTGAGGCTTTCGAAGGCCCGCCCGCCGACCTTACCGCTTCCTATTCTGTGGTTCTTAAACGCTCAAGCTGGATGCAGGTTTTTCCGAATGCTTCTAGTGAAACTCCTTTTTCGTCTCTGAAAACCACATACCCGAGCGGATTCGTTATCGCGGAGGCCTGCCAAGCTTGCCGAGTTACAATCTTAGGAGAGCCTTCGGTCGTAATATACGAAATGCCTGGAAGCGAGTTTAGTTGGGCGCGATATCGAGGAGTCACCAGCACCCGGTACGCGACCGAGCTACTCTGCAAATTCGAGAGGGGCGGTGTTTCCTCCGCGAAACTTCGTCCTTACAAACACTTTCAACTGGAACACCGCAACGAAGAACTAGGCGAGCTACTGTGGGATAAGGCCACGGCAGGTGGCTGGAAGGACGCTATGGCATTTGCATGGATGCTCAAACGTTTTCCAATTCGTCTCATCAAATGCTTCGTTCTTTCTTTATTGCATGAGAAGGCACCGAAGTGGTTGTCTTGGATACCTAGCGTCTTACTCAAAGCAAAAAAAGCTTCTCGAACTCAGTAAGCTAGCCTGCGTTTTCGTGCAGTCATGTCATCAGGGGTGATCAAAGATGCCAAATTCAATTAACGAAGATATATCGTTCAACTAGCTGAATTTGATGAGGGTTTTAGCAACAGGCACAACACTAAAGAAATCTCAAAGCTTTGACGGCAGGAAGAGCTTATTGTTTCTTCTCTGCTTCAACATCACCTTCCCCGTCTTTATGATCTGTATGGCGTCGCTCACTTGGAAGCTTAGGAACTCCAGCAACCACAAGCTTGATGGACTTTGTGCCTTCATCAGGGACCGTAAACCGCAAGCCTGATGTTGAATAGTTGCGATGTTTTGGGTTTACAACGCCTTGCGTGCTCGGTTGGTGGCCTGTCAATCCTTCGGTCATAACAAACTGTACGATGACGCATTGATGTTCACCAACAGCCGCACCGTCTCCGTCAACAAAAGTCGTTAACTTAAAGGAGCCATCTCTCTGGATCTTGCCTGTCGCTTGAACACCTTCGTAGGCCAGCGATTTCGTTTCGACTGTCCCCACTACAACAGGTGATCCATCTTCAAACTGAACAACTCCCTCGGCGACCACGATTTTAGGGCCGCGATTGCAACCGAGGTTAGGAATTAAGAAAATCCCAATCAGCAGCAACATGCAAACCGCAGTATTTGTTTGTGCATGCCGTTCTTGGGCGAGTTGTTTCATATCGTTTGAATGAAGTTAGAAAGAGAAGGAACATATTTGTAATAAGTTGAGAAACGCATCGGCTTCTTGAACTCAACTGAACTCATTCAGACTCTTGAACGGTATTACCGTCGGCACGGTGAGACATATGACCAAGCGTTTCTGTATCGATGTGGATGCTTAGAGTTCGAACGCTACCGTCGGCGAATGAAAAGTTGCAGCGACCATGGTGCCAGCTTCCCCAGCGGACCAAGTCGTCCCCATCACCTTTAAGATTTTTGCAGATCGGCATAGTCGGTCCACCGAGTCGCCCCGTGTTGAAAACGTGATCTCCATTGAAGATAAAGGCGTCGAATGGAGAAGTCCCAAGCCGGCCAATAGGTACATGCATCTCACCCGAAAGAATTGTATTGCTTAGACCGTCGGTTACGCTCGCCATTCGAATCCGATCTTGAGGTGATCGAGGAACGCCATCTCGACACTTAGCGCGAACGGAGATAATGATCCCCGTACCATTCCCACCATAGTTAAAGTCAGTTGGCAGGCCTGAACTTCCTGGGGAGATATCACCATGATTCCCACCATAATCTCCGACTGCTCCTGAAAGACTCAAATCACCACCGCCAACCAATGGTACTCTGCATCCACATGGCAACGTAATCCAAATTGTGGCTCCACTGACAATGGTGCCAACACCTACCGCGTCACCGGCAGTTCTTCGCGCGGGGCAGCAATATACAGGAAGCGTCGTGGCGCGAGTAAAGTCATCATGATCCGAGTAGGCAACGGAGTAGTCCCATCGCTGCTCGAGATTGGTCGCCTCTAGATATGGCATGATACGAACCAACCATGTTGTCTCTTCTCCACCGCACGCATAAGCTGCATCATCACCCGGGCGAGGCTGGTATCTGGCTGGTGGGTAAAAGTTTTGAGCACTATGGAACAGATCGGTTGCGAGAGAGATTTGTTTCAAGTTGTTTTTGCACTGTGTCATCCTGGCCGCTTCGCGTGCAGCTTGGACTGCTGGCAAAAGCAGACTAACCAGGAGACCGATGATCGAGATAACAACCAGCAACTCAACCAGCGTAAACCCGTACTTGAGCCCAGCATCGGGACGGTGGGACGAGTTCCCCCTTTTCTTTCCGATTTCAAGACCCTCTTTTTGGACGTTTTGCTCTTTTTGGACGTTTTGCACGGTGTACCTCCAGGAAAACTGACAAGCGAACACATTGGCAGTGAACGAATAGTATAAGTCCTTGCAATCTTCTAGGCAAATCAGTGAACGTTACAAATCACATTTGCGTAAAATTCGGGCTAGAGCGGAGCCGATTGGCACAATTCTCCGTCGATGGGAGGTGGCTAGTTTGGCGTAGATTCACCATACTGCGATTCTCCTGCAAAGAGGCTCCACTTATGCAACAGTTCCCTATGTGAGGATTAATCCGGGTTTAGCGTGCGAAAAGCAGTCAAAGATATCCACGGAGCAATGAACTTTGACTTCTGCCCGTGGGCGAATAAGTACGTTTATTGGCTCAAGAAGCCCATCGGCTGGGTCGTGCTTGCACTGCTGGCTTCCTTGCTGCTGGGGATCTATGTTTCTTCCCAGGCATTTCTAGGAACCGCAGCAATCCTAGCAGTCGGTATCATCGGTAGCGTTTGGCCCTGGATTGCCATGAAGGGCATTCGCGGCTCACTAAGTTGGGTTCAAGGCCGCTGTGAGGAACTGGAGGCGGTCAAAACGACGCTCACGTTAGAAAATCGCTGGCCATGGCCAGCTTTTGGACTGTACGTCGAAGCAGACCATCAGATTGCATCCTTACCCTCAGATCCTGACCAGCCAATCAGTTTGAGCATGGTACCTGGATTGGCTCGCAGTCAGTTTGAATGGGAGTGCATTCCTGGAACGAGAGGCATTTATCCGACTAGAACTGTGAAGCTGGCGACAGCATTTCCTTTTGGTGTGTGGACTTGCTACCGAGATTTGGTCGTCGAAACGCCATTAATAGTCTGGCCTCACACAACAAGACTTGTCGATGTCCCGGAGAGCCAGGGAACGCCCAATAGCGGAATTGGCTCGACAAGCAATCAAATCGGAGACGAAGGGGATTGGATGGGAGTTCGTCCTTATCGACCAGGAGACTCGCTCAGACAGGTCCATTGGGCTCAAACTGCCAGACGCGATCAGCTCGTGGTTTTCGAAAGGCAATCCAAAGCCAGGCAACAGGTATCTATTTGGCTTGACTCCGGCGCGGCACTTGCCTCGAGTCACGTTGCCGATGATTTGATCCGCATATTAGCATCGATCAGCAACCACTTTGTTAATCACTCTTGGACAGTCCGAGTCAACATTAAGGGAAGCTGGCAAGTCCTGCAACCTGGAAAACAGGGCAAACAGAAATGGATGGATCAGCTTGCAAGCTGGACTCCCGAGTCAACCAATGATGAGACCTTTTTTCCAACAGCTCAAAAAGGTGGCCTAACCATCGGTGTCACAACCGAGGAAAGATCAGAAACCAAAAGACTAATAACCAACCCAACCGATTCGATTTCTTGGATCATTTTAACAAGCAACACAGTTCTCGAAAAAACGGAGCCTACCCTCTTCGACAAATCCATGATCCGCATTCCGGGCGGAAGCATGCTTTCAGACGAGCTCTCGTCTCAGTGGAAGCGATATAGCCAACAGATGGGCGTTACATCTCAAATCATGAGCAGAACAAACTAATCATGGCTGAGAAAACAATGTCTAAGAGAAAAGCGGATAAGCTTGTTCGCACAAGCCCCTTCCCCAAAGGCAGTTCTTCGCAAGGGAACCAAAGTGGAAGACCGCTTTTCCAAAAAGCATGGGGAACATGGTTACTGGCTTGCCTCGGTTCTTTTGCAATCTTCTTACTTCGATTCCAAGCCGAAACAATCCCAGCAGCATCTATTGCAGAGTATGCCATTCTCATTGTGGGCACGTTCTGCGTGCACCTTGAAATGGGACGACATATCTCAACTGCAGGATTGGAAAGTCGTAGTTCGACTACGAGACGAAAATTACTTTTTGTTGCTGGTATATTCGTTATTCTTACGCCGTGGATACGGAACTTTGTAACTAGGAGCATGTTCGGCGGAAGAGGAGAAGCAACAGAACTGGTTTGGCTCGGTATGTTGCAACATGCTGCCGTGTGGCAAGCGGCTGTAGCTATAACGGCAAGACATGAATGGACATCGTTCTTGCTTAGTTGCTTCATGATGCTTTTTGGCGTTGCAACTTCCGATCGGAACGGAATGGTTTTTGTCGTGATCCCCTTCGGATTGTTAGCCTCTTGGTGGTTACTTTCTCAGTATTGGAAATCTGTTGCGAAAGGATTCGTTGCGCACAAAAGCGTACCGCTAGTCAGGATTCGCCTAGGAATCATCGGCGCACTTGTCGGTTTAACAGCTATCGTAGGTTTGATCGCAATTAATACTGGCAGTGGGATCGTATCGCTAGATGGATTCATGCCGACGTCAGGCGGAAAGGGAGGCAATGATCAAGCAGCTCGCCAAGGGGTCGGCGACGGGGATATGATGGTTGCAGCAAAGGATCAGGCTTTCACATTCGGCCCTATCGAGAGCGAGGTTTTTTTGGAGTCTCAGCTCCCGTCGCTTTACGATCTGGCTACCGAGAAGTACGGAGAAGCGAAAAAGCCTAACAAGGAAGTTTCGAGAGCTGTATCGCTCGAACAACAAGCGCAACACACACATGAGAAGATCACAGAATCCAAACAAAAGAGTCGGGAATTTAGTACGTTGAGGACACCAAACCAACAGTCCAACGTGGCGAGGCCTGGCGACAAGAAATCCAACGCGATTCTCCATGTGATTGGAACACTCCCGCTTCATCTCAGACTAGAAACCTATGATTCTTTTGATGGTTTGGAGTGGTCGCAGACGGAAGTTGATTTGAAAAAGCAAGCGTCTGCGTTTCAGATGGCTAACCTCGCAGGGAAACCCTGGGCATTAACAGCAAATTACGTCCCCGACATAGTGTGGCCTGTTCGAGAGCGTGCCACGGTCAAGATTATTCAGTACAAGTCCATTCGCATTCCTTCTCCTGCACTTACAACCCATGTTCACGTCGACAAGATCGACCAAGCCGACTTTTATTCATTGACTCCCGATGGCCAGCTTTGCATGCCTAGCCGGCCCTATATACCTCAACTGACAGTTATACACCTGCTTTACCACACTCCATCGTTGCATGTACTGAGAGATGGAAACGAGGCATTGAGTCGTTTGGCGTTTGACAAGAACAGATTGCAATACGAAGGAAGTGGACATTTGGCTTTCCTCGCCAACTATCTCCAGGTGCCAGACTCGCTTGGATCAATTGCGAACATGAGGAGGTCATTGCTAAACGACATCCCCGATTCGATTCAACAAAACATGACAGATTGGCAGCGAGTCGAAGCAGTTATTGGAGCACTCAGAGAAAAGTGCACTGTAGATCCTAAACTGGAGCTATCGGATAATGTGTCCGAGACTGTAACGCACGTGCTGACCAATCAACGCGGAACCGATTATCATATCGCGTCAGCGGCTGTGATCCTCTTGCGTGATTGGCAAATCCCCAGTCGGATCGCAACTGGTTTTTATTGCGATACCAGCAGATGGGATCGTGTCGCAGGCATGGCGGAAGTCCTATCTGAGGATCTTCACACATGGGTAGAAGTCTATGTTCATGGTGCCTGGATTCCCGTTGAACCATGTGGGACATACCAACAGCCCAGAGAGCATCGTTCGTGGTATCAGTGGTGCGTAGAGGCAGTGTGGGCATCGAGAGACTCTATACTGTCCCATCCCGTTCGGTACGCAAGCGGATTGTTAATTCTAATGACAATGGTCATGATGCGCCGGAGATTTGCGAATGCAATTGTGTCGGCAATAGCTGCATCCGCTGCGTTATTGCCCGCGGAGACTAAGATTCGAGTTATGCTTCATCTATTAAGATTTCGCGATTGGCTGAGTGGAGTCCGATTTCCTAAGGGGACGACGGTTAGCGGTTGGTTAGAAGAACAATTTAGGTATCTTCCCAAGCTGGCTAAGGAGGAAGAGTCTGGGTTTATTGCAACGGTTCAGAAAATGGCTTACGCACCAACAAAAAGATTGAATCCCCAAGCCATGCACGATCCACTTCTAAGGCGATTGTTTTGGTCGATCGTTACCCAAGGAATAACGGATCTTTTCCGTGTAGAATCCGTTTTTAGAAAACGCAAGAAGTCTCCTCTTTCCACAAAAGTGACGCTGAGTCAAAGTTAATGTCATCTACTGCAAACACATCAAGCCATTTATCCTTGTCTGACATACAGCGTATGCTTTCAGGCCTTCGTGGCCAGCTTAATAGGGTACTCTTGGGAAAAGCGGATGTTGTCGAGAATTTGCTCGCATGTGTCTTAGCCCGTGGTCACGTTCTTTTTGATGATTTGCCCGGCTTGGGAAAAACCACTTTGGCCAAAGCCTTAGCCTATGCGATAGGAGGTCGATATACACGAGTCCAATGCACACCGGACTTACTCCCGAGTGACGTGACCGGTTTTAACATTCTCAATCAAAAGTCAAGAGAATTTGAGTTTCGCCCCGGACCTGTTTTCGGCGATGTACTCCTGGCCGATGAAATCAATCGAGCAACTCCTCGCACTCAAAGCGCGCTGTTCGAAGCAATGGCGGAGCGACAAGTTACCATTGATGGTGAAGCGAGAATGCTCAGCTCGACCTTCTTAGTTCTAGCCACTCAAAATCCAGTAGAAAGTGTAGGCGCTTATCCGCTGCCTGAGGCACAGCTCGATCGTTTCGCCATGAAACTAAGAATTGGCTATCCCGATCGAGACAGTGAGCTACAGTTACTCGAGAGAAGCAGTAGTAGTTTGGTAGAGCAAGAAGCCAAACGAGTTTTAGAACCTGGAGAGCTTCAAGGCCTTCAAGAGAGTGTCGCACGAATCGCAGTTGAAAAGCCAGTCCGAGAGTACTTAGTGAATTTAGCGGAAGCCACGCGCAAGAATCATGCGTTTACGTTGGGGCTCAGCCCTCGTGGTTTGCTGCAATGGCAGAGAGTTGCTCAAGCCATGGCGATGTTAAACGGACGAGAATTTACGGTACCAGAAGACGTCCAGCGAGTCGCTTATCCCGTTCTATCAGTCCGACTATCCGGGCTCGGAGGAACTGTCGATACCGCTATTGATTCCGTTATCAACTCCGTATCCGTGCCGCATTTGTAAAGATCATTATCTTTAGCTTTAACTTAAGGAGAAGGCCGAGTGTTTAAGATCGGTACAAAAGACAGGTTCGGCCTTAGGATGCGGGTCGCGCAACGTATGGGATTTGTTGCGATTGTTGCATTGTTGATACAAATGGCTGGTTGCCGCACTGAGCATGATGACCACGAGGAAGAGTCGCACTTTCCGCCGCATTGGCCCAAATCTTTTCTCGTTGCGGCAGATCGATTAGAGCTGATTACGACGAATCCCACTGGCACACCTTCTCTAGCTGAAAACATCGAACAAGAATTGGTCGATTTGATCGATTGGCTCCCAGAACTACTCGCAGATAGCGATATCAGTAAGGAAGACTTTGACAAGATCGACGAGTGGGCGTTTCCACTATCGATCGAGTTTAAAAAGTCAGTACAGGCCGGAAAAAAAATAGACGAACTCTTGAAGAACGAGAAATTGCGGAACGGCTTGTCCAGTCTTGCTGAGTTAGCGAGGCAAACAAGAAAACGGGATGAAGAAGACAAAGCACGCGAGGAACAGGAAACGGCCGAAGCCAAGCCGCTAGCGGAACAAGATGCACAGGCAACCATTCCTAACCCAGGAAGCAACTAAACATGGATATATTTCTTTGGGGGCCTCTCGTCCGAATCATTCAAGCTTTGTTTGCCGCTGCTCCAACTGTAGTTGTTGGCTGGCTAGTGGCGGCGATATTCGAACGCATTTTAGGGCGTTCCAATACGCTGAAACTTTTTGGCGGGCATACTTGGAAACAGATCCCATATGCGTGGCTTTTAGGCATGCTTCTGCCAGTGTGTTCGCTCGGCGTCATTCCAATTATGCATCAGATGCGAAAGAGTGGCATCTCGGGGGGAACGATACTCGCGTTTGGTTTGACAGCACCATTGTTTAATCCGATTTCGGTACTCTACGGATTGACCTTATCCGACCCCTTTACGCTATTCATATTCTGCTTAGGTTCGCTCAGTATCGTAACGGTGATTGGCGTAGCATGGGATAGATTGTTCCCAAACAGCATTAGCGTCCCCGAAGAACTGCCTCCTACTCCTTACGGCTTACAACGAATTGGTGCCGTAGCATTATCCATGTGCCAACAAGCAGTTGGTCCCTCGACAAGATACATGATTTGGGCATTGGTCGGAGTGGGGATACTATCACTGGTTTTGCCGGCTGGCGTGTTACAACACTCAGCGGGTGATAAAGATCTGTTGGCGCCATTAACCATGACCGCTGTGGCTTCGTTGGCCTATATCACTCCTATGACTGCGATTGTCCAAGTCGCATCGATGTTTCAGCATGGCAACTCGATCGGCGCATCGTTTACGTTGCTTGTTATGGGGACGGGTGTAAATCTAGGTTTAGTGCTCTGGAGTCTTCGGGAATTTGGCGGACGCAAGACATGGGCCTGGGTAGCGTTGTTGACCTTGGTCGTATTGTGCATCTCCTACGGAATCAACGGCCCTTTGCATCCCAAAGGAGTTCAGGCCGCAGACCATACGCATGCATTTGATGGCTACTGCAATCCGTTCGCGTGGGGACTAGACAACTCGTTTACTGCCGGCATCCGGTTAGTCCGTGAAGCCTTAAGTGTTGACGTGCTATTTGCTGGCCTATGTGGGGGTGTCATGATGCTGGTTGGAGTTGGATTTGCTAAGTTCGATTCACACGGCCGAACGATGCGATATCTGACAACCATGAAAGAGGCTAAGGAAACCTCCAAGGATATCGTTCTACCGAATTCGGTCGTTGCCTCGGTCAGCTTGATTGGGTTAGTTATTCTAAGTATCGTCGGTTGCTATGTGTATTATCCCGAGACCAAAGAGGTCAGACGTGAGCTCGCGGCGCTACAAGCAGACTTGAATAGCGCGGTCGCCGGCAAAGAATGGGATAACGCCTCCTTTCTGATACCTCAGCAGAAAGACTGGGCACACAAACTAGTGGTAGGACGATACATTAGGGGTGAACAGTGGAACCGATTCCAAGCAATGCGCAAAAAGGTGTTTTTGTCGAAACTAGAGATGTTGATGCACGAGTGCGAAGAAAAAGAAGTCGAAGAATCGTTGATTTGGAATAACGAAGCACGAATTGCATACCGAAGATTTATGGACTCGCTGGGTTCTCAAACGGAGTAGAACGATGACTATGCCAATCAAATCAAATGGGGCGTTAGAACTTAGGCCAATGAGTGAAGGCGACATTCCACGCGTCTTGTCGATCATTTCAGAATACGACGAAGACGATGCTTATGACGCACAAGAAACCTATGAAGAGTCGATTGATGACCAGTTTTGCTTGTTCGACAGAAACCAGTTGATTGGTGTGATCGGCGCGAAACCGATCGGCAATACCCTGGACGCTTATGGATTGTCATGGACCTATCTACAAAGAGCTGATCGCCGGTCCGGAAAAGGGGCGCAAATGCTCAACTGGATCATCGATATCATGCGTGAGCGAGGCGGGCGCAAAGCATTTGTTCATGCCAGTGATTATCTCGACCCAGAAGAGGGCGATGTCTATTTTGATGCGAGAGAAGCCTATATGCGAATGGGTTTCGTTCAAGAGTTAAAACATCATGATTACTATGCACCAGGCGAATCCATGCTCGTCTACGGCATGAGGCTTCAACCCAGAGGTGAATTGAACTCAAATCGAATCCTAGACGATATCAAAATCACCGATGTCGATGAGATCCCCGAAACCAATAACGCATTCTGGATCGCCTGGGAATTGGTCCCAAATGGTGAGGGGTCAACCACTGCCGACTTTGACCGAGTGTTTCGCGAAGTCAAGTCTTGGGGAGGCCGATCGATTTTCATGGCCTTTCCATCGGAAGTGGTAAAGGCCTCTGAGTTACTGCCAACTTCAAAATTCCGAATAGCCGGACGATTGATGGACTACTATGAGGATGGCATCGATGAGATTCATTACCGATACGATCTGCTGGGCTAAAGGAGCATCTGCTTGGGAGAACTAAAGCCCTACCACAAATCGGTTCGGTTCATTGCCGTGTTTAGTCGATATCAATCCCACTTGGATTGGTTCTGGGCGCGTGTCAATCAGGTTTGGGGCGAACTTCTTAGTCTAAGTCCTCCGTTCGCATTTGCGGAGTCAGAGTACTACAGACCAACAATGGGAGACCAAATCCTCAAACAGTTTGCAGTACTCGACCGGCGATACGATCCTGCGATGTTAGCCTCGGATAAGATTTTGACAAACCTTTGGGAGGAGGAGGTGAAATTGGCTTTGCCTGCGAATGAACCTCGCCCTCTAAACATCGATCCGGGGTATATGACACTGACAAAGCTGGTTTTGGCATCCACGAAAAATCGTGAGCACCGTGTTTACCTGAGAGACAGTGTTTATGCCGAGGTAACGCTCGGATTTCGGGACCAAAGATGGCAGCCGATGCCATGGACTTATCCGGACTACCAAAGGAGTGATTTCTTGGATTATTTTTTGGAAGCTCGGCGTGTGCTATTGAGCAAGAGTCTTTAGACTTTCTTCTGAACCTTCTCAGACCTTCTTCTGGATCAATTGAGCAATGAGCTCTGGCTTCTTCTGGGTCTTTATGTGTTCAAGTTGATCGGGAGGGACCCCCATTTTCTCCAAATGGCTAATGATGCTTTCCCACACTTTCTCCTTTTTCTTTCCTTCAGAAAGATAAAGATCTGTAAGAAGCTCTTGAACCCGTTGGAACGAGACGTTTTCCCGGTTCTGGTAGTAATTTTTGATGACGTTTTGCTGATAACGAGTAAAGTTCTCTTGTGCCATCTTTAATTACCTTTCGAGTACGAGAGTGTTTTCGAGCGATCGTCGGATCAACCAGAATTCGTTCATTCTGAAACCCCGAGATCTATCGACCAAATCTTAGCGATAATTTGCCAACGCGGTTGTTTTTCCCAGAAATCCGAAATCCGCGTATTGGGAAATCCTGCCAGGGAATTAGAATCGCGAATTAGAGATTAACTATACGCGTGCTGAACTATTTCGGATGTCTATTCCACCGCGACCTGCAATTTTCCTAGTATTTCTTACCATACCACTTCTTGGTTGTCTGCCTTCGTTTAAGGATAGCGTCCAGGAACGCACTGATCTGGAAAAAGTTCCTGTCGCAAAGAATTTAGTTCAGTCCACGATAGACACCACTCTGAGTCGAAACCTGGAGGGTCGTCTGCTATCGGCCAATCGCAATGCAGCTTGGCAGGTTTTTCACGGAGCTGTCGCATTTGGCCTCGATTTGCCCATGGACGTAAATGGGGATGTTGTATTCGCTCTCGACTATCTTTTCCAAGGTGGGCAATTGCCAGGCTGGGTACCTTACGAGGGGGATGTAATCGAATCAACAGGGAGACGAGGCCTTCGCTTAACCGTTGAAGAAGGCAGTTTCACCGGACAAGGACACGTCGATCAGTTCCTGGGGTACATCTCCCAGGCCAAAGTGCCGATGGACACGAAGCTTGTCGTTGGCGGAAACGAACATACCGTCGAAGATTGGGTACGGCAGGCACAGAGAGATGTGTCCAACAATCCTTACAGAGAATACTCTTGGACTTTGATCGCGTTGGCAAATTACCTTCCGACGGATGAGAAATGGGTTGCAACAGATGGTCGCACATGGACCTTGGAGCCATTTGTATCATTTGAAGCCAAACAAAAGCTTTCAGAGAGCGCATGTGGTGGGATGCACCGACTAATGGGGCTAGCACATGCAGTTAGCTACCGCCAGAAGTTAGGGGAGCCTATCACAGGTGGTTATGAAGAAGCCAAGCTAGTTGTTGATGATGCGATACAAAAGGCTAGAGCCTTTCAGAATTCGGACGGCTCTTTTTCGACGAGGTATTCCGAACGTCCAGGTAACAGTGCCGATTTGAATTTGTGTATTGGTGCGACAGGACACACGCTCGAGTTTCTCGCTTATGCACTTCCTAAGGAACGTTTGGAAGAGAGGTGGATGGAACGAGCCGTCATGCGACTATGCGCCATGCTGGATTCGACGATTGAGATCGATCTAGAGTGCGGCGGGATCTATCACGCCTTAGCGGGTCTTAAGCTCTATCGCGAACGTCGATTTGGTCCCATTAACCTAACGGAAACACAACCTTCAACTCCTGAGTAACTCAAGCTAGGCTCGATTGTCTTGGAGTGACCCGGAGTTAATAAGAGGGCAAACAAGGCTTTCGTGATACTCGAGTCTGATGCCAATTAAGTTTCCTGTTGTTCTCTAAGGACTTTTATCTTCCATTCACCAGGGACCATCCTCCCATCGCACCTTCTGCGTCCACAAATACCAATTCGTTATTGGTATCGAATCCAACCCAAGTCCAACCAATTCTCGACTCATAAAGCCAAGTTAGTACATCTTCTTTGTTCGGTGTCCCAAGTATTTCTAGGACCTGCGATCGTTGCATACCAACTTTCAACTGCCTGAGGCGAGCCAGCCCACCGGGAGGCTCAAGCATTCTTAATGCCAACGGTACCGCTACAAAAACTAGTGAAATGGAAATGAGAACGATCGCAATCAGGATTCTTTTGCTATCCAATTTCTTCTTCATCGGAATTTCTACATGTTCGTCGTATTAAGTTGAACTACAAAACGTGTGAGGTTTAACCATTCAGGTGTAACCGAGTGGCGCCGTAGCCATCCCAAGTTTGGTGACATTGGACTGTAGTATTGTTAGTCACATTTGCTGAAGCGAACCTAAAACCGTCAATCGTTCCAGCCATGGTTTGGAAAGCTTTGTTTTGGAATCGTCCCATATCAATTGCGTTCATCTAGCCAATAAAACGATCTGATTAGCTCCCTAAAGCAAAATAGAGAACTACGGAGACAAGAACTAGAAGGAAAATTGCCAACACGATGTACGTTGTGATCTTACCAGCCGTATCGAGTTTCTTAGTATCCGCGTATCCCTCCTGGCAAATTAGACAACGGATCCCGATCAGAAGATTAGCGATTGGCACTAACATCAAAAAGCACCACCACGGATTCATGCCGATATTTTGAAGTCGGTAATAGACCGGCACGAACGACACGGCCAGAAAGAACAAAGCCACAAAAAGTGTCATGGCCTGCATGGACTCGACGTCGGCGAATACTTCGATAATCACGTTCTGAAGAATTCCCAATCCAAATGCGATACCCAAATATGGAAGCCTTCTGATTCCACCATAATGCCGCAATCCTGTCTCAGGCATCGCGCTTCGTTCAAATACTTTGGGAGAGCTATAAGGGTTTTCCAATTTGACATTCCTCTCTATCGAACTCAAGGAATGACCAAAGAGGAGATACTGACCTTACGAAAGTCGGACTCTATTGATCAAGCCGTTCGAGCTCAGCTTGTTTGAAAAATCTGGAATCTTCGCGATAAAAAATCGGTCTCCAACATCGGATCGATCCAGTAACTTGCATTCTATAAACGTTCAATTAGGAATGCAATTATCCCGTATTCAAAAGTGAAGTGGATTTAATGATGATAGGTCAAAGACTCGTCGCCTTCGCCTTAACAACCGCAACTCTGTAGCTAAATCGAATCATGTGCTAACTCAAAAAAATCTCTGTATTCTCTCGAAAGGCTTATTCCGCCTCAAGATATTTGAAACACAAAGTCTCAAGGTACTTTCCAACAATCTTTGTATCTCTCAAGGTTCGAATTCATCATACGCGAGATCAGCTACAGGAGAGGCTCGTTGCGTCATCTCTCAAGCCAATTAGAATACTAGTTTTGATAGCCCTAAAATCCCCCTCACTCAAGTAAGCCTCTCCCAATGGTCTCTCTTAACCTCAGAGCTTTCCTGCTTTTCTGCTTCACGTACTCGTTCACTGGACCATTGTTGGCTCAGCAAGAATGGATGGTGCCTGCGGGAGGCAACACGTACGCTCTATCCGTTGAGCCTAATCAAGACGGGCTGCAACGAAATGGTAACTTGAGCTGGAGTAACCCCGACTTTACGTTTGCTTTTTACTTCCATGTTGATCGAGCTGCAAATTTAGAACTCGAAATCGAGGCACGCAATACGGATGGCTCGGCGAAATGGCAAATCAACGTCTTGGATACATCCAAAGAGCTAGATGTCTTTAATAAGGAGTTTCAGCAACTGGCAGGCGGAACGCTCGATGTCAAAGAATCTGGCTACGTCCAAGTTCAAATAAAAGGTATCGAAAAATCAGGCCGGAGCTTTGGTGAGATAAAAGGCTTGAAAATCAAATCCTCTACGCCAGAACTTAAACTGACGAGCGTCGCGACGAACGAAGGAAACATGTTTTACTGGGGGCGCCGCGGGCCCTCGGTTCATATTCGCTACTCAGTCCCAAAGGATACAAATATCGATTATGCCTACAGTGAAATCAAAGTAGACAAGGGTGATGATCCTACGGGATCGTACTTTATGGCAAACGGATTTGGAGAAGGATACTTTGGTATCCAAGTCAACAGTGAAGACGAGCGACGCGTTCTATTCTCGGTCTGGAGCCCATTCCAAACAGATGATCCTAAATCGATTCCCGAAGATCAGCGCATCGAGTTGCTCAAGAAAGGTCCCGAAGTTCGAACCGGTGAGTTTGGTAACGAAGGCTCAGGAGGTCAAAGCTATTTGGTTTACCCATGGGAGGCAGGCCGTACTTATCGCTTCTTGACCAGAGTCACTCCAGATGGAAAGGGAAACACCATTTACACGTCGTGGTTCGGCGACAAAGAACGAAACGAATGGCGACTCATAGCCAGTTTCCGTCGCCCTAAGACCAACACTCATTTGACTGGCTTCCACTCATTCCTCGAGAACTTCAATCCGTCAACCGGGCACATCACCAGACGAGGCCAACATGGCAACGTCTGGGTTCAGGACACAAAAGGTGAATGGCATGAGTGCTTGTCTGCTAGGTTCTCCGTGGATGCGACCGGAGGGGGCGGCCATCGCTTGGACTTTACTGGTGGCGCGACTGGAA
>Ga0315899_10001649_pt1 | contig 25349 bp, 21 predicted proteins | sample LakEriMetagenome_2_FD_203518 | JGI IMG/M metagenome (GOLD analysis project Ga0315899, IMG submission 203518) | Freshwater fungal communities from buoy surface, Lake Erie, Ohio, United States - Buoy 4 MA112 | ecosystem: Environmental > Aquatic > Freshwater > Lake | place: USA: Lake Erie, Ohio... | reverse complement strand
TAACGGTGGGCATAACGGTTAAAGTTTGCTTCGCGTGGATCGCCGGCAGCGAAGTAGTTGCGGCGGATATCTGGACCGGAACGGTTCGTGGGCGAGCGGTCTTTATATTCGGCTGTAAGGTTCACATAGCCGCTTTCTCCCAATGGCAGGCCAAAGTTCGACGCGAACGTATATGTGTCACCGTCGTTCCGTTTGCGGTCTTCGCCCGTGTAAGAAATGGTTGGGTTGTCAGAAAGTCCAGTCGTCAACGACACGGTGCCCACTTGACCAACATCTTCCATCTTAGTGATATATTTGCCAAACGTCGCCTGCGCACGGCCGCCCATGCCTTTTTTCAACTGCACGTTGATGACGCCAGCAATGGCATCGGAACCATATTGAGAAGCTGCACCATCACGCAGCACTTCAATGCGTTCAATGGCCAATGGTGGAATTGTGTTGAGATCGACTGCGGTAGACCCGCGGCCAACAGAACCGTTCAAGTTCACGAGCGCCGACTGGTGACGGCGCTTACCGTTAATCAGCACCAGAACCTGATCGGGCGCAAGGCCGCGCAGTGTTGCTGGACGCAGAGAGTCCGTTCCATCAGTGAGCGACGGCTGCGGGAAGTTGAAAGAAGGGACGAGCTGGTTCAACAGTTTGTTTGTTTCGGTTTGGCCGCTGTTTAACAAAGCTTCCGCCGAAATGACGTCAACAGGAACCGTGCTGTCCGCCACGGTACGGTCGGTACGGCGCGTGCCGGTGACGATAATCGCATCTGCACCAGTTGCTTCTTCAACGGCCGAACTTTGCGGCGCGCTGTCTTGAGCAAAGGCTGGGCTTGCGACTGCTACGAAAAGGGCAGTAGACGAAACCGTCACTGCAAGTGCTGAAATGACCTTAAGGTTCTTCATTTTATTTCCTCGATTTACGCGTATATTAGAGCTGCTGGCAAGATTCTGGCACTTTGACGCGTAAAGTTCCAGTAAAGTCTTAATATTGAAATATTTTGGCATAGATGTGTGGCTTTGTGGCAACGCGCGTACATTCCAATATATTCGAAAAATTACATTAAGCTGTGGATTGCTGAAATCGCTGCTTTGCGACAGCAGAATGGCTCGCTATCGGGACCAATATGTCCGAAATAATTGACGCCCCCGAAGAAGATCCGTTTGACGCAATAGTCGATGCGCCTTTCGATGCGGCGCTTTCTGAGCGGTATTTAATCTACGCAATGTCGACGATAACGGCACGTTCGCTGCCGGATTTGCGCGATGGACTTAAGCCTGTTCACCGGCGTTTGCTTTGGGCCATGCGCCTTTTAAAACTTGACCCGGCAAGCGGTTATAAAAAATGCGCGCGTGTTGTCGGTGACGTGATTGGTAAATATCACCCGCATGGCGACCAGTCGGTATATGACGCGATGGTTCGCCTCGCGCAGGCTTTTTCGTTGCGGTATCCGTTGGTCGATGGACAGGGCAATTTTGGCAACATCGACGGTGATAATGCTGCTGCCTATCGATATACTGAGGCGCGGCTGACCCGCACTGCTATTGAGCTCATGAACGGGCTTGATGAAAACGCGACCGATTTTCGGCCGACTTATAATGGTGAGGATGAAGAGCCAGAGGTCATGCCGGGCCTGTTCCCGAATTTGCTGGCTAATGGCGCTAGCGGCATTGCTGTGGGTATGGCGACAAGCATTCCCTCGCACAATGCAGCAGAAATCATTGATGCCGCGATGCTGTTAATCGATGAGCCACAAGCCAGCCACGAACAGCTGATGGATATTGTGCGCGGGCCCGACTTCGCAACTGGCGGGGTGTTGGTTGATAGCCGCGCCGTTATCAGCGCTGCTTATGCCGGCGGACGCGGCGCGATGCGGGTGCGTGCACGTTTCTCAAACGGTTGGCAGGACGGCGCTTGGGAACCAACGGGCGTTGAAAAGCTGACTGGCGGTACATGGCAGCTTGTCGTATCCGAAATTCCCTATCAGGTCCAAAAAGGCAAATTGATCGAGCAAATTGCGCAGCTGATTGCCGATAAAAAGCTGCCCATTCTCGACGACATTCGGGACGAAAGTGACGAGCATGTGCGCATCGTGCTGGTGCCGAAAAGCCGGAATGTTGACCCCGAAGACCTCAAAAATGCTCTGTTCCGTCTAACGGATCTGGAAACGCGTTTTTCTTTGAACATGAACGTTTTGGACGCAGACCGCACGCCAAAGGTCATGGGCTTGGGCGAAGTGCTGCTGCGCTGGCTGAAGCACCAGATTGAAGTACTGGTGCGCAAGTCGCAGCACCGGCTTGAAAAAATCGATTCCCGGCTTGAACTGCTGCAAGGCTATATCATCGCCTATCTCAATCTTGATCGCATCATCGAGATTATACGGACTGAGGATGAGCCAAAGCCTGTTATGATGGCTGAGTTCCAATTGAATGACCGGCAGGCAGAGGCAATCCTTAACATGCGCTTGCGGTCGCTGCGCAGGCTTGAGGAAATGGAGCTTCGGCGCGAGCTTGAAGGGCTGCAGGCCGAGCGCGAAGGGCTGGTGAAACTACTTGAAAGCCCCGCGCTCCAGAAAAAGCGTTTGAAAAAAGACTTAGACGCGTTGCGCAAGAGCTACGCAGAAGAAACCGAGCTTGGTCGCCGCCGTACTAGCCTTGAAGAAGCTGGCCAAGCGCGCGAAATTTCGCTTGAGGCCTTTGTTGAACGCGAACCTGTGACCGTCATCATGTCAAAGCGCGGCTGGATCAAAGCGATGAAGGGCCATGCCGATTTGTCTGCACGCGCCGACTTTAAGTTCAAGGAGGGTGATGGCCCTGCCTTTGCATTCCACGCGCAGACCACGGACAAAATACTGATCGCAACGGCCAATGGCCGTTTTTACACCTTGGGAGCGGATAAGCTTCCCGGCGCGCGCGGTTTTGGCGAGCCAGTGAGCACCATGATCGATATCGAAACGGGTAATGACATTATCGCCGTCTTCACCGCTGTGCCCGACGGGCGCATGCTGCTGGCAGCTACCACCGGCAAGGGCTTTATTGCGCGGATGAGCGATGTCGTGGCCGAGACGCGCAAGGGGCGTGGCGTTGTAACACTTAAGCCTGGCACGCAGTTGAAAGTCGCGCGTCTTGCGCTGGCCGAAACCGCTGATGAAGCCATATTGCGCGATCAGTATGTGGCGGTGGTGGGCGATAACCGCAAACTGGTTGTTTTCCCGATGACCGAGATACCCGAAATGTCCAAAGGGCAGGGCGTAACTTTGCAACGGTACAAGGATGGCGGCCTTGCCGATGCTATTTGCTTCCGTATGAGCGAAGGCCTTAGCTGGGCTATGGGTGGCGATAGCGGGCGGATGCGGACGGAGAATGATATGTCCTTGTGGCGCGTCGCACGCGGCGCCGCGGGCCGTTTGCCTCCACAGGGCTTTCCGAGAAACAACCAATTCGACTGACATCTGATATTGAACGCAGTGAAGGAGCTGGGCATTAAGGTTCTCGGCCCTTAAGCGACAAAATGCTTACCCGTTTTTGGTTTCTGACAAGGCGGCATGTACCGTCTGAGACGCCAGTTCATTTTGGCGTTGGATGTCGGGAAAGCCTTCATCAATCCAAGCAGCTTCAATAGCTTGCAGCGTTTTTGCGATCAATGGCCCTGCTGTCAGACCTAATTTTATGAGGTCCCCGCCTTTAACATTTAGGCTTGGGATTTCCCATTGCTGCAACTGCGCGAGACATTCTGGAACATCGCTATCTGTACCGTACAGCATCACCACGTCGCGCGCGGTTCCGATGTCAGCGTGATAGGCCATGGCGCGGACATTGTCAGGTTGCGGGGAAGGCGCGATTAGTCTCTGGGCGAGACCTTCACGCAGTTTGTTCGACAGCTTCAACCGTGCCGCAACTTTATCCACAGCCACAGCATCGCGGTTCAAAAGCGCAAGAAATCGGGCGGGGAGTGAGGCGATCTGCGCAAATTGTTGTTCGCGCTTAATGAGGTTCTGCAAATCATTGGCTGCGCTGCCGGATAGTTCTGGCAGAAACGGTGTAAAAATGCCGTGCGTGATCATCAGCTCAATGGATAGGACAGGGTCCCTTAAACTTAAAATGCGGGTAAGCTCCTGCGCGATGCGTTCACGCGACAATGCCGTCAGGCCGTGCGCGCCTTTTGCGCATGCTGCAATTGCGTCGGTGTCTAATTGACCGCTTCCATATCGGGCAAGGAACCGGAAATAGCGCAATATGCGCAGAAAATCCTCGGCAATTCTCTGATTTGCATCGCCAATGAACCGTAACTTTCGCGCTTGCAAATCTTCTAGGCCATTGAAATAATCGAATATTTCTCCGCTTTTGGGATCCGCATATAGGGCGTTGATCGTAAAATCGCGCCGAGCCGCGTCCTCATGCCAGTCTGTGGCAAAGGCGACGGTCGCGCGGCGTCCATCCGTTGCAACATCCCGGCGCAAGGTGGTTATTTCGTAATTTTTGCCACTGATTGCTGCGGTGACGGTGCCATGTTCAATACCAGTAGGAATCGCCTTTATGCCGCCTGCTTGCAACCTGTCGATGACGTCCATTGGCTCTAAAGCCGTGGCGATATCAACATCTGCGACCGGCAATCCTAGCAATGTATCGCGCACCGCGCCGCCCACATATCGCGGACCGCCATAAGCGTTGCCGAGTGCGGCCAACACTTTTTTCAAGCCTCCGGCATGCTGCCATTCGGCATCGGGAAGGTTAGTGCCTATCATGCCAGTCGTCGCACCAGATTGGCAATTATCCCTGCCGTCACGCCCCATATGCGCCGCTTGCCCCATTGAATATCATAATAGCTGCGCTGCTGTCCATTCCAAGCCGCCTGTTTTTTAATCGAATTGGCAGGATCAAATAGAAAGGCAAGAGGAACCTCAAACCAGTCTTCTACTTCTTCGGGATTGGCTTGCAACGGAAGGTCTGGAGGAATAACGCCGACAACAGGTGAGATGCTGTAGCCGCTTCCGGAAATATAAGTATCGGCCACGCCAATGATGTCAACTTGGGCGGGTGGAAGGTTCAATTCTTCATGTGCCTCACGCAAAGCAGCGGCAATATTGTTTTCATCTCCGTCGTCGACCTTGCCGCCCGGGAACGCCACTTGACCTGCATGGCTGCGCAACCAAGTTGGACGCTGGGTGAGGATAACGCCCGGCTCCGGCCTGTCAGTAATGGCTATCAGAACGGCGGCCGCACGGTGGCCTTTTGAACCCAGGTAACGTTCGTCCTCGATTTCAATACTGAGCGCTGGATCAAGAGCGAAATGCAGCCGGGAACGCCAATTCATGCAGGAGCAGCCAGATAAAATTGGGCACCTTTGCTCCAAATGCAGGGAAATTCTGGGTTTTCCGCAAGCGCCAAATTGGCCAGCTCGTAATATACTGGACGCGCAAGCTTTGCCCATAAGCCTTCCCGTACATACAAATATAACAGCCCGTTGCGCATCTCGATTGCGTGATCGGCATCAGCGAAAATCAGGTCATCGCTGTTCAAGCGGAGCGCCAGAGTTCGGTTTTGGCCTTCGCCTTCACTTTGCAGCTCGACAGCAATGAATGGCACATCATCAACGATAATCGAGAGCTTTTGCTGCGGCGTCACAAGCCAATGCTGTCCATCGGCATCTCGGCGCAACAGACTTGAAAAAGCGCGGATCATTGCAGGTCGCTTAACTTCGCCGCCCTGATGAAACCATTTGCCGTCCGACGCGATCCGCATTTCGCTGTCGCCCGTATTGGCGGGTTCCCAGCTTTCCACCGGCGGCAACTTTCGCGTCGCAACAAGTTCCGTAATATCGGATAGCGTAAGCTTTGCTAGATCAGGTGCTTCATAAGGCATAGGAACGCGATACGGACAAAGCTAGCGATCGTCAAAGCTTAGTCAGTTGGCCCAAGCATGCCGTGCGTTGGCAAAGCAACCATATTGCTATTGCGCAGAAGCAAGCGCCTTGGTTCCCAAGGGCCGGGTAAGGTCCAGCCAGATGTGCCCTCAGCCTCAAAACCAAAACGGCCATAATATTCGGGATCGCCAATCATCACCATCGGCGGGTCTTGCGGCGTTGCAGCGTCCAGCATCAATTGCATGAGTTGCTTCCCAAGCCCGCTGTTCTGGAAACGGGTGGCAACTGCGACTGGTCCTACCAAGATTAAGGCAGCCTTATCCAGGCGGACGGGCCAACACTGGATGCTTGCGACAAGGACGCCGCTATCCAATATGGCAAAGGACAGATGATCAATAGCGGTCATGCCTTTGCGCAGCAAATAGGCGGTGCGCATATGCCGGTCAGTTCCAAATGCATCATCCAGCAGCGCGTTCAACGCATCTGCAGATGTGGCGGTTAGGGGCGAGAACTGAATCATGTTTTGGCCTGTTGAATTGCCGTAGCGCGGGAATGTTGTCGCCGCGCCCTGTCATCGCAGATCCATTTTGTCCAATCCAATATATAACACCACCAATAATATCGGCTGCGGTAAATTGCCTTTATGCCAAACATACATTAGCGTGCGGATCTTCTAAGGTTTTGATACGCAGGAGACGACATGGTGAAAGATCAGGACGTGCCCCAAGACACATCAGAGGCGACTATGTCACCTGCGCAAGACCAATTCGCACAGCCTACGCGTATCAAAAAAGATTATGCTGGTTATTTGGTTTTGATTGCCGGGATAGGTGCGCTTGTCTGGGGTTTAGTTTCCGCTGTTGGAACAGGTTGGGGGTTCTGGGAATACACCTCCGGTCTCAAGGGCGTTACTGGGGCATTTTTGTTAGGCATCGGTGCTATTTTGATTGGCCTGTTTCAAACATGGAGAGCGCGTAAGTCTGTTGTGCCGCCGCGGCGCACGCGCCGTTGGATTGGGATGCTCGTTGCTTCAATCTATGTGGGGTGGGTTGGAACATTTCTTGTCAAGGCACTCACCGTGCCTGCCATTCATGATGTATCGACTGATCTTGCTGATCCGCCAGCCTTTAAAACATTGCAACTGCGTGCGGACAATCTGGATAATGTCCCTGGCGCGGATGATTTGAAAATGCGCGGCCTTACTCCGCAGCAGCGTTGGGGCGTTGTCCACCAAAAGGGCTATGGCGACATTCGTTCGGTTCGTATTAATGAACCTGTTGCAATGGTTATTGCCAAGGCGGAACGCCTCGCAAAAGCACGCAATTGGGACATTGCAATTTCTCTACCCGCAGAAGGCCGACTGGAAGCGACTGAAACCAGCGCATTTTTTCAGTTTAAAGATGATGTCGTATTGCGGGTACGTCCATCTGACACGGGTGAAGGGAGCATTGTCGATATGCGCTCTGTCAGCCGCGTTGGGCTAAGTGATTTGGGCATGAATGCCAAGCGCGTGCGGTCTTTCCTTGCGGATCTGACAGGAACGGTGACGGCGACGCCTTAAGGCGTCGCCGCATCATCTGTTACTTCTTCGGCGTCAGTTTCAATAAGCGTCCTTCGGAACCGCGGTACCCATCCTCAAGCAACCAGATAGCGCCATCAGGGCCCTGTTCCACTTCGCGGATACGCGCGCCCATATCCCATTGGTCGGCTTTGGTGGCATTTTCGCCATCCAGCTTAACCCGCACCAGCGCCTTTGCGCCAAGACCGCCAAGAAATGCGCTGCCCTTCCACTCTTTGAACATGTCGCCTGAATAAATCATAAGGCCAGCAGGAGATATGGCGGGGTTCCAGAACACTTTGGGCGCTGCAAAGCCGTCACCTGCTGCATGGTCTGGAATATCGCGACCGTCGTAATGATTGCCATTGGAGACAAAAGGATAGCCGTAATTGGTTGCCTTCTTAACAAGGTTCAATTCATCACCACCGGCTGGCCCCATTTCTTGGTTCCACAATCTGCCCTGCGTATCAAAGGCGATGCCAAGCGGATTGCGATGGCCATAAGACCAAATTTGCGATTTTACGCGGCCTTGATCGTAAAAGGGATTGTCCGATGGAACCATCCCATTGTCGGTCAACCGAACAATTTTACCAAGATTTTGGTTGAGGTCCTGCGCAGGGTCGAATTTCTGCCGCTCGCCGCTGCTGATATACAGCATGCCATCCGGCCCGAAAGCGAGACGATGGCCAAAATGGCCTTGACCCGAGACCTTTGGTTCCTGCCGCCAGATTATTTGAACATCGCTCAAGGCAGCTTTGCCGCCTGCAATGGCAAGCTTGCCTCTTGCCACTGCCGCGCCAAACCCACCTTCACCCGCTTCGGCAAAGCTGAGATAGACAAGTTTGTTTTTGGCAAAGTCTGGGTGGAGAATGACATCGCCAAGGCCCCCTTGGCCGCCATATGCGACTGCTGGAACGCCATCAACATCCACAACAGGGCCCTCATTTTGCCACAGCTTCAGTTTGCCCTTCTTTTCGGTCACAAGGGCATATGGTGTGTTGGGCACAAACGTCATGGCCCATGGCTGATCGAAGTCTGCAACGACTGCGACGTCAAAAGGTTTCCCGCTGGTGTCTGCGGGGGCGGCGTCACTTACCGAAGGTTGGCAGGCTGCAGCTAGAAATGACGCGCCAAGCAGGAAAGACAATTTCGACATTAATCAGTGCTCCTATTATTTGTGCCTGAGATAGTTGGGAATTCAGACCCCCATGTGCAAGAGGGTTGCATAGGAGAGGCGTCCGCACTATACCGACGTCATCCTTACATTGTGATGAACTTGGAAGGGCTGGCGCCACTGGGGCCGGCGCTGAAATTCTTTGCATGTCGTATAAGAAAGACTGAATGTGCCTGATCTGGATAAACTGAGCAGTCTGATTGCCCCTGAGGCGAAAGCGCTTGGCTTTTCGTTGGTGCGCGTGGCGTGGTTTTCCAACGGAGCACAGGGGAGCGATGAGCCGACCTTGCAGGTGATGGCAGAACGTCCCGAAACACGACAGTTGAATATTGACGATTGCGCGGCGCTTTCGCACCGCATCTCTGACCTGTTTGACGAGATTGACCCTATTGTTGAGGCATATCGCCTTGAAGTCAGTTCACCTGGCATCGACCGGCCACTGACGCGCTTGGCGGATTTTGCTGACTGGGTAGGACATGAGGCGAAGATTGAACTCAGCGAGCCAATGGATGGCCGCAAGAATATTCGTGGTGACCTTGCCGGTGTGGACGGCGAAGAAATCCATGTCGATGACCGCAAGGCGGGACGGCTGACATTCCCATTTTCCGCACTTGGCTATGCCAAGCTGCTCTTGACAGACAGGTTGATTGCGTCGACTGCCCCCATCAACAGCGATGGGGCGGACGAAGTAGAAGCCGAACCCATTCACGACGAAGCACAGGAAGATTAAGAACATGGCCAGTAGTATTGCCGCCAACAAGGCCGAATTGCTTGCAATTGCCAATGCGGTCGCCACCGAAAAGATGATCGACAAGTCGATTGTTATAGAAGCGCTCGAAGAAGCTATTCAACGCGCCGCGCGTGCGCGTTATGGTGCAGAAAATGACATCCGTGCGAAGCTGGACACCCAGACGGGCGACCTGCGCTTGTGGCGCGTTGTTGAAGTCGTTGAAAATGTCGAAGATTATTTCAAGCAAGTTGACTTGAAGCAGGCCGACAAGTTGCAAAAGGGCGCCGTTGTCGGCGACTTCATTGTCGACCCGTTGCCCGCAGTTGACCTTGGTCGCATCGACGCCCAATCGGCAAAGCAGGTCATCTTTCAAAAGGTGCGCGATGCAGAGCGCGAGCGCCAGTTTGAAGAGTTCAAGGATCGTACAGGCGAAATTATCACAGGCGTGGTGAAATCGGTCGAGTTTGGCCATGTTGTCGTCGATCTTGGCCGGGCAGAAGGTGTTATTCGCCGCGACCAACAGATCCCTCGCGAAGTTGTGCGCGGTGGTGATCGCGTCCGTGCGCTCATCATGAAGGTGCAGCGCGAAAATCGCGGCCCGCAAATCCTTTTGAGCCGCGCGCATCCTGATTTCATGAAGAAATTGTTCGCGCAGGAAGTTCCCGAAATTTATGACGGGGTCATCGAAATCAAGGCCGCCGCACGCGACCCAGGCAGCCGCGCTAAGATCGGGGTGATCAGCCACGACAGCAGCATTGACCCAGTCGGCGCATGCGTTGGTATGAAAGGTAGCCGCGTTCAGGCCGTCGTGCAGGAAATGCAGGGCGAAAAGATCGACATCATTCCATGGTCGGAAGATACAGCAACTTTCATCGTAAACGCGCTTCAGCCAGCAACGGTGAGCCGCGTTGTGATCGACGAAGAAGAAGGCCGCATCGAAGTGGTTGTTCCTGACGATCAATTAAGCCTTGCGATTGGCCGACGCGGACAGAATGTCCGTCTCGCATCGCAGCTGACTGGTCGTGGCATCGACATCATGACCGAAGCGGAATCGAGCGAGAAGCGGCAGAAGGAATTTGTCGAGCGTTCCGAAATGTTCCAGCAAGAGTTGGACGTTGATGAAACACTTGCCCAGTTGCTGGTCGCCGAAGGCTTTAGTGAACTCGAAGAAGTCGCTTATGTCGATCCGTCGGAAATCGCCGCAATCGAGGGCTTTGATGAAGGTCTGGCCGAAGAACTCCAGAGCCGTGCACAAGAAGCGTTGGATCGTCGCGAGGAGGCTAATCGAACCGAACGCCGTGAATTGGGCGTGGAAGATGCCGTTGCGGAGTTGCCAATCCTGACTGAAGCGATGCTGGTGGTTCTGGGTAAGGCCGGCATCAAGACGCTCGACGATCTTGCTGACTTGGCTACCGACGAGCTTATTCAAAAGGCACGCGAACCACGCCGTAACGAACGCAGTGATCGTGAGATGCGCCGTAACCGCACGGAAGACAAGGCCGGTATTCTAGCGGTTTTTGGTCTGTCGGAAGATCAGGGCAATGAGATTATCATGGCTGCCCGCGCACATTGGTTCGAAGAGGAGGACGCGATTGCAGCGGACGACTCTCAATGAGAACCGACACTCCCCAATAAGGAAGTGCATATTGTCAGGTGAGCATGGGACTCGTGCCCAACTCATCCGGCTTGCGCTTGGCCCCGATGGCAGCATTGCGCCCGATTTGTTCGCCAAGGCGCCCGGCCGTGGCGCGTGGATTGGCGTATCTGGCGAAGAATTGTCTAAAGCGCTCACCAAGGGCAAGCTTGCCGGCTTGCTACGTCGCGCGTTCAAAACTGAAAAAATCGACATTATCGATGACCTAACTGGCCGCATTGATCGCGGGCTCGAAAAGGCATTTCTGGATCGGTTGGGGTTGGAAGCGCGGGCAGGGCACCTTATCTTGGGGGCAGAGAAGATCGATTCCGCATCGCGCAGCGGGCAGGTCCGGTTGTTGCTTCACGCTTCCGACGCCAGTGCCGACGGCAGTGGCAAGCGCGACCAAGCTTGGCGGGTCGGTGAGGGTGCCGAAGGTTCCGGAAAGGGCGGTTTGAAACTGCCCGTAGACCGAGATGCACTCTCGGCGGCGCTTGGGCGGCAGAATGCTGTGCATGTCGCGTTGATTAACCAAAAAGCGGCGGACAGGGTGATGCATCATCTTGGACGCTGGCTAAATTTCAAAGGATGCAGTAATGCGCCTCAGGATTCCGCTGCTTCGGCAGCGGACTTGCGGGGCAATGACGCTGACATCTCCGCAATTGACTGAGTAAGGACGGGTTCTGTTTCGATGAGTGATGATACCAATAATAAGCCGACCTTGACGCGCAAGCCGCTCACTTTGAGCCGCTCGCTGGAGTCGGGAGAAGTTAAACAGACCTTTAGCCATGGCCGCACCAACAAGGTTGTGGTTGAGGTGAAACGCAAGCGTCTCGTCGGCAAACCAGGTTACGCACCCGAGCCGGAAGTTGCTCCTCCTCCTCCGCCGCCGGCCGCTGCGGCGCCTGTTGTTGCCGTACCAGCGCCCGCGGCGCCCGCGCCACGTCCGACCGGCAATGACATGCTGAGCCGTCAGGAGCGTCAGGCAAAGTTGCTGCGCGAGGCCGAAGAAGCACGCCTTTCAATGCTTGAAGAAAGCGGCCGCCGAGAAACAGAACAGCGCACCCAACGCGCAGACGAAGAACGTCAGCGCGCCCAAGCAAACCGTGAGGAAGCCGCTGCTGCGCCGCCCCTGCCACCTGTTGCAGAAGCGGTTGTACCGGTCGTAACTGCTCCAGTCGAACCAGTCGACGAAGAGACAAACAAGGACGGTGCTACCCCCGCGCCGCGTCGCTTTACGCCGGTTGAAGTGCCAAAGCGCCCTGAGCGTGAGCGTGAAGACGTTAAAAAAGCTCCGCAACGCCCAACGCGTGGTGCAGCGGATGACCGTCGCCAATCTGGCAAGCTAACTGTTACGCGTGCGCTTGAAGGCGACGATGGCGCGCGCGCGCGTTCGCTTGCGGCGCTGAAGCGTGCGCGCGAAAAAGAAAAGCGTTCGCATGGCGGAGGCAACCGTCAGGCACAGGTCAAGCAAACACGCGATGTGGTCGTGCCGGAAACCATCTCGGTGCAAGAGCTTGCTAACCGTATGGCGGAAAAGGGCAGCGATCTTGTGAAGGCGTTGTTCAAGATGGGCATGCCCGTCACGATCAACGAAACCATCGACCAAGATACCGCAGAATTGCTCGTCGAAGAGTTTGGCCACAACATCACACGCGTGTCGGATGCCGACATTGATATCGCTCATGATGAAGACGTAGACGCGACCGAAACGATGAAGTCGCGTCCTCCTGTCGTGACTGTGATGGGGCATGTCGACCATGGTAAGACATCGCTTTTGGACGCCTTGCGCGGTGCAAATGTTGTAGCTGGCGAAGCTGGCGGAATTACGCAGCATATTGGCGCGTATCAGGTGAAGGCAAAGGATGGCTCTGTCATCACCTTCCTCGATACCCCAGGGCACGAAGCGTTCACGCAAATGCGTCAACGCGGTGCCTCGGTAACGGATATCGTGATCTTGGTCGTCGCAGCTGATGACGGCCTCATGCCGCAGACGATTGAAGCCATTAAGCATGCCAAGGCTGCCAATGTGCCGATGATTGTTGCTATCAATAAGGTCGACAAGGAAGGCGCAAATCCGCAAAAGGTGCGTGAGCGTCTGCTTGAGCATGAAGTTGTCGTGGAAGCTATGGGCGGTGAAGTTCAGGACGTCGAGGTTTCGGCGCTCAAGAAAACCGGCCTTGATACCTTGCTCGAAAAACTGGCTTTGCAGGCAGAAGTCATGGAATTGAAGGCCAATCCCGATCGCGCGGCTGAAGCCGTCGTGGTGGAGGCGCAGTTGGACAAGGGCCGCGGCGCTGTCGCAACCGTGCTTGTGAAGCGCGGCACGCTGAAGCGCGGCGATATCTTCGTTGTCGGCGCACAAAGCGGCAAGGTTCGGGCTTTGGTAAACGACAAGGGGCAGCAAGTCTCGGAAGCTGGCCCCGCGACTCCTGTTGAAGTGCTTGGCCTAACCGGTGTTCCATCGGCAGGCGACGTTCTTACGGTGGTTGAAAACGAGGCGCGTGCGCGTGAAGTTGCGTTGTATCGTAAGGAACAGTCGACCAAAGTCCGCACGGCGCAGGTCACGCCAAATCTTGAAAATCTGTTCGATAATCTGTCCGCAACGCGTGCGATGGAATATCCGGTAGTAATCAAGGGTGATGTGCAAGGTTCGGTCGAAGCGATCGTTACTGCGCTCAACAATATCTCGACCGACGATATCAAGGTCCGTGTATTGCTGGCGGGCGTTGGCGGCATCACCGAATCCGACATGTTGCTTGCCGCAGCGTCGAACGCGCCACTTATAGGTTTCAACGTGCGTCCAAACGCCAAGGCAGCCGCCTTGGCCAAGCGTGACCGCGTACGTCTGAAATATTTCGACGTGATCTATCACCTGACCGCAGACATCGCCAAGGAAATGGCGGGCGAATTGGGGCCAGAAATTATCGAAACCGTCGTTGGGCGTGCCGAAGTCAAAGATGTCTTCAAATCGGGCAAGCGCGACAAGGCTGCTGGTCTTTTGGTCACAGAAGGCATCATCAAAAAGGGCTTGTATGCGCGCCTTACCCGCGAAGACGTCATTGTGTCCAAAACCACGATTGCATCGCTGCGCCGCTTCAAGGACAATATCGACGAGGTCCGTGCTGGCCTCGAATGTGGTGTCGTCTTGGCGGATACTAACGATGTCAAGGCAGGCGACATGCTTGAAGTCTTTGAGATCGAGGAGCGTGAACGGACGTTGTGATTTTAGCTCGGTCCTGAGAGTCGAGAATTATGGCTAAGCATAACGATACAGGTCCTGAAGGCCGCTCTGTCCGCCTTCTGCGCGTAGGTGAGCAATTCCGGCATATACTGTCGGAACTGCTTGCGCGTGGAGAGGTGCATGACGATATCCTCAACAGCCACAGTGTCAGCGTAACCGAAGTGCGGATGTCGCCTGATTTGCGGCACGCGACAGCGTTCATTAAACCTTTGCTTGGGGTGAACGAAGCTGTCGTCCTTAAGGCTCTGCGCACCAACACAGCGTTTTTCCAGAAGGAAGTCGCTGCCCGTGTGAGCATGAAATACGCTGCGAAGCTGAAATTCCTCGCGGACGATAGTTTTGACCAGGCAACCCATATCGAAGGTTTATTGTCGCAGCCAAAAGTTCAGCAGGATCTGACGGAGGATGAGGCAAGCGATCAAGCTGGCGACGCTGCGTAATGGCAAAGCTGTATTTCTATTATGCGTCGATGAACGCTGGCAAATCGTCCACATTGTTGCAGGCGGCGTTCAATTATGGCGAGCGCGGCATGACGGTAATGCTTTGGACCGCAGCGATTGATGATAGGCTCGGCTTTGGCGCGATTAGCTCGCGTATTGGCCTCGCAGGTAACGCAAGCCGGTTTGAATCCACTACAGATATTGAAAAGGCAGTGCTTGCCCAGCATCAGGAAACACCTTTGGCTTGCGTGCTGATCGATGAAGCACAGTTTTTGACAAAGAAGCAGGTATGGCAGGCGGCCAGCCTTGCGGACAAGGCGGGCATTCCGGTGGTATGCTATGGCCTGCGCACCGATTTTCAGGGTGAGTTGTTTCCTGGTTCAGCTGCACTTCTTGGGATCGCAGACAATTTGATCGAGTTGAAAGGCGTTTGTGATTGCGGTCGTAAAGCGACAATGAACTTACGCGTGGATGAATTTGGCGAAGCCGTAGTTGATGGCGCGCAAACCGAAATCGGGGGCGATGATCGCTATGTTGCGATGTGCCGCAAACATTTTAACGAGGCGCGGGCAGGACGATAGATCAGCATGCATGGCTGGATCATACTTGATAAACCGCTAGGGTTGGGTTCAACGCAGGCTGTTGCAGCTGTAAAACGGAATTTGCGTAGCGCTGGCTTTGGCAAAGTTAAGGTCGGGCACGGCGGGACACTGGACCCGCTCGCAACTGGCGTATTGCCCATCGCCTTGGGCGAAGCGACCAAATTATGCGGGCGCATGCTTGATGCATCCAAAACGTATGAATTCACGATAAGTTTCGGGACAGAAACCAGCGGCTTGGATGCCGAAGGGCAGGTCGTCGCTACGTCTGATTATCGTCCGACTTTGAAGGAGGTGGCGGCGGTTCTTCCATATTTCATTGGTCAGATAGAGCAAATTCCACCTGCTTATTCCGCCATAAAAATTGATGGAAAGCGTGCCTATGACCGTGCGCGGGCAGGTGAAGTCATTGAAATGAAGTCGCGCGCAGTTAAGGTCCACGACATTTCCGTCGGGCATGCTGAACGTGTTTCAACTGCGGTGACTGGCGTTCCAGAATCTTTCATTCGGCGTGACGACCTGTTGAATGCGGTCACACTCACCGCCGACGTTTCCAAAGGCACATATATCCGCAGCCTAGCGCGTGACATCGCGCATGCGCTTGGGACCGTTGGACATGTTTCGATGTTGCGCCGCACGCGTGCCGGGCCGTTCGCCCTAGAAGGCGCGATTTCGCTAGACAAACTGAATGCATTCGGCCAAGGAGCCGCCCAAGAAGACATTATCTTGCCGATAGAGGCAGGGCTGGACGACATCCCGGCTCTGGATCTCTCCCCGGAACAGGCAAGGGCGGTTCAACAGGGCCGCGTCTTGACCGGGATTGCCATGGAAGATGGGCTACATTGGGCGAGGGGCGCAGATTTGCGTCCTATAGCACTGGTGGAGAACATCGACGGAACGTTGAAAACCGTCCGTGGCTTTAACCTTACGCCATGATGTTCGAAGGAAAAATATGACGATTACTGCAGAACGTAAAGCCCAGGTCATCAAAGAGCACGCCCGCGAGCCTAACGATACCGGATCACCAGAAGTGCAGGTTGCAATCCTGACTGATCGTATCAATGGCCTGACTTCCCATTTTAAAGATCACCACAAGGACAATCATTCGCGTCGTGGTCTTCTCCAGATGGTCAACAAGCGTCGTTCGCTTCTCGATTATCTCAAGAAAATTGATGGCGCGCGTTATGCCGCCCTTATCGCGAAGCTTGGTCTTCGTAAGTAAATTCACTCTCGGCCCGCTTTGGCGGGCCGTTTGCGTATTGCGTCTCCTGAATATGTTTTGGGGGAGCATGAACAGGGCATTCCAGCAATGAGGCTGGACTGCTATCGGGGCTCGAAAATGCCCCATCCGCGGCGGATCGGTATGTCCGCAACTCAAGAGGCCCCGCATCGCATTGGGCATGCGGGACAAAGGAAAATCTATGTTTAATACGAAAACTGTATCAATCGAGTGGGGCGGACAAACCCTGACACTCGAAACGGGCAAAGTTGCTCGTCAAGCTGACGGCGCTGTTATGGCGTCGCTTGGTGAAACTGTTGTGCTTTGCGCGGTTACCGCCGCAAAGTCAGTGAAGGATGGCCAGGATTTCTTCCCGCTAACCGTTCACTACCAAGAAAAATACTCCGCAGCTGGCCGTATTCCCGGTGGCTTTTTCAAGCGTGAACGTGGTGCGACCGAAAAGGAAACGCTGGTTTCGCGTCTGATCGATCGTCCGCTTCGTCCGTTGTTCCCAGAAGGTTTCTACAACGAAATCAATGCGATTGCGCAAGTTCTTAGCTATGATGGCGAGAATGAGCCTGATATTCTGGCGCTCGTCGCCGCGTCGGCTGCAATGACCATTTCGGGCGTTCCTTTCATGGGCCCAATCGGCGCAGCACGCGTGGGTTACCTGAATGGCGAATATATTCTGAACCCAACCGACGAACAGGTTGCCGAAGGCGACCTCGATCTGGTCGTTGCGGCGACCTATGACGCGGTGATGATGGTGGAATCCGAAGCCAATGAGCTTTCGGAAGAAATCATGCTTGGTGCCGTCCTGTTTGCGCATGACGCATGTAAGGAAGTCGTTAAGGCAATCATCAAGCTTGCAGAGCAAGCAGCGAAGGAGCCTTGGGCCATGGCAGAGCAGGCTGATCTTTCAGCTGCAAAGGACAAGCTCAAGAAACTTATCGGCAAGGATATTGCCGCAGCGTATAAGCTGACGGACAAGTCGGCACGTTCAAACGCACTAAATGCGGCACGCGCTGCTGCGAAGGAAGCGTTCACAGATGCAAGCCCGCAGGACCAGATGGCTGCAGGCAAGCTGATGAAGAAGCTTGAGGCTGAAATCGTGCGCGGTGCAATCCTTAAGGACGGCACACGCATCGATGGACGGACAACTTCGCAAATCCGTCCAATCTTGGCAGAAACGCATTTCTTGCCACGCTCACACGGTTCGGCGCTGTTCACACGTGGTGAAACGCAGACCATCGCGACCTGCACCTTGGGTACCAAGGACGCAGAGCAGATGATCGATGGTCTTGGTGGCCTGCATTATGAAAACTTCATGCTGCATTACAACTTCCCACCCTACAGCGTTGGTGAAGTGGGACGCTTCGGCGCGCCAAGCCGCCGTGACATCGGCCATGGTAAGCTTGCATGGCGCGCGCTGCATGCCGTGCTGCCAACCAAGGATGAGTTTCCTTACACAATCCGCATCACCAGCGACATTACCGAATCCAATGGTTCGTCGTCGATGGCGTCCGTTTGCGGCGGAAGCCTCGCGATGATGGACGCGGGCGTCCCAATCAAGCGCCCTGTCTCGGGTATCGCAATGGGCCTTATTCTTGAAGGCAAGAATTACGCAATTCTGTCCGACATCTTGGGTGACGAAGACCATCTTGGCGATATGGATTTCAAGGTAGCTGGTACATCAGAAGGCATCACCACGATGCAGATGGACATCAAAATCGCCGGTATTACCCGTGAGATCTTTGAAGCTGCATTGAACCAAGCCAAGGAAGGCCGCGCGCATATCCTTGGTGAAATGGCCAAGGCACTGGGCGAAGCCCGCGGTGAATTGTCCGCGCACGCACCACGTATTGAAACAATGCAGATCGACAAAGCGAAGATCCGCGACATCATCGGTACGGGCGGCAAGGTCATTCGCGAAATCGTTGCGACTACCGGTGCAAAGGTCGATATTGATGACGAAGGTCTTATCAAGATTTCGTCGTCCGATATTGCGCAGATCGAAGCTGCACGTAAGTGGATTTCCGGCATCGTTGAAGAAGCAGAAGTCGGCAAGGTCTATGACGGTAAGGTCGTCAACCTGGTTGACTTCGGTGCATTCGTGAACTTCATGGGCGGTAAGGATGGTCTTGTCCACGTCAGCGAAATGCGCAACGAGCGCGTTGAGAAGGTTACGGACGTTGTCAGCGAAGGCATGGACGTTAAGGTCAAGGTTCTCGAAATCGATCCGCGCGGCAAGGTTCGCCTGTCGATGCGCGTCGTTGACCAGGAAACCGGTGAAGAGTTGGAAGACACACGCCCGCCCCGCGAAAAGAGCGAGCGCAGCGATCGTGGCCCCCGTCGTGAAGGCGGCGGTGGTGGACGCGGCGAAGGCCGTGGCGACCGTGGACCGCGTCGTGATGGCGGTGGACGTGGTGAAGGCCGCGGCGACCGTGGCCCACGCCAAGAGCGTTCAGAAGGCGAAAACAAGGGCGGGGGCGATCCCGACCATGTGCCAGCGTTTTTGAAAGACTAAGCCTAAAAGGCTTGTGGCGGTAATTCGCCCACAGTGATTATCCTGTAAAAGGATAGAGAGCAAAGGGGCTGCTTCGGCGGCCCCTTTTTTCGTATTTCATCCGTAAACAGTTCATCACCGATACAGGAGATTTCCGCCACGGTTCTGCGGTCTTTATACGCAATGCGAAGCAAAAGGCTTGGCGGAGCGGGCAAGATTATCTAGGGAACATTCATGAACAAAAAATTCCTCGTGCCCGTGGCGGTATTGGCCGCATCTTCCATGCTTTCTGGTTGCGCCGTACTCGGTCTGGGCGGCGGCGGAGCGAAGCCGGGCAGTAATACCCGTTATGTCGCGCGTGACGTGAATACGCTGTATGGAGCAGCCAAGAACAAGCTTGATAACAAGCAATATGAAGTTGCCGCAGCTTTGTTTGATGAGGTTGAGCGCCAGCATCCTTACTCGCCTTGGGCTCGCCGGGCACAGCTGATGAGCGCATTCAGTTACTATATGGCCCAGAAGTATAACGAGTCGATTCAATCGTCGCGCCGCTTTCTGTCGATCCACCCCGGCAACAAGGATGCGTCTTACGCTTATTATCTGATCGCTTTGTCCTATTATGAGCAAATTAGCGATGTTACCCGCGACCAGAAAATTTCCGAACAGGCGCTTGCAGCTCTTGGTGAAGTGCAGCGTCGTTATCCCGCGTCGCGTTATGCGTCCGATGCGACGTTGAAGATCGATCTTGTGCGTGATCATTTGGCCGGCAAGGAAATGGAAATTGGCCGCTTCTACCAGCGCCGTGCGCTGTGGCTCGCGTCATCGTTGCGCTTCCGAGAAGTGGTCGAGAAATATGACACGACCACGCACGCACCAGAGGCTCTGTATCGCCTGACCGAAAGCTATCTTGCGATGGGCGTGCCGGAAGAGGCAAAGAAGGCAGCGGCCGTGCTGGGCGCCAACTATCCGGGTAGCGAATGGTATGGCCGTGCCTATAACCTGATGCAGAAGAGCGCGCCCGCCGCGTAATGCCATGCTAACGGGGCTCTCGATCCGCGACGTCGTGCTGATCGAGGCACTGGACCTAGAGTTTGCAGGCGGACTTGGCGTTCTCACGGGTGAAACCGGGGCGGGTAAATCTATATTGCTAGACGCGCTTGGCCTTGCGCTTGGCGCGCGGGCGGATAGCGGGCTTGTAAGGTCAGGCGCGGAAAAGGCGCAAGTAACGGCCAGCTTTGAATCGCCCGCGTATGTTGCGGCGTTGCTTGCAGAGAACGACATCGACATTGAGATGGATGAGCCTTTAATCATTCGCCGGTCCGTTAAGGCCGATGGCGGTAGCAAAGCATTTATCAATGACCAGCCGTGCTCGGCGGCACTTTTGCGGGAAGTCGGAGCGGCTTTGGTAGAAATCCACGGCCAGCATGATGATCGCGGCATGTTGAACGCACGCGGGCATCGCAGTTTGTTGGATGCTTTTGGCCGAAGCGATACCGCAACCGTTTCCGCCAATTTTGCTGCATGGCAGGATGCTAAATCTCGGCTCGATATTGCCCGTGAGGCTCTGGAAAATGCGGCGCGTGATCGTGAGTGGCTTGAACATTCGGTTGCGGAACTCGCGGCATTCCATCCGCAGCCAGGCGAAGAGGAGCAGCTCGCCGGTGAACGTTCCGACATGCAAAAGGGCGAGCGCATTGCCGAGGATTTGAAGACGGTGCTGGAGAGTTTTGACGGGCCCAAAAGCGGTCTGTCACTCATTCGCAGTGCAGCCCGCAAGCTTGACCGATTGGCGGATGCCCATCCATTATTGGCCGAAGCGCTGACGTCACTGGACCGCGCGGTTATTGAGGCAAGCGATGCCGAAGATAAATTGAACGCGGCGGCGCGTGCGATCGAATATGAACCAGCGCGGCTTGACGAGATTGAGGAGCGCTTGTTCGAGCTGCGGGCACTGGCGCGTAAGCATAATATCGCCCCCGATGGTATAATCGCTTTGCAGGAACGGCTGACGTCACAGTTGCATTCAATTGAGGCAGGAGGCGAAGGACTTGCTTTGCTTGAGGCTGAGGTCGCGGCAAAGCACAATGCCTATGTTCAGTCGGCGAGCGCATTGTCTGCAGCCAGGACGGCGGCTGCGGTAAAGTTGGATGCAGCCGTTAAAAACGAGCTTGCTCCATTGAAGCTTGATGCCGCGCAGTTTCAAACGGCAGTGGAGAAGCTACCCCAAGACCGATGGACTGCATATGGCATGGACCGCGTCGAGTTTCTGATTTCGACCAATCCCGGCGCGCCATTTGCGCCGTTGGCTAAAATTGCATCCGGTGGTGAATTGTCCCGCTTCATCCTCGCGCTGAAAGTTGCGTTGGCGGAAGAAGGTGGCGCTGCCACGATTATCTTCGACGAAATCGACAGAGGTGTGGGTGGCGCTGTAGCCGCCGCCATTGGCGAACGTCTTGCGCGCTTGGCCACCCGCACACAATTATTGGCTGTTACCCATAGCCCGCAAGTCGCTGCAAAAGGTAAGGCGCATTACTTTATCGCGAAATCGAGCCTGGGCACTGTTACACGGACCGGTGTTACCTTGCTTGATGCCGAGGCACGTCGTCAGGAAATCGCCCGTATGCTCTCTGGGGCAGAGGTGACCGATGAGGCTAGAGCGCAAGCAGAACGCCTGTTGGAGACGGTATGAAAAAGCTAGGAATTTTGGTTGCCTTGTTGGTCAGCGGATCTGCGACGGCGCAAACTCCACTCCAGCCAGCAGACAAGTTTTTCGAGCGTATGTCCGCACTTTGCGGTAAAAGCTTCAATGGCAAATTGGCCGCTGGCGATGACAGCGATGCAAGCTTCGCTAACGCCCAAATGCAAGCGCATGTGCGCACCTGCACCGACCGGGAAATCCAGATCTCGTTCGATGTCGGCGAAGACCGATCGCGCACGTGGATCATTACGCGCATAGATAGTGGCCTGCGTCTAAAACATCGGCACATGTTAAAATACGGGACTGAAGACCCCGTTTCGCAATATGGCGGCGATACCGCGCAGCAGGGGACTGCCACGCGTCAGGAATTTCCAGTGGATGCGTATTCCAAGGCAATGTTCACGCAAGAAGGCCGCACTGTTTCGAATGCCAACGTTTGGGCATTTGAACTAGAGCCGCAGCAAACATTGACCTATGAACTGGCGCGGCCAAACCGTTTGTTTCGTGTGACATTCGACGTGGCCAACTCTATCACTGGAGCAAATGAGTGAGTTCGGAAGCAGATGCAGCCAATGAGCTTATGCGGTTGGCGAAACAGATTTCTTACCACAATAAGCGTTATCATGCCGAAGACGCGCCAGAGATATCTGACGCGGAATATGACGTGCTGGTGCGCCGCAATAATGAATTGGAGGCCGCTTTCCCGCATCTCGTGCGCGCGGATAGCCCCAACAAACAGGTTGGCGCTGCAGTGGAAGGCTCAGGCCTCAAGAAGATCACCCATGCTAAACGGATGATGAGCCTCGACAATGCGTTTGAGGCGCAAGACGTCCATGATTTTGTTGCCCGGGTCCGCCGGTTTTTGAACCTGCCAGCAGATGCAGATGTTGCGATGACCGCAGAGGACAAGATTGATGGGCTTTCGCTGTCGTTGCGATATGAACAAGGTGTCCTGAAACAGGCCGCGACGCGCGGCGATGGCAGTGTGGGTGAAGATGTCACCGCCAACGTCGCTTATATCTCAGACATCCCGCAGCGATTAAACGGAGCCGTTCCAGATATCTTCGAGATACGTGGCGAGGTTTACATGGCCAAGTCCGACTTTGCCGCGATCAATGAAACGCAAAAAGCAAAGGACGCAAAGCTTTTTGCCAACCCGCGCAATGCAGCTGCTGGGTCGCTAAGGCAAAAGGATGCGAAGGTAACGGCGTCGCGCCCATTACGTTTTCTTGCACATGGCTGGGGTGAAGTAAGCGCATTACCCTTCGATACCCAAAGCAAAGTTATGGCAACGATTGCGGCATGGGGTGTGCCTGTGTCGCCGTTACTGCTGCGTTTCGACCATGTTGAAACCGCCTTGGCGCATTATGCAGACATTGAGCGGCGCCGCGCGGATTTGCCCTATGACATTGATGGCGTTGTCTACAAGATTGACCGTTTGGATTGGCAAGATCGGCTTGGCTTTGTCGCCAAATCGCCGCGCTGGGCGATCGCGCATAAATTTCCTGCAGAACGTGCGGAAACGACGCTGGAGAACATCGATATTCAGGTAGGTCGCACCGGCAAGTTGACGCCTGTTGGCCGTCTCGCGCCCGTTACAGTGGGCGGCGTGGTGGTGTCCAACGTTACGTTGCACAACCGTGACGAGATTGACCGTCTGGGGGTGCGCCTCGGTGACCGCGTGGTGGTGCAAAGGGCAGGGGATGTCATTCCCCAGATCGTGGAGAACCTGACGCGTGAGACAGCGCGTTCGGCTTATGCATTTCCGTCACTTTGCCCGGAATGTGGTTCCGAAGCGATTGCGGAAGAGGGCGAGGTTGATGTGCGCTGCACTGGCGGATTGATTTGTCCGGCACAGCGGGTGCAACGGCTCATTCATTTTGTCAGTCGCGGCGCGCTCGATATCGAAGGACTCGGTGAGAAGACCATTCAAGAGTTTTTCGATCTTGGGTGGCTCGAAAGCCCCGCGGATGTTTTCCGGTTACGCAGCCGCCGTAGTGATATTCTATTGCGCGGCGGATGGCAGGATAAGTCTGTGGATAACCTGTTGGCAGCGATTGAAGCTACTCGTGCTCCCGATGGCGCAAAATTGCTTTTTGGCCTTGGTATCCGGCATATTGGCACCGTCACGGCGCGCGATTTGTTTAAGGCCTTTGGGTCGGTTGCCGAAGTTGGCAAGGTCGGCCAAAGACTCGCGCAATCCGATGAGGGGGCCATTGCAGACGTTACGGCCATTGACGGGGTAGGCGGCGCAGTCGCCGAAGCATTGGGAGGTTTCTTCCACGAGCCACATAATCTGTCGGTTTGGAATGACCTTTTGAACGAGGTTCAGCCGCCTGCTTATGTGTCTAACATTCGCGAAAGCGCGTGGACGGGAAAAACGATTGTTTTCACAGGCAAACTCGAAACCATGAGCCGCGACGAGGCCAAGGCGCAAGCAGAGGCGCTTGGGGCGAAATCAGCAGGTTCTGTGAGCGCAAAGACCGACCTTGTCGTAGCTGGCCCAGGTGCGGGGTCGAAATTGAAACAGGCAACTGCGCTTGGCATTCAGGTTATCGACGAAGCTGCTTGGGCGAATATCGTCGAAAGCCCTTAAATCTAACATAGGACGGTTGCTGCCAAGTGGTTTCAAGTGTAACCAGTTAGCATGAAAAATATCAGCCACGTCTATGAAACGCCGCTTGCCGGGGCGAATACAAATTGGACCGTGCCGCAAAACTGGGACAAGTTCACCGCGGATCAACATGCGATGTGGGACCGGCTGTTTGCGCGGCAGTCCGCGATGCTGCCGGGGCGCGCCGCCGACGCCTTTTTGCGGGGTATCGGCGTGCTTAAGCTCTCTCGTCCCGGCATTCCCGATTATCGCGAATTGAATGCACAGTTGATGGCGGCAACGGGCTGGCAGATTGTCGCTGTACCTGGCCTTGTACCAGACGCTGTGTTTTTCGACCACCTTGCCAATCGGCGGTTCCCTGCTGGAAATTTTATCCGGACGCCGGAACAGTCGGATTATCTGCAAGAGCCTGATGTGTTTCACGATGTTTTTGGACATGCGCCCATGTTGGCCGATCCCGTATTTGCCGATTATATGGTAGCGTATGGCAAAGGCGGGCTGCGGTCGCTTGGCTTTGACGCGCTTGACCATCTGGCGCGATTATATTGGTATACAGTGGAATTTGGCCTGATTAAACAACCCAACGGCTTGCGCATTTATGGCGCCGGCATCGTTTCAAGTTACGCCGAGAGCATATTTGCTCTGGAAGACCCTAGACCCAACCGTATCGCGTTCGACCTGCTTCGGGTCATGCGGACACATTACCGGATCGACGATTTTCAGCAGAATTATTTTGTCATATCCAGTATCGACGAATTGTTAAACGTTACTGTGGAAACAGATTTCGCTCCGCTTTACACGCGGCTGGACATACTTCCTGATATCGCCGCAAGCGAGGTTTTGGCGGATGATGTGCTGATTGCGTAACGTCAGCAGGCCTCTCTAAAGACTTTCTACCATGTACCAAAATCGCCGGGCGGCTGGCTGGTGCGACCAGTGGCCCGCGTTGGACGCTTCCAGCTATAGGACCTGCGCTTTACCAGCCACAAACATGGCCAGTCGCCGCGATCAACGCGCTTTTGTAAACGAAAACCCTGACGTCTGTAGGCGCGCAAGACAGCTTCTGCCTGCGTGTTTAACAGTC
>Ga0315899_10001648_pt1 | contig 25356 bp, 26 predicted proteins | sample LakEriMetagenome_2_FD_203518 | JGI IMG/M metagenome (GOLD analysis project Ga0315899, IMG submission 203518) | Freshwater fungal communities from buoy surface, Lake Erie, Ohio, United States - Buoy 4 MA112 | ecosystem: Environmental > Aquatic > Freshwater > Lake | place: USA: Lake Erie, Ohio... | reverse complement strand
CCTCTCGCGCTCGGGAGTACCGGGCGTGCCGCGGAAGTACTTCTGAGCCACGATGTTCGTGGCGTTCAGGGACCAGGACTCGGGAAACTCCACGCCGAGCTGCTCGAAGGCCACGGTCCCGTCGCGCCAGTTGGTGATCCGCGAGTCCCGCTTCTCCCAGGTCACCTCGTCGTAAGGGTGGGCCCCGGGGGTGGTGAAGAAGCGGCCGATGCCGATGGACAGACGATCCGGTGCGAGAGACATGGTGACTCCTGATTTCCTTTGTTTTGAGACCTTGACACGACCCCGGCGGGGCCGTGAAAACACAACATATTGTGGTTTTGGGCCCCAATCGGGGACCCTTGCCACAAGCGGTGGGGACGAATTACAGCACCGTAAGTACCCCCGTGTCAACGATTTCCGTCGACCCAGGTCGGATCTTTTCCGGCACAACGGCGCCGGGTCGGGGACCAGGTACGGGGCTCACTGTCGCCCCAGTCGACCGTGCCAAGTGCCCACGATCGACTCCATCCGCTCCCCTCCCGGTCGCCGTCGACCGTGCCCGCAGGATAGGGACGGCCTCTTGTGGATTGGAAGGGGACAACGGTGTGAATTGCCGGAAGTTCTTGGGGAATTGCCGGTTTTCCTTGGGGATGAGGCTGTGTCTGCCCTGGGGATACCGACGATCCTGCTGTGGACAACCCGGCCGGATGTCAGCGAATCCCGCTCTTTATTGGTCCTTGTTCGCTATTGACCGGACACGGCAGAGACCGTCACCGGCACCGCGTTGAGAGCCGCGTTGCCCGAGAGGGGGTCGAGTACGGCGTCGTCGGTGAGGATGTTGGCGTTCACCCCGGCCTTGGTCCGAGCCACCGCGAGCCGGACACCGGGGGACGAATGCCCCCAGCCATGCGGGAGACTCACCACGCCGGTGCGCACCGCGTCGGTGACCTGCACGTCGGCGACGACCTCTCCCACCCTGCTCGTCACTCGCGCGCGACCACCGTCCACGAGCGAGAGGCGACGGGCATCGTCGGGGTGCACGTGGAGAGTGCACGCGAGTCGTCCCTTGGTGAGGATGCGCAGATTGTGCATCCAGGAGTTGTTCGACTTCAGGTCGCGCCGGCCCACCAGCAGCATCGGCGACGAATCGACGTCGCGGGTACGTGCCAGTTCGACGAGGTCGGCGAGGAATTCCACCGGCGCCAATTCGACCATGCCGGTCGGCGTGCGCAGCAACGACGGCAGTCGCGGCTCGAGCGGCCCGAGGTCGACTCCGTGGGGATTGTCGAGCAGGACATCGAGGGACAGGCCACCCGGATTCGCCCCGAACGCCGCGCCGTAGGGACCTGCCTGCAGCATGAAATCGAGCATGCGGGCCGGGCCGCGCCGTCCCCTCGCCGCGAGCGCATCGAGGATCTCGGCCGGTTCGCGACCGGCCAACGGTGACGCCGTCGACGCGGTCTCGGTGTGCACCATCCCGGCGATTACCTGATCGTCGACGACGCAGGGGTCGACCCCGGGACCGAGTCCCTGCAGGATGCCGGCGAGTTTCGCCAGGATCTCCCACTCGTCCGGGGACGACGGGTCGCGGGGCAGCACGGCCGGGCTGTAGTTGGCCACGTTGCGCACCGCGAAGGCGTAGAGCGAGAGGTCGTAGTGGTCGCGTTCGAGGGCCGAGGGGGGCGGGAGGATGACGTCGGCGTGGCGCGTGGTCTCGTTCAGGTAGATGTCGATGGACACCATGAAGTCGAGCGACTCGAGCGCCCTCTCCAACTGCCCCGCATGCGGGGTGGACAGCACCGGATTGCCCGCCGCCGTCACCATGGCGCGGATGCGCCCCTCACCCGGCTCGAGGATCTCCTCGGCCATCACCGCCGCGGGGTACTCCCCCATCGCCTCGGGTCGTGCGCTCACGCGACTGCGACCACGGCCGATGCGGAATCCCTTGCCCCGGCCACCCTCGCCCCGCGTCGTGGGGTTCCCCGTGGCCGGGCGGGTGAACATCGCGCCACCCGGGCGGTCGATGTTGCCCGTGAGCACGTTGAGGGCGTCGATGAGCCAGGCGTTCACCGTGCCGAAGCGCACCGCGTTCACGCCGATCCGCCCGTACACCGCGGCAGAGGGGGCGGCGGCGAGGTCGCGCGCGAGACGGGCGATGTCGGCGGCGGGGATGCCCGTGGCCGCGGACACCGAGTCGGGAGTGATGCCCGCAACCGCCGCCCGCAGCTCCTCCACCCCGTTGATGCGGCCCGTGAGACGTTCAGGGATCGACACGAGCCCCTCGTCGAACAGCACGTGCACCATCGCGGCGAGCAGGAGCCCGTCCGTGCCCGGCCGGATGGCCACCCACTCGTCGGCGGCCTCAACGCTCCGCGTGCGCCGGGGGTCCACCACGACGATGCGCCCACCACGGGCCCGGATGCGTTCCATCCGACCCGGGAAGTCCGGGGCAGTGCAGAGACTCCCGTTCGACTCGAGAGGGTTGGCGCCGAGCATGAGCAGGAAATCCGTGCGGTCGAGGTCGGGGACGGGGATCGCCACGGGGGACCCGAACATGTATCCGCCCGCCACGTGCTTGGGAATCTGGTCGACGGTCGAGGCGCTGAAGCGGTTGCGCGACCCCAGCGCACGTAGCCACACCGCGTTGTAGGCCATGGCCCCGAGATTGTGGGCATTCGGATTGCCGACGTAGGCGCCAATGGCATCGCGCCCGTGCTCTGCGAACACCCGGGCAAGACCCTCGTCCACGGCTTTCCACGCCTCGTCCCAGGGAACCTCGACGAATTCACCGTCACGGCGTACGAGTGGTCGACGCAGGCGGTCGGGGTCCTCGTGCAGGTCCTTCAGGCTGGAACCCTTCGGGCAGATGAAACCGCGCGAGAACACATCGTCGCGGTCACCGCGGATCCTCACGATGGTTCCGTCCGGCGCCACCGTCAACTCGAGCCCGCACGTCGCCTCGCACAGCGGACACGTGCGGTACGCCGTTCTGTTCCCCCCGGTCATGGCGCCACTCTGCCACACACCGTGCCTCTCGCCGCCCGTCCCGGAGGGCCGTAGCATCGGCGCGTGACCGTGGTGATGGAGATCGTCTCGTCGCGCGTCGAAGGTCTCGCCGCCGGTGACCGGCTCCCCGTCGCCGAGTTCGTCGGTGCGTGCCGTCGATCGGCCCGTGCGAGGGGGGCACGCAGCACCGAGGTCTGCATGGTCACGACACCCGACGCCTGGACGGAGATGGACGGGCGGTCCGCACCGCTCGGAGGCGCAGAGGACCAGGCACTTTTCCTCGCCCTGCGGCGCGACGCCGACCTCGTTCTCGTCGGTGCGGGCACCGTGCGGGCCGAGGGGTACGGACCTCCCTCTCGACCCGGGCTGAGAGTGGCGGTCGTGTCGGCCTCCCTCGACATCGATCCCGATTCGGCCCTGTTCGCCGGCGGCGCGGGCTTTTTCGTCACCACCGTCGATGCACCCGAGACCGGGATCGAGACGGTGCGCGCTGGCACCGGGTCCGTGGACCTCGGCGCGGCCCTCGACATGCTCGACGCGGGAGTCATCCATGTCGAGGGTGGACCGCGCCTCAACGCTGCCCTGCTCGCTGCCGACCTCGTCGATGCCGTGAACCTCAGCATCAGCCCCCTGCTCGCCGGCGCCGATGGTCGCTCCTGGGCGGATGGCCCCAGACCGCCCCGAGACTTCATCCCCGAATTGCTGGCCCGGTCCGGGGACCAGGTGTTCGCTCGCTATGTGCGGGTCAGGACCGCTTGAGCAGAGCCAGTTCGCGGCGGAAGTCGGCCGCGTCGTCGAAATTCTTGTAGACGCTGGCGAAGCGCATGTAGGCGACCTCGTCGAGGGCCTTCAGTTGCTGGAGCACCGCGTGCCCCACCACCGATGAGGTGATCTCAGTACCCGCTGCCGCAGCAAGTCGCACCTCGTCCTCCACCATCTCCCCCAGGTCGTCGATCTGGTCCTCGGTCACTGGGCGTCCCTTGCACGCGGCACGGATGCCCTCCACCACCTTCACTCGGTCGAAGGGTTCCCGGTTTCCCGAACGCTTGAGCACCATGAGCGGTGCGCCTTCGAGGCGTTCGTATGTGGTGAATCGATATGAACATGACGGACAGGACCGACGACGGCGGATGGCGCTGCCCTCGTCGGACGGGCGGGAATCGATCACCTTGGTGTCGTCATGGCGGCACACGGGACAATGCACGAGCACACTATAAATCGGCCTTTTCACTCGATGTCGCCTTGCACCAGGGATTTATTGGCGAAAATCCCCGCCCCGCGGGCCGATCAGGGCAGGCGCACGACTTGGCCGGGCTCGAGGCGCGCCCCGTTCAGCCGGACCAGCTCACCGACCAGGTCACCGAGCGAACCCTCGGGCTTGAGGGTGCGAGCGATGTCCCAGAGCGTGTCGCCCTGAGACACGACCATGGTGCGGGGCGCGCCAGCGCGGCCGGCGGCCGGGTCGGATGCGAAGGCTCCCCCTCCGAGGGTGGCCCAGGACACCGTCGCCGCCAGAAGAGCGAGGAGTGTTCCCACGGTCCGACGCCGGCGGCGGTAGACCGCCTGACTCACGCGGGTGGGTCGGCGGCCGTGCACCGGGGCGCCAGGATGACGCACGTGGCGACGGGCCTGCCCGGCACGGGGATCGACCGAGCGGTGGACCCCCTCGACCGGTCGACGGACCTGGACATGGCTGGCGACCGGACGCGAGGACTGGCGGGGGGCGAAGCCGGCGGGGCGGAGCAGGGGATCGAACAAGGCGGTCATGGAGGGGTCCTTTCCGGGTGTGGAGGAAGAATTCGGGCTGTTTCTCATGAGTCGGGACCGTAGCGAACGGGTGTTCGTCAGTATTCCCGAACAGGTGTTCGGTGTCAAGGACCTGGCGAACATCCGTTCTCCGAACACATGTTTGACCTCGGCGGCGAACACCTGTACGCTCCGCCCATGGCCGAGACCCTCACCGAACGACAGCGTCAGATCCTCCACGTCATCGAGCGGAGCATGCAGGAGCGGGGCTATCCGCCGAGCGTTCGTGAGATCGGCGAGGAGGTCGGCCTCAACTCCCCCGCGAGCGTGCACAACCACCTCGCGACCCTCCAGAAGATGGGTTTCCTGCGGCGCGATCCCACCAAGCCGCGTGCCATCGAAGTGCGGTTCGACACCAACTCGGAGGTGGCCATGGAGCGGCGCCCTTCGCGGCACGTCCCCCTCATCGGCGAGGTGGCGGCCGGCACCGATGTCTTGGCCCAGGAGAACGTCGAGGACCTCATCCCCCTGCCCACCGACTTCACGGGCGAGGGCGAGCTCTTCATGCTCAAGGTGCGCGGCGACTCCATGATCGAGGCGGGAATCCTCGACGGCGACTTCGTCGTGGCGCGCCAGCAGAACGTGGCCGAGAACGGCGACATCGTGGTGGCCGGCATCCCGGGCGACGAGGCGACCGTGAAGACCTACAAGCGCACGGCCCGGAACATCACCCTGCTCCCGGCGAACGGGTCCTACGAACCCATGGTGTTCGACCCCGAGGAGGTCGTCATCTTCGGCAGGGTCGTCACGGTGTTGCGTCGCCTCTGACGCTCCGCACCGGCGGCAGAGTCAGTGCTGCCCGAGTCGTTCCGCCAGCAGACGCAGGCGCGCGTCGGGTTGCACCACGGCCACGCGCACGTATCGTGAGCCTTCCGCTCCGTAGAAATCCCCCGGACTCACGATCGCCCCGCCCTCGCGGGCCAACCGCTCGGTGAACTCCCAGGCATCCCCGGCGTCGAACCACAGATAGAAGCCGCCCGCCGGCAAGCTGATCTCGATACCCGACCAGCGACCGAGCACCCTCGCCGTGAACTCGAGGCGCGTCCTGTAGCGCTCCCGCTGCAGGGCCACGTGCTCGTCGTCGTCGAGGGCCGCGACACCGGCCGCCTGGGCCGGTCCCGGGACCATGAAACCCGCGTGTTTGCGTACTTCCTTGAGATAGTCGACGAGTTCGGGATCGCCCGCATAGAAGCCCACCCGCACCCCGGCAAGGTTCGACCGCTTGGAGAGCGAGTGCACGGCCACGACACCCTCCACACCATGCTGGAGGATCGTGCGGGGAGGACCGTCCCAGGTGAACTCGGCGTAGCACTCGTCCGAGAACACCGGGACGCCGCGCGCGCGCCCCCACTGAGCGGCCGCACCGAGGTCGTCGAGCGTCCCCATCGGGTTCGACGGCGAGTTCACCCACAGCAGGAGAGCCCGTGCCGCGTCGTCGTCGGACACCGCGGCCAGGTTGAGGCGTCCGGCGGGGTCGACGGGGACGGCCACCGCGCGCAGACCGGCGAGAGTCGCCCCCATCTCGTAGGTGGGATACGACACGGCCGGATACAACACGGTGTCCCGACCGGGTCGTCGCAGACGCAGGTACTGAGGTGTGGTGGCGACGAACTCCTTGGTCCCGATGCAGGCGGCAATGCGCGACACCGGCACGTCGACTCCGAAGCGTCTCGCCATCCAGCGCGCCACGGAGCGACGCAGGGCCTCCGAGCCGATGCTGGCCGGGTATCCCCGCTCCGAGTCCGATCCCCCGAGGGCGGCCAGAACCGCCGCCGGTGGCGGATCGCACGGGGTGCCGATCGAGAGGTCGACGACCCCACCGTCGAAGTCCGCGGCGACCTTCTGGAAGGCATCGAGCCGGTCGTAGGGATACGGCGGAGGAGCGAAGCCGGGGGCGTCCCTGTCAGTCATCGGACACCGATTGTTCCCCACCGGTTCCGGTCACCACGAACCCGCGCAGACGGCCCTCGGAAGCGCCGGACAGGCGCGCCCGGATGCGCAGACCACCGTCCTCGTCCGCCATGGAGAGCACCTCTCCCTCGCGGTGCACCGCAGCGATGATGTCGCCCCTCTCGAAGGGCACGAGCAGTTCGGTCACCCGGGAGATGGCCCGCATGCGGTCGGCCAGGCGTCGGAGGAAGTCCTCGAGGCCCGTCCCCTGGCGTGCCGAGAGCGCAACCGCGCCCTCGTGGAGAGCGACGAGTTCGGCACCGCCGTCCTCCAGCAGGTCCGCCTTGTTGAAGACGATGAACTCGGGCACCCCGTCGGCCCCGATCTCGGCGAGAACCCCGCGTACCGCCTCGATCTGGTGGTCGGGATGCACGGCGCTCCCGTCCACCACGTGCACGAGGAGATCCGCCTCGGCGGCGACCTCGAGGGTGCTCTTGAACGACTCGACGAGCGCATGGGGCAGTTGGCGGATGAAACCGACCGTGTCGGTGAGCAGCACCGGCTCACCACCCGGCAGTGCGAGACGACGCGTCGTGGGGTCGAGGGTGGCGAAGAGCCGGTCCTCTGCGAGGACACCGGCGCGGGTGAGGGCGTTCAGCAGCGTCGACTTCCCCGCGTTCGTGTACCCCACGATGACCACCGAGGCCAGACCGCTGCGCGTGCGACCCTTGCGCTGGGTCTGCCGGGTCTTCTGCAGGGCCCGCAGGTCCTTCTCGAGTCGGCTGATGCGTCCGGCGATGCGCCGACGGTCGAGCTCCATCTTGGTCTCACCCGATCCGCGCGTGCGCGTGCCGATGCCGCCGGCCTGCTGGGACATCCCGCCCTTCTGCCCGCGACGCAGGCGCGGCAGGCGGTACTTCAGAAGGGCCAGTTCCACCTGGGCCTTGCCCTCGAGGGAATGGGCGTTCTGTCCGAAGATGTCGAGGATGACCGCCGTGCGGTCGAGGGCCGTGCGGCCGAGGGCCTTCTCCAGGTTGTACTGCTGCCCGGGGGTGAGGTCGTTGTCGAACACGACGGTGTCGGCGTCCACCGCGAGGCACACCTCGCGCAGTTCGTCCACCTTGCCCTTGCCGATGTACCAGGCGGGGTCCGGGGTGTCGCGACGCTGCGTGAGACGGGCCGCCTCGTCGGCTCCGGCCGTGTCGATGAGGAGCGACAGCTCGTCGAGACCCTCCTCCGTCTCTTCGTCGGTGTGTCCGGCGAGGGTCACCCCCACGAGCACGATGCGTTCCCGGAAGGAACGCTCGATGAGGGTGCGCCCGAGGGCCTCCTGGTACGGATCGCTCACGTCGCCACCGTGACGGTGCCCACCCACGTGGCAGGACCCGTGAGCACGGCACGGCCATCCACCATGCGCACGCGCACGGAACCACCGTCCATGTGCACGGTCACCTCCCCGACCGATGCCGGCACGATGCCCCAGGCGAGCGCCGCGGCGGCCGCGGCACAGGCCCCCGTGCCGCACGCCGACGTGAGGCCCACGCCCCTCTCGTGCACGCGCATGGTCAGGGCATCGCTGCCCGGGCCTGGTTCGACGATCTCGAGGTTGACGTCGGGCACGAGGGCCCCGAGCCGGGCCAGATCGATGACGGCGACTTCCTCGACACCCACCACCGAATGGGGATTCCCGAGCGACAGATGGCGCACGGGCCGGAGTGGATCGCATTCCAGTGCCCCCCAGCCGGCGGGTTCGGGCAGGTCGGTGACCGGCCCCATGTCGACGCGAATCTCGAGAGTATGGGGGGCCATCTCGCCGAGCACCTCGACCGTGCGCCGGCCGGCCGCCGTGTCCACCTCATAGACCGCACCCACCTCCCCGGCGAGGGCATGGTGGGCCGCCTGCACGAGACAGCGGATGCCGTTGCCGCTCATCTCGGCCTCGCTACCGTCGGCGTTGAACAGCCTCATGGTGAGACGGCTCGGCCCCTCGATGCCGAGCAGCAAGAGGCCATCGGCGCCCACGCCGGTCGTGCGGGCGCACAACCTCCGGGCCAACTCGGGCCATGCAATCCCGGGATCTACACGGGCGGTGTCGCAGACGAGGAAGTCGTTGCCGAGACCGTGGTGCTTCGAGAGGACGAGATGCATGTGTCCCGACACTATGCCAGCATCCGGAGCACGAGCGGTCCGGCCTCCTCAACCGGATCGACCTCCACGTCCACCCACTCGATGCGCGGGTCGCGCCGATACCAGCGTTCTTGGCGTACGGCGAACTGTCCCGTGCGCAACACCACCGCGGCCATGGCCTCCTGAAGGGAACAGCGTCCCTCCAGATGGTCGACGACCTCCTTGTAGCCGAGCGCCTGCATCGCCGTGGGCGACAATCCACCCGGGCGCGCCACCAGACCCTCCACCTCGGCCACGAGTCCGGCCGCGAACATCTCCTCGGCCCGCGCGGCGATGCGGCGGCGCAGCGCCCCGCGGTTCCAGCGCAGTCCGATCTGGACGAGATCGACCGCCGGGAACGCGGCCACACCGTCGCCGTAGGAACTGAATGGCCTTCCGCTGCCGATGGACACCTCGAGGGCGCGCACGATGCGTCGCCGATTCCCGGGCTCGGTCCGCGACGCCGTCACCGGGTCGAGCCTCCCGAGCCTGTCCCACAACGCGGCGGTGTCGTCCTCCGCCTCCAGCTCCGCCCGCAGCTCGGGCCATTCGCCGGGCACGGTGAGCCCGTCCACGAGCGCCGTCACGTACAGACCCGTGCCCCCGACGACGATCTCGCGCGTCCCCGTCTCGGCCAGACGGGCCCGCACCGGGGAAAGGGCGTCCGTCCAACGGGTCACGGTGAAGCGTTCGTGGGGCTCGGCCAGGTCGAGCCCGTGGTGGGTCACCGCGGCACGATCGGCCTCCGAGGGCTTGGCCGTTCCGATGTCCATGCCCCGGTACACCTGCATCGCATCAGCGGCGACGATGTGCACTTCACCCGACGGGCGACCGAGCGCACATGCCATGGCGACGGCGCTCTTGCCGCTCGCCGTGGAGCCGAGGACGACGACGACGCGTGTAGGAGTCACGCATCACCCGACGGGGGCAACGGGGATCCTGATGCGATGGGACGGATCGGACAACACCTCGAGCAGACGACCCTCGAGGAAATGGGGGGCTCCCCGCGTGACCTCCACAGAGGCATACGTGCCCGGCCGAACCGGCCCGGTGGGCGCGAAGTGAACCAACTTGTTCTGACGGGTGCGACCGCTCACGAGCGACGGATCCCGCTTGGTCGGACCCTCGACGACGACCTCCTCGATGCGCCCGACACGCGCCTCGTGGCGACGCAGTGCACTGCGCTCGACGACGGTGCGGAGGCGCTCGAAGCGGTCCGCCACCACGGCCGGATCAACGAACCTGTCGCCCATCAGGGCAGCCTCGGTGCCCTCGCGGGGCGAGAAGATGAAGGTGTAGACGGAGTCGAAGTCGGCCTCGGCCGCCACCTCGAGGGTGCGCACGAAGTCGTCCTCGGTCTCGCCGGGGAAACCCACGATGATGTCGGTGGTGACCGCAAGGTCGCCGATGAGCCGGCGCGCCTCGGCGAGGCGCTCGAGATAGCGCGTCGCGGTGTAACCCCTGTGCATCGCCGCGAGAACCACGTCGCTCCCCGACTGCAGCGGATAGTGAAGGTGCTCGCACACGGCATCGGTCCCGGCCATCGCCTCGAGCACATCGGTGCGCATGTCCTTGGGGTGAGGGCTCGTGTAGCGCACGCGACGGATGCCCGGAACGGCGCCGACGCTGCGCAGGAGGTCGGCGAACATCGGTCTCGGGGCCGTGTCGGAACCCGCGCGACGCTCGGCAAGGGCGAGGTCGCGGCCGTAACTGTTCACGTTCTGCCCGAGAAGGGTCACCTCGGTCACCCCTTGTTCGGCGAGACGGGCCACCTCGGCCACGATGTCCTCCGGCCGGCGACTCACCTCCCGGCCGCGCACCGCGGGGACGATGCAGTAGGCGCAGGTGTTGTCACATCCGATTTGGATGGTGACCCAGGCGTTCCAGGTCGTCTCCCGGCGCACGGGCAGGGCACTCGGGAAGAGAACATGGTCATCCACCACGGCCTCGTCGAGGATCTCGGTGACCGGCCCCGACGTCCGCGCGAGGTGAAGGAGATCGGTGGTGCGGTGCACGTTGTGGGTGCCCATCACCACGTCCACCCAGGGTGCCCGCCCCCGTACCATGTCCTTGTCCTTCTGGGACAGGCAGCCACCCACGACGATGCGGCGACCTTCCCGGGCGTCCTTCCATGTCTTGAGGTGACCGAGGGTGCCATAGAGCTTGTTGTCGGCGTTCTCGCGGATGCAACAGGTGTTCAGCACGATGACATCGGCATCTGCGTCGGCGTCGGCCCTCACCATGCCGTCGGCCTCGAGCAGGCCGGCGATTCGTTCCGAGTCGTGCTCGTTCATCTGGCACCCGAAGGTGCGCACGACGTACGAGGAGGGGCCGGAGTCCACGGCCTCGAGGCTACCGAGCAGCCGTCAAGGCACGGGACAGAGTCAGGGGAACACAGAAGCCGGGCCCATCGGACCCGGCTCCTGCACAGTGGCACCGCGAAGAAGGACGCGGCACGCGGTCAGTCGATCTCGATCGGCTCCTCGTCCTCCGCCGAGAACGCGGGCTCCTCATCCTGCGCCGGGGTGGCTATGGCACGAATCTTCTGCTCGATGTCCATCATGATCTCGGGGTGCTCGCGCAGGAAGTCCTTGGCTTTCTCGCGACCCTGACCGAGCTGCTCGCCTTCATAGGTGAACCAGGCACCCGACTTCTTGGCGATCTCCATCTCCACGGCGAGATCGAGCAACGCACCTTCGCGGCTGATGCCCTTGCCGTACATGATGTCGAACTCAGCCTGACGGAAGGGCGGAGCCACCTTGTTCTTCACGACCTTGACCCGGGTACGGGATCCGACGACCTCGGCCCCGTCCTTGATGGCCTCGATGCGTCGGATGTCGAGACGGACCGACGAGTAGAACTTCAGGGCACGACCGCCGGGCGTCGTCTCCGGCGAGCCGAACATGACGCCGATCTTCTCGCGCAACTGGTTGATGAAGATGCAGATGGTGTTCGACCTGTTGAGGTTCGCCGTCAGCTTGCGCAGGGCTTGGCTCATGAGGCGGGCCTGCAGACCGACGTGGGTGTCGCCCATGTCCCCCTCGATCTCGGCCCGCGGGGTGAGCGCGGCCACGGAGTCGATGACGATGACGTCGAGCGCACCGGAGCGGATGAGCATGTCGGCGATCTCGAGCGCCTGCTCACCGGTGTCGGGCTGGGAGATGAGCAGCTGGTCGATGTCGACGCCGATGGACTTGGCGTAGACCGGATCCATGGCGTGCTCGGCATCGACGTAGGCGCAGATGCCCCCGTTGCGCTGAGCCTCGGCCACGACGTGCATGGCGAGGGTGGACTTGCCCGAGGACTCCGGGCCATAGATTTCCACCACGCGGCCGCGGGGCAGGCCCCCGACGCCGAGGGCGAGGTCGAGGGGCAGGGCTCCGGTGGGGATGGCCTCGATGGCCATGGACCCTTTCTCGCCCATCCGCATGATGGACCCCTTGCCGAACTGCTTGTCGATCTGGGCGAGGGCCGCTTCGATGGCCTTGTCGCGCTCCGGGCTCGGTGTGCTCATTTTTCTGTGCCTTTCTGGTGTGTTCCCGCCTTCTGGGAGGGAACGACGGACTGTAGGGATGGGGTGTGCGTACGAACGACAGCAGTGTATTTACGAACACCTGTTCGGTCAAGTATTTCCCGAGAACCCACCCGACGCAGGGCAGGTCGGGGCTCATGTGGCCCGCCCCGAGCCGTGTGGGGCAGCAAAGACGGCCCTACCGGGGGGCCGAACGGGAGGCCTGCCAGGCACGGGCCGCCGCCAGATCCTCGTCCGAGGGGGCCCGAATGAGCAGATCCACTCCGAACCACACCGAATAGGTCAGGGGGTAGCTGAGGATGGGAACCGCGACGGCGAGGACGCCCGCGACGACGAGCAGGGGCACGAGGCCCACCCCGAAGAGCACCGACACGACCATCCACGCGATGATCGAGCCGAACGTGAGGAACACGCCCATGGTGGCGGCCCCGAGTTCGAAACCCTCGTAGCCCCTCTCCCACTGCAGGCCGCAGGTCTGGCACTCGGGATGCTTTCCGTACCAAGAGCGGAAGAATCCCCCGCGTCCCCCGCACCATGCACAACGACGTACCAGGCCCCGCAGGATCATCCGAGGAAGCGCCGGGCGCTTCTGGTCATGAACGGAGTTCTGTGACGAATTCATCGAAGACGGAAGCGTAACGCAGGGCGTCCTCCTCGGAATGGGCCACCGAGATGAGCCATTGTTCGTCGAGGCCCGGGGGCAGGAGGATCCCTCGGTTGATGCCGTGCATCCACTGGGCGAAGGCGATGTCGAAGTCGGTGGCCTTGTAGTCGCGGTAGTTGCGGATGGGTTCCTCGGCCCACGTCACGCAACCCTTGGCCCCGAACTCGACCGTGTGCGCCGGAAGTCCGGCGGCATCGATGATGTCCTGACACGCCCGCACGAGACGACCGTTGCGGGCGACCGTCTCCGCCGTCGCCTCGGGGGTGCATACCTCGGCGAGCACCGCGCGGGTCGCGGCCATGACGAGGGGATTGCCGTTGTAGGTGCCGAGGTGCAGCACTCGCCCAGCGGTGATCTGGTCCATGCACTCGGCCGTGCCCCCGAAGGCACCCACGGGCAGTCCCCCGCCGATGCTCTTGGCGAGGCACACCAGGTCGGGAAGGACGCCGAAGAATCCCGTGGCTCCCGACCATCCCGCGGTGATGCCGGTCTTGACCTCGTCGAAGATGAGCAGGGTGCCGTGGCGGCGGGTGATCTCGCGCACCGCCTCCAGGTAGCCCGGCTGAGGCATGCAGATGCCGATGTTCTCCATCACCGGTTCGACGATGAAGGCGGCCACGTCCCCGCCCGCCAGCACCCTCTCGAGCGCCTCGGGGTCGTTGTAGGGAATGACGAGCGTGTCGGCGAGCACGGCCCGGGTGATCCCCGCCGTGGACGGGACCGGGACCGGTGCATGGGCCGGGCCGGCCGCATCCAGAGGGGGCTTCATCGAGATCATGACCTCGTCGTGGTGGCCGTGGTAGCCGCCCTCGACCTTGACGATCCTCTCGCGCCCGGTCACCCCGCGCGCGACACGGATGGCGTCCATCGTCGCCTCGGTCCCCGAGTTGGTGAACCGCCACATGGGCAGCCCGTAACGATCGGCGAGCAGTTCGGCCACGTCGGCGTTCAACTCGCAGGGGGTGACGAAGAGGGTGCCGTTGTCGAGCTGCTCCTCGACGGCCCGGCGCACGAGGGGGTTCACGTGGCCGGCGAACAGGGCGCCGAAGCCCATGTCGTAGTCCACGTACCGGTTGCCGTCGACGTCCTCCATCCATGCGTCCCGGGCACTCCGCACGACGATCGGATGCGGGTCGTACGCCTGGAAACTGGAGGGCACGCCGAGGGGCAGCACCTTCCTCGCGCGGGTGTTGGCACGCTGGGAGCCCGTGGTCCGCTCCGCGTAGACCTGCAGTTCCTGCTTCGTGATTGCTCTGGCCTTGTCGGCCAGTCTGGTGCGCAACGCGTGGTTCGTTGCCGACATTGGTATCACCCCGATTGACGGTCGAGCCCAGCCTACTCGGGACGCGTCCTCGGCCGACCGCCCCGGGAGTTGGGAGCCCCCTGCGACCGTGGCAGACTGGACGCTCACTTGGTGGGCGTAGCTCAGCTCGGTTAGAGCGCCAGGTTGTGGCCCTGGAGGTCGGGGGTTCAAGTCCCCTCGCTCACCCCACGTTCGGGCCGGCACCGATTCACGTCGGTGCCGGTCACGGAACGGTCGCCGCCCGGCACCCGCAGGAGACCTCGAGTGTTGGTGGGAATCGACGCTGACGACCTATTGTGGGTGGCGCGCGCCTTTAGCTCAGCTGGTAGAGCAACGGACTCTTAATCCGCAGGTCCTGGGTTCGATCCCCAGAGGGCGCACCATTGCCACTTCGGTTCGGGAGCGGACCACCCGGGAACGGCCGGTCCGGACTCACCGCGTGAACGCCGTGACCACCTCGACATGGTGGGTCTCGGGGAAGATGTCGAGGACCTCCATCTCGCCGAGCGAGAACCCCGCGTCCACCAGCAGGCGGGCGTCGCGGGCCGCCGACACAGGGTCGCAGCTGACGAGCACCAACGAGGATGCACCCGTGGCCACGAGGGCCGCCGCCCCCTTCTTGCCGAGCCCCTGGCGGGCGGGATCGGCCACGACAACGTCGGCCGGCGTCGGGTCCCAGTGCTCCATCTCGGCCTGCTCGATGATCGCGGCATGGTCGGCGAGATTGCGCACCGCGTCCCGACAGGCATAGGGATTCGACTCGACGAGCATCACGTCGTCGAAACGGTCCGCCAGGCACACGGCGAAGAGGCCCACGCCTCCGTAGGCGTCGAGCAGTCGTCCTCCGCGGGCATCGATCGTGTCGAGCCGGCGACGGACCGAATCGAGGATGAGCTCGGCAGCCTCGGGCGAGGACTGGAAGAACGACCCCATCGACACCTCGAAGTCGGCGCCGTCCACCACCTCGCGCACGCGCGCCTTGGCGCCGCTGCGCAGCCCCGCGGGCAGATCGGCCACGGGTGAGCCCTCGTGGAACCATGCCGCCCGGTCCCCCGTGCGGGCCCCCACCCGCAGGCTCACTTCGCCCTCTCCCGAGAGGAGCGGCACGGCGACGAGTTCGTTGATGAGGTCGTGGGCGACCGGGCAGAGGTCGACCGGAACGACATCGTGGGAATCGGCCGCCCGGAAACCGATGCCGGCCCCGTTCGAGGCCATGCGCACCGTGGTGCGCCGGGCATCCTCGGCCAGACGGCGCAACGGCGGGTCGACGGTCATCTTGGCGGTGCGCTCGAAGGCCTCGCGCACGATGGCGACCTTGGCCTGGCCCTGCACCCGGCGCTCGATGTGCTGCCAGTCGCAACCGCCGCAGCCGTCGGCAACCCGGGGACAGGGCGGCTCGCGTCGCTGGGGGGCCGGCTCGACGACCCGGGTCACGCGGGTGCGCGCGAAATCCCGCTGCGTCTCGAGGATCTCGATGTCCACCAGTTCGCCCGCCACGACGCCGGGCACGAACACGACGCGCCCGTCCGCCATCCGCGCCAGACCCTCGCCGCCGGCGACGAGCTTCTCGATCCTCACCGCTCCGGTCGCATCCACTGCGCCAGCGTACGTCGGACGGGTCCCCTCGGTGCGCACGACTAGGGTGAACCCGTGTCGCTTCCCGTGATGATCGCACCCTCGGTCCTGCCCGCGGATTTCTCCCGACTCGGCGAGGAGGTGCGCGCACTCGAGGAGGCGGGCGTCGACCTCGTCCAGTGGGACGTGATGGACGGCCAGTTCGTGCCGAACCTCACCTTCGGACCCGACGTCATCGCCGCAGCCCGCGCGCACACGTCGCTCCCCTTCGAGGCCCATCTCATGGTTCTGTCCCCTGACGTGATGGCACAGCGCTTCGTCGAGGCCGGTTGTCAGCGGCTCATCGTCCATGCCGAGACCTGCACGCACCTCCATCGCACGCTGGAGAACATCCGCTCGCTCGGGGCGACCGCAGCGGTCGCCCTCAATCCGGCGACTCCCGCGTCGACGGTGGAGCACGTGCTCGACCTCGTCGACATGGTGCTCGTCATGACCGTGAACCCCGGCTTCGGCGGTCAGGCCTACATCGCCACCATGGAGCCCAAGATCCGCGAGGTCCGCGCGATGATCGAGGCACGGGCCCTCTCCGACAGAGTGCACCTCGAGGTGGACGGGGGTATCTCGCCCGCCACCATCGCCGGGGCGGCTGCGGCGGGGGCCAACGTCCTGATTGCCGGGAGTGCCCTCTACCGGGATCCCCTCGGTCTCGGCCACGCCGTGGCCGAACTGCGACGCCTCGCCCTCGACGCGTTCGCCGGCTGATTCAGCGACGCCCGCCGCGGCGCCAGCGCACGGCCGCCAGCAGGACCGCCACGACGAGGACGGGCGGCACCACGAGGACGCCGAGGAGCAGCCACTGCGCCTCCGACAGTCCGGAGAACACCGCGGTGTCCACGCTCGTCCCGTCGAGGCGCAGTGTTCGTGCCGGCTGTTCGAACTCGGGACAGGTCTCCCGGGAACCGGCACGTTCGGCACCGCCGAAGGGATCGGGAGAGTCACGCACGGTGGAGGTCAACGCGAGCGTGACCGGGTCGGATGCCGTTCCGACGATGTAGGTGGTTCCGACCTCGAGAAAGCGCGCGTCGGTGCCGTAGGACACGCGCAACTCGGTGCCGACCGCCGTGGAATCGAGGGCTCCCGCCCGCACCCCGAGCACCGTGAAGATGCCGGCCGCGCCATCGGTGCGCTGGAGGCGTCCCGTGAAGACCGCGAACCAGGGGGGCGGTCCGGGACAACCCTCCGGCACCGTCGTGACCGCGGACGGAAGCGACGATGTGGTCGTGGTCGAGTCGGACACGGTCTGTACCGGCACGGAGTCCCCGGTCTGGGCCACGAGACCCGCGGGGGACAGCATCACCGTCGGCACGATCCCCGCAGCGAGGTGGAGCAGAATGCGCCGCGACATTCTCGCCACGCTATCCCTCGCGGCTCCCGCGGTCGGGGCGGCACCGCCGACGCGTCGGGGACGGCGGTGCCGGCGAGGAGACGACCGGAAGCGCGGCGATACTGATGCGATGGGATTCAATCCGCACCGCCGACGCGTCGTCCGCCGGACCGATGCCTGGTTCGTGGCTTCCGCCGTCGTCATCAGTGCGGGCCTCGTCGCCTGGGCCTTCCTCGGCTGACACCGTGGTGCGCGACATCTGGGACGGTGCCTTCGGCGAAGTGGAGGTGCGGCGCGTCCAGCCCTACGAGGCACTCAAGACGTACATCTGCCCGGGATGCGAGCGCGACATCCCGCCCGGAACCGGCCACCTCGTGGCGGTTCCCCGCGACGCCCCGGACCTGCGCCGGCACTGGCACCGCGCGTGCTGGGACCGACGGCCCCGGACATAGGACCGGATCTCAGAACGCATCGAGGTGCATCTCGAGCGACGTGCCCAGCACGCAGGCCAGGTCGAACCGCAACCGCCACGAGCCCGGCTCCGGGAGTGTGCCGGCGAAGGCGAATCCCGCGCGCCTGACGCGTCGCTGCTTGAGCGGCGTGAGGGCCTCGGCCGGCGATCCGAACGCGTCCGTGGCACGCGCCTTCACCTCGCACACCGCGAGCAGCCGGCCGGAGCGCGCCACCACGTCGAGCTCGCCGCCGCGCATGGTCCAGTTGCGGGCGACGACGACGAATCCCTGCCCCACATACCAGCGGGCCACCAGGTCCTCGGCCCAGCGTGCGCGCGCGAGACGTCGGGCGGCTAGATCTCGTCGGGCGCGATCATCGCGTCCGACGGGAGCTCCTCGACGTTGACGTCCTTGAAGCTCAGCACCCTCACCGAGGGAATGAAACGGGTCTTGCGGTACATGTCCCACACCCATGCGTCGGTCATCTCCACCTCGATGAGGGGCCGCGCGGGATCGCCGGTGACGGCGACCCTCACGTCGTTGGCCAGGTAGAACCGGCGCTCGGTCTCCACGGCGTAGCGGAACATGCCCACCACGTCCTGGTATTCCTGCGCGAGCTTGAACTCCCGCTCTGCCTCGAAATCCTCGAGGTCGTCGGTGTTCACCGCCGGGCCGGATGCCTCAGGATTCGCGCTTCTCGCGAATCTTGGCGGCCTTGCCGACGCGGTCACGGAGGTAGTACAGCTTGGCGCGGCGCACGTCGCCGTGCTTCACGACCTCGATGCGGGCCACCGACGGACTGTGGAGGGGGAACGTGCGCTCCACCCCGACGCCGTAGCTCACCTTGCGGACGGTGTAGGTCTCGGCGATGCCGGAGCCACGGATGGCGATGATGTCGCCCTGGAACACCTGAATGCGCTCCTTGCCCGACTCGACGACGCGCACGTGCACCTTCACTTCGTCGCCGGGGAGCAGGGCGGGAACGTCGTCACGCTTGTTCGGGTTGTCAACGATGTCGGTGGTCTTCATGTTCTGTCCTTCGCGCGACGTGTGTGCGGCCGGTCCGCCGGTGGCGGACCCTCAGGGGCCGAAGGGAGAAGGATACGAGACGGGGTCGGTGGCTTCCAACAGTCGCTTTTCGCCCTCATTGAGCCCTCCGCGGGCCTCGATGAGGTCGGGGCGGCGGGCGACCGTCCTGGCGAGTGCCTGTCCGAGACGCCAGGCCTCGATGCGGGAATGGTCCCCGGAGCGCAGCACCTCGGGGACCTCCCACCCCCGGTACTCGGCGGGCCGGGTCCATTGGGGCTCCTCGAGAAGGCCCGCATCACCGAAACTCTCGGTGATCGGCGAGAAGGCATTTCCCATCACCCCGGGGACGAGACGGGTGACCGCCTCGATGACGAGACACGCCGCCACCTCCCCACCGGCCAGCACCACGTCCCCCACCGACACCTCGTGGTCGACGAGATGCTCGCGCACCCGATGGTCGACGCCCTCGTAGCGACCGCAGAGCAGGCTGAAACCGCCCGCGGCGGCGAGGCGGACCGCCATGGACTGGTCGAATCGGTCGCCTCCCGGACCGAGGAGGAGCAACGGCCGCGGCGGGTCGGCGGCCTCCACCGCATCGAAGATCGGCTCGGGCCGCATGAGCATGCCCGCGCCGCCCCCGAACGGCGCATCGTCCACGGTGCGATGAGTGTCGACGGCGTGGTCGCGGATGTCGTGACAGCGCAGATCGACGGCACCCTCGGAACGCGCCCGCCCGAGGAGGCTGTGCGCGCAGAACCCCTCGACCATCGCGGGAAAGATCGTGAAGACGTCGATGCGCAGCGACGGGGTGCGGGCGGTGCCGGTCATGCGAGGTCGAACAACCCCTCCGGGGGATCGATGACGATCGTTCCCTCCGCGCACGAGACGATGAAGGTCGCTGGGACGAGCGAGCCATCGGACAGCTCGAGGATGTCGTGGGCCGGATTGTCGATGACCGACGTGCAGGTTCCGCGTTCGACACCCGACACCTCGACCACGCTCGACCCGATCAGCTCGTGCACCCAGATGCCGTCACCCCCATCGAGCGGCGCGGCCCAGAGCAGCTTGTTCACCAGGCGTTCGGCGGCAGTGCGGTCGTCCACGTCCTCGAAGTGCACGACGAAACGCTCCCCTTGGGGACGGATGGCGGCGATGACGAGGGTGGCGGTGGCACCAGCGGTCATGACGGTGTACTCGGCTCCCGCACATCGACGCTCCTCGACGTCGCTCGTGAAGGACACGAGGAGGTCGCCCTTGACGCCGTGGGGTCGTCCGATGCGTCCGATCTCCAGCAACCCGGTCGGAGCGGGGTCGTGGGCCACCGGATCAGTCGTCGATGAAGTCGACGTCGACCTCGACGTCGTCGTTCACCGCGGCGGCCCGCACGACGGTGCGGATGCTCTGGGCGGTGCGACCGCGACGGCCGATGACGCGTCCCAGATCGCCGGGTCCGACACGGACCTCGAGGAGGACCTTGTCGCCCTTGCCCGGGGACGAGGACACCGAGACGGCGTCGGCATCGTCGACGATGCTGCGCACGATGTGTTCGAGGACCGCAACGGCGGTGGGCGCATCCTCGCTGTTGTGGTCGCGATCGGACACGACGGTCACTTCGACTTGGCCGACGTGAACTGGGCCCAGGCGCCGCTGATCTCCAGCAGCTTGCGCACGCGCTCGGTGGGCTGGGCACCCTTGAGCAGCCATGCCACGGCCTTGTCGTTGTCGATCGTGAGCTGCGAGGGCTCGGTGCGGGGGTTGTACTGACCGAGGATCTCGATGAATCGGCCGTCGCGGGCGCGCCGGGAGTCGGCGGCGATGACGCGGTACTGGGGCTGCTTGGTCTTTCCGACTCGGGTGAGGCGCAACTTGACTGCCATATGGTGGATTCTCCTGGGAAGGCCCGGGATGGGCCCCGGTGTTTCAGACTTTCTGAGGCTATCGGTGGGCGAGGTCGCCCCCCAACGGCAGGGCCCACACCGTGGCGGAACCCGATCGACCCCGGAAGGGGGCTCTAGCGCCCGAATCCGGGCGGCAGTGCCTGCCCCCCGAGCATGCTCTCTAGCTCGCGCATGGCCCCCTTCTTGCCCCCCTTGCCCGAGGCGAGGGCCCCCATGCGCTTCATCATCTTCTGCATCTCGGTGAACTGCTTGAGGAGACGGTTGACGTCACTGACCTGGGTTCCGCTGCCCTTGGCGATGCGGGTGCGACGGCTGCCGTTGATGACGGAGGGGTCGCGGCGCTCCTCCGTGGTCATCGACCGGATGATCGCTTCGGTCGTCTTCAGCACGTCGTCGCCGATACCTGCATTCTTCAGGTCCTTCGGGACGCCGGGCAGCATCCCGAGGACACCGGAGAGCGGGCCCATCTTCTTGACCTGCTGCAACTGGTCGAGGAAATCGTCGAGCGTGAACTGCCCCTCCATGAGGCGGGCGGCGGCCTCCTCGGCCTTGTCCTTCTCGAAGGCCTGCTCGGCCTGCTCGATGAGCGTCAGAACGTCGCCCATGCCGAGGATGCGGCCCGCCATGCGGTCGGGATGGAACTGCTCGAAGGCGTCGATGCGCTCCCCCGTCGCGGCGAAGGCGACGGGCCGGCCGATGACCGACTTCACCGAGAGGGCGGCCCCTCCGCGGGCATCACCGTCGAGTTTGGAGAGGATGATGCCGTCCACGTCGAGCCGCGCATGGAAGGCCTCGGCCACACCGACGGCGTCCTGGCCCGTCATCGCGTCGACGACGAGGAAGGTGTAGTCGGGGGACACCGCGCGCGAGATGTCGGCCACCTGACGCATCATCTCCTCGTCCACCGAGAGGCGACCAGCCGTGTCGACGATGAGGACGTCCTTGCCGAGGCGCTTGGCCTCCTTCAGTCCCTTCTTCGCGGTGGACACGGGGTCGCCCGGCTCGCTGAAGACCGGCACCCCTACCTGGGCGCCGAGGGTGCGCAATTGCTCGACGGCGGCGGGACGCTGCAGGTCGGCCCCGACGAGGAGTGGCTGGCGGCCCTGCGCGCGGAACCAGCGGGCGAGTTTCGCCGCGCTCGTGGTCTTTCCCGAGCCCTGCAGACCCGCCAAGAGCACGACCGTGGGCGGTGAGGATGCGTAGGTGATGCGCAGGGTCTCGCCGCCGAGCATGGCCACGAGTTCGGCGTTGACGATCTTGACGATCTGTTGTCCCGGGTCGAGCACCTCGGACAGTCGCGCCCCCACCGCCGCCTCGCGGATGCGGCTCACCACGTCGCGGACCACCGACACGCTCACGTCGGCGTCGAGCAGGGCCGTGCGGATCTCGGCGAGCACCTCGTCGACATCGGCCTCGGTGAGCCGTCCTCGGCCGCGCACGCGGCCGAGGATGCCCTGGAGGCGGTCGCTCAGTGAATCGAACATGCGACGGCGAGGCTAGCGGGGCCCTCCGGGCGGCCCGCCGCGATGGGCCTTACCCGACGGTGACGCCGATGACGACGTCGTTGTCGACGACGAGGTTCACGCGGTTCTCCACCCAGTCGGCGGTGAGCGGGAACTTCTCCCCGTCGCGCTCGGCGATCCGCACGATCCAGCCGTTGGCCTCGGCGTTGGTGACGGCATCATCCTCGGAGAGGCCCACGAGCGTGGCGGCGGTCTCCTCGTCGATGAGCGGCGGGGGTGCGGGAAGTTCGGTCGAGTCCGTGGGTCCGGGCACCGTCGTGTCGGTGGGATCGGCGAATCCGAGGTACTCGTCGACGATGGCGTACACACTGCCGACGTCGCCGTCGGCATTCGTGTAGATGTAGGCGGGAAGGAGCATGACCCGTCCGTCCTCCAGCCATGCGGCCATCAATCCGAGGCGTGCGCCGGTGATCTCCACCACCACGGGCTCCATCGGCTCAACGGGGTCGATCGGCATCGGCTCGACCGGCTTCTCGTCGGGTGCCGGAGCGTCGTCGCCACCCGAACCGGGCGAGGAACCCGAGCCCGAACCGGATCCCTCGGAGGGATCCACCGGCTCGCCCTCCTCGACGACGGAGTCCTTGGTCAGGGCGTCCGAGATGTCGGCGATGGCGGCACCGCCCACCAGATCCTCGGCACGGGCGGCGAACATCCACGTGGCGAGACGATCCACGGCGGCGGCGGTGTCGGCGAGCGGATATGCACCGTTCGACCGGAACGAGACGAAGGTCCCGCTGGCGCTCGTCACCTCGGCGTCCTCACCGAGGGACATCCACCACATGTACGAGCTCTCGAGACCACCGACGAGACGGATGGCCTGTACCCAGGCTCCCCATTCATCGATGGCCGCGGACAGCCTCCACTCGGCGGGGTCCTCGCCCCCGGCACCGAGGAGACTGCGCATCGCGGCCTCAGCCTCGGCGGCGCTCGGAAGGTTCTCGGGCTTCTTCGGCTCGGGGATCTCCGCGCATCCCGTCGACACCCCGGCATCGTCGGGTCTCCCGGGCGCGGGCTCGACGCACCCGCCCGTCACGGTGCGTGAGAGGGAGTCGGATGTGTAGGACCACCACACCTCGGAGTCCGAGACGTACATGTTCATCCCGCTCCATGTCTCGGGATCGAGGCCGATGGTCCAGTTCGCCCGGTCCTCCTTGTTGGCCACCGGCTCACCCTCCACGCCGAAATGACCCGCCAGGTCGGTGAGACGCTCCTTGGAGGCGGACAACGACGGCGCCGACACCTCCCACGCCCGTGCCTCGTCGCCGAGATCGGGCAGGTCGCCCACGACCGTGTACTCCATGTACGGGGCCCACATGACATCGGCGGACTCGTTGGCACCGGCGGCGAGCTTGCTCGCATCGCGACCGGTGCGGGCGAGAGTGAGGGCCTCGAGCCCGGACCCGCAGGCCGAGAGGACCAGGGTCCCCGCTCCGAGGAGGACGAGAGGGGCACGGAATCGCAGCATGAGGGGTCTCCTTGTCGGCGGCGGTGTCGGGTCCGGGTGCGGGCCCACCGGTGTGACGCTCCCCGGGGTCCGAATGGTTCCCGCCGTCACCCGAAGAGTGCCGCCACGTAGTCGGCCGGATCGAAGGGGGCGAGGTCGGCCGCTCCCTCGCCGAGACCCACGAGCTTGACCGGGATGCCGAGCCCCGTCTCGATGGCGAACACGATCCCGCCCTTGGCCGAGCCGTCGAGCTTGGTGAGCACCACCCCGGTGAGGGAAGTGGCGGCCGCGAACTCACGGGCCTGGCTGAGTCCGTTCTGTCCGGTGGTGGCGTCCACCACGAGCAGTACCTCGGTGACCCGGCCGGGGGCCTTGTCGGCGACCCGGCGCACCTTGGCCAGTTCGTCCATGAGGTTCTTCTTGTTCTGCAGGCGTCCCGCGGTGTCGGCGAGCACCAGGTCCGCACCGCGGGCGGCCGCACTCGCGATTGCGTCGAAGACCACGGACGCCGGATCACCGCCCTCGGCGCCGCGCACGAAGGATGCCCCCGAGCGTCCCGCCCACACCTCGAGTTGTTCCGCGGCGGCGGCGCGGAAGGTGTCCCCGGCGGCGAGCACCACCGACCGACCGGACGCCACCTGCTGGACCGCCACCTTGCCGATGGTGGTGGTCTTGCCCACCCCGTTCACGCCCACGAACATCCATGTCGCGGGCTTCTCGCCGGCGAAGGACAGGGAACGGTCGGCGTCGCTCAAGGCGTCGGTCATCGATGCACGCAACGCGATGATGACGTCGTCGGCCGTGCGCAGGTCTCCCGACGCCACCCGCTCGCGCAGCGGAGCCAGCAGCCCCCGCGCCAGTTCGGCACCGATGTCGGCCCGCAGGAGCATCTCCTCGAGTTCCTCCCAGGTGTCGTCATCGAGGCGCGCCCGAGCACGCACGGCGGAGAAGGCCGAGGCGAAGACCGACCTCGTGCGTTCTGTGCGCGCGACCAGGTCCGGCTTCGTGGAGGTTCGCTCACCCGACACGGCGGCCACCACTTGCAGCGACGAAGAAGGCGCGGGGAGCGGCGCGCCCGAGCGGCGCGCGAGCACGGCCCGGCGCCCGTACCACGCGACGACGAGAAGCAGGACCGCGAGGATGAGGACGAGGCCGAGCCTCACGTCGCGCTCTCCTCCGCGGGCCGCTCCGTGACGATCCGGGAAGACCCTCCCGGCTGCATGGTCACGCCGATGAGACAGTCAGCGGCCTCCATCGTGCGCTTCTGGTGGCTGACGATGATGAGCTGGGCCGAACGACGGAACTCGGCGACGAGCGAGAGGAACCGATGCAGGTTCACGTCGTCGAGGGCCGCCTCGACCTCGTCCATGACGTAGAACGGTGACGGCCGGCTGCGGAACACGGCGAACAGGTAGGCGACGGCGGTGAGCGAACGCTCGCCGCCCGACAGCAGGGAGAGCTTCTTGAAGGTCTTGCCCGGTGGCTGGGCCTCCACGTCGATGCCGGTGTTGAGCATGTCCTTCGGGTCCGTGAGCACCAGCCGACCCTTGCCTCCGGGGAACAGCATGGCGAACAACTCGGTGAAGTTCCGGGCCACGTCCTGGAACGCATCGGCGAACACCGAACGGATCTCCTCGTCGACCGCGGCGATGACCTGGGCGAGTTCGCGCCGCGAACTTCGTACGTCGTTGAGCTGCTCCTC
>Ga0315899_10001647_pt1 | contig 25357 bp, 12 predicted proteins | sample LakEriMetagenome_2_FD_203518 | JGI IMG/M metagenome (GOLD analysis project Ga0315899, IMG submission 203518) | Freshwater fungal communities from buoy surface, Lake Erie, Ohio, United States - Buoy 4 MA112 | ecosystem: Environmental > Aquatic > Freshwater > Lake | place: USA: Lake Erie, Ohio... | reverse complement strand
GATGGCCGTGAAGGCGTTGCAATTGATTGGCAAATCAAGGTTGCGTTCGACAACTGCCACCAAATTGAAAAAGCAATTTTTTTTGGCACCATTGCAAACTCAAACAATCAAAGAAAGGACTAAAATGTTTGTTATATCTAATGCCTATGATTTTGTTGGCAAAAACGGCCTTCAGCCATGGGACGATTATCTGATTGATGGAAAGTCCATCCCGACCACCGATTACGATAGAATTTTGGATTCACTGGATTATTGGAAACAGGTCTTGGTTGAACTGAGGATCCAACTTTTGACGATCCAACAAAAACAAGGCTATGACCAGCTTAGAAAGAATGTGGATATAACCTTCAAAAATATTTACACATTGGGGCTAAAATTATGCGACCAAATGATTAGCCGAGAATATGATTTCGCGGCTCTTCGGGAAATGCGTAATTCACCAGATTAATAATCATGCGGTGCCATTATTTTGATGGAATAATGGCACCGCTTTCTTTTTCGTTCTTCCTTCAAAACATTTGAATTTGGGTATCTTTCCGGGGGATGCCCGGTGGGGTCAGTCAAGTTGCGCACCTTTGTTTTTGGCTCTGTGAAATCAAGATCGCTCCCCTTTAATACGGTAAGGCAGATTCCAAATATTGGTTAGTTTTTGTCATTTCTTAGCTTCAGACAGTCCTTGGATTTGTTATTATTTTCAATCACCCCAACATGTTATTCATGCCGTGGCCCTAACCCTACTATGGGATTTTGGGCGAAAATTCATGAGGCAGCGCCACAGGTTCACATTTTCGGGCCGCAAATGATTCCAGGTCTAGCAATCAATCTCTTCTTCAATGTTTCATTCGGGTCGGGTTGACGCAATAGCGGCTGTCAATCTGGTTGGCTGTCAGGTCACCTCCTCCTGAATTTAGGGCCACTTTGGCCTAAAATTTCTCCCCGTTAACCTTCTTGATCCGTGCCTTGCCGAATACCTCCTCACAAAGGAAATTCTAAAGCTTTGGGACAGGTCCAGTTTGCGGGTTCCACCACAGTTATCCACCGAATGCTGACCTAGATTTTCCTAGCCCCTAGATACTCTGGACTATTCACAAACGGAAAGATGTAAACGAGTTATTCAAAGGGCTGCTAGGGAAGCCTTGCGATGGCCCCATATTCATTATTCCCCCTGATAATTGATTTAGGTTGTCATGGCATCTAGTTGTGTGAGGACTATAATGATTAATGTTCCCTTCGGGCCATGGCGTATCAACGCCTGGGTGGGAATCAGTGCCAACACATTTTGCATCAATACCTTCCCGTTGACACCCAACCCTAACCCCGGGCGATATCCTCAAATTTTCATGCCTTCCACGCGACCAAGTCCACGATGCCCTCTTGGATTTCAGCTAGATAAGGATTCGGAGGTGTGCGCAAATGACCGATTTCCTGAGCCCATCAGAGAGGAGCCGAAGGATGTCCCTCATCCGCTCCAAGGGCAACCAAACTACGGAAATCACCTTTGCCCGCTTGCTCCGAAAGAACCGGATTACGGGATGGAGGAGGCACCTCCATCTTCCGGGGAAACCGGATTTTTCCTTCCTTCGAGAGAAGGTTGCCGTTTTTCTTGACGGCTGCTTTTGGCACGCTTGCCCCCGTTGCTATCGCAGGCCGGCGACCAACACCCGCTTCTGGGACCGCAAGCGGGCCGACAATCTGGCCAGGGACAGGCGGGTAGGCAGGGAGCTTCAAGCCATTGGCTTCTGCGTGATCCGGATTTATGAACATGAGCTAAAAGTGCCGGCCAGGGTAATCCGGCGCGTGCTCAAGAGGCTTTCAGTAAAGGCAGCGCCCCGGTAAACCATCTACCTGATTGGGCCCCCCGGACCCCATGGCAAGGCCTGAAATCCAAGGCATGCCCAAAATCCAAACAACTTCCAATGCCTACCCAATCTGTTAAAGGCCCGGCGTTTTTTGGGGGTCCGGTCCCAAAGTGGACTTTTCCCTCCCCGGAACGGACGGGGTTCCTAGTCTCAATTCCCAATCCAAGGAGACACCCAACTCTTCCACCTGAAAATCACCCACATTGTCCTAGGCAAAATATTCAACTTGGCAATAATTGATTCAAATTGCTGGCTGACCTGACGACATCATCCTCGCTTTCCAATAAACACTCAATATCTTGGGTTATCCAAGGAATGGTGAAAACAAACCACATGGGCAACTTCCCCCAGTGCCCGGCGGAATATCCACATGGATTGGCTAGCCGTGGAATTATTGCCGGTAGGACCGTTCCAAAAAAGGATTAATCCCCATCCCCATTAGTCACCCTAGCCTGAAGTAATCTGGGATCCCGTGGGCCCCTGCGTAGGCCTCAAAGGACTGGTTGACCTGAGATCCACCCCGAGGGCCGATGGGGCCAGAATTGAAGATTTCGTAAAGGGATTTTGCAACTCCCTGCTTGGTAGGCCGGCCCCAGTAATTTCCACCCGACAGGTTTTGGACCCTACGGGCAATGATGCTTTGGGGGGTGATCCGGCTTAGATCATTGGTGGGTATTGTCACGAAGGCATAGGTGAATCGCCTGAGGCTCCACCCATTCCTGCCCATGGTGACGCCCTCCACCGAGGCCTCCCTGAGCGTGTCGTAGAGCAGGCTCCATAGCATGGGAATCTGGCTGTTGTCATTCCAGTTGGTCTTGCACTGGATTACGGCAACCGCGATGTCGGGGAAGAAATCCCGAACAACTCCCTCCAGCGGCGACCTTGGGTCGGCAAGCCGGGCAACCCCATCGCCAAAGGTGATCGCCACAAGGTCGGACTCGGAGTTGGAGTCAACCCCCCGGTAGGAAATGGACAGGGCGTCACGTATGGGCCCGGGGACATGGCTCCTCTTCTTTGCAACCCAAGCTGGTGAACCTAGCAGGCAAAGGTTGAGATACCAGGCAACCAGCGATTCCCAGGCAGCCCCGGCCCCGGAAAGAACGCTCTGGGCCCGGCCTCCCTCACCGCGCCCAGTGCTTCCGAACAATTCGGAAAGACTGGCACCAAGTCGAACCAGCCCAGCAGCCTTAGGGTTGGCTCCCAGGGCATCCGAAACGCCCGCCCGCCAGCCAGAATCCCACATCCGGCCGAAGGTGTTGCCGCGCCCGGCCCCGCCCGATGGGGCAAACAACCCCTCCACCACGTCCTTCCTCGCCTGCTCAACCTGCTTGAGCATTTATCCATCCCCTAGTTGTTATTACTGTTCTGATAATTGTTGTTCGAACCAAATGCAGCCCCACGGGCGGGATCAATTCCCACGGAGTATCCCAGCCAAATGCAAGCCCACATGGCGGGCCAGGGCTACGGGAACCGCATTGCCGATCTGGGTGTACTTGGGGACCTCCCTATCAAAGATTCCCAACCGGGGGTTTCCGGCCCGGCGGATGCCGCCGGTGGTCCTTTTCCCCTCGAATTGGTACCAGTCCGGGAAGGTCTGCAGCCGGGCCCATTCCCTGACGGTCAGTGAGCGGGGCTGGCAATAGTGAACGTAGTCATCCGACAGGGAGGCAGCCGTGATGCTTGGCCCCCGATCCCCCCAACGGGCAGGCAGCACCCTCTGGGCGAATTTCTTGGTCCTGAACCTCGGGGGTATGGAATGGTCGGGCCTTGCAAGCATGGCCCGGAACTTCGCAAGCACGCGCGGGCTGTGCCTGCTGTATTCCTGCTCGGTCACCGCCGAGCCCTTGCCCATCAGCCGCCCATCCAGCCCAGTTCGAAGATGACGCTGCAACTGGTTCTGTGGCCCAGTTGGATAGGAAAGGGAGGCGCCCCCGTTTTCGTACCCTGGATCAACCAGGTCACCCAAAATCTCCTCGATGTCTGGTGCAGGCAGGCCCGTGGGCTCGGGCAGGAATCCCCGTTCCACCGCATCCAGATTGCCTGTCAGTCCGACAGGGGCACGCGACAGATCCCTCCGGAGGCCGACCAAAAGGACCCTAGGCCTGTTCTGGGGCACCCCATAATTCCTTGCGAAGACGAGATCATAGGCCACGGAATAACCCGGTATGGAATCGAAGGCCTCCAGCACGCTTGCGAATACCTCTCCCTTCCTGCCACCTGAGGTCCACCTGGCGTTCAGCAGGCCACGGACGTTCTCGAATAGGAATGCCTTGGGCCTGAGCCTGCTGATCAGGAAGGCCATGTCCTGATAGAGGTGATTGGAAGGTAGCTGCTCCTTGTCGACCGAATACGACCTCCTGTGGCCAATGCCACTGAACCCCTGGCAGGGTGGCCCACCACAAACAAGGTCCAAGTCCCCATCCCGGATCTGAAAGCCATCCCTCAGGGCGTCCTTCATGCGGGAAAGGCGCCTGCCATCGGCCACTAGCTCCTTGATGTCGCTGCAGGTGAAATCCCCCCCCAACAAATGGGGCTCGGCCTCGGCCCGGTTCCTCCTGTAGGTTGCCATCGCATCTGGATTCAGCTCATTGACAAAAACTGATGTAAAACCAGCCTGCCTGAGGCCCAGCCCGAGACCACCACATCCCGCGAACAGGTCGACAACCGTCAGCTTTCCCCGCCCAGAGCTCGCCATGATAGCCCCTAATTACTTGTTCGTTTCTGGATTGTACAACCCCCACCCGCGTGGACCAAACGGCAACCCTACGAATTGGATGAACAACTCGAAACCAAGAGGAATGGCATGGTTTTTATTTTGTTATGGATGATTTGTATCCCCATTGGTTTGACAAAGCCTGATGGGGCTGGAAAAATGCGGTAATTCTTTGATTCTGGGAAGGCATGGCGCAATGTGCGATAGCCTCAATGCTGATTTCAACCTGGAATACGATCGTTTGGCAGCGGAATACGCGCCCCAACCGAACGGCTTGAAAATTTATCCCCTTTTTTGGCAAGTTCCCCTTGGGCCCTATGACCCAAATGAAATTGGGACCCGCCTTGCCAGGCTGATAGGCCAGGCAAGGTTCGAACCTGAACACGTCATCCCGCTCCTCCATTGGATCCGGAGTGTTGCGAATGACGTGACCGTTTTCACGAGGAACTCATGGGCCGACATCGTCTTTGCAAACCTTGAACGCTATGGATTGAATGAAATCCTTGGTCCGGATGGGGCAAGCCAAATTCGAACGCAGGTAACAGGCAGTAACTCAAGGTTCAGCGAAAGCTTCCGAACTTGGGCAAAAACCCAAACCCATTGCCTGAGGAACAACCGACCCCTGAGCAAATATGACCACTATCGGCAAATCGCTGCTGAAAGGGGTGACATGCGTTGGCGGGTGGAGCTGATCAATGGAGAATGTGGGTTTTCCGAGGCATCCAGGGAACTGACACAAAGATTCTTTGCATGTGACTGGCAAAACGCCAACCAATCCCCAAATTACCAGGGAACCAGGTTTGATGAAGTAGTTGGGCAGTGCACAAGCAACCAGGATGAGGTTGAGCGATTAGCGCACCTCAGGGGCTGGTTTGTTCGATCTGCAGTCTTCCTAGCAGAAACCTTTCATGCCATTGGCAGGGAGGGTAGAAATCCCCCCGACAACATAGATGAATTCCTTGGATGGGGTGATGCACCACCTGAGTGGGCCCAAGCCATCCCGAATTTCAGGAGCATGGTTCGATCGCTGGCTCCCTTTCGGAGATATCTCACCCATTTTGGCCCGCCCAGGATTTCAATCAGCTTTTTATTTGCTGGCCTGTTTCCTGGAAACAATGGCGGGCCACCCATTCCTTACATTTCCCGCCCCAGCATTAACGGCGTAACGAGAAATAGGGTAAACCTGCCTGCCACCCTCACTTTCTTGGAACGCTTTGATGGGGGGGTCCGCGAAATCACTTCCTTGAGGATCAGCGATTGGGGCAATTCATACTGGAATGCCCTGTATTGGCACGAGGGTTTTATCACCCTCCAGTCATGGAAATCCAGGTTGGAAGCCCGGATGATCTCGGACAACGGTCAAGCAATCCAGGCCAGCCGTGCCTGGGCGCCCGGCCTCTTCGTCCTTGAAGAAAACCATGGCAATCTGCACTGGGACCGAATCAACAGGGAGGGCGAAAGGCAATTATTGACCGGTGCGAGGCTTTGCTTTTTCCCACCCATTGATGCCGAAGGTGAGCCCCAGGAAGTCACCTTTAGCAGCAATTCCCAAGGTGCTCCCGATTTTGACGTTCAGGCAATAGATGGATTCCGCGAATTGGTTGTCAGAAGTGACGGGTTTGTCCCGGGCTCCATCCGGAGCGGTGACCATTCATGGTCCCTGAAGCTGGGAAGGCCGGCCTACCGACTAATACAGGCCTCATTCGTTGCCCAAAACGGGCATGGTCCCAATTCTGAATGCATAATCCTTGGTGGCAATGGAGTCAGGGCACTCTACTGGGCTAACGGACTGCCGGACATCTGCCTCACCTGCGAATTTAACCCCGATTCGGACCCTGGAACCACCGGTGTCCTTGCAAGATTGGCTTTGGACAACGCGGGGATCGCCCTTCAAATCGGCGCCGATGAACCCGCGCATTACATCAATTTCCCCTTGGATGACATCAACGCAAAGGTTCAAGGTGCAGGCAGGCCATCTACCTACGATGTTTTCACTTCCCTTGGAGAGCTGCAACCAGACCGTTTTGACAATCAAATGATTTCAACAAGGCTTCGGGTCTGCCCATTGGGCAGGGATGGCACCCCAATGGAGGAACTGGAACAATCCTGCAAGCTATCAAGGTGGGACCTTGTGGAAACTCTTCCCCTCAATCCCGAGGATGATGGAAGGGTGCGGTTGCTCCTACGAGACCGCAGGGAGATTGAGGACACCATATTATCTGACCCGATCCAATTAGCTCCCATCATGTTCAATGGCTCTTCCCATGATTTGCTATTGATCGCACAAATTCCCGGTGATGGCCGCATCCAAATCAGGGCAAATTGCACCCTGGAAGGCGTTTGGGCCCTCCACGGCAATGGAACAACCGGCAGATCTTGGGATAGCAGGGATCTCATTGGTTTTGTACGTTTTCTCGATGGGCAAAACAGTCCCAGCCCTGCCGCCCGCTTGTTCGCATTTCGGCCTTCCGAGGGCAGCATCACGGTATGCTTGGATGAAATAGAAGTAGGCAAGGTAGAACCGCACCATCCCTTCCCACAAACCCTATGGAACCTGTTCCACCAATCCACAGGGTTGGGAGAATTAGTGAACCGAGCGGACCGAATAATCCATTTCAAGCACCGTCCCTCTGGGAGGAATCTGGGACGGTTGGCCCTATGCCATTTCCCAGTGGTGGAGGATTTCACGGCAAGGGAATTGCCCAACGGTTTGGTCAGGATTCGATTCCATGTCTACCAGGGTTGGAAGGGAACACAGCTCACGGCAAGGTTCATAGGTGCAGGCGATCCACACCCTTTAAATTTGAATCGCAATCTAATGCAGACAATTACCGAGGACGTTCCCTCCCCTCCCGCTGGAAACTACTTGCTTGAACTGGTGGGTACATTGGCAGGCCAAGACCGGGTATTGGCCAACCAAATAATCCAAATCCGTCGGTTTCCTGCACTGGCTGAACTACCCGAGGGTTTTAATCTAATTGGACTCGATCAGGATTGGCTCTGGAATTCACTGGAAGGGCTCGAGGGAGTCATGGATCCCCTCCAAGGATGGCAGGGCGCCGAAATTCCGATGGTGAACCTAATAAAAATCGACGAATCAAACTGCTATCCCCCGAATACTCCCAGTTGGCATGCCCTCAAATGGATCAAATGGGCCAATCAAGGTACCTTCCACCCCGCAACACCGTTCGACCAACTGAAAATCTCCAGGCTTGGCCAAGTCCAAGACTTGGAACGATACTATGCCAGCCATCCCAACCTGATGGCCCACCTAGCCTGCGCCATCTTCAGGATCATCCAAAATAATCGCCACAATGGAAAGGGTGACCGGGTGCCACTGGCCTTGAAAAATGATTGGCTTGGTGTTGTCAATAACCTCCTAGTTGTTGGTGGACCAAACTTGCGGACGAACCTCAGGGAAGCCCTTGGCCGCATCCAAGGGATTTAGGAACCCAGAAAATTACGAAGAGAAGGCCGTTCCCGTGAAATATCGCTACCATTGCCTCGTAATACCCTGCAGGCCCCGCCTGCGCCGGAATTAGGATTTGGAGCACCAAATGACCTCAAGCAATGAACAAGGGGCCCCTGAGAACCAACCAGTTGGACAGGATGGACCTATTCCACAAGCCCCTGCACAATGGTCGGGGGGGGAAAAAGTCTCACCAAGGGATGCCAGACTCGACGAATTGTTTGATGCTGCTGCCAAATCGTTTGCCCTAGGGGATTCCAGCCAAGACATCCTCAGTGAGCTTGCCCGACTGGCCAAGGCAAAAGCCGAAGCAGGGGATCCGGATGCTGGCCCCTGGGCGGTTGGCAGGCTCGCCACCCAATTTGCCGGCCAAGTTGGTTCCAACCTTGCCAAGCTCGAATGCGCATTAGAGGCCCTGACTCAAAAACTGACTGCTCCCTTTGTCCGGAAGGCCTTCGAGAAGTTCTCAACCAAGGAGGGGGTGGAATCCTGCCTCGGCTTCACATTGGCCCGATTGGGTGACCGTCGGCTGGAGGTGCAAGATTCCCTCCTCCCGCGCCTGGCACGTGATTTGGCTGTCGACCCCCTTTTGGTCGTGGCAAGGACCTTGGCCCAAGCCCCTGACGACCTTCGTGAAAGTCTGGAGTGGGTGGAAGCCTGGGGCAGGTTTGCTAACCGGGAGTATTCCAGGAGGGCAGCCAAACCTAGCGGCAGGTCAGTGGATGAATTACTGGGAGCAATTGTTGGAATGCCCAAGGCAACTGCCTCGACTGGGCAAGTCCAAGAATTATTCCTTTCCCTTTGCGATGACTTCCCGGAACTGGCCAGCAGGGAGCAAGCACACATTTCTGCTTCACCCATTTGGACCTTGCTGGAAAGGGAACTGGCCTACAGGGGCAGGGTCATGGATTCGGTTCGGGGCCATTCCATTGTGAGTGACCCAAGTAGGCCGCCTGCCAGAGCTGCCATTAGCACCCCCAAAGGGCCGGAAGATGGCCAAGAATCCCGGATCCTTGCCATGCTCTCTCGCTTGGAGGAGAAGTTGGAGGAAAGGACCGTCCTTGCAAAGCCCGTGACAAGAGACATCCTCCACAAGTTGCCTCCGATGGTCCAGTCGAGCGTCGGGATATTTGTCGGGTACATAGATGAGATGCTCGGGGATGCCAGGAAGAAGGAAGAGATGACCCGGCAGGCCCAGGAAAAGGTCCATCAGCTCCAAAGGGAACTGGAAAAAGGTAGCCAATATCCAACATCAGACCTGCAGGCGGAAATTACACTATTGAGCGGGGAACTTGCAAGGTCCCAATCCATCGCCAAGGAATCCGTCCGAGATAGCGTGAACGGCGAACGAGCAAGGGCAAGACAGATCATCGAAAGGGAAATTGGCAACTTCAATCGCTTCCTTGAAACCGTTGATCCGGAAGACCCCATCGCCAAGGCCTTCATTGAACAATTCAGGTTGCGAGCCGAATGCCTCCAGTCGCGTTTCCCCAACCTCGAGTGGTCCACGGAGGAAAAATACTGATGGCCTTTTTGGGAATTGATTTTGGAACCACCAATTCCTCCGCTGGTGTTTCAAGCGGGGCTGGCCGCACCATTGCCTTGACCTATAGGCAGGGGAACATCTGCCAAGTTCCGATTCCAAGCATTGTCCGTTATTATCCCGATCGGGAGCATTATGATTTTGGTTTCAGTGCCCTCAATGAGGGTGGCGGGATTCTCATCCGAAATCTGAAAACATTCCTAGGTTTCGAGCCAGTTTTCCAAGTTGAAGCCACCGAGTTTGATGCCAGAGACTTGGCGAAACTTTACTTGAAAAGGCTTCTGGAAAGATTGGGCGCGCTGGCAAACCCTGATTCCATTCAAGGGGTCGTGGCATCGGTACCCGTTCGCTTTTCGGCCCAATACCGGCCCCGGCTCCGGAAGATTCTGGAAGATATTGGTTTTAAAAATGTCTCAATAGTTCATGAACCCTTGGCGGCAGCCTATTATTGCCTGCACCAGAACGGACACTTAGGGAGGGGCGCCAACGCTGGGGGCAGCCCGGTATTGGTTCTTGACTGGGGCGGCGGCACCCTCGATATCTCCCTCCTGAGGGTAGAAGGGCCCCAATCGATCCGGGAGCTGGCCACGGAGGCCGTTGCCACAGGGGTTGGTGGCTCCGACATGGATGAACAAATCCTAGAAATTGCAATTAGCAGCCTTCCACCTGATAAAAGGAACAAGGCAGAGACCGATCTTGGATTGATGACCCGAGGTAACAGGGCCGAGATTTTGAACGATGTTGAGCGGTTCAAAATTGAGGTTTTGGAGAATGACGAACCCAATAGATTCCAAGACCGTACCATAACGATTGCGAATCAAAACGTCACCTTCAGGCCTGCCCATGTGCTTGGGGCCCTCGACCGCATGATTTCCGAAGTCCAACATCACGCCGTGGCCGCCTTGCAGGCGAGCGGAATCGCCTTAGACGATCTTAATTATGTTATTTTTGTGGGTGGACCATTCAATTCAAAATTTGTGCGGCAGCATCCGAATCTTAACAGGTGGGCCAACGCCCAAGTTCTCACCGTAAGGGAGGGCCCACAGTTTGCCACCACGCTTGGTTGCACCCTCCTCGCCCAAGGGGGAGTAAAAACCAGCCTGGCCTGCGACCTTGGCATCCTGCAGGGAAGGATTCCATTCCAAGCGGGGGAAGAAGTGGAGAGGGGGGTAGATCGAGCAGCCTTGGGCAACCTGTTCCACGAACTTGTCACAAATGGGACTAATTATCCCACTGCAGATCCTCCAAATCGAATTCCTAGGCAATCCTTCCAAATGCTCGACCTTGCATCTCCCTGTGCCAATTTTTCGTTGGCCCGGCGGGTGCACAACGCAGGAAACAACCCCTTCGTTTTTCCCAACGGAACCATTTCTGTGCCTGTTTGCCATCAAGTCAGGCAGGTTGGGCGAGAAAAACGACTAATCCCCTTCAACCCGGCCCTTCATGGGGTCTTGACCAAGGACATCCTCATCGAGTTGACCGTCTCTGGAAGGCAACGCGAACCCGGCGGCCAATTTGCAGCAGCAACGAGCTCCACCGTGATTGATGGCTTGCCCGTCAGGATTCAATTCTAGGAAGCTTCCTAAATTCCTAAATCATGTGCACAAGCAACCCACTATCGAATGTTGCAGCCTTATCCAATGGAGTTGAGGGAATCAACTTCATCCCTAATGGTTACGGCGAGGCAGGATTCCCCTGGAATGCCAATGGTGGCTTTCCCTTCCAGGTCGGGGCCCATCTAGCCCTCCTCCAATCGATGAACAGGGACCAGTTGGAGCAATGGCGACACCTGTACTTTGGTAACGACGCGACAATCAACCACCAAATTGCAATCCAACCCGACCATTACTTCCACCTGAACTGTGCTTGGTGGGAGGCTTGTGGGGGCGATAGGGAGGATCCTCCCAACTACAAGGATTTGCTCCTAGGCCAATTACCAACGAGATTGCCGGTTGCCGATCCGCCCACGGACCTGCAATTGCAAGTGATCCACTCACCATTGGATTCCAAGCTCCTGATCCTCGCCCCGCCAGGGACCGGAAAAACCCACACGGTGGTCCAGCGCCTCCTGCGCATAGCCGCAAACCGGGGGGGTGACCTTGAGAATGTCCTTGTGGTGAGCTTTTCACGGGCGGCCGCCAGTGAGTTGCACCTGCGGGTGAGCGGCGAGATGGCCCGGATGCGATTTTTGGGCAACCGGCCAGACATACGCACCCTAGATTCCCTGGCCGGCATGGGTGTTCAGGGCCAAGCCAATTATGAGGCCACCATCAGGGAATTCCGCAATGCCCTGGCCAGGGAGGACCACCCCCAGCACATCGAGTCCTATGTCCAGGCAAGGCTGCCGCTCATTGAGCATCTAATCGTGGACGAAATCCAAGACACGACAGGCGAGAGGGCAGAGCTTGTACTTTCCCTCGCACGGCGTCTCGCCCGCACGAACCAGGCGCAGGGACGACCATTCAGCCTGCTGCTGTTGGGTGACCTCAGGCAGTCCATCCATGATTTCATGCTTGGAGGAGGTTCAAGAAACTCCTTTTGGATGGTGAGGCGATTCCGTGAATCATTCCCCACCATGGAACGGATTAGCTTCACCAGGGAGTACCGCTTCGAGGGAAACCCAGACATGCAGAAGATCACCAAGAATCTTCGCGAGGCCATGGATTCCAGTGGCGTCAATGAAGGGGGACAGGAGGAAGGGGAGCGTCCCGACCCCGTCAGGCTTGGGCAGGTACTTGGTCAATTGCAGGAAATCCCAACCCTTGAATCCTTGGTCCAGAAGGCTGTCCAAGCCAAGCTCTCCGGCAAGTCCATGGCGATCCTCACACGATCAAACCAAGGGGTGCGGCTGCTGGAGTCCCAACTCCACGGGGATGCGCAAGCCAATGCCATCCGGCTGAGGACCGTTTTCAGCAACCAAGGAGCTGGCTACCCGGGTTGGGTGGCCATGCTTCTCCAAGACCACCCGATCCAGGTTGAAGACACCCCTGAAAATCGAAGGAACTTTGCGAACCTATTTGCCCAATGCCTGAGAATTGTAGGCATCCAAGCAGAATCGCTACCCACTGCGAACCAAGCCTTTGATTGGTTGCGCGCCGCCTTCAATTTCAGGCACGAGGTTGGCCACGATGATCTGGTTGAACTGATGAAAGGGGGGCAAGATGAGCCGAACGAACTCAGGCCTCCCGTCAACCCCGGGGAAATCTGGATTTCCGTGGTCCACCAAGCCAAGGGCAGGGAATATGACCGTGTCGTCCTCGCTGGGGACAAACTTGTTTCCCCCCCTGGATTTGGCGACCGGTGGCAGGAAAAGTGCCGCGTCTCGTACGTGGCTGCAACCCGTGCCAAGGAAAACCTTTTCAAGCTTGCGTGGATACAACATGGAGGCTTTGACTGGTCCAAGAAAAATTCGGCAATATCGGCATGGATCCCAACTCCCGCATGGGCAACCTACGACATGAATGCCCTTTGGAGCCTTTGGTTGGCAAAAGAGCCGTTGTTACTCCAGTGGAATCCAATGAGAGGAGTCATGTGCTTCGTTCACCAAGGCACCCAACTGGACATGGAGCCGAATGCCTCGCAAGAACTATGCGATCACCTCGGACAAATAAGAAATAATTACCAAGCCACAAACTGGAAGGTACGCATCCTTGATTTGCGCACCCGGCTAAGGCCGGGTGGTAGCCTGTACCTAACGCCGGTCCTATCTGCCGACATCCTTCCGCAAGGATAAATAAACCAGAAGTTTAAAACCTGATTGGGGGACATTCCATGGGCAAGAAAAGGGATCGAGGCGAAAGGCGGCCTGCCAATCCTTCACCAGCGGGCAACGGTTGCACTCCATTGGAGGAACGGTCGAAGCTTGTCAAGGGATTCCGGGAGTGGACCTGTGGCCCAACCTCCCCCGGGGAAGTCCTAGAGGACCTTCCTACCTTGGTCTATGTCACGGGAATCTTGTCCCCAGACCGCACCGATTTGGACGGAGACCAGGATGAATATGATGGAACGGACCTGCAGGAAAAATCAGGTGGGCTGGAAGGTATCCCAGGCCTCGTGAATTCCAAGAAGCCCTCGGCAGCCGGGATGTCCTTTTTCGTTGGACATGGCGTGGAGAAGATAAAAACCCGGGTCACCTTCGGCCTTTATGTCCCAAGGAATCCAACACACGAGGGACCCGTTGGCGGGAACCCCGATGTCCAAATGGGTGGGTTTGAGGAAGAAAATGGGGACGATGGCCCGGTGCAACAAAAGCCGGAGGTGCCTCGCCGCAAACCAAAGTGGCACCGTTTCTCGCTGGAATGGAACAAGGAAATCCTTGTCCAAGGCGAGCCTCGGGAAGATCCACCCCTCCAACTTCGGCAGGATGAAATTACCCTGATTGAGCCAGCAGTAACCGGGACAGCCTGGACCCCCGGGGAGATTGCCGAGGTACACCATGTTGCCTCAAGGGTAAAAGTTGACGTGCGCAGGGTCCGGCTGGATGACCATGCAACCCAAATCACCGTAACACTGGTCAACGGAAACCAAACCAGGGAAGACCCAGGGGAAGCATCCCCTTGGCTATGCGAAAACAACAACGACCTACCCGCCAATGAACAGGTCAACCTTGGACCGGTTGCCAGGGTGCAAAAAGCCACCCTGTTCCAGGCGCGCATCGAGGCAATGGGCACGGACGAAAATCAAAGGCCTTTTGTACAGTCCCTGATTCGGAATATCCCTGTCAATGACAGCGAGGTCTTCCAACACATGCTGCTCTACCGCAACCAGCGGGAGATCGCCATCGGGCATGGCTGTGGCACAAGCTGGCTGGATCCCGATGAAACCGGAAGGTCCTTTGGCAGGGTGGAGACCGACTTCATCCCCAGCCACGAGGTGCTTGGGCTCAAATACTCGATCCATGATTTCGAACCGCTGGTCATCAATGGTCAAGGAGGGAAAAGGCAAACAATCAATGTCCAGCAGGAAATCCAGGCGGCAGTGGACAATGCCATGGGCTGGGGGCCGGAAGGGGGTGACTCCAGGGGCCTCTTCGTCATAGAACGGCTTTCCTCGGAAGAAAACCTCAGCATCTGCAGGGCACTTTGCGATGCCTATGAAAAATGGCTCCTCATCAAGGAAAAGGAAATCCCCCAGGCAGTCGCTGGCGTCGCTACTAGTGACGAAACCTACAGCCAAAGGCTGGAGAATGAAGCCAATTCAAACATTGCACGGTGCCGGGAGGTTTTGGCCCGGATGCGCAGGGGCATAGAAACGCTCCGGACTGACCCCGTGGCCATGGAATCCTTCAAGCTGGCAAACAAAGCCATGCACATGCAGGCCGAAAGGGGATTCGCAATAGACGGGAGGGACCAAGTGCCAACTTGGCGGCCTTTCCAACTGGCATTCCTCCTGCTCTCCATCAATTCCATTGGAGAAAATTGCAACATCCCAGAGCGGGACCTTGTCGACCTGATATGGTTCCCAACCGGCGGTGGCAAGACCGAGGCATACCTTGGCTTGATGGCCTATTGCCTCCTGCACAGGAGGCTTCGCCATGGCAATAATCCCGACATGGGCGCTGGCGTTTGCGTGATCACGCGTTACACCCTCCGGCTCCTCACCAGCCAGCAGTTTGAGCGCGCCACGCGCCTGATGTGCGCCCTTGAGCTTATCCGGTGGGAGAATCGGGGAAGGCTTGGGCAGACCCCCTTCAAGATAGGCATGTATGTTGGCACCAATTCAACTCCGAATCGCTTCGAGGATTATGGAAATAAGGATGGACCAAATTGGGGTCCCGGCGCTGTTTCCGTAATCAACAGGGCATTCATGGAAAACGGGGACAATCACACACACGGTACCGACGTTCGCCACCTGCGAAAATGCCCATGGTGCGGCTGTGCTGGCATGGACACCCAAGAATGGGCCAATGACTCGCATTATGTGGTGGTTGGGCCAGATGGGCAAGTCATCCGTGACCCCAAAAATGCCACTCCTAATTGCAGCCTTCAATTCAGATGCACAAACAATAATTTCAGGCCAGTTGCCCACCAACAGGCCACGCGCTGCCCATTCTTCAACCATGATCAAAATGGCCTCGAACTCCGGGAACGGGGAATTCCTGCAATCATTGTTGATGAGCAAATCTACAGGGAAGCGCCATCGGTCATCATTGGGACGGTGGACAAATTTGCACAAATTACATGGAGGCAGGAAACTGGGATATTGTTTGGCAAGTCTGGCTCCAACCAGAAATACCCCGTACCCGACCTAATCATCCAGGATGAGCTGCACTTGATCAGCGGCCCCCTCGGGAGCGTTGTGGGGATCTACGAGGCTGCCATTGACATGTTGTGCACCTCCCACCCCCGTAATGGGAGCCCCCGGGTCAGGCCCAAGATCATAGGCTCGACCGCGACCATCCGGCAAGCTGCAGAACAAATCTCCGCGCTCTATGATCGAAAGGTTTGGCAGTTCCCACCCCCGGTGCTTACCGCAGGCGATTCGTTCTTTGCAACCACGGACCAATCCAAGGCTGGAAGGCTCTACCTGGGGATGATGGCAGCCGGACAATCTGGCAAATCCGCCTTCATGAAGACCGCCGCCCCCCTCCTTGAGCTGCAAAAAAGCTTGGCCAAAAATTGCAGGGATACTTTTTACACCTTGGTAGCCTATTTCAACAGCCTGCGTGAGCTTTCGGGCACCAACCCGGTCTGCATGGATGACCTCCCGCCCCACATGCAAACCTTGGGCAAAAACCGGTCTAGGTTATTGAATTTGGGTGGAAATAACAACCGCGAAAGGATTGAGCCCAGGGAGCTCACCTCACGCATGCGGGCCGGCCAAATTTCCGAGATTCTGCGTGACCTTGGAAGAGAGGAAGGCAGGCAAGGTAGCATCCGCGTCCTCCTATGCACCAACATGATTTCGGTGGGGGTTGATGTGCCCCGGTTGGGCCTGATGCTGATCAATGGCATGCCCAAGACCGTTTCGGAATACATCCAAGCCACCAGCCGGGTAGGGCGCGATGGCCCTGGGATTGTTGTCACCATTTTCGGATGGAACAAGTCGCGTGACAGGTCCTACTACGAGAAATTCAAGCAATTCCACCAATCCTTTTATCGATATGTTGAGGCCACCAGCGTGACCTGCTGGACCTCGAGGGTTAGGGACCGGGCCATGGAGGCAGTAATGGTCGCCATGATGCGCCACATGGTCACACAATGGCAACCATTGCCGGGAGGGTGGCCCGGAGACCCCTATCCTGATTTCTCGGATTACCTGCTCACAAGGCTGACGGCAAATGATCCAGAGGAAACTGAGGATTCGAGGGCATTTTTAGAAGACTTCAAGAAATCCTACGAAAATTGGATTGAAGCCTATCGACAGAATAAAGATTACGGGTACGGGAGCCAGGGCCGGTGGGGGCGCGGACCTGAAAAACTCCTTAGGACTCCCCAAGCTCCCAGGGGTCTTTTGCATGGCTTGATTCCTGCGGCCCAATCGTTGAGGGATGTGGAGCCCGAGACAGGTTTTGAGCTCACGGCAAGCTAGACGCATCACAAAACCATTAGCAATACCAACAAAGTCTTTCTAGAGGAAATTATCCCATGTGCCAGGTTGGTGAAATGCGCCAAAGTGCAGCTTTGACGACATTTGGCGTCGGAACAATGATTGATTTTGTCACGGGCTCATTCATGCCCCTTGGCTTGGACGACTGGCCACCGAGGACCCAAGAAAACAGGATACACGAGCCGCACCTTGAAGGTGACTTGAGATTAACCCAAGGCCTACAGGCCCCAAACCTGATTGATGACGATCCCGATAAACTTCACAAGGTGGTGCGTTTCCCAAAGTGGCTGGTTTGCAACAATCCCGTCTGTGACCACACGGGAGACCGAGGCTCCGCTTTGGGTCCCGTTGTAGAATACATGGATGAAGTGCCTCACTATCCACCCGAAGGAGGGGCCCGTTTTCGGTCACAAAATGCCAGCATTCCAAAATGCCTATCCTGCAATTCTGGAATGGGAATCCCTCCCCGATTCGTCGTGGTATGCCAGCCGGGAAATGTTGGGGGGGAAAACGGGGAACCCGAGCACCCCGGGCATATCTCGGATTTCCCATGGGATGAATGGTGCCATGGCGACATCGGTGAAAACGCAGGCGAAGGTACATTTCCCCATAGGAACGAATTTTCCAAACGATTCTGGCTCAAAAATTCCGGAAGTGGCTTGTCCTTTGATGACCTGAGGGTGACCTGCGAATGTGGCTCCTCCAGATCCCTGCGGGGAATCCTCCAACGCTCGACAACCCAGCCAGGCGGCAATGGGCCCAATAACCAAGCCTTTCCACTCGGGACATGTGAAGGACGATCGCCTTGGCTGAAAACGCAAGTTCAATGCAACAACCCCCGGGTCGTCATCCAAAGGGGATCCACCAGCATTCATGTCCCGGAAACAAAAACCTACATTTCCATTCCCCCATACACATCCTGGATCAGGGAAAGGCTCTCATCCACTGGACGGCTGGACGACATCTTGGACCGTTGGCGGGATCTAGAACAGGCAATGGATCCCCAAAAGCCCGACCCTGATAATTTCGCAGCGGCCCGGGCCAATGAAGCGGTAGCTGCTAGGTTATTCCCGGAAACGCCTAGAGACCAAATTGATGCCCTGAAGGAAAAAATCAAGAAAACAATAAAAAATGAGATTGCTCCCCAAGATCCTATTGCCCCGCAAGTCCATAATCGGAATACGCTAAGGGACAGAAAGCTCCAGGAATATCAACATCTGTCCGAGGAAAGTGGCAGCGCTGGGGATAATTTCTACACGGTTATGGCCCATGAGTCGGCAGGTGCTTTTGGTCTGAAAAATATCAACAAGATGCGCGATGTGATGAAGGTTGAGCGCCTCAAGGCAGTAACAGCCTTCATGGGATTCAGGCGGGAAGTGGGAGGTGGTTCCCTGAGCGACCCAGAATCCCAGACCCAACGCCCCTACGCCCGGCTTTACAGGCCAAATGGTGAAGCAGATGGCGGCATGGACGATGAGGGAAGACCCATTTCCACATGGTTGCCAGCCATGGAACTCAAGGGGGAAGGCTTGTTTTTCCAATTCCAACTTGATCGATTGAATGAATTCACTGACATTTATCTGCGAAACTGCAATGGAATGAATCGAATAAACTTGATCTTGAACAAAACGGCAAGGCTGGAGGAGGCACGGGGTGCTCATCATGACCAAGGGCACCGCCTAAACTCGCCGGCATTTCATCTTAAACGAATATTGGTGCATACCTTCAGCCACCTATTGATTCGCCAGCTCACGCTGACCTGCGGGTATGGGTCAGCAAGCCTACAGGAAAGACTTTATTTGGATGATGATAATTGTGGCGTCCTGATTTACACCTCAACCCCGGGAGCCGAGGGTAGCCTTGGCGGGCTGGTCCGCATGGGCAATGCAAGCAGGCTTGGGCCCTTGATCACAGACATGTTGGATCAGGCAAGGTGGTGTTCGGCAGACCCAATTTGCCAGGACAGCCCTGGACAGGGGTCAGATGGCCTCAACCTAGCGGCATGCCATGGCTGCGCCCTTGTGCCGGAAACATCTTGTGAAGCGTTTCGGAACACCCACCTAGACCGCGCCTTGGTTGTCCGACCCAATGGGAGTCCCCTCCCGCCGGGTTATTTTGATGAATGGAATTGAACCCAGCCCTTACTTTGGAGAAAAAGATGGCCATTACACTGATGAATATGGGACCCGAAGATGATACGCCTGAGTATTTGTACGCCAAGCAGCTTTATGATCTCTTTCTAGAAAAATGGAAAGTGCCAGAGAGTGCTGGCGACACGAGCAAATCGGTGACGATCATAGCCGGAGCAAATATCCTAGGGGGCATCGTCCTTGAGAGAGATGTTGATATCTTGGTCATCTATGATTCTAGTAGGAAAGGGGCAATCCACGTTCCGGCGTTAAGAGGTGGCCACAAGATTCGGGTACTCAGTTTCATAGTGGCAATTGAATTGAAATGCCATTCGGGGGGTAATTTCAGGATTTCGGAAGCCGGAAATTTGGAAGTTCGGTACAAAGAAAAATGGGAATCGCCCATAAACCAAAACAACAACCAAATCCTAGCCATTAGGGCCTTCACGCAACTCTTCCCCCAATTGGCACACGGGGGCCATTATCCCTGGATAGACGGGGTCATTTGGCTGCCAAATGCATCGCCTGATCAAATTGATGCCTTGCACGTTCCCCATAACTTAATGGGCTCAAATGCGACCCTGGAAAGACTTATACAAAGGATCAGCGGAAATGAGGCCCGATTCCCAAAAAATCGAAGAAATAATCAAACACAGACCTGGGACCTGATGAGCTCTGACGACAATACCGTTCACAAGAATTTGACCAATATCATCTGCGCCTATCGATCAGGTACAGAACTAGACAAAAGGAAAATGGATGCCTTGTTGGAGGGTGTTGATGATGCCGCAGGGGCTGGAGGCCTTCTTATTTACAGCGGCTACGGCGGAAGCGGGAAAACATTTGGACTACTTCGGGCCGCCATCCGGGCCTACCAGCATGACAAGGACAGGGTGCTCCTGCTGACCTTCAACCGGATGCTGGTTTACGAGTTGCGGCGGGTCCTGTCCCAGGCTGGCGTAAAGTCGATCAATGCGGGCGGCCCTAGGGTGCAAGTGGAATCCATCACGGCATGGATCCAAAGGTTGGCCCATCAATTTGGAATCTTGCCAGCCGACAAGAATGTGATAGGCCTTGGAGCGGGTGAATTTGCAACCCTTTGCGACCAACTAGCCAACAGGATCCACGGCATCAGCGACGGGCAGCCTTGTCCCGAGGCAAGCAAGCTGCTTGACTTCGACTTGGCCTGCATTGATGAGGCACAGGATGTTCCCCTCCATGAAAAGAAGGTCATCGAGGCAGCATTTGCAAAAAAGAGGATCCAAGTTGCTGATGGCATCGACCAGATTGTCAGGATCGGTGGCCATGCGGTTAGCTGGAGAAGAAACAGGGAGGATAATAACGAAGTTGTAAGATTGGATCGTTGCTATCGATTGAAAAGGAACCTTGTTCAATTTGCCAATGGCATGGCCGGGAAACTAGGAATGCCCGGTACTTGGAGGCTAAGGCAGGAAAGTCAAGCATTGGGTGGCAATGTCATCATCTGCCTGGGGAGGACCAGACATTCCCTGAAGCGAATGCTACAGAGGCACATGGCCGCCAATAATGAGCAACAGATTCAGATCGAGCTGGGTGACATGTTGATCTGCGTGTCTGCCCACCTTTTGCATGGCGGCGATAACCGGGATACCAATGCTATAGCAAGGGATCTTGATGAGTTGGGAATTCCCTACTGGAATGGCACAAGCCCGGATGTGCTCAACTTACCCCCCATGGAATCAAGCAAGGTACGCCTAGTCAGCCTTGACCAATGCAGGGGTCTGGAAGGCTGGAAGGTGGCCCTGGTAGGCCTAGACCGTTTTTACGAGCGGAAATTCCAGGAAGCGGAAAATGAAGCCGCAAGGGAAAGGGCTGGAGCAGCGCATGATGATGCCGCCCAAATGGATGTGGGCGTGATGGCAAGGATATCGGCCGCCCAATGGATCATGATGATCCTCACCAGGCCGATTGACACCCTGATCATCCATGTCGAAGACGAGCATTCCCCATTCGCGAGGACCTTGCTGGATGTTGCCACGAACCTTGGACGAGATTATATTTCCATTGAAAGGTAACCAGGCTGAATCGGGTTCCAGCAAGGAGCCGGTCAACACCCCCCCATCCAGAGGCCAAATTTGGATCCGTACCGCATCGTGGACCTGTTTTCTGGGATCGGTGGTTTCCGCCTAGGTTTTGAAAGGGCCTCCGAGTCCCTCGCCAAGCTGGACAACAAGCACCCGGGCATTGCCTGCGTGTTCACCAACGAATGGGACAAGTTCGCCAGGAAGAACCACGAGGCCAACTTTGGATCCAAGGATCCGAAGCCCGTGGATGCACGGGACATATTCACCATCCAATCATCTGATATTCCTAGTCATGATATCCTGCTTGGCGGATTTCCTTGCCAACCCTTCAGCATTGCCGGCGTGTCCAAGAAGAAATCCATGGGCAGGCCGCACGGGTTTGCCTGCAAGAGCCAGGGAACGCTTTTTGGCGAGATTGTGCGGATCCTCGAGCACCACCGGCCCAAGGCCTTCCTTCTCGAGAATGTCAAGAACCTCCTCGGGCATGATCGGGGCAGGACCATGGAATCCATCCGGGAGGCTCTGGGGGAAACGGGGCTTGGCTACAAGATATTCGTCGAGGTTCTGGATGGTGGGTGGCTGGTACCCCAGCACCGGGAAAGGGTCTTCATCGCCGGCTTCAAAAGCCACAAGCATGCAAGGGAGTTTGATTGGGGCCAGGAGGAGCTAGAAACCAAAACCAAGCCGGTCCTCTCGAAGATCCTCCATGAAACCGCAGGACCAGCCAGCATTGACGGGGGCTTATACACCGACAATAGCGGAAGGCCCCTTCCCAAATACACACTCAACGACAAGCTCTGGAACTACCTCGAAGCCTACGCGGCCAAGCACCGGGCCAAGGGGAACGGATTTGGCCGCGGGCTGTTCCGCCCAGACCAGGCAGCAAGGACGCTTCCTGCCCGGTACTACAAGGACGGGGCAGACATCCTGATCGAGCAGGAACCCAAGAACAAACCCAAGGGTTGCCAGACCAATCCACGCCGTTTGACCCCAAGGGAATGCGCCCGGCTGATGGGCTTCCCGGAAACCTACAAGATTGCCGTTTCCGACGCCCAGGCCTATCGGCTGTTTGGCAATTCAGTGGTTGTCAAGCTCATCTCGCACATAGCAACCAGGTTTTTCGCCGCCATGGATCCAGCCAGCGGGAATTGAAGATCACCTTCAACCCATGAAATCTGGCCCCTAGAAATGCCAAGCCGCCCTCCGGTCTATCCAAGGTGTTTGGACAACGACTTCAGTTGGTGGAAAGGTCAACCTTTAATCATTTCCTCCAAAGCGGCCCAATCATGTTCACCAAGCTTTTCCAAAACCCCGGGACAGCCATCATTTTTCTTCACCAGGATAAGATATGAGGCCACGAAGGACAAATCATTGCCGACGATTGCCAATTTGCCACCCACTTCAGAAGCCAATTGTTTAATCAATTTCTGTTGGCTTTTTACAACCTGCGTCAACGGCATATCCTTAAAATTGGCCAATTCGGACCAGTCCCCGGGACCTAATTTTTCGAGAACCTCATGCGGATCGGGAGCCAACCGAAGTTCTGGAGGCAGACATGTTTTTGGAGGTTCGGGAGGCAAGGGAGGAGGCTCAGGAGGACTCGCCAGGGCAATCATTTGATCGATGGAAAACCTAGTCCACGAGGTCGGAAAGGTTGGGGACCCAAATGGGTTTTGGATTTCCGTACTAACATATTCCCAACATGACCCCTTCTTCACATATTCCGACAACTTTTTGCTTGGCGATTCAACCTTTTCAAACCCCCTTCCAATTGCATTCCAGCAATCCACCGCCAATTTGGGAAAAATATCCTTGATAAATTCTGGCACCTCCTGGGTAGCCCAAAATTCCCCAAAGGGAAGCTGGAAATTTGTTGCCTTCCCCACGAGGGCCAACAGATAGGCAGCCAATGTCTTGTAGGGCAACTCATTGTTCTTCACTTCCCTCTTGCAAACTTCCGAGCCATGCTTCCAAAGATCAAGCAAAAAGCAGAGGCTCTTGAAGGAATCTGGAACAGGATCGGCCAAGTGACCCCTTGGGTCAACATGCACCCCCCTTGGTGGGCCGGGGAAAAACCCCAGGAACTTGGAAAAGCACTTTTGGGGCCCAAGGGCAGATTCAAATGGCCTCAAATCCCAGGCCATCATCACCATCGCCAAGTCAAGCTTGTCGAACTTCGCCCACTTGGGATTTTCGTTGGAAAATTTTTTGCTCCTTGCCGGGGACCCCTTGCTGACCCGGTCTTGTTCATATTGGCCCCGCGTTCGTTCAAAGTACCAGTGGATCCTGTGCCCATTCGATCTCGCTGTCCCCCTAGCCTCCTCCCTGCGCGAGATGGCCTGGAGCCTTGAAAACCAGCCCTTGTTTGCATGAAAGTCGGCATTTTGCACCTTGTTTTGAAAGTTCGCATACCTGGCAATTTGGGTGACCATGTCTGGCCTAGCCACAAGGTCGACAACCGTAAGCTTCATGGCCACCTTGATCCTGGACAAATCAAGACCCTTTTGCCACCTGGCAAGCATCAACGTTGCAGTGGTTTGGCCACCATTGACTATTTGGAAATCCCTTGCACTGCAAAGGACGTACAGCCCATCGGAAACCCTCCTCAGGCGAACATGGGTAGCGGTCGCCGCAATCCCATTGTTGAAGGAGAGGAAGTCACCCGGATTCTGGCTTATGGTCCCAAGGATGCCCTTGTTTACCTCACCGGTGCAATTCAGGAAGGACCTGACATTCTGCTGTAGCAACTTGTCCCTGTGCTTGTGGTAAAGTTCGGCAAGCAGATTCCCCCCAATTTTCCCCAGGAGAACGGAGAACGGCTGGGCGGAGGAGCCTTCCTGGGCATCAACAAAGCATTCATCCTCGAGGAAAACCTGGACCAACCCATGGTCCCCTTCAAAGTTCACCTCGGGCATGTCTGGGTCTGCCCTCAGCATGCGCCCAAAATTCTCCGTGTCGATGACGGATGTTGAAAGTCGCATTTCCCGGATGACCTTGGGAAGTGCCTTGGTGGCCTTCCCATTGGTCCAGATTTCCAGCTCCATCCTCGTCTTGTGTTCGCCCCTTGGATTGCCAAGGAGGGCATCCAGCAGGTGTTCAGCAAGGTCGCTATCCTTGGGCAACTGCTTCCGCAAGGCCCCGATATCAGCAAAAGCCTTGGAAAGGCATGTTGACACCCTGCGGACATCATCGGCCCCGCAGATGTTTTCCACCCATGGCCCATCAAGGCCATCCAGTGGATTGCAATCAATCAGGGAAATAAGTTTCAAGCAATCGTCCTTCAGGTTCAGGTCATAACCATCGATAGCAAATGTAATTCTTCCGGATTTCAATTGGATGGGTGAATAAACCGGTCCCACGGCATTGCCATTGCCCTCAAGGAGCTTTGCCATTGCACTGAACATCACCTTCCTCTTTGCATCACCCCCGATGTTGCCATGTTCCCCAAACAGGTTTTTGCGGAAGTCTTCTACATCAATCATGACCTGCGCCCACCCCTTGACATGAAAGGATCTTTTACAATCAGATTCCCGTGATCCAAACCGGCACATGGTTATGTCAGCCAAGTCCCTTATCTTGCTAGTTGGCTGTTTTTCATCGAGATTCAATCGTCATTGTAGTTTTTTAACGCCGACTAGGCATGGTTCCGGGAGCAATCCAATGATTTTCACAACCCGGGCCGATGTTGGTTTCCCGTGCATAGGTAACATGGCATGTTTCTGCCCCCCCCTCCCCCAGGATATAGCCGACATTTGGGGGGGGTTTCCCATCCAGGCAACCACCCTTTTCGGGGGGAAAGGGCCAGACCCCAGATGCCCACATCCCAACCAAGCTGGATGCCCAGGGCTCCTTTTCCCTAAAACCGCCTGCCATCTTGCTTGGGCATTACATGGCGATCACCAATGTATCGCCAATGTCCCCCAACTCCATGGCAATCCTTTGGTGAATCCTCATGACATCCCTGCAGATGGTGGCTTCCCCCACGCCCAGCACCCCTGCGATCTGGGTTTGACCAATCTTGGCCCTAGGGCCA
>Ga0315899_10001646_pt1 | contig 25357 bp, 6 predicted proteins | sample LakEriMetagenome_2_FD_203518 | JGI IMG/M metagenome (GOLD analysis project Ga0315899, IMG submission 203518) | Freshwater fungal communities from buoy surface, Lake Erie, Ohio, United States - Buoy 4 MA112 | ecosystem: Environmental > Aquatic > Freshwater > Lake | place: USA: Lake Erie, Ohio... | reverse complement strand
AAGATTTGAGCAAAAAAATTCATTTACAAAAAGTGAATCTATTAAACGTCATCAATACGCAGACGTTTAGCGAATAGATTCACGAACGGGATTGGTCAAAGCATGGGGGCAAGATTTGAGCAAAAAAATTCATACAATCCAAAAAAGTGAATCTGTTAAACGTCATCAATACGCAGACGTTTAGCGAATAGATTCACGAACGGGATTGCGGAGGAGAAGTTTGGACTACTCAAGGGTGCAGACGTCAGTAGTGGGTCCTTCCTCGACCGAGTTTCTCGTACTATGAGCCGGTGCTCTCGTACTACAAAACCCTTTTGTGCCAGGGCACCGTGACCACATGGTCCCTGCGACGGACTCTGTCACGTCACATTCCTGCCGCCGGTGTCTATGTCGGCGATCGTCAGTTGGTATTTGCGTGTCGCCCCCTATTTGCACCACATATTCGATTGTCTCGAGACCACCGACATCTGCTGATTGTGACATTTTTGAGATGTAAAGACCATGGGTACACACCATGTACGGATTCAACATGCACATTTTTTCTTTTATACACAGGTTACCATCCTCGCCAGCCACCTGGCTGGAAGGTGCTGTTGGGCGTCTGATGCTGCATCACCGCGGGCAACCGATACCCTCGGTGAGTTCTTGAGCGCGATGGACGGCGCCAGGACACGAGTCGAAGAAGGCCTTGTAGCGCAGGAGCTGCACGTGCGTGAGGTTGCGCTGGCTCAGGAACCACACGTACTGCGGGTCGACTGCCCAGACGGTGTCGACGGACTGTCCGCTGTGCTTGCCGGACGGGATGCACTGTGGAGGAGCCTGTGGTTCGGACGCCGCAGCCATGCTGCTCGCTGCATCTTCGTTTATTAAAGAATCAACATCATCTTCGTTTATTAAATAATCAACAACACAGAAGTTTCCCACCGAGGCACTTCCGTGCAGACACTCGGAAGTTTTTTCAGTGTGTATGTACACACTGATACGCGTGAGCATTTCGTCGACCAACTCGTCAAAGACTGCATGCCAAATTTTTCATTGCCTGAATACTTTGAAGGCCGTGAGGGCGGGCGTGCGGCACATTGGACACTCCCTTGCGGTCTGCATTGCCTCGCTGGCGCCAGTTTCGCAAACACACACTTGTCCACAAGGCCCAAACACAAATTGCTTTGGCGCATCCAAGCACACACGTCAAAAATCGTTGTCATCGTCGCCGTCGGTCGGCAAAAAGTTAAGGCCGCCCCCCGAAATTGGCCCCTGCAATTAATCCAGTGGATGCGGTGCCGGGCACTCCATCATCCACTGCTGCATGAGGCAGTGGTTCTTCAGCAGCGGGCTCGGCGACTATTGGCACGGGCTCTCCTGGTATTACCGCAGCCACCACTGCTGCTACCGGCTCCGGCGCTGCTGCTACTGGCGCTGCTGCCCAACCAGTGGCAGCTGCATCGCCAGCAAGGGCTGCTTCTGCTACGAATTCCGATACACCGGTAGCAGCCTGGTTTTCCGAAGGCTGTGCCACGAGGAGGGGCTCCTCAAGACCATCTTCGCCAGTGCGTAGCGGCACAATGGGGGCGGCACTTCTGTTCTTCTTCCACCAGAAGTAACCGGCGACAGCTCCTCCGATGACGAGGATGCCCACAATGGCACCCACAATGGCGCCCACAGGAGAGCCACCACCAGCGACGGGCGGAGGCGGAGGTGCTGGAGGCGGAGGCGGTGCCGCAGGAGGAGCCTCCGCAATTGGGGTTTGCACTCCTGGCGGAGGCGGAGGCGGAGGCGGAGGCGGAGGCGGAGGCGGAGGAGGCGGAGGAGGCGGCGGGGGCAACGGAATGAAATCTTCCAACGCAACATAGGAGGAAAAGTGCTTCAGTTCACAAGTCAGCTTGCCTGTTGCCTTGTCATAGTTCGTGGGAATTTGCTCCCACAGCTTATTGTCTTTATCGAAGTAGTTGATCTTAAATTCTTTGCCTTGAGCAGGCACCCGTCCAGGCGCTGTGGGCAGCGTCAGAGTCACTGGTTTGAGAAAGTATGTGCCCTCTGGGCTGAGGTTCACAATATCCGAGACGGGAGTTTTACCAGTGGCCAGAGCACCGGCAACGTCTGAGATCTTATCAACGGAGTACACGTCAAGGTAGACCGTGATGCCACTCGCGAGCGAATTGGCTGGAAAGAGAACTCGTATTCCAGTGTCTTGGCCATTCATCAACGCCGAAAGACTTTGGTCGTTTGTGATGTTCCCGAGGTTGGCCTCGTTTCTGCCCTTGTCGGGCAAGGCCAGCGTGTTGCAGTCTTCCCTGAAATAATAGCGATCGCAGCGGCATAAGCCTTGGTCCTCGTTGTCGCCCGTCTCGCATTTGCCGAAGTAGCAGGTCCTCCCTCCTTCCGATTCGAGGGCTGCGAACCTGCTGGAATCTTCTGGCCAACTCTCAAACGGCCCCGCGGGTGTTGTACTACAGTATCGACTGCACTTAGATACTGTGGTACCGACCTTTGGACTGTAGTATTTAGCCGCGATAACCGTAACGCTGTCCTGTGTCTTGGTCCATACCTTGCAACGACAAGTGTCACTCTGACTGGCATTCCCGCCAATGCACTCGAAACCCTTCTCCGTTTGGCATGTGGCATCGCATCCGTCGGATGGAGCGGTATTGCCATCATCACACCGTTTTGCGTCCACGCAAGAGCCGCTGCATGGCCATACGCGACCATCGCCACAAATCGGACGACAGTTTACACCGCTGTATTGGCCCACGCTCTCGTAGCCAGTATTGCAAGAGCATGTAAACGAGCCCGGCGTATTTGTACAGGTCGCTGCTGCGAAACAGTTGTGCCCATTAGCTGTGCACTCATTGACGTCCATGCAAAAGGTTGCATCTGTGACCGATGAGAGGTTCGATTGCCAGCCTCCAACAATTGGGCATGTGTTTCCGGAGCATCCCTGCTGCTGAACAGAATTGCACACACAATCAGTCTTCTCATCCCGGTCTGCAGCTGCGGTACCTGAGGTCGTTGTGTGAGGGGGACAAACAACACAAGTGTCTGTGAAATATCCCGGCTTTGTCTTGTATGTGCCCGCGGAGCAGGTGTTACACGTCCCTTTGTTCGTCATGCTGAAGCCGGTGAGGTACTGGCCCGCAGGACAGGGTACGAATATCTTGCAAGTTGTGTCGTACTCTCCAACAGTGTCTTTGTATTTGCCATCCTCACAATTGGTGCACGTGCCCGCCAAGGTCGAAAACGCGGCCTTGAGGGTGCCAGTCGGCCATGTGCGCTGCTGCCCCAGCGGGCAGGTTCCGTGCGGGATGCATGTCAACGCCCCCTGGAACGAATAGTTACCCTTTCCATTGGTGTCGGTGATACAATTCCTGCAATTGTCATCGAATTCACCACGGAAATCCTTGTATTTTCCAGCCGCGCATAGAGTACACGTACCGATGTTTTTGGCGCCTGCAATCGTACACCCAGTTCTGTATGAGCCCGGGACACAGGGGGCACAGCAAACACTAGGCTGACCCCAGCACGTGTATCCGGCTTCGATCGCGCACTTGTCCGAGCACCCATCTCCAGAAACCGGACACGGGTTGTGTGGTCGATTCCCTCCCCCGATCCATCCATCGATACATCCATCGTCACATTGCTCAGTGCCTTCAATTTTACCATCGCCACACGCAGCTTTATTGGGGTCAATGCCTGCCGAAAAATCGGTGAGATGTGTGCAGTTGCACAAAATATGGTCAGCCTTGATTTCAACCAAAGTGCAGCCATCATAACTCATTTTGCCGCCGGTCGTGTCGTAAAAATTACAATTGATCTTCTGCCTCCAGAACTGCGTCTTCGCTTGGGCCTGGGCCTGATTGAATGGAATCTTCAGCACGATTGGCTGCGCGAGATTTTTTACTTCTGTCGCTGTTGTAGCACCCCTTTTACTCAAGGTCAATCCCTGCATCTTGTCTGCTACGAACTCAGCAGAATAGGCAGTGTCAGCGTTGCCAAGGACCACATCTTCTGTTTGCACAAAGGCATACGCCGCTCCCGCTTCGACGGCAGAAAGCATAGTAGAAAAATTTGTGGGAAATTGGAACGCGCCGCCCGAACCGCCAGATATCCCAATAGTCTGCTGGCCTATGCTCTCAAGGTCAGACACTCGAGCCGCAGTCTTAGATCCTGCGAACTTGCTGATCGACAACGCTGTCTCTCCCTGATTATGGTCCATCACGCAGCTTAGCATCGTATTGAAAGCGGCAAGCTGTCGCTGTGACATATAGTCTTTTGCTTGTGAGCTCGTGAGGGACGCTGCTCCGCTGCCACACTGCGACGTCAGGGTAGCCTTTGTAACACTATCAATAGTCTTTACCACGTCTTCGCAGGTTTGCAAACTCGGAGCTTTGGTGCTCGTGTCTTTCAGGGCGGTTCCCGACCAGGACACAATACCAAGCGCCTTCATCAACGACGCAGCTGTAAGATGGCACGGAGAATTTGTCAAGGAGCTCGATACACCAGCCATCTCCGCTGCGAAACCGTTGGTCACTGCTGCCGAACTTTTCGCTGTATCGACCACATCAATAAGCTGTGTTCTGTAGGTCTTGCTATCAGAGAGAGACGAGAGGGCGCCAGTGTCAAGCTCTTTCGATGTGGCTGACGCGAGTTGGTTGACTTTGTCCGCACGCCCAAGCTGCTGTTCTGAGCGAATACCAGACAACACTTCATCAAACTGAGCCGTAGTTGCCAGTAACCGCCTCATCAGCCAATTTCTTCTCCCACTCATAGACCTCACAGTCAAACTTGAGTCTTGGATCCGCGACCCGGCGCCAAGATTATCCAAGACCCGTGCAGCAAGCTTAATATCACCCGAGTTCAGCTTGAAATCTTTGAACGAGTCTGGCACAGGATTAAACCATTCATACATCACTCCATTGCTCTGGCCAAATTCATACATAAGTGGCGTGTCTTCGTCAGACCACTCGGAGCAAGATATGACAAAGACATCCAAAAGGGCCCTCCCCGTTTTCACGCACACCCCAGACCTACCACCGGTTCCTTGCAGGCACGCTTCGCATTTGCCAGAGGTAGGGCCTTCGTTGACAAGCAACTCGACTTGTGCACTTCCCTCTTTGCCGTCTATTGTACCTTTCAGAGTTACTGTGTAGACCATCCCTTGGACCAACAGAGAGCACGCCGTGCACATCGAAGGGATCACAGAAAAAATTCCAGTCTCACTGGTGGTTCCCAACGGTACGACAGCTTTGTCCGTGGCACACGAACACCCGCTCCACACCGGTACCATAGACCACTCGTATGCGGTACCGACCATGTCCGAGCTGCCAAAGAATGAGAACCGATCGGAAGGGTTGATCTTGACTCTTTTCTTTTTGTCAAAAGTATCAATTTGATGCGTAATTCCGAGTGCAGGAATGGGGACAGCCGTAACTTCGACCGACACCGAGAATGCGTCAGAACTTCGCGAGCCCTTGCGAACTATCAGGGTGAACTTTCGCGCAATGGGCGAAGCAGCCAATAGTCCTTTTGCAATAGTTATTTTTTCAGTTGATGCAAACTTCAGTTCACTGGAATCTAGGGCAGAGGTGCAAGCTTTGTCGAATCCGGCTTGCTCGTGGGTACATGCCCACACATATGTCAACCCTTGGTCTTTCCCTGCTTGAGCATCAGGGTCTTTGGACCCCGAACCATCTATGACAAGATCTTTTGTCGATCTAACTAACTGCATGCTGCCACCGCCAATAAGGGCTGAGAGAGGAGATGAGCGGGTGTTGATATCAAAGGTCATGTAAGACGACGCCTGTGATAATGGTATCGTTACTGTAAGCCTAATCGTGTAAACAGAATCCCCCTTGAGAGTCAAGGGCTTGATCATGAGCTGTGGCATTTTTGCGCTCAGTGCATCCTTGGGGATAGGCGCATCGGCAGGGCCCGCGTCCATGGTCCAGACAAAGTCAAGCTCAGACCTGTCAACTGGGCATTCCGAAAATGAAGCTTCGCCTCGAAGAAGGATTGTGTCTGTTATCATGTAGAAATCACGCCCAAAAAATACGATCTGAGGCGCCGGTGTGCTGACTTTCGTAAGTTCATGTGTCCTCACCTCACTCTGGGCTCCAAGGAAGTCTGTTGCGTATACTGAAAATCGATAAGTGGCTGCAGTGGCACCGGCTGGCAATGGCAGTTGGGCCGTTCTCTTAGGCAATCTCAACGCATTAGTCTTGATGGTATTCAAAAATGCATTGATCGTGCTTGCATCACTACCGCCCAACCCCACTGCACTCCACGTGTACGTGACCGGGCGAGGCGAGGTTACTTCGTACGTCAAGTTGAATGTAGAACAAAGATCAATTTTGAAGGGGCCCTTTCCAACGGTAATCTCAGGCGCAGTCGGCACTGCGGGCTTGTCCACGGCAAAAGGAGTTGACGCGGAGAAGGATGAGAGGCCGTTGGCCGTTTTAATCTTGTTGGCTTTCAACGATACAGTGTCACGCGGGACTATGGTGGGGTTGCTCCCGAAGGAGACCTTCAGAAAATCACGGGTCGCCCAAACGCACGTGCTCCCAGAGCCCAGCCCAGTTTCGACGAGTACCTCGCCACAGGCAAAACTGCCAGAAAGTCTACCCCTGTCTGAGTCGTGACTGAATGTTATCTCAAGCCCAGCGCCCTGCGTGTTAAAACGGGCAGACGAAATTGAAACAGCGCGCCAGAAAGTAAAAAATGTCATTGATGATACACTCGAGTCGCTTGCCTGTGCGACACTGATACTCTGCTGGCTCTCTCCGGCAACGAACGAACAGGAAAGGCACTTGGGTATCGTTACAGTGATGTACGTCAGAGATCCGGTATCGCTTTGCGTCGAGTTGACAAGGGTTATGTCCTTTGCCGAAGATGAGCTAATGGTAACGAGCAACTGATCCACAGAAGAGATCAAGCCGAAGTTTGCAATCTTGATCAGGACTCCGGTAGTATCTGTGTCTTCAGCACCAGCACATTTCGACACACACGTAACATACTTGGTGGTGTCCTCAAGGATCACATCCAATTGCGCCGTCTGTTGGATCGGGATCGCAGAATTCGGCTGCAGCTGGACTGCTGCCTGAACTACACCAGAAAATGCACTCGCAGCAGGCGTCACTTCCAAAACCATCATGTTTGTTGTAGAAGATAGCACCCGCGTGACACTTGCTTTAGAATTTCCAATGAACATCTCAAGACCCGCAACCAGGCTTGTGGATGGTGCTATAGTAACCTTGTCAAACTCACCAACCGTCAGCGTCAGCGTTCCTCCACCCTCTTTAGGTATCACGATTGCATACTTGGTCTGTTTGAACCCGTTAACTGGCAGTTTTCCGTCACCGCAAGTCCCACCAACGATACACGCTGCGCCGGAGTGACAAGTCTTGCAGTACTGCGCGGATAGAACAACCGGTGCAGGTCTGTAGTATGTCAAAGCTCCGACCTTTTCGGCAAATTTGGGTGACCGGGCCCCAATGGCTGTGCCGACGAACTCGGCGGAGATGGGCACAGACCCCTGCTCTGTTGCAGTGGGAACTGACACCGTCGCGTACAGGTATCCTGTACCGCTTTCTACAATCGACACGACACGCTTTACGGAGCATGGGAGCGGATTGAGCGCAGTCCCGGTACACACGCTCGACCCGATAGTAATCTTTACATCCGCCGTGGATTGGATAGACGGGAAGTTAGCGACCCAGATACTGATGTGTCTTTTTTCGGACGAGCCAGAATCCTCATCATAAAGGCAGACGGTGCATGGAAGCTGTGGTGGGACCGAAACCCGCCCATCTAGCGTGGCGAGATTTGGCTGGACGTTGGAGATTTTGAGACTGTCAAAGAACTCAATGCTGAAAACCGTGCTGCTGTTGAGTTTGCTAAGGCCCACATTTTGGGCTGACAAAGACCCATAAACAACACCAGCGTCAAGGCCTGTTGGGGTTCGGACAGAAACGATAGTTTTGGATTGGCTAGACTCGTCCACTTGTAAGATTTGGCCAGGTTTGTTGCCAAAGGTTACTGAGAGATCACGAGCAGTTACGACCAACCCCCAATACAGCGACACCTTCACCACAGTAGAAGTGGCAGTGCTTGCATCGATCGGTGAGACAGTAGCAGCGCGTTCTGTGAACGTGAATGAAAATGGCGCTCCTGCAGCAGCGCCGTCTGCTTTCCGGTACACAGAGCCAGTTACGACTCCTGGGATATAGCTGGGCGGAAATGAAGTCTTTAACGTCCAAATTGTAGAGGGCGCCACCGGCTTCACAAAGCCGGTAACAACGCAGAACGCATTTCCTAACTTGACCGCAACACTTGATGCCAAGTCGATGGCAGGTAAATTGCGCACATAAATTTCGACAGGCGTTTCGACCGTGCTGACAGCAGAGGTCACATTGAGGTTGTCGACAATGTAAGCATCCTGCCCAACATAAGTAAATGTTGTGTTGGCACACGAGGCGCCCTGACAAATTCGAATCGACGCATGTCCGCCTACCAGCACGCCGTCTGGGTTTTCCACAGGAGTTTTGACCGTCAGACCAATGGTAGTACAGAATTTGTTTGAGGAGCCACACTGTGGATTCGTGTCGAGCGTAGGGCTGCCAACTTGCAGGAGTGTCGCTGTGTTCGAGTCCTTCGTGACCATTGTTATAGTATAGGCTCCAGACGGGTTCAAGTACAATATGCTGATTTGGATTACATGTTGCGCGTTCGACAAACCGCGATCAGGATAAGTCGAAGTTACCGTTGGGGATGGGTCGGCCTTGACATCAATTTGCGTGCTCCCCGCCCGAGAATCCGTGTGGGGAGTGTAGAACACTCCTATGACCAGGGGCGTGTTGACCGCCAAGTCGCTACCGATGGTCGCTGGCATCTGGAAACTAGCTCTGGTCATTGCCCGTGTAGATGAGTAGATCGCTGTTGCAATTACGGCGTATCTCGTGTCTCCAAAGTATGCTTTCAAGAGGTCTTTTCGAGAGAGATCGGCGATGAGAGGAATATTAGTCACCTCAACCAAGAACGACGGTCTCTCGCTGACCATAATCGAATCGGGGGTAACAAGTTGGATGACGGATTTCCCGGATGGCTCGAGGAAGTATTCGAACAATCGAGATGCTGTACGAACCACTGATCCAAAACTAGCCCGAAAAACCAACATTGCCATCTGCCCACCGACTGGCGACCTCGGCAGACTGAAAGTCACTTTCGCCGTACCCGAAAAAATGTCATCACCCGTCGTGGTATACTCACTCACTACTCCATACGTCTTGGTTGTGATATCTGGATTCAATGACATTGCATACACCTCGATGTCGCCAAGCGTCAGAGCAGGGAAACTTTCAACGTCAAGTTCGACAACAATGCCACCTGCAGCCCTGCCAGCAGATGGCACCAAATCCTTTATCGTGGGAGTCGGCACAAGTTTCGCTTGCAAACAATATTTTACATCGCAAGTATCGTCAGTCGGCGGAAATGCGCTGATGACACGCGGATCAGGAACCCCACCCACCCCGATTCCGCTGTCAGATTCACAGAAAACATCGAATGCGCAGGGGGCAACTGTCGTAAACTGCTTCTGGACAGACCGTGCGCCAGCAGTCAATTTGACCAATACATCACCTGCTTTTGCTAGGCTCGGCGTTTTGAACTGGATAATGGTGATGCCTGTAGTTCCCCCGTTCGACCGATCCAGGATTTCAGCGCTGTCACCCCCGAATGCTATCGTTAGCCCCCCAGCAATATCGAATCTTCGCACCCTTACACTAACAATATTTCCGCCAGTGTATATGCCTTTGGTTGGCTGCATCGACTCGAAAAACGGTGCGCTGCAGTCGTACAATTCATAAGTGAACGTAAATATGACGACATCCTTGATTAAGAAAGACACCTCAGTGATGCCGTCAATGCCAGTCAGGGGAAGCGTAGCTGTGAGCCCGGAAACGTCACCATTCTTAGCGCAACCCGCTTCGTTTAGGCAGGAAATCGAGGCAGACTTGCCATGCACACGGAGCATGACATCGCTTTTGGAAGTGTTTGCAGGCAGGAAAGCCACCGAGAGGGAAACGCTATGGGCCTTTTCCGAGCATCCTCGAATTGGCCGGTCACGGATTTGAGGTGCACGCGAGTCGAAGTATTGAAAGGTAAAGCCAAGTTGAGGGGTACTTCCTGGTCTCGAGGTTGGACTGACTGTTACTTGTACAGTGGACGACCCTGGATTAACTGTCGCGGGAGAAATGATGTTGAATATGCTCTTCTCAGTGTTGCTGAAGGAAACGGATATGTTGACAATGTTGACAGGAACGTCCCCAAATTTGACGGCCAGGTCACCAGCATTGGAGTTGGCAGGAAAGTTCTCAATGCCAAGCTGGATAGCAGTCCCTCCAATATCAGGCCCTCTTGTCACGAGTAAATCTCTGAGCAGGACCATGGGCGGGACGAAGTACTGAAACATACTCGATACAGCGGAGGAAGTGCCTTGCTTACTCGGCGTCACAGTGATCGGCAACATCACAGATCCACTCGTAAGTGAAGGGAACGCCGGCGTGAGAATCCGCAGGACCGTCACCAGGTCTGTCGAGTCGCTCACCGTGACAAATTGTCCGATGACGGGGAGATACTCACCAGTCCCACTGCATCCCGATCCAAAACACACGGCGACATCGGACGCTGCTGAAATGATGGGAAAGTTTGAAAGGGTCAGCACAACGACAGTGTTTCCCGCGGGTAAACCAGAGCTCGGCCTCACAGAGATAAATTGTGGCAGTTTGTCATTGTAGTACGTAATCTGGAAGGTCGTCCTCACTGTAGCACTAAACTGTACCGTGACACTGCGGACACCTGAACTCGATTGCGTAGGAAATGTGCACTGGATGGTGCCTGTGGCTTGTCTTCCATCCTCTCCCGGTTCAACATTGAAAAACTCTACTGGGATCGAGATGGTGCCAGCCGACGTCGCCATTCCGATCTCAACTGTCCCTGCATTCACTGGAGCAGACATCACCGTGATCTTGACCTCTGTGGGAGTATACATCCGAACCTTTGCATACAGCTCCTGCCCATTTTCGGAACGCCCAACGACACCTTTAATCGGATCTACCGTCGGGAGACCAACCTGTTTGTACTGAAACATGAACGGAGCTGAGGCATACCGAGATCTGAAGCTGGTGTGGGCCGCCTGAATCTCAACAAAGCCTGCAACGATATCTGACTTCTGCCCAGCAGCAACGTCTCCGTTGGTCCTTGCCGGCACGCTGATTGTGATGACGTAAGATTGAAGATCCATGGGATCTCGATCCGAGTCCACCTGAACGTATCGCACGACCTCAGCAACATAATTGCCGATCTTGATTTCAATATCGCTTGCTTTCGAGATACCGGGGAAGAAATCTACACGCAGATCGGATTCTGTAGCAGGGGTTGTTGTGAAACCACTGACAGGAATCATGGCAGTCCCCGTCAAGTAAACAGCTGGGAATGCAGGCGTTATCAATGATGCGTCTTTGTACTGGAAGGTGCTGGGTGTGCTCGCCGTGAAAGAATTGCCGACAAGTTGAGGGAAGAATGCTCTGCCTGCGGAAGGGGAGCGGGGCACAATCACCGTCACCCTTGCTTTGTCCGTCGCCATTTTTTCGAATCTGGTTACCTCTCCGACAAGTACCTGGGAGGTAACGGGAAACCTCACAGTCAGACCGTCCTTGCTTGTCAGAGCGGAAGGCAAATTTTCCAGTTCAAGGGTCATGGTAACGAGTCCGTCCGTGTATGCATCAGTCGGACTGAATGATGTAATTCGGAGGGCGCCTTGTGGTAGAAATTTGAAGGGGAAGGTCACCACTTTGGTTGGGCCTCCGCCGATCAGACGTAATGTAAATGTAAGTTGTGTCTCCGCTTGAGCCTGCGCGGCGGAAAGGCCGTTGTATGCAGACAACAAAATTTCGACATTACACTTGCTAGTAGAGGACGGCGCTCCCGGAATGGCGTTGACAATAGCTCTCAACCCGGAAACACCTGGCGCCGATACCTCTACAGAAAGTTGATTTGTGCCAACAATACTTTGTCCGAAGTTTGCAACACCAACGTTGATTTTGTTATCGACTTTCGAGTCTCCCTGTGTCGGCGTCGAGAAGTCCAAAACCGCTTGGTTCGTGTCAATAATTTCGAATTCACTTTCTCCCGCATTGGCAGGACGCCCCGCGGCCTGGACCTTGACGGTGGTGGTCGATCCCATTGCGACTGCTGGGGCAGTAAACGACACCCGGGTTTCCTCTGTTGTGGAAGACACAGACAGAATACTTTGCACCGTTTGTCCTGCGTATGTCACAGAGACACTGGAAAAGATATTACCGTCGAGCATCTGGAAATTAGTCAATCGACAGGACACGACAAAACCACCTGTACTCGGTCCGGATGACGGAGACACTGTCAATATAGCAGCGCCACTGGGGGTTGCGATGTACTTGATTTTCACATCATCTCTTGAGACACCTCCAGTTGGGATAAACTGCACAGTTATTTTGTAGAGGCCCGCCACCTCCATCGGTGGCGCAGTAAATTTCAGGATCGATAACTTGCGCACCCGGTCATATAAGGCAAATGTGCAAGGTGCCTCTGTTTGTCCTACTGTGATCTTAGCGTTTGATTTAACAAGATCAGTGCTGCCAAAGTCCTCTACTTCTAGTGTGACTTCGTCTCCGCCAGACTGATACCGCTGGAAAGGGGAGGCAGACTTAAGCTTGGGCGATTCGTCTTCGTACGAAAATGTGGTCGTTGCGACGTTGGTCGGCAACTTATTGGGATACACTGTAACCGTTCTTGTACCGGCCGAATTGCTCGGGACGAGAAATTCTATCACTGTTTGGTCTCTCGAGCTGCTCACAACTGAAATCTGCTGTGTGCGATCATCGAGTGTGTCAGCGCTGAATTTGATGGTGAGATCGCCGGCTGTTGACACGATCTTGAAGTTCTCTAAGGTGATTGTTACCTTCATGCCACCTGCTAATAAGCTCTTGCTTGGGTTCATACTAACGATTTTGGCTGTCCCGGTTGGGTCTGGAATGTAGGCGAATTTGTCACTGCTATACCTGGATTCCGAAAACACTTTGACATCAATGTACGATGCAGACCCCTGCCTCGGAGACTGGAGAAAGACAATCCACGAGGTAGAAGCTGTAATCGCACTGTCTTCTAGAATTTCTGTCTGGATTTGGTCTATCGCTCCCTGCAATATTTTTGAGATTCCACTGCTCATGCTCGGAATGAAGTTAGATAAGACAGGGCCTCCAGCAACTTGCTCGCGAATTGGGTCAGGGGGGTCACTCAACCACGAGTTGAGAGGCACCGCTCCCAGCACCGTGCCGGCCTGTGTACCAAAAGTAGTCCCGCTGACAGATACGAACCCAGTGACAGCAGCAAGGACAATGGTACCTCCATCGGCGCCACCCTCTGAAGGGAACAGTCTGACTATCTTGGGCCTCGAGGTATCCTTATATTCAAAAATCATAGCAGAAGTCGCAGTTTTGCCGTCGTACGTGACGGATATAGTTAGCAAAGTGCATGACGACCGTGCCGAGCTGCAAGTTGCTCCCTGGTTCGTGGGGGATTGTACGGTGATCACTGTTGAAGCTTGCCGAACATCGAATTCTGAGCCAGAAGGTACAGTACTGACAATTGTTCCAATACCACCTCCCAGACGAACACTCAATTTTGTTACATCCGACACATACATAAAGTCGACTTTCATACGTATGAACTCGGACCGAGACATTGAAACCCAAACGGTGTCTGCACCAAACATCTCGCCACGTACCGGAACCTGCGCGGAACTCAGTATTTCAATTGACGAAGCCTGGAACTTGGGGTCGGGCGGTCTTTCATAATAGAAAAGGGTTGAGCTAGTCTCCTCCACTGAAAAGGCTTGGCTTCCATCAGACCCCACGACTTGTTTTGACGCCATGCCGACTCTCGGAACTGTCACGTGAATCTGGACAGGGCAGGAGCTGCTGCACGAGGATGCGCCAGCTCTGCAAGTTAGCGTTAAATCACTGCCAACACCGGCCCCAGTCTCATACACAAAGTAGTCCTTCGTGACACTAGTGCATGCTACACCACCAATCGTCACAACAAAACTTGCATCAGCACCAAGCTGCACAGTTCCCAAGGGCACAAGATCCCTGATGACCAAAGTCACTGTTGCGCCGCCAGTTGTTAGCGCGCTCCTGGGAGTAACAGCAGATAGGTACGACGCCCTGTACTTGTACGTAGCTTGTTGCATCATGTCGATGGCAGCACCAGCGATCGAAAACCCAAGTGGAAACGTACCCTCATCGCCAGTCGGGCTTGTTGGACTTGTCACCGTCACGATCGATCTGGATGCAGTAGAATTTAAAGGATAGACCGATTTCGACAAGACCGTCGCCACACTCGTGCCAAATCTGACTGTGATCTCGCTCCGTGCTGCATCCACAAAATTCTGCAATCCTGCAGCGTACCGAGTAACACCTACAACTGGCTCAATAATTGCGATTTTCACTGTTTCGCCTCCACCTACACGGCCAAACGCATTTACTGAGACAGATGGTTTTGGGTACTGGTAAGGTTGGAATGTATAAGAGCACGGATCACCTTTCCGTTGCCCTCGTGTGTCCAGACATGAGATGTAGACAAACTTTGCGGGGTATTTGGGCACAAAAAATTTCCCGGTCGTGAACGAATCTGTCTCTGAGAATGGAGGCGGGGTGAATTGGAGAGTTGTAATCACACCAATTCCCAGCGGATCGTATATGGTGGAGGCTGGGTCATACAACGTGTGCATGAGAACTTGAACTTCACCGTATTTGACGGGGGTTGTATCAAATTCGACCTGAAGCTTATTACCTATATCAGCAAACGGCAAGTCTACCACCTCGATTGTTAGCTTATTCCCAATGGTCTCGTCGCCTATCCAAATGGAATTGACACCATTGAATGTAACGATCAGTATGGGGAAGAAACTCCAATCTGGGTAGATCAGTTCCGGGAACAATTTCCATGTTTGACGTACACTCGTCGCTAGAGACAAGAAGCCGCTCCCCAGCTCGTTTTCGGCAGTCACCTTGATGTAATATACTTGTTGTTCTTGGAGTGATGTGTAAGCACAAACAGTACTGTCTTCGCCTATTATACACTTGTCTAGGTCTTGATCCTTCGACGAGATCCCTGCCTCGTGAATTCGGTACGAACACGTCGTGACTCCTGGGGTGATGGTTGTGGTGCCGTTGGGGCCACTCACCGTTATAGGCTCAGTCGTTGTGCAAAGTTTATCTGCACGCAAGGTAATAGACCTGTACTCAACATCGCACCACGGGTCGCTCAGATCGAAATCGCTGCACGTAGTCGTGTAGATAGTGTACGCAACGATTGGGGGTGGCGATGGGTCTGAAACACCAAAGCCCGTATCCGCTGGTGGAACCCACGTTACCTCAATGTACTTTTCCGTCTCGTTGGTGCTCACACTTTGCACTGCTGATGGCTCGCCCATGATCTTGACCTCGCTTGGCAGGGTATAGTTGCCAACTCCAACGCTGTTGATAGCAAGCACACGCGCAGAAAGGGTTTGACCAGGGACCAGCATCTGCGCGTCAGAGCTACATTCACAGTGTTCTCGCTCTCCGATGACCATGTCGGGGAAATTCGCACTAGGTTGGCATTTGAAGGACCCCAGACGCTCCTTGGGTGGTGACCATCCCCCAGGAATACCGAAGCGGGAAACTCCACCACACTTGCACGTGCCACCGTGTGCCGCACAGTACGTGAATTTGCCGCCCACGGTCTGAGTAACTTCGTAACTGGTAGTGGTTTGGAGAAGCGAGAAAGTCACAGCTGCCGCAGATGGACTAGCTGTGAGCTCAAGCCTGTAACCTGTCAATGGACGGTCTCGCGTGGTATCACCCGTATCCAACGGCAACTTCCAGCTGACGAATGCCTCCCGATGGCGAGTGCGCTCAGCTGTCAGATCCTGGGGCTCTTTCGGAGGACCAGATAGGCGCGTGATGGCGATGCCAGGAATAGGACTTGTCCCGTTGAGGTTGACGGCCCAGATCGTGGCCTTGTAGAGCGTGCCAATGTTAAGGTTTTCAAACCGGACCTTTCGTGGATCAGTGAACATAAGCGTCGAGTTCCCAATGAAAGTATCGCACTTATAATCTGCAGAGACTACACACGTCGCCTTGAGGCACTCACATGCTTCAAGCTGCATGATGTACTGAAGGACACTATTTTTTGATCCCTGTCTCGACCACTTCAAGGCTAATGCCGAATGCTGCCAGACAACATCCAATTTACGGCCGAGAATCGATATCAAGTCGATGAATCGCGGCGCATCCGGTTTCTGTGGCTCTTCGCTCAACGGCGAGATACCACATTGTCCAGGCGTGCACCCAGCTTCGCGGCAAATATCTAGGTGCGCCTTGAGGTCTTCGCCGTCGGTACATTTGGCTGATGTCATGCATTGGAAGTAGGTTCGCAGGCAAAACGAGGTTGCACACCATGGCTGGATAATGACTTCCTCATCCTGATCGTCCTCAGATTCCTGCTCTACCTCTCCCGTGTTCACCACGACCTCTTCCCCAGTTGATCCGAGTTCGCAAGTTAGGAAGGCGTTGGCACACACAAGACCTGTCCGGTTGCAGCTGAAAGTGTCTAATCCACACTGTGCTGCCGAGCAGCCCTTAAGAACACACGTCTCTGCAAATTCCATAATCGCTTCTTCTTCAACACATCCCTCTTTCATGCACCCAAAATAGTCCTTTGAGCAAGCACAGTCACCGGACGTGTAACAGCTGTCGTCTTGCTCCTCATAGATGCAGCCCTGAATTCCACCGAAACGTGGCAGCGTGCAGAACTCCTCGCCTTTCCCCTTCTCGTAGTTTTTCACACACTCATCGACGCCAGGATCCAATCTTTCTTTCTGGCACTTGAAAAATTGGTCGGTGCACTCTATGTTTGTCTGGTTGCATAAGTTGAATTTCTCAGACGCACCGCACTCGGCTGCAGTGCAATTGTGCGCCAAACACATCTTGGAGTGCTGAATCGATGCCTCATCTGTCAGACAGGCTCCATTATCCATGCATGTGTAAAACCCTGCAGCACAATAGCAGTATTTTTGATCAAAAGCTCCGTAGACCTGCGCCGAAATACTATTGTCACAAGCCATATACTCATCCATGCACTTGAGCTCTGTGGCATTGCACGATGGTTTGCAATTACCGCACTGCTCAGCAGTGCATCCGTGCAGAGCACAAAGCTGAGCATATTCCTGCGCATCTGCCTCGCCGAGCTTGCAACCGCTGAACTGCATGCATTCAAACAGCTGTTTGGAGCATTCGCATTCGTCGTTGGTGCTGCGCGTCACGCTCGAGCATGCGAGGTAGTCGGCGTTGCATTCGATTGGAACTTCTGAGTCGCAGAGCCACGGGGCCGGGGTCTTAGGGGCAAGTCCGCACTCATGAGGGCTGCACCCAAGTTCTGCACAGTTCTCGTACAAGACTCTAAAGGCTCTGGGGTCATTGCAGCTTCTTTCGGTCAGACAGTCTGCATACGCCTTCGTGCAAGAGCAATCGGTTGCCTCGTATGCGCTATACTCAAAGGGCATATCATACTTGAAGTCGACTACCCTGAAGAATGCGTTCACGCTAACAGATTGTTCGTTCGGGCAGGCATCCGCGGATATCCGCCCTGCAGCTGCATACACGAATTGAAAACCTGGATCGAAGACCGCTGCAACGTTATCGTCCGTCAGCACATCACAGTCTTCAAGCCCGCACAGCCACTTGCCCTCGCGTGCCAACCAGACTTTCCCTTCTGACGCGTCGATTGCGATTCCCATTCGAACTGGGCCATCCTTAAAAGAGCGTTTATCCTCGCCAAAATCGAACGTACCCAACACATCTTCACCGACATAATAGGGTCGACCCAAAAATCGGCCACCCTCTCCGAAATCAGTGAAGCCGGCGCCGTTTTTATCAAAGCCAGGGAAAGTAAAGGGTTCAGCGCGGTCGGTCACGGCGCCAATCACAGCACATGGGCCTGAGAGCTCTGCCTCGAAATAGAACTTGCCTTTCGCGAGACCTTGCACCACAGCAGCACCACCTGACAATCCATCTGTGCCCGCACAAGCACGCCGATCAGACAGAAAGATGCATGCACACGCATAACACAACGTAATATGCAGGACAAACCATTACCTGAAAATAATGGAAAGGTGACGCGCGTCCTGTCCAAGACCGGGGGAACGCCAATATTGTCGAGACCGGTCTTCAGAGGGTCCCAGCCAATGTACTCATATGCACCACCAGAACAGGCCATGTGCTCGGTGGCACAAGTCAAAGACGTTGCATTGCAGTACTCTTGCCCAAGTCCACAGTCGTCTGACGTGCAGCCTTCAAGTGTGCACATATCAATAAGAGTAAGGCCAGTCCTCATGTCAAGAGCCACAGCATCTTGGTCTGTGCTCATGCAATCAACAAAGGTGCGTGTACAAACGCAATCTCCATCCTTCACAACCAGGCAGTCGAAAAACTGGTTTGTGCATGCAGAGGCGAACGCGGAGCTTTTTGGCCAACGGAGGCCACACTGGTCTGATGAGCATCCCCGGGCTGAGCACATGTCTGCAAATGAAGAAACTTGATTATCTTCGCCTTCGCAACCATTCTGCAATAGGCATTGGAAATACTCCCTTGTGCACCCACACTCCATGGCATTCGGCGCGCAGTACAACCCTCCAGTGTCAAACATCCACAAAGGGCCGCCGTTTGGAGTTCTCTCTGTGATTGCACCGTCAAGTCCTTGTATTGTGTATACACATCCAGGAGAGCCGGCGACACAGACGTCTTCCACCGTTCCCACCAAGAACATGCACAATCTCTCGCTGCTAATGTAAATGAACGAGTTGCATGGTATGCAGTCGTCCAGATCGCCACATGCATTCAGGTCGCCACATATTTCTGCGCATCCGTACTCACTCTGAATTCCGCTGCGAGCCGTTGTAGTTTTGTATCTGCCGCTCAGCACGTAACCTGGATGGTTCCAGTAGGCCGCTGCATGGTCCTTGGGACTCACTGCGCAAGAGCCAGCACGGGCCTGGAAAGACTCACTGGCCACGGATTTGTTCGACGCGTTCGTTCCACATTCATCCAAGTACTTCTGGGCGCAATAGAGTGGAGCCTTTGTGCAATCGCCATCGCGATAGCAAGTTTTGCAGTCGCCGAGCATTACATCGTAGCAGCAGCCCACGAGCCCCCCTAACAAGGGGTCTGAGCAGCTCTCTACTGAGTCGTCTCCCTTTTCTTTGTTGTGCATGAAGTTCTCTTGGCACCGATCAACATGGATAACAGGAGCTTCGAGTGCCTCACAAAATTGGCCACGCCGGCATACACAGCACGCCATCGAAGGGTCAATCCCATCATCATTTGCGTAGTCAGCAGGGGGATCGAACTTGCCATCCTCGGGCGATCCCTCACACCAAGTAGGATTCTCGGCCCAGACATCGCACCCTTGGCCTTCGCTGTCGAAAAAGCCAGGCATATCCTCACACACCTTACTGTTGCAGCCCTTCCCGTGTTCCCATCCGACCCATGTGCATCCATGCGATCTGCACGAATCCTGGGTAAAAAAATCGCACTTGCACTCGCTGCCGCTGCCGTGGCCCAGCGGGCCGGGCACGCGCCTGCCAGATCTAATGTCCCACTCAAGGCTGCCAGGGCGGCAGGAGCAGGGCTGACAGCCCTCAGCAAGGGTCGTGAGCATACGGACCACAGGATTGTGCTGATTGCCCTGTGCAAGCTCGTCAAATGCGATCCCGGACACCCCCTGGTCGCTGATATGCCGGCCCAAAGCCTTCCGGCATACACAGCAAGCCATCGAAGGGTCCAACCCCTCCCCATTTGCATAATCAGAAGGGGGGTCAAACACGCCGTCCTCGGGCGATCCCACGCACCAAGTAGGATTCTTGGTCCAGACATCACACCCTTCGCCTTGGTTGTCGACAAAGCCAGGCTTATCCTCACAAAATTGACGACGCCGGCATACACAGCACGCCATTCCAGGGTCGATTCCATCCTCATTTGCATACTCAGAAGGGGGATCGAACTTGCCATCCTCGGGCGATCCCTCACACCAAGTAGGATTCTTGGCCCAGGCGTCGCACCCTTGGCCTTCGCTGTCGACAAAGCCACGCATATCCTGACAGCTCTTAGTTGAATTGGTTGCCCCTGGCGCATAGTAATAGCAGGTCATAAAATCAAACCCCGCATTCAAACACTCTTGCATGGTCAGAAGATTATTTCCGTCCTGGTCAATTTTCATAAAAGCCTTGGTATACGACAAGTAGTTTTGCTGGAAGAAGTCTGTGCGGTCAAGGCTCACTGAGTAAAATTTGGTGGGTCCATACGAGTCCAAGTACTTCATCTTGGCCCCGCGATCAAATTCTGTTAACGATACCTTGCCGTTGCGATTCGCGTCCATTATTGACATGAACTGTGTAGCCTGATCCATCGCGATGCCTTTATCGATCCTGCTTTGCGTGAGTGCACCCATCACCTCATCTTTGGTAATCGAGAGATCGACATTAGGCGCATCCAGGCTTCCATAGAACCACAGTAGCATCATCTTGTCCTCAAATGAGGAGCACTCAAAATCTATCTGCCATGAAGATAGATTTAAGCATTTCCGGTACTCGTCAAATGTAAGGCGATCGTCACTGTTTCCATCTAGGATATAGAACATACGCTCTTCGGTCAGGGGATCCGGACTATCAATCACCTTCTGCCAGTCTGTAACAGACATGCCGTTGGCGTAGGCAGAGAAAAATGACTTCAAACCTAGAAGATTGGACTCCGGATACGAGAGGATAGGCTTGCATCCGTCCTTAAAATAATCCTTCTCGTATCCGGCGTTGCATGTGCAGAGTGATGACGTGCTGCTGGCTGCTGGGGAGTGGGAATTCGCAGGGCATTTGACGCACCACGAGGAACGATCAGCGCCGTGCACAGTGGAGTACATCCCTGGAGGACAGTCCATGCATCCGCCCGATCCCTTCGTGTACTTGTACGTGCCGGCAACGCATGCAGAGCATGCCGCGCCGCAAGGTAAGCCAACAGCAGCCTTGCATTCGGGTGTTACTAACTCCTTCGACGCGATGTTGGCGCATGCAGGCACGCCCTGGGCGTACTTTGCAGCTAGCGTGTAGCACGCATCTGATACCACTCCCATACTAGATACGTCCTGGCCAGAGCACACGTGTATGACCGGGTCTTTGCACAGCTTGGATGTCGGGTCCTGATATATACCGGTATAGCCGGCATTGCACTCGCATGCCGTTGCGGTAGTGCTTTCGTTACGGGAGTTGGAATTGGCAGGACACGCAATGCAGTGTGCGGCTCCGGCAACCGCTGAGTAAGCTCCAGGTGCGCACCCCTGGCAAGTTTTAGCCCCGGCTGTAGGCGAAAAGAAACCCGCCAGACAGTCCGCACAGGCTTCGTTGCCCCACCAATCCTTGTACTGCAAACCAACAGAGGAGCAAGTCAGAATTTGCAGCAGTGAGGCAAAGCGGATTTCGGCCGCTTGAGACAATACAGCGCTGTGCTCGCAATAAGGATCATCCGCCCGGTGATATTTGCCCCTGTGTGTTGCTATTTGCACAGAAATGGATTTTGCTCCATACCTTGCCAGCAGCGCATGTTGAACATTCACCCCCCAGAGGCCCCGTGTACCCCGCATTACAGAAGCACGCAACGACCGACGCGCTCCCCTCCTGCGACCAACTGTTGGCAGGGCAAGTCGCGCACGAGGAGTCTCCTGCATCGCTTTTGTATTTGCCAGCAGCACACGCCACACAATTGGCAGCTGGTCCTTCTGTGCCGGGGCCACAAAGGCCAGTAGACGGCGGTGCCGCAGGTCCGCTGATAGACGAACGAAGGTCCAGACGGGGCAGGGGAGGGGAAGGGGGGGCAGGCGGGAGAAGAGACGGGGGAGGAGGCGGGGACGGGGGAGGGGGGGAAGGGGGGGGAGGTGGAGGAGTCGGCGACTGCGCAGACAATTGCTTCTTGCGGTTCACCTGCTCTAGCGCCTCTTGCAACGTCTTACTCTTTGCCTGTCAACCACACAAGGAGGAGTGCTCAATCACTTCATTCAATAAAGGAAGAGGAGCACATGGGAAACATAATGGAAAGGATACATTTTAACAATAACAAAACAATAGTGAATACCCGCTCGACTTGGAGGGCCTCTAGCCTCTGACGAGTGCTAGGACGCAACCCGGTAATCCCGTCGCCCCTGGCCAGTTGATAGCGCAGCAGGTCTTGAAATGTGGGCTCTTCGGTCTGTTTGACTCCCTTGCCCGCGTCAAGTTTCAAGCCCTGCAGATTTTTGTATGCAAGCTCGGCGGCGCGCCTGCGTTCCACCTCCACATCGTGCGTGCCCAGCCCGCCGTGCGAATCAGGGAGCAGGCTAGCCTGCAGCAGATTCATCCCGTGGTGCCATTTCGCAGTGACCCGCGAGAAAGAGGCTGTCTTGGCTAGTCCGCACTGCAGGAGCATCCAAACAGCCACTGCACAAGCGCCAGCGCCCGCACACATGCACAGGCGGGCGAAGGGGGCAGACACGGCAGACACGTTGGTCAGAAACTGCCGTCTGCACCACGCGCAGTGGCAGTGCGGCCACTGCCTTTGGAAGTACAAATCGCCCACATGACTGTTCGAACCGCCTGCTGCAGCCAGCGACCATTGCACAAGAGGGGCAATCCATTCCACCAGCACATTCGGCATGCGGGAGAATTCCAGTACCGCCAAAGAGGCAGGCTCGTCTGTGCGGAACCCTTGCAGGCATCGTGCGCGGTGGTCTCGGATGCCGGCCGCTGCACAGTCGATCGAGTGGCGCGTCGTCTCTAGCGCTTCTGCGCCATTCTTTATTCACCCGCTCGTTTCGGGCCCCGGTTTGTCTGTTTGGATTTCTTTTTAGTTGCAGAACTAAAAAAATAAAAATGAACCGGGCCATGCCCGCTTCGTCCCCAACACCCGGTCTCCGTAGTTCTGTAGTTACCCCAAACAGTTTCCCTTTCGGAAATCGGTATCGGAAAAGATTTGTTTTGGGGGGGCCGTGACTTGCATGAGGAGGCCTGCCGGTGCTGTGGCGCAGGGGTCATCAAGGTGTGGATGATCAGAAAACGCGACCTTGTGGGCTGAGACTTCTGCCCGTTGAAGCAAGGCAAAGCGCCATGTTGACCGTCGGAGAGATTCTGCTGATAGCGTTAGCCGCGGCCTTGGTCCTCCTGGTGCGGTCCCTCCCCCCACATTGCTCAGATTGAGCTGCCCGCGGGTCCTGCGGCATGCCATTCCCCGTGCCCCCGCTTGTCCCTGCTCCTGTCCCGAGCTTTCGCGCCGTCGCTCAAACGGCCTCCTGCCTCCTCCCGTCTCGTCGGCTCTCGCGCTCGCTCTTGGTTCCTGCCTGCGCCCCCTCGACGCGGCGTCTGCGGATCCAGTCCTCGTGACGTCTGCCCGGAGGGCACGCACCCTCCCTAGGCGGCTGCTCTGGCGGTGTACGTGATCCGGATGCAAAAGCGCAAACAACTGTCGTTTGTGTCGTACCTAGAGGTTCGACACGCGGGAAATTGCAGAACCTTGAACGTGACGCTGACCGTGCACGCACGCGCACGCACGCACGCATGCACGCACGCACGCATGCACGCATGCACGCATGCACGCATGCACTCGCGTGCATGTGCACATCACGTGCGCACACGCGTGCACACACACTCACACATGCACGAACAGGATGACGGCGAGGCGGCGCATGTCGTGACCAAGGAAGACGGCGTGAGAGTACAGCTTTCCGCCAGAATGCAGATTGGGCCGGACCAGGCTTGCACAGAAGAATCAGGGGGACCGCGCAAAATCGAAGAGGGCAGTGGTCATGGTGTTCGCAACGTCACTGGAAAGGCCATTTCGCCGCAGGCGCTGGAGGAGGGGGCGGAGGAGGCAAGGGCAGATGCCGGTCATGCAGGCAAAAATGCTGCAGAAAGCAAAAGCCCATCGAATGACCGCCGCACGCCTGATCAGGTGTTTCGGATGCTGTCAGGTGCGTGACTGGCAAGGGTGGAATGCAAAAAGAAGAATTCACTTTCGGGTTGTTGAAAACCCCGGGCCCGTAACACGCACTTGGGACCGAGGGATGGGAGGGGCGGAGACTTTGTCCAGACATGCAGAGTGCTGAAATCCCTGAACGAATGATCCTGAGAGCGTGTGCATTCATGCGATGCCTATTCACATGGAACACGTCACCCTCACCTCGACGGCATGTAGTTTCGCAGGAAGCGAGACGCTCTTTACCTCAACCCTGCCTCCACCCTAAACCCTGTCTGTGCCGAACATGCAGGTCCTGGTCCTACGCGCTCTTCGCCCCGGGCCCATATGGAAGCAAGGAGCCAACCGCAAGACCTTGGGCCTGCTCCTCCTCCTGAAGCTCCTTTTGCAACACCTGAAGATGCTGCTTGTGCGGCACCTGAGGAAGAGGTACGGATGATAATGATTCTGTTCATTGCTCATCTTCAGAGACATACAAGAGTTCTTACCTTACCCTTTCGGGTATCACGGGGATTTGTTCTTTCAGAGACGTTTCTTCCACAGACAAATTATTGTACGTAAAGAAAGATAAGGCAAAAAAAATTTACCAACAAAGTCCGAGAGGGATTTTTGTTTTGGAGATGCCTCTTCCATCCACAGAGAAGATACTTGCACTCACTACCGCGCACACGTGTTCGCACATACACAAAAGCAGGAGACGCGTTTGACAGTGGAGAAAGATAGCGACCGAGCACTGTCGGAAGGGAGGACTGCCAGGGAGGTTCTTGGAAATCAGGTTGTGTGGAAGGGCAGGCGCGTATGGAAGCAGTCACCGACGTCAGAGGACTCGAACTTGCGATCTGCAAATGCTCCAAACGACATCGTTTGGTATGCCAGTGTCGGCAGGTCTCTTTTGCCTCTTAATAGGTCTCTTTTGCCAACTAATATAGGTCTCGATTGCCTCATAATGGGACAGTGAACGGACGTGGGGACAAGACACCGATGTGCATCAGGATCCCCAGCACATCAGCGTTACTCGAAGTTTGGAGCCGGGTCCAAGTGGCCTTTCCGGTATCTGATTACAACCAGATAACATATGTCTAAGTTGCGCATCCCGTGTGTGTGTGTGTGTGTGTGTGTGTGGGTGTGTGTGTGTGTGTGTGTGTGTGTGAATAGTATTCACATGTGAATAGTATTCACACACAATGTGTGTGTGTGTGTGTGTGTGTGTGTGTGTGTGTATGTGTGTGTGTGTGTGAATA
>Ga0315899_10001645_pt1 | contig 25363 bp, 21 predicted proteins | sample LakEriMetagenome_2_FD_203518 | JGI IMG/M metagenome (GOLD analysis project Ga0315899, IMG submission 203518) | Freshwater fungal communities from buoy surface, Lake Erie, Ohio, United States - Buoy 4 MA112 | ecosystem: Environmental > Aquatic > Freshwater > Lake | place: USA: Lake Erie, Ohio... | reverse complement strand
ATTGCCGACTACATCGACGATCCACGATTCGTCCCTTTGATCGGCTTCGCTCAGTTGCACCATGCACACTACAAGTGCACCGTGTACTTTGAAGAACGCACGATCAACGGTTGGCCGGTTCCTTACACGCTCGAAGACAATGAGTGCGTAGAGGTCATCTACATTGACCATAACCACTTCCACATGTGCGGTGATCCCGACACCGGGGCTTCGAGTCCTTACTAAGGCCAAGCACTACAGGCTTGCAAAGCTACAAGCTTGCAACGCTACAAACTGCGATGAAGGCGGGGGAATGGATTCCCTCGCCTTGCTTCGTTTTCGGTTCTACATGAAGTTGTGCGGCTGACAGGTCGGTCTCTCGTTCGGTTGTTGGATCTTGCGTGCGAGTGTTTCGGGTTGCATTTTCGAGTTGGGTTCTAGAGGGGATTGCTCTGGGAGTACAATGCAAGACATAGGAATTTGGCATAGAGATTCAACCGGATAGTGCGGCTTCGCGTAAATTGACACATCGATTCGCAGGGCCAGTTGTGACTAGAAGGCGAGTTGTGACGCGATCGTGAGTTGTGACTAAAATTCGAGTGGCATGCGGATTTGGTAGGACTGGAGTTGAAGGCTGTGGTTCAAAAGGCGATTGAGTGCGAGCAGGTCGAAGTTTTGTTCCGGCGAGGCAGGTCGGTGCAGAAGGTGTTGCATGGACTTAGTTTAAGCGTCGAACCGGGCCAGATCGTCACGCTGCTTGGGCCAAGCGGTTGTGGCAAAAGCACTTTGCTGAAAGTGGTAGCTGGTTTATCGAAGGCCGAAGGTGGCAGTGTGAAAGTCTTTGGTGCTCAAGTTGCTCAGGCGCAAAGCAAGCTAGCGTTTGTATTTCAGGAAGCGGCTTTACTGCCTTGGAGAACGGTTTGGCAGAACGTAAAGCTACCTTGGGAAATCCGTAGGAACTTCGCCGAGTCGGAACTTACCGATCGCATGAAACATGTCTTGGACTTGGTCGGATTTAGCGAATCAGATTGGACAAAGAAGCCAAGTCAGTTGTCAGGAGGGATGAAAATGCGAGCGTCGATTGCGCGTGCATTGATCACCGAACCTCAGTTGCTATTGCTCGATGAACCGTTCGCGGCCCTTGATGATATGCTTCGCTCCAAACTCAATGACTTGTTATTGCAGATCGCGCAGCGTACGGGGTGCACGATGTTGTTTGTCACACACAACATCGCTGAAGCGATCTACTTGAGCCACCGCATCGCCGTATTTCGCCGTGGTCTCATCGGGGAAGAGATCTCAATCGATTTGCCTTTTCCCCGGACGGCTGCGATGCGCAGCAGCCCGGAATTTGCCGATTACTACGGGCGAGTAAGCAGCTCATTGATGCGGAGTGCGGAATGAACAAAGCCCCTTTATTAGCCAGGATTCTCGCACCACTTTTTGTTCTTTGCATCGTAGGGTGCACATGGCATCTCGCTGTCGATTTCTTTAAGATCCCAGCGGTTGTTTTACCGAAGCCCGAAGCGGTGTTGCGGGGGATGTGGACCGAACGCACTCCCTTGTTAAAGGGGGCTTGGGTGACATTTCAAGCAGCGTTCTTGGGGCTATTGTGCAGCGCTTTAATCGGAACGCTTGTCGCGATGCTCTTCAGCCAATCCGCTTGGATTCGCACCGCGCTTTATCCATACGTTTTATTTCTTCAGACCGTCCCTATCGTTGCGATCGCTCCGTTGCTGATCATCTGGTCGGGCCTTGAATTTCGAACAGTGGTTCTTGTGTCGAGCATCATCAGCGTCTTTCCGATCATCTCGAACGTCACAAGCGGTTTGCTTTCGATCGATAGCAATCACCTAGACTTGTTTCGATTGCAGGGAGCAAGCCGTTGGACCACGCTGACGAAACTGCGGATACCGTCAGCGGTTCCTTCTCTGGTTCAGGGTTTGAGGATCAGCGGCGGTCTGGCGGTGATCGGTGCCATCGTAGGCGAGTTGTTTGTCGCCAACTCCGGTGCATACGATGGCTTAGGAACGATCATGAATGCCATGCAAGCGAACTTGAGAACCGCTGAATTAATGGGTGCGATCGCAGCCTGCACCCTCTTAGGAATCGTTCTGTTTCTGTCCGTCGAAGCCCTCAATAGGTTTCTGTTGCGACGTTGGACGATCGATGCTGGATTCGAACTCGACCGCTAATGCGCACGCCACCGCTGATTTGCACGCCACCGCCGATTTAAAGGGGGAGAGAATGCGGGGCGATTTGTACGCAAGAAAGCTGTAGGCCGAGGAAATCTCACTTTTGCACTGCTATTCCTCGGATATTCCTCTGAAAAAAACGGGAAAATTCACGTTCCCACCCATTCCAGGATCGGACGCGTCGAACCATTGGGGACTTTGGAGTATAGTAATTGCCACTACACCCCCTTTTTTCCGGCATGGTTCGTTTGTAACCCTCTGGCCCTTGATTTAGAAATCCACCAACATGTCACTCGCTTGGGACCGTTTGATTCCGATCCTCCGCTCGCACCGCCGTTTCGTCTTGACCAGCCACATACGGCCCGATTGCGATGCGTTGGGGAGTGAGATTGGCATGGCGGGAATCCTGGAGGCGATGGGCAAGGAAGTGACGATCGTCAACGGTCATCCAACTCCACCAGCCTTGGCTTTTCTCGACCCGAGACAGAATATCCGTGTGCTTGGAGAAAGCATTCATCCAGACGAGGTCGAAGGAGATTGCTTGATCGTCCTCGATACTAGTGCTTGGGCACAGCTCGGTCCTATGGCGGAAGTCTTGAGGCGATTCACAGGCCGAAAGCTTGTTATCGATCATCACGTCGGAGAAGACGATCTCGGGGCGGAGTTTTTCAAGGACACCAGTGCGGAAGCGACGGGTCATTTGGTGACACTTTGCGCGAAAGAAGCAGGGGTTCCGATCACCAAAAACATGGCAAACGCGCTTTATGCGGCGATTGCAACCGATACAGGCTGGTTCCGATTTGCATCGACCACGAGCTCCACGTACCGGGTCATCGCGGACTTGGTCGATAGCGGGGCATCTCCATCGACCATCTATGGCGATCTTTTCGAGCGAGATACCATCGGGCGAGTGCGACTCCGAGGCCGAATCCTTGCACGCGCGGTTGCCGAATGCCAAGGTCAATTGGTGCATACATATGTTCGCAAAGAAGATTTCACCGAATCGGGAGCTTTGCCAAGCGACACTGAAGACGCGATCAATCTGACCCTTGCGATCGAAGGGACCAAAGTTGCCGTCATTTTCATCGAGCAGCTCAAGGGTGGATTCAAGATTTCCTTCCGTTCCCGCTGCCATGTCGATTGCAATGAACTAGCGCGGCAATTTGCAGGTGGTGGCCACCGAGCCGCCGCTGGAGCGTTTCTCGAAGGAGAATTCTCCGAAGTGCAGTCGAGGGTTTTGCAAGCCGTCCGAAGTGCGATGGGCAATACCCCCGCAAATCTTACCTAGACTGCTTGAATTACCAAGCGTTTCGTCTATTCTCAAGGAACTCCTCGGCGCTCAAGAGCGTCGAAACGGAGTCGTTTGTGCATCTACAGTGGAACGCATCACGAGCATTCAGGAGCATCGAGGACAAGATGATGAAGCGATGGTTGTTGGCAACATTGGTATCCCTGGCAACTGCGACCCTTGGGGGTGAAGTCATGGCAGGCTTTGGTTCGCATGGCGGCCATGGCTCAAGCGGCGGATACGGATCGAGCGGTGGCTCGAGTGGCGGATATGGCTCGAGTGGTGGGTACGCGGTATCGTACGGATCCTCGGGAGGTTCTTCCGGTGGACACGTAGGTCCACTTCGCCGCTTGCACCAAAAGATTCACACACACATTGCAGCCAAGCATGCGCGGCACGCAGCCCGTTGGGGATCAAGTGGTGGCGGATCGAGCGGTGGCTCGTCCGGTTACTACCCATCGGCTGTTTCAAGCTACGGTTCCTCTGGTGGAAGCTCCGGCGGATACCGAGTTAGCAGCTATGGTTCATCGGGCGGTGGTTCCTCCGGTGGTGGATCTTCGGGCGGAAGCTATTCCGGAAGTGGATCGAGTGGCGGCGGATCGAGTGGCTACAGCTCCGGCCGATATCTTCCTTCTTACGAATACGGTTCGAGCGACTCGGGATACGAAGTTCCTAGCTATACCTTCGGCAGCAGCAACAATTACTCGTTGCTTGGCGGACAGACCATCGCATCGAACCGCGCTGGGGCTTCGTTCGAAAGCGTTTCAGCAACTGAAGTTCAATTGATGGTTGAAGTTCCTCGCGACGCAAAAGTCTTCGTCAACGGAAACGCCACGACTTCGAGTGGATCATCCCGTCGATTCGTCAGCCGCGATCTCGACACCAAGGATGCTTATCGCTTTGAGATCCAAGCGAGCTACGAAGTCGCAGGCAAGGAAGTAACGCAAACCAAGACGATCATTGCTCGTCCAGGCAGTTCCGAATCGGTAGTCTTTGACCCGTCGGTCAGCGATGATCCTGTTGAAACCACATTGACCTTGAATGTTCCAGAAGGAGCAAAGGTAGTGCTGGCCAACAATTCCACGAAGAGCGATGGAATGACCCGCGTTTACCGCACCAAGCAACTCAAGACCGGAGAAGCTTGGGAAGACTACAAGATTCAAGTCACGCATAACGGGACCACCAAGGAAAAGACCATTCGTCTAATCGGTGGTGACAAGTTAGAAATGAGCTTTACCTTTGCTGAAGAGCAAGGAACCGAAGTTCAATCCAACAAGATCGCTTCGTTGCGCTAGTCTCCTGTATTTGCTTGTCGCATCTGTATTTCAACTTTGCGACGTTATCAACCTAAAACGACCGTGACCAAAATCACGGTCGTTTTTCTTTGGTTTGTAGAGGGAGGATGAAGGTTCCTGACTCGCCCAAGAGATTGCGACAACTGATCCCCATAGGATCGGAATCCCCCCATGCTACGTTGCGATTAAACTCGGTACACTGAATGGATGGAAATCATTTCATTGCAATCAGGAAGTTCGGGGAACTGTATCTTTGTTCGAAGCGGAGATACGAAGATTCTTTTTGATGCCGGAATCAGCGGATCGAATGCCCAATCGCGTTTAGCCCAGTTTGGTTATGAGATTCGCGACTGCAACGCGTTAGTTTTATCGCACGAGCATTCGGATCATATTTGTGGAGCGGGGGTGTTCCACCGCAAGTTTGGCTTACCTGTTTACGCAAATCTGAGAACTTGGAATGCGACGCGGGCAAAACCCTCAACCGGTTGTATAGGTGCACCGAACTACTTTGTGACCGGAAGACCTTTTCAGATCGGATCGCTTCGTATCGAAACGTACCGGACTCCGCACGATGCGATCGAAGGAGTTTGTTTTGTTATAGAAGACATCGAGTCCGGTCGGCGATTTGGACTGTTGACCGATTTGGGGCACGTTTTCGACGGGCTATCAAAACTACTTAGCACCCTGGATGCGGTTCTAATTGAGAGCAACTACGATCCGACGATGCTACATGAAGGCCCATATCCTCAACACTTGAAAAATCGCATTGCAGGAAAAAAGGGACATATCTCCAATGATGAATCTGCAGAACTACTCGATGGCTGCGACACATCACAGCTTCAATGGGCTTGCTTAGGGCACTTATCCGGTCAAAACAATTCCCCGGAAGTAGCATTGGAAACCCATCGAAACCGGCTTGCCGAGCGACTGAGTCTCTTCTGTGCCGATCGCGATTGCGCAGTACAGTTACCGATCATTGAAGCACCCAGGTTTGCCCTCAAACAAGAGGTACATCGGGCTCGCACCTAACTTGCAATGGTGGTTTAGACGGCAGCTCCGAACAATGCACCTACGGCGGCCGTAAGAGCCATCGCCAGAGCGCCCCAAAAAGTCACTCGCACTGCCGCTTTCAACCATGGTGCTCCTCCGGCATAAGCCCCAAATCCACCGAGCAGTCCGAGGAAAATAATTGACGTAATGACTACCACAGGTATCGTTGCTTGTTCGGGTGTAATAACTGCCGTCAGCAATGGCATCGCGGCACCGACAGCAAAAGTTCCCGCCGATGCAAATGCGGCTTGTACCGGCCTAGCACTGAGTGTCTCGGAAATTCCTAGTTCATCGCGTGCGTGCGCCCCCAACGCATCGTGCTTCATCAATTGCTCAGCAACTTGATTTGCAAGATTCGCATCAAGCCCTCGCTTTTGGTAGATCGCTGAAAGCTCCGTGTGTTCATGTACAGGGTCGGTAGCAAGTTCCTTGCGTTCCCTCTCGATATCGGCTTTTTCTGTGTCCGCCTGCGAGCTAACCGAAACGTATTCACCTGCCGCCATAGACATCGCACCAGCAACCAATCCAGCTACACCTGCAACGAGGATATTACTGCTGTCGGTATTCGCAGCAGCCACGCCAACGACAAGGCTAGCAGTCGAGACGATACCATCGTTTGCACCAAGGACTGCTGCTCGCAGCCATCCAATCCGGTCAGTTCGGTGGTATTCCGGATGGGGTAATCGCATCGTTACGCTCTGATCGTTGTGATAGTATTTGAAAAACTCAATGCCCACTAAAAACAGAGGGTATAGCGATAGTATAAGACAGACGTTCAATTCTTCGGCAGAACCTGTCAAAAGATACCGACAAAAGTCTTTCCGAAAAATGGTGAACCTCTCGAGGCGATCGTTGTCTTATTCCGTCATAGGTCTTGAGCTACGTGAAGGTTGTTGCGTCTTCGGATTCAACGAATGGTTTGCCAGAGTTCCATCATTAACCATTGGATAAGATCATCATGTCGAGTGAACATCCCTTCAAAATCACTTACCTGCACCAGCTTCTGAAAGAAGAAGGCTATCTGCCAAAAATCGACGAAGACGGGGATATACTCTTCAAGTCTGAAGGAAAAACGCTCTGTATTTTTGCCGATCGCGGCGATCCGGATTTCGTCCGAATCACGTTGCCCCACTTCTGGTCGATCGACTCTGAACTAGAGCGAGAATTGGTGATGAAGCAGTGCTGTGCTATCAATGAGAATGTCAAGGTGGCAAAAGTCTTTCTCGTCGGTGATAGCGTTTGGGCTTCGATCGAAATGTTTATTTCCCCGGTGCAATCCATCCACGATGTGCTGCATCGCTGTATCACTGTCTTGCATTTGGCCGCCGCCGAATTCTCCCGAGGGATGATCGCATCGGTAAGCCACATTGAGGATTGCGACCAAAACAATGAACTCGGTGACTCAAAAGAAAACCTAGGGTAGTCGCTTCTGCAACGCAACTGTCCTGTTTGCTCTCCAAAACTCGTTACAATCAAAGCTTGGTCTCGCGGGCATATAGCGAGCAATCGCTTTTGTTGCGATCTCGCGGATAACAAACAAAGGACAAAGTTCAATGATCCTCATTTCTCTTCGGCGGTTCACGGTCGCGCGGTTCGTAAGTACGCTGCTTGCATTGGCTCTATGGACAAGTCTCCTTCGGGGGGATGATTGGCCTCAGTTTCTAGGCGCGAAGAGAAACGGCATGTCGTCCGAGAAATCACTACTCGATGCATTTCCAGATTCGGGGCCTACCATCCGCTGGAGAGCCCCTGGTGGAGTGGGAATGTCTGCGATCGCCGTCCAAGGAGAATATGCGCTGACGACCTGGAACGCTGAGAACCAGCAACTGCTCGTGGCGCTCGACACCCTCACGGGCAACGTGAAGTGGAAAGTCGAAATGGGGAAGGCCTTCAAGAACGCCATGGGAGATGGGCCACGAGCAACACCCTGCATCGCAGGCCAAAACGTTTTTGCATATTCCGGTGAAGGTATCCTTGTTGCTGCTGAGCTTCAAAGTGGCAAAGTCTTGTGGCGTAAGAATCTCATTGAAACATTCTCTACCCAACCCTCGGAATACGGGATGTCGAGCTCACCGCTCGTCGTCGATGATCGTGTCATCGTCCACGTCGGTGGCGCTGGGGGAGCGGTTGCGGCGTTGGCTACTGATGATGGAAAAGTTCTCTGGAAAGCCGGTGCAGGGCACGCCGGGTACTCTTCGCCGACGTTGCTCAATATCCAAGGTACACCGCAAGTAGTCAGCATCACTGGTACAGCAGTCCTGGGGATCGAACCCGGTAGTGGCCAAGTCCTTTGGAATTATCCATTCGAGACCGACTATGGTTGCAATACGGCAACTCCCATTGCAATCGACAACGCAGTCTTCATCTCCGCAGGAGAGAACCACGGCTCTGTACTGATCGACATTAAAAAAGAGAACGGGAAATACACCACCTCGGAGCGATGGAAGTCCCTGGATTCGAAAAGCGTCATGCGAAACGAATGGCAAACTTCGATCCTTCTAGGTGATCACCTGTACGGATTTGATAACGTCGGAGCGGCCGGCCCGGTAAGTCACTTCTCCTGCATTGAAGCCAAGACAGGTAAACCTGTTTGGCAGAAGAGTCGATTCGGGAAAGGAAACCTTGTCTATGCAGATGGAAAGTTCTGGTTGACAACGATCGAAGGTGAATTGGTAATCGCTAAAGCCGATCCCAAGGGATTCCAAGAACTAGGTCGTGTATCGCTGGTTGGTAAGAACCGGCAAGCCGTTTCGATTGCGGATGGTTTCGGTTACTTGCGCGACGACAACGAAGTTATTTGCGTACAACTGCACTGAAATCTAAGGTGCTTGGGAAAACTATCAGTTTCGGGGGTAGCATAAAGCGTCCCCGGATCGGATACGAGCATTTGATACAGCTACAACTCGAAGTCCGCTGGTACTGACCCAACTAAGGGAGTTCCACCGTGATCGTGCGCGTTGCTTGATCCTGCTTGATCACCTTGCCAAAATCCACCGCCTTGACGGCATCTTCAAGCGGACCGGCGAACCCAAGCGTAATCGTGGCGTTGTTGCCTGAAGAAGACATTTGGAAATTGCCCGCACTAAGCTTCTCTTTGAGTTTTCCAAGGATCGCATTAGGGTCCATGGGAGACTTTGACTGCAGAACGAATTGAACATTTGCGCTCGGTGATGATGCGCCCGGCGATGATGCGCTCGGTGAAGATGGTCCGGAAGGGTTACCACCGAAAGGACCAGGTCTACCACCCGGGCCACGAGCACCGGGGCCACTTGGACCGCCGGGGCCACTTGGAGCACCGGGGCCAGCAAAACCAGGTTCCCTGTTGAATGGGCCGGAAGCTGACTGCGGGGGCACAGAAGGATCCCCGCCACCGCGTGAGGCTCCCGGTTGCATGCCGCGTGGAGCCATGCTGCCAAGCGGCGATGATTCAGGATTGTTTCCCGGATTGCGCCGTCCAAGCCCACCGCTTATGGCATCCCGCTGCACTAAATCACCGTTGACCTGATTTGCTTTATCCCGCGCGACATCCCAAAGGTGGCTGAACTGTCCCTCGACATTCGAGGACTTATCCAAATCGCCCTTGGACCAGTATGCTCCGATTTGCTTCAATGCCGCAATCGCCCTGTCTTTATCGGCATCTTTAATAGCCCTTTCGAAGGGTTTCCTGAGCATCCTCATCGATACAAAACCGCTTTGATTGGCTTGTTGCATGAACTTACTCGATGCCGCTTGATCTCCCTTGGCTTCCTGAACCAATCCTCGCACATAGAGCATGAACGCATCCTGAAAGGTCTTGTGCAACGTCTCAGCGGATTGATCGATCAGAGGCAAAAGGGCTTTAGGCATTCGCGGCTCGATCGAGGTCATTGCAAACGATATCACAGCCAAGTCGGCACCGGGATCACCAGGATACTGTTTATGAAACTCAGCGATCAAGCCACCGGTATCGCTTGAGGATTGATCGAGGGCATTGGCAATTCCCGCAAGCGATTTTGTTCGGCTCGGTTCTTGCTTGGAAACCCATTCGGTCACCGATTTGTTGACTTGCTCTCGGAAGTCTGGGCTTACATTCTCCGGTGGACGAAACCATAGACCAGGGGTTGATACGATTTCAGGTCCCATCGAGAGATCCGGGGTCTTGGGTACCGTTCCGTAGATACTGAATGCTTTCCTCCCTACCGCATTGGCTTTCTCAAGTCGCTTCTTGTATTCGGTCTCAGATCCGAATCCAATCTCCACGACTTGCCAATCAGCCAAATAAATCGAACCAGCAATCTGACTCATCGGAACCTGTCCAAGCACATTGACGACATCGACGATTCGAGGTTTGTCGGAATTGCTCTCAAGGATTAGCATCAAGTAACCAAACCGTGGAGGCAGGAACCCGAAGGTATCCGGAGTGCTTGAAGGTGGTATTCGATTGCGATCTTTGGCGTTGTAGGAAACCAGATCCGAAGCAGCCTGCTTGAATTCGTCGAGGCTCATAACTTTCGTGACGTCTTGAAGCTTCTGTGAGCTTCCTATCAGTTGGTGTGGGTACTCCGGATCGGAGTAATACCTGACTAAGACCGCAGGTTGATTTTGAAAGACGGTCTCACCGAGTACACGCCAATGCCGAAATCCCTCGTCCAACGGAGTGCTCTCGAGACTCTTGCTCTTAAGGTGATTCATCACTTTAGGGGGCTCAAGTCTCTTGACGATCGCTTCCCAAGATGCCGTCGGAGCATCCTTGAGTCGCTTTTCGAAGTCCTCGATTGCAATCATGCCCAGCGCCAAGCTTGAGCTCCCTTGCCTACCGTGGCTAGCGAACTCTTCGGCAAGTTGAATCGCAGGATTTGCGATTTTAGAAACTTCCGGACCAACGGCCCCTGAGATTCCCGCAGAGGTTGGAGTATTCGTCGCCGCGCTGGAAGTCCCAATATTCCCATCCGAACCTATCGCTGTCGAGGGAACGGGAGAAGCGGACGAAGTATTTTGGGCTGCGGGGGGCGAAGCGCGAAAAGCACCCTCGATCGACGAATTGCGATTCATGGTAAATGCTGCGAAGATCCCTCCTGCGAGTGCAAGGGCTCCGACCGGCAGCGCGATCCACAGCCAATTCGGCTTGCTCGAAGCTTTCATCGGCGATTTTTGAGGCAGCATCGGACTTCGACCCGTGTTCATCGTCGTTGGGAACGGATCCGCCGGCAATGAGCTGGTCGCGAATGAATTGGCCGGAAAAGAACTGGCCGGTAACGAGTCTGGAGTGGATTCCCAATCCGACTGTTCCTGGCGACCTACCGGCTCCTGCCTCGGCTTGATCGGCTTGATAGCCTCACGGTTCGATTGATCCGGAACGGATTCGCTGGGACTTTGTTTGATCTGTAATTGCTTACCGCATTTCGGGCATTTGACTTTTTTGCCCGCAAGCGACTCATTCGAACGCAGCGAAGCACCACAAGGGCAGCGGAATTGAACGGACATGGGTACTGTTCCGGTAATTTACGGATTGATTTATACGGATTGATTTATACGAATTGATTTATTCGGACTGATTTATGTCGTGAAATGCTGGCAAGTTTGAGCGACAAGCTACAGATCAGAAGCAAAGGGGGAAGATGTAATGCTAGGGACAAGCTGTCATACTAGGACCCGGGTGTAATACTAGGGACTGGGTGTAATATGGTACACAACGACGGAGCAAATCAATCCGTGGCATCGGATTTTCTTCGAACCGTCCGACGGTCTAACTGCAAGAGCTTTGCCGCTTTCTCAAAGCTGCGGGTTTGCTTGTAGGCGATTTTGCAATAAGCAGAAGTAAGTTCGTCGGCAGTAAGCTCGAGATTTGAGATCTGCTGCACAAGCTTGTTGATCTCTGGATTCCCCTTTTGACTCAGTTCTCCTCCTGAAGTACTTTTCGTTTCGTGATCGGTTTTGAACTGATAATGACCGTGAATCATCAAGTTCCGAACACATTGCTCAAGCTCTCTGAAGTTACCTGGCCATGTGTAATCAGCCGGCAAGTTGAGCTCAAGCCAATTTACGATTTCCGAAGTCAACTCCTCTTGAACTTCCGGCACCATACGCTGCACGATGAATCCAACCAGGTTTTCAAATACGTCGGGATTGTCTTTTACTTGTGCGTGTAAACTCGGTGTTTCGATGACATCGGCACAAAGTCGATAATACAGATCTTCTCGGAAATGGTGTTTCGCGATTTCCTCCTTCAAGTCACGGTTGGTCGCGGCAATGAGCTTGCCCTCAAACTTACGCGTCTTGGATTCCCCTGATCTTTGGAATTCACGGTTTTGCAATACCCGCAGCAACTTCACTTGCGTTGGCATTTCTAATTCGCCGATCTCATCCAACAAGATCGAACCATCCTTACCGCAGATCTCTAACCATCCAGCCCGGCTAGAAACCGCACCAGTAAACGCCCCTTTTGCATGCCCGAAAAGCTCTGACTCGACCAAGCTCGACGAGAAAGCTGCAATGTTGACTGCCTTGTAGCTGTTTGCAAAGTCACTTCTAAATTCAATCGATGCGCGATCAAAAGGAATGTAACCCGATAAACCGATCGCCCTAGAGACCAACTCTTTACCGCTTCCACTAGGCCCCGTCACCAGCGTTGTCACCTGAGAAAGGTGCTGATACAAGCTATCTCGATAGCGGCGCATGTTGACCGTGAAAATGGATTCCCAAATACGCGAACGCAACTCGGCAGCCGGCTTGGATTTTCCTACTACGCAATTGAAGATCGCAAAAAATGCTCGGTAGACCTGATGAAAAATTGCAAACAGATGGCACTTATCCCGATCTGATATATGACCGAACCGAGGAATCTTAAGCCAATAGTCAAACTGCTCTGAAAAGCGTTTCCACGTTTCGGCAGTCGATCGCTGAGTCGATGCTGTCAAGCGTTCACCTTGCAGCTCACGCGGGTACTCCCAGTACCCCAAAAGCTCATCGAACAACACAAAGTATGCAAGATCAGCATACAACTGAAGATCCTGTGGATCCAACGGCTCTCCTCCAAGCACATCCCGTCTCAATTTCACCAAAAGCACCTTGGACTTCCCTACAACCTTCACCACATTCTTTCGCTTGGTGGGATTTCGCGGATCGATGTGACTCCAGAATCCGATCTCCTCAGTCTCGAACTCATCGCCTAGCGCGATCTGCTCTAACTCCAAACGCTTAGCTGTAAAGGGATTGGTGTAATTCAATTCGCAGATCGCTCGGACCGCTCGCAACTCGCTTTTCGTCAACGATTTCATAGTCGACAAGCCCATCCCAAATGGTGTTCATGAAATGATCATCTTCTGTACACTCAATGCACATCACTATCTTACATGAAAACCACGGCACCGGGGCAAATTCTCTATAAACGCTTGCCCAATAAAGACTTAGAAATCCTTTCAAGTTCTGGCACGCGGATTGCCTTATTTTGTTTCGCCTTTCCGGGTCTTGCATTGGCTCCGTTGCCAATCGCAAAGAGGTTTGAGATTGTCTCTTTGGAGAAGCGATCATGAAAGCTAGAAGTTGGATTACGTCGTGTGCGGTAGCGATTGCAAGTGTGCTCGCTCCTGCATTTCTGGGTGATGGGCCTGCAAGTCATAGCAACTCGGCCAAAGCCGGTGGGCTACTTATCGCCGACGGTGGGTTCGGAGGCCTCTTGGAGATCAAACAACAAGACATCTCCGTAGTCATCAACAACGGAGTTGCCGTCACCGAAATCAATCAAGTCTTCCTCAATACGGAAAATCGTATCGTCGAAGCACTCTATACCTTCCCTGTTCCAAACGGAGCGAGCGTAAGCAACTTCACCATGATCATCAATGGTCAGGAGATGGTGGGTGAAGTGGTTGAGAAAAAACGAGCTCGCGAGATCTATGAGAGTTACAAAACCACGAAACGCGATCCGGGACTGCTCGAACAAGTCGACTACAAGACATTCGAACTGCGAGTCTTCCCGATCCAACCTAAAGCGGAACAGCACATCAAAATCGTCTACTACCAACAGCTCGACTTTGATCACAACAACGCTACTTACGTGTACCCGCTAGCCACCACTACCCGCGCAGTGGTGAATGAAAAAACCACTGGGCGATTCTCGATGACGATGGATATCAAAAGCCAAATCCCAATCACTAAGGTCTTCAGCACCTCCCATCCTCAAGACTTTGTGATCAATGCGCACAATGACAACTACTCCCGTGCAAACATGGAGCTCACCGCGGGTGACCTTAGCCGTGATGTCGTAATCGCTTTCGATACGGAGAGACCCCGTACCGGAATCGATCTCATTGCAAATAAACAAGGTGATGAAGACGGGTACTTTCTGCTTACCATGACCGCAGGCAAAGAGCTTGAAGAATATGGTGCTGGGATGGATTACGTTTTTGTCGTCGACGTCTCTGGAAGTATGGCAGACCAAGGCAAACTCAGGCTTGCGACCAACGTCGTCGATGCGTTCATCGGTGAACTTGGATCCGAAGATCGATTCGAAGCCATCGCGTTCAACAATGCTCCGAAACTACACTTCGAATCGCTCCAAGCGGCAACCGATTCCGCAAAACAATCCGCCGGCGAGTTCCTGAAAGATCAACGCGCCATCGGAGGAACCGTACTGCGCCCGGCAATCACCACCGCATACAAGTACAAAGATGCCGATCGACCACTGAACGTTGTAATTCTCTCTGACGGAATGACTCAACAAAACGAACAAGCCGAATTGATAGGGCTCATTGGGAATGCTCCTCCATCGACTCGCGTCTTTTGCATCGGTATTGGAAACGACGTCAATCGGCCGCTCTTAAAGCAACTTGCCGAACGAGCCGGCGGCCTGGCGGCTTTCGTCTCCCTTCAAGACGATTTCAAACGTCAATCGCAAGCTTTCCGAAGAAAACTTATGCGGCCTGTAGCTACCAACGTTCGGATTAAGTTCAACGGCGTTGAGACATTCGACGTTCTTCCAGGTGCTCTGCCCGATCTGTTCTATGGGGCACCCTTGCGAATGATCGGTCGATACAAGCAAGGAGGTACTTCCCAAGTAAGTGTCAGTGGCGAAGTCCTCGGAAAACCCTTCGAACAAACCGTCGATGTATCGTTGCCAAAAGCCAGCGATGAGAATCCGGAAATCGAACGTATGTGGGCTTACTGCCGTGTTCAACAACTGATGAATGAACTGCGTGAGAAAGGAAACTCAGCCGATAAAGAAAGCGAAATCGTTCGATTGTGCGAAGGCTACTCGATCGTCAGCGAATACGCTTCGTTCATCGTCTTGGAAAACGATGCGGAATACAAACGATGGTCGATTCAACGTCGAAATGCAACTCGCGTTCAACGAGATGATTCAGCTCGCAACCGACTGCGAATCCAACTCGACAATCTTCGAGAGCAATCCCTTGCAGCTATCGGACCTAACAAGAATAAGGCACCTTCGAATTTGAGCGAATCGACTAACCCAACAGCCGATCCGACCCAGATCCAATCCGCAAACCCTACTGTTGACAATAACGTGGCGAGCAACCGGCCCTCGGATCTGTTCCTACCAACTAGTCAACAACCTGCACCTACATTTGCCGAACCCAGTGCGCGTTCTGCTTCGGAAAGCAGCAATAGCTTTTCCAACGCTTCGAACAGCAACAGCGGCTTCGACAGGACGAATAGCACACTCCCGAGCTCAAACAATGCACAAAGCTCCCGAAGTGCAAATTCGCGTGGGGGTGGCGGTGGGGGTGCAATCGATCCGCTTTCCTGCGCGGTCGCCCTAGGGATGGCTGGCGCATCGGCTTGGGCCGCTCGCCGACGCCGTAGCAACGAGGCTCCTAGCGTTGACGCGGACTCAATGAAGTAACTCTCGAGCAACTTGATAAATCCGAAAATGAAAATCATGAAACCACTCAAGTCCACCTGGGATCACTTATGCGAAACGCCAATCGCGCTCTCGCTTAGCCTCTTGGCTATCGTTCCATTCGTGTTCCCAGGACTTGAGAGTTTCCTTGAATTTCAATTCGCGGATAGTTCCTTGAGCAACGCCCAAGTCGTGGTTGGCTGCAATTGGCTACATTGGTCTGCAAGCCATCTCTTTTGGGATCTTTTGATGTTCTATGTTGTTGGTAGGCTTTGCGAACTATCCGATCGCAAAGCATTCATCTCGGTAATCTTGCTCAGTGCACCTTTAATTCCCCTCGCGATTCTGATCGCTTGTCCTCAGCTCGGATCCTATCGCGGGCTAAGCGGCATCGACACGGCCCTCTTTGCTCTACTTGGAACCAGCCGTTTGCAAGAATCGATTCGCAAACAAGATTACATAGGATTCCTGGTGTACGGATTACTTCTTGTCGCGATGTTCTTGAAGATCCTCTATGAAACGATTACCGGTGATGTCCTTTTCGCAGACAAAAGCACCTTTACGCCCGTAGCGCTCGCGCACCTAACCGGCTCCCTTGTTGGAATAGGGGTCGCACTTACAACCGCCGTCTCCGGGTCGATCGTTGAAACGACCGTTTGGCTGAAGACGTTACGCACGCCACGCATGAGGTGCAGGAACCGAGCGGCGTGATTAGAATAAGGTGATTGGAACAACGTGATTGGAACATCGTGTCTTCTCGTTCTCCACCTCAAATTCTACGTCTCCGATCTCCACGAACAAATGATCCAACGAACCTATTCACAAACTATCCATCGTTGGGCCTTGGCACTCGCGTGCTTGATGTTTGCAGCTGAAGTGTCCTTCTCTCTTTCTGCCGAAGATTCGATGGCATGTCTCGCGGAGAGTGAATCTCATCAAATTCCAGCTAGCCCCTCTACCGAATCGACCCGTGACTGGATTTCTTTCGAAGCTCCATCCGATGCACAGCAGTTGATCGGGCCAGACGGTTCGCTACTGATTCCGGAGAACACAAAAATTGCGTCGCAATGGAAGTTTGCCGACGGAGTGCTTACAGCTTCACCAAAATGGGATAGTGTCATGACACCTGAGAGCTATGAAGACTTTGTGATGCACATCGAATTCAACGTCAACGAAGCTGGTGATGTCGAACACGAACGCAACGGCAATTCCGGTCTGTACCTGCAACTTCGCTATGAACTACAGATTCTCAACTCCTTCAAAGTACCCTTCGAAAAGTACTCAAAAACCGATTGCGGCTGTATCTACGGCATGAAGAAACCTGATCAGATGGCTTGCTTGCCTGCTGGCCAATGGCAATCTTTTGATGTCGCTTTTCGCGCTGCGCGGTTCAAGGATGGACGCAAGTCGGAGAATGCACGGATCACCGTCTATCAAAATCAAACCTTGATCCATGATGATTTCCAATTACCCCGCCATACAGGTGCGGGAAAAAAAGAAGCCCCTGAAACGATGCCGATCAAACTTCAAGGCCATCACAACCAAGTTCAATTTCGCAACTTTTGGATCAAGGCGATCCGATAGCGTCGCAACACATAGGCTGACCTGCATCAAGCCAATATCCCGCGCACAACTTTGCCTGAAACATCCGTTAGCCGGTAATCGCGTCCGCTGTGGCGATACGTCAAACGCTCATGATCGATACCCATCAAATGAAGGATGGTCGCATGCAAGTCATGCACATGAACTCGATCCTCAATAGCGGATAACCCGAACTCATCGGTCGCTCCGAAGCTCATTCCACCTCGCACTCCGCCACCGGCCATCCATACTGTAAAACCATAGTGGTCATGGTCCCGGCCTTTCTGCCCTTCGGACGTAGGAGCTCGGCCGAATTCACCACCCCAAAGAACGAGAGTCTCGTCGAGCAAACCACGCTGTTTGAGATCTTTTAGAAGTGCCGCAATCCCTTGATCGCAAGCTTCCGCTAGCCGTTTGTGCCCACCTACAATGTCGTCATGACCGGTATCCCATGCGATATCGTAGCCGTCGATCGAATGCGATAATTGGACGCAACGCACGCCCCGCTCAATCAATCGGCGAGCGAGTAAACACCCTTTGGCGTACTCGCTCGGACCATACATTTCCAAAGTCGCAGCGGTCTCCTGCTGAGTATCAAATGCTTCAGGTACCGCCATCTGCATGCGAAAAGCCATTTCCATCGTCTTCAGGCTCGTCTCAAGTTGTGGATCGGGCTGCTGCTCGATATGCAGTCGATTAAGACGCTCGAGCAAATCGACTTGCTGCCGCTGCTGATCCGGATTCCACTTCGAGTTCTTGAGATTCTTCAGCACGCTCTCAACGCGCATCTGATGAATGTTGATATAAGTCCCGGCGTAAGAACCAGGCAAAAAGGCATTACCCCAATTGGCTAATGTTCCCCGGGGCTGTGCATGCGGACTCATCGCAATGAAACCCGGCAGATCCTCGTTCTCCGAACCAAGCCCATAGACGAGCCAAGAGCCGAGACTAGGTCGATTGGGTTGCAAGCTCCCAAGATTCATCATCAGGATTGCCCCGGCATGTTCGGGGATGTCGGTATGCATCGAATGGACGAAACAGATGTCATCAACGCACTCGGCAACTTTGGGGAAGATATCGCTGACCCATTTTCCGCACTGACCGTATTGCTTGAATCCAAAAGGACTCGGCATCAATCCATTCTTAGTATTGCGCAGAGACTTGCGATCAACCGATTCGGGACGCTTGCCCGCATGCTCTGCAATCGCCGGCTTGTAATCGAAGGTATCAACCTGCGAAGGACCTCCGGGCATAAAAAGTTGTATCACCCGTTTTGCTTTGGGAGCAAAATGGGGCACTGTCAGCGCAGGATCAGCTAGTAGATTTTGATCAGCAAGAACACTCGCTAGTCCCAAGGTTCCAAAGCCCGCCCCTATGCGGCTGAGCATCTCTCGCCTACTTGTCGGATACCTTGAATACATGTGACTGCCCTCTGAAAAATGGTTTCGCTACGGCTATCGCTGCAATTCTAACACGATTTCAATTGAATCACCGAACTAAGGCAAATACATAAACTCATTCGAACCAAGTAATGCTTGGCTGTACTGCTCCCATCGAGCCATCCGCTGAGTTTCATCAAGCACTGCTTGCCCGCCACTTTCAACTTGCGGGTTGCTTGCCTGTTCGCCCACCCCGTCGGCAGACGAGCCTTTACCTAGAAAATCCAGTCCGATCGCAAGCTCTTTCTCGCTCGCAGAACGCTGGTAGAGGATCTGATAAGCACGTTCGATGCGTACCGAATCCTCGTTGGATTCTTTCATCATTCGCTCAGCAAAAGTCTTTGCACGTTGCTGCATGAACGGACTGTTGAGCAGGAACAAATACTGTTGCGGCACGATGCTCGTCGGTCGCTGAGCAACCGACGAACGCATCAGCGGGAAATCGAAAAGTCGCAAGAATTCATCGGTTGCAAAGGCGTCTCCATTGCGGCTTACTTTAAAGTAGAGAGTCCGACGTCGGCTTTCGATATTCTCGCTCGGTGGACCTCCGATCGTTAGATCCAACTCTCCGCAAACATCTAATAGCGAGTCTCGCCACACTTCAGCATCCATTCGCCTAGGATTCATCCGCCAAATCCATCGGTTATCTGAGTCCTTGGCATAATTCTCGGGTTCCTGCTGGCTGGACATCTGATAAGTCGCGGAGTTGAGAATCGCCCGATGAAGGTCCTTAATCGAGCCACTTTCAAGCAAACGACGAGCTAGCCAATCGAGCAACTCCGGGTGACTCGGCTTCTCTCCCAACGCGCCGAAGTTATTCGGTGTGCGGACTAAGGCATGCCCGAAATGATGCATCCAAACTCGATTCACAAAGACGCGAGCGGCGAGCGGATTTGTCTGGTCTGAGATCGCTTCTGCTAGCTCCAATCGCCCACTCCCTTTGGCGAAAGGAACTCGATCGTCACCCGCGATTATTCGCAGAAACCGTCTTGGTGCAATCGGCCCCGGCTTGAGGAGATTCCCCCGAATAGCTAAAGCCATATCTGCACTTCCTTTATCGCGTAGCGTATGCGTTTTGGCATACATCGGCGGTGCTGATTTCTTGAGCTCCTCTAACTTGGCTTGACCGTTATCGATGAGCGTTTGAAGCTCCCTCTTTTTATCATCCGAACTAGGTTCCGCTGCTCCATTCGCATCTACGACTTTCTGAAGGTCCTTGCGCAAGGAATCAAGCAACTTCTCCTGCGACTGTAGCATCGTTTGATGTTGGTTGAATGCTTCGACGACCTCATTGGCGACCAAGGGGATCTCCTCAGTTGCACAATTATTGAAGATCCCGGCAAGCGAATAGTAATCTTCTTGAGGAATCGGATCGAACTTGTGATCGTGACAACGAGCGCATGCAACCGTCAAACCGAGCAGACCTTGGCTGAGCGTATCAATCCGATCGGAAAGGGTCTCCGCTTTAGCTTGAGCCGTACTGTCCGGGTCGCCCCCATCGCTGATGTAGTTCGGTCCCAAAGCGAGAAAGCCGGTGGCGATCGACGAGGATTGATCGCCGATTAGATCCCCTGCAATTTGAAGTCTTAAAAAATCTCCGAATGGCATGTCTTGATCGAACGCATCGGTTACCCAATCGCGGTACCTCCAAGCGTTTTCGTAAGAGGCGTTATCAAGGAATCCACCAAAGCCATCGCTGTAGCGTGCCACGTCGAGCCAGTGACGTGCCCAACGCTCAGCATAATGCTTCGAAGCGAGTGATTTCTCAACGTAATCCGAGACGGCTTGCTTGGGGTTAACGCGATAAGCTTCTTCGAATGCGTGGACTTCCTCGATCGCAGGAGGCAAACCAACTAAATCAAAGCGAATTCGTCGGATCAGAATACGGGGATCAGCGCTGGGTACAGGTTTAAGTCCGTTTGCATCGAGATCGCGTAACACGAAATTGTCGATGGGGGATTTGCACCATGAAGTATCCGAAAGACTTGGTGGTTCAGGGGTTGAAATGGGTTGAAATGCCCAGTGTTCCGTTCGCCATTTCAACCAATCGTATTCGGAAGATTTGTTACTGGGATTGCCAGCGCTCGAATCCCCCGGCCACGGTGCACCCATTTCTACCCATCGAATAATGTCTGCGATCTGCTCGTCCTTTAACTTACGATCCGGAGGCATTTCGATCCCTTTCCAAGAGACCGCAGCGACCAAGAGGCTCTCATGCGGTTTACCTGGAACGAGTGCTCCCCCCGAATCGCCACCTTGGATTGCAAACTCTCGGCCATCGAGCCGAAGTTTCGCTTGGATCGATTTCGAATCCGCACTGTGGCATTCATAACAGTGTTCGACGAGGATCGGCCGTATACGATTCTCAAAGAAATCCAGCTGCTCTAGAGTAAAGGATTCCTGTGCGTTAGCAGGATGGTTCCATTGCAACAGCGCAAATAGAACGATCGATGCGCGTCGAAGCAGGAGTCGTAGTTGTAGAGATGAAATTACGGGCACAGCCATACACTCCTGGTTTCTCTTAGTAGCCCCTTTCCATCGTCCCGAGGAAGCTTGGAAATTCATGGTTAACTTCGACGTTTACCGATCTGAAATCCTTCCGGTCAATGTCGAAATCGACCGTACGCAACGGACGGAGGTATTACGAGTCGGTACTGGAGCCCTAAGCATAGGCAAGTTTAAAAGGCTCGGGTGAGATTCGCCCCAATAAATTAGGGTTCTCCCGAAGTTTTATTGGCTCAAGCAACCCTATGCAGACCCAAACGAAGCAAACCTTTACAACAGGTTTCATAGGTTGCGTGAAGCGGTCCTTGTAATACCCTCACGACCCGGAAGTGTAACGGCCATGTTCGCTCAAAGATAGACAACGATTAGCCAACGGGGCCGCATACAGCACCGGGTACCCAGCGCCCGCAGAGCCTCAGTCTCCCCATATTTAAAACTCTGCGTTCTCTGTGACTCTGTGTTTCAAATTAGTGCCGTTTCTTGCTTTTCCAAGTCCCGCCGTATTGGTAAAGCGGATTGCCCGGTTTGACCTGCTCTAAGCAACTTGGGCAAACAAAGATCCAGCGTTGCGATTCATCAATACGAACGCGATATAGAACATCGTTCGTTTCCTTGCAGCGATCACAAGGTTTGGTACGAATGCGCTTGATGGGCATCTTATGAGGATTTTTGATTCGGGCAGCGGAAACGACCGACCTGAAAACCGCGCAACGAAACATGCTTGGTCTTCCTACCCGTGGTTCTCTCACGCCAGAGTCGGAACGACGATGGCTTGAGTTCACGCCGCATCAGAGCAATCACTTCGCCGGGAGTCAAACGGAACTGACTTTCTATCGCGTCGAAACTCGTTCGGTCTTCCCACGCCATTTCAATGACGCGGTCGATTTCCGATTTCGACAAAGTTTTTGTAGCTAGGGATTTCATACCAACAGAGGCTTTTGGTGTGTTGCGAAGCGGGACTCCAAAGGAACCGTGAGACCCCCCCGTTTGATAACACGGACAATTCTACTACGTCAAACTATTCGTCTTTTGACTTGAAAATAGCAACTACTTCACCGCCACTGAGAAGTTCGAGTTGGTTGCCGGCGACATGGAAACCGTCCACACGAGCCAGCGTTTGGGAAAACGTTTGTTCGAGTTCCATTAACTCAGGTGCTCCACCGATTTTAGTGCTAACGATTTGCCCAAGCGTAACACTTTGATTGTCCGTCAATCCGTAGGATGCAGACAGGCGATTGACGCCACCAAAAATCGAAACCTTTCCTTTCTCGAACTTCATGGTAGGTGGGTTCTGTGACGCAATCGGCTTACCTAGTAACGAAGTCAAAGTCCAGTCTTTGCCAGCAGCTTGATTGACTTCGGCCATGTCGCATACATGCGCCCTCCAGCGGTACGACATCCCTGCGTACTTCGCTGAGGCTACAGGACTATCGGTTTGCTCAAGCTTCGGAAAAATGCTTTTCCCTGACTTGATCGTTTCGACAACCTTAATATTTTTGATCTCTTGCGGATCGACTTTTATAGGATCACGATCGAGAATTACGAAGTCAGCAACTTTGCCCACTTCCAGTGTCCCTTTGCTGTCATGTTCGCCGTACTGTTCCGCAGCCCAATGCGTCATGCATTTCAAACCCTCATACGGTGAGACTCGTTGGTCTGGCCCGATGACCGCCGAAGAGCGAGAAATCCGATTCACGGCTGACCACAGCATGGTCATTTGATCCAAGGGTGCAACGACAAAGTCGGTGTGGTTCGTCGGGTGTATCCCTGCATCGATGACATCGCGCATCGGGCTTATGTACTGCGCTTGTTCAATGCCGCGATTTGCGATGTGAGCATCAGCAAAATAGAACGTGTGCAGTGTGTACAAAGAAGGTCGGATCTTATAGTTGAGGAATTTCTGAATCTGATCCTTGCGAAGAAACTGGGAATGGATCGTGGTAACATTCCACGGACGGGTATAATCGCCAGCTCGCGCGAACTCATAAGCTTCTAGAAACGAGTCGATCGCGGCGTCACCATTGCAGTGCAAGTTCAGTGGCAAGTTCAAATCATAAACCCGTTTAACCATCTGATTGACTAAGTCTTGGGGAAACGTCAATTCGCCTCGCCAATCCTTCTCACCGCCCGGTCCACCTGTGAGGTACGGGCTGGTAAAGTACGCAGTTCGACCTTGTGGCGAGCCGTCGATGGTGATCTTAACACCACCTATTTTGAATCGGTTCTCATATTGATTCCAAATGTTCACAGGAAACTCAGCGAGCACTCTGTCTAAATCCGTGATAAATGGAAATGCGATCACATCGATGATGTTCGCACCTGCATCGCTGGCTCGCTTGATCGATTGAAGCTGAGGCAAATGGGTCGCACCCTCGTGAGCCGTGGTGATTCCTGATTCGGCATAAAGCATCTGACCGGCACGGGCCCACTCGATTTCCTGCTGTGCTGTCATGGGTTCTGACTGCTCAACAACTGGAAGAAAGGCGGTCTCCATGATGAGCCCCCAAGGCTCATCGCTACCCGGTTTACGAACGATCACTCCTCCGGGAGGTGTTTTGGTCTCAGCGCTGATCCCGTACTTCTCGAGGGCTAAAGTGTTCAAAACGCAACCGTGCATCGAAACGTGATCGATGCGGACTGGATTATCGGGAAAGGCCTCATCCAAGTCCCCGCGATTCAACAGTCGACCGTTCGGCATCACGGTATCGTCGTATCCATAACCTATGATCAATTGGCCCTTGGGGATTTTGCGTTCTGCTGCATATTGCTTTAGTACTGAGATAATACTATGCACATCCTTGCCGGGTCCCGATGGCGGCGCGTAGAGCTTACACTGATTGGCAACCAACAGAGAATTGATGTAGTGACTGTGCGCATCGATAAATCCCGGTAGCAACGCTTTACCACCTAGGTCGATCATTCTCGATGCATCACCCTTCAGTGCAAACGCTCCTTCTGCCTTCCCTGCATAGACGATCTTACCTTCATGGACTGCGATGGCCTCAACGTAAGTGGGCTTCGTCTCGGCCATTGTCAGGATTGAACCACCAAAGTAGATCGCATCTGCCACTTGCCCTTGAACGAATTGGTTCAACAGCGACAACAAAACCATACTTGGTAACACTAGAAATCTGAAGGCATGCATATCCAGTCGAACGTTCCTATGAAAAGTGATTTTTGATTTCATTGCTTCGAAAAAGCTTAGTCTGAATTCCGAATCTCGTCTCGATCTACGACCAAGGCTTTTCCCAATTATATCAAAAACTGCTGAAGCTTCTCCTTGGCGGGCACCTCAAGCGGAAAGCGTTGACTGAATGGATGGTCTTGAACCTGCGCGAATTCACGCAGCGCGAAGTGAATATGTTCCGGACGGACGCGAATCCCCGAAACCTTGTCGAGCTCGAGTGTTTGCGGACTGACAGGTACGAGTTGCTGCTTCTCGTCCGTTGCTCCCATCACGCGATTCCCGGTGATGCCAGGACCGAGGAACATGATCGAACTGATGGACCAATGGTCTTTACCATTCCCATTGTTATAGGTGGGTGTACGCCCCATCTCGCTTTGAATGATCACCACCAACTTGTCGCGAATCTGTAGCTGTTCTGCTTTGCGCAACAAATCACCGATCCCTGCTAGAAATTCCGGGATAAGTTTCATCTGATCGGTATCGTTGTTATTGTGGCTATCGAACTGACCGATCGACATATTGGCGGAAATGCATACGCCCGCTTTAAAAGCTGCTAACGCAATATCGTTCTGTTGCGAGAGTCGCTCCTTGGCTTGCTCTTTCGGAAGGTATGGCACCACGCGTTCGAGAGCTTTGGAATTTGCTTGAGCCGCATACAACATGCTCTGACTCCGTTCGACCCGAGGTAGCCGATTTTCGGAAATGCGCGCTTCAAATTGTTTTTCCAAAGCACGTTCGATACGATCAGACACAAACGCGTCCTGATAGGGATGAGTACCACCTTCGACGGAGTCCGCTCGGGCTAATAACCGAAGCGATTGCAAATAAGGTACACGGGACATCGGCACAAGATTGCCGGTGGCGGAGTAGTTTCCAAACGTTAGAAATGCCAGCGGGGCTTCGGCTCCATAGCAAGCCGCAACAAGTGCCGGAAACGTCGGATATGCGAGGCTATCGAGTTTCCCGGTCGCCATATACCGTGCGCAGGGTGTGTGATTGTTTACCGATA
>Ga0315899_10001644_pt1 | contig 25378 bp, 26 predicted proteins | sample LakEriMetagenome_2_FD_203518 | JGI IMG/M metagenome (GOLD analysis project Ga0315899, IMG submission 203518) | Freshwater fungal communities from buoy surface, Lake Erie, Ohio, United States - Buoy 4 MA112 | ecosystem: Environmental > Aquatic > Freshwater > Lake | place: USA: Lake Erie, Ohio... | reverse complement strand
CGGCAAAGGGGCTGCAATTAGCAATCCCACCTGGTAATCGGAGGTAGATTGGGCTCATGAGCAACCAAATTGAAACACAAGTCGATGTAACCCTGACCGAGCGCAATCGCATCACCGCTTTATTCCGCGGTGTACTTCTACTTCCAGCCTTGGTCTTCTTCTTTGCATTCACCCCTGGCGACGAACTATACGGAATTTTATGGTTAGCGCTTGGCGCTGGATTCGTCTTGCCTGTTGCAATGGCACTAGTTGTCCGTCAAAAGTATCCAAGTTATGTCTTAGCCATTAATGAAGCACTATTGGGGTTGCGAACGAGACTACTTGCATACATCTGCTGTTTAACTGATGAATACCCATCCATCGAAGATAACGATGTTGTAAGTGTCACCTTTCCAGACTTTGAGCCGAAAGAGTTAAATCGCTGGCTTCCTTTGATTAAATGGTTTTTAGCTACTCCACTTTATGTCGTCGGAGTTTTCTACTTCCTTTATTCCTATTTTTTGACAGTTCTCGGGTATTTCTCAATTCTATTTACGGGCAAGTATCCTGAGTTTTGCGCTGAGGGAGTGGTTGGGACGATTGCCTACTGGAACCGAGTTACAGGCTACGCCTTTTTGCTTGTCACAGACGAGTACCCAACTTTTTCTTTGTAGCCTTACTTTTCCTCTAGAACTAATGCAACAGAGTTGATGCACCAACGCTCATCAGTAGGTACGGCGTAGCCTTCACCTTTGAAAACATGTCCCAAGTGAGACCCGCATGCAGCACAGCGAACCTCAGTGCGAATACGCGGTGCCAAAGATCGATCTTCCAATAGCTCAACGGCATCGTTTTCAGTTGGTGCATAAAAAGATGGCCATCCGCAGCCTGAATGAAACTTGGTTTCACTTCTAAACAATTCGGCGCTGCACGCTTTGCACTTGTAAACACCAATCGTCTCGGTCTCGGTGTATTCACCGGTAAAGGCAGTTTCGGTTGCAGCATTACGCAAGACCGCATACGACAATGGATCTACACGCTTAGCAAGTTCAGCTTCATCGATTTTTACTGGATACTCTTTTTCGCTCATGATCTAGGCAACCGTTTCTGGGTAAGGAACACCTGTACTTGAATGACAGTCGTATCCATTTGGATTTTTTTGTAAGTACTTTTGGTGGTACTCCTCGGCCGGATAGTACTCAATACCTTCTGCACTTAAAATCTCTGTGCAAATTCGATCCATTCCAGCTTTAGTTAAGACCTCTTGGTAACTCTGACACGAAGCAAGCGCTACCTGCATCTGCTCATGGGTTGTCGTAAAAATAGCGCTGCGATATTGGGTTCCAATATCTCCGCCCTGCCGATTTAGGGAAGTTGGATCATGCATCGTCCAGAACTCTTGCAACAATCGAAGATAAGAAACTTTGGTTGGATCAAAGACAACTTTCACCATTTCGGCATGTCCAGTAACTCCTGTACACACCTGTTCGTAAGAGGGATTAGGACGAATGCCACCCATATAGCCAACACTTGTTTCTAGTACACCATCTAGCTGCCAGAAGCGACGCTCTGCTCCCCAAAAACAACCTGTAGCGAAGTATGCGATTGAGTTCATGCGTGAATTGTTGCAGTATGCACACTTATTTGCACCCGCTGATAACCTTCATGCAGACCCATTGAGCCCCCGTAGCTCAGGGGATAGAGCACTGCCCTCCGGAGGCAGGTGCACAGGTTCGATTCCTGTCGGGGGCACTTGAGATAAATCACCTCAAATTGGAAAACTCTTTCCTGTTCGTCCTTGTATAACACCGCTACACAGGGGATAATTAAGACCTTGCACGCACAACTGTGTGTATTACAACAATTACTCTGTAACCGAGTCTTACTTCCCTAAGGAGACATGCGATGGATTGGCGACATCAATCAGCCTGCCGTGATGAGGATCCAGAGCTTTTCTTCCCTGTTGGAAATACGGGTCCCGCCCTCACACAAATCGAAGAAGCTAAAAAGGTTTGTCAGCGCTGCATTGTTAAAGAGCCTTGCTTGGCTTGGGCGCTAGAGAGTGGACAAGATGCTGGAGTATGGGGCGGGTTATCTGAGGATGAACGTCGTGCACTGAAGCGTCGTGCAGCACGTAATCGTGCGCGTCTAATAGAGCAACAAAACCAGATTTAAAGTGGGAAGCGCAGTTTGGCCTGTGTTCCCTTATTAGTTGATTCCAACTTGAGCTCACCTTGTAATTCATTTTCTGTCAGTGTTCGAACAATTTGTAGGCCCAAATTAGATGAGGTCACTAAATCAAAGTTGGCAGGTAGCCCAACTCCATCATCTGAAATCGTTACCAAACCTTCATTGCTATAACGCTGAACTTCGATTTTCAAATGAGTTCCAGATTCGGCGAGTCCATGTTCAAGTGCGTTATGAATGAGTTCAGTCACAACTAAGGACAATGGTGTTGCAACTCGTGATTCCAATAAACCAATCTCACCGATTCGCTCAATGTGTAACTCCCCCATCCTGGGGCTGAGCTCCAGTGAATGAGTAACTAAAGCACTCAAGACCTCATCAAATGCAACGGTAGTTTGGGAGCTGTTGGACAAAGTTTCATGAACCAAAGCAATTGATGCGATGCGGCGGACAGCCTCATCGAGAGCGGCAGCGGCTGCGGGATCTTCAATTCGGCGCGACTGTAAACGCAGTAGAGCCGAGACGGTTTGAAGGTTGTTTTTCACACGATGATGAATCTCACGGATTGTGGCATCTTTAGTTACTAATTCGCGGTCCCGTCGTCGTAGCTCAGTCACATTTTGAAGTAACACTATTGCACCGATCTTGTCTGTACCAACAATGAGTGGCAGAACTAGCAAATCAATTGTTGCGCCCTGATTATCAATTTCGACTCTTTGCAATAACTTTCCATTTAGTCGTGAACGGACGCCTTCCTCATGAGGATTAAGGGAAGCCGTCACAACTTGCTCTGCAATCTCGCCAAGGTTTTTCCCCTCTAGATCTCCGCGCCATCCCATGCGAGAAAACGCAGACTTTGCATTAGGGCTTGCATAGGAGATAGCAGAATTAGCATCTAGACGAATCAAGCCGTCGCCAACGCGAGGTACCGGTTCAAACAATGACCCAGAATCTTTGTATGGAAAATTGCCCTCAGCAACCATTTCATACAAGTGGTTTGCTAGATCGCGATAATTGCTTTCAAGCTTTCCAGAACCACGAGAGTGTTCAACATTTCTATGGCTTGAAATAACTGCAATAACTTGACCTTCAAATGTGACTGGAATTGATTCGGACTTAACCAACATTTCGCCTATTGTTTCAGGATCGCTCGCCCGAATTATCTCGTCGCCCGAAAGCGCCTCGTCGATAATGGCTTTAGAACCCCATAAAACCTCATCGCCAATAACATCATTGATATAAACCGTTGAAGTTGTGGTGGGACGTATATGGCCAATGGCGATGTGACCTGTTGGCCACATTGTGATGTCTTTACGAATTGGAACCCACAAAATCAAATCTGCAAATGAGAGATCTGACAAAAGCTGCCAATTAGCAACAAGTGCCCGCAATCTTTCGGCTTGATCAATAGTGATGGTTGTCCGTGCACCCAACAACTTTTCAAGTTGAAGCATCGTTACTTCCACTCCGCTAAATGAATCTCGATCTCTTGGGTAGCAAACCAGGCTAATTCGTCATCTCCTTGAAAGGCAAGGAGGGCGCATTGCAAGAGATCCCATGGCAAAGCTGTTTTCAAAGTGATTGAATCTTCATAGTTTTCAGCGATTTGTTCATCTGTTACTTCAAAAGCTAAAACAATTCCGGGGGCTTTCTCTGAAAGACGAAGTTCTAAAGCTTCTTGACCAGCGGCGATAGAGAGCAAGTATTCGAGTTCTTCCTCGTCACAATCCAAATTATCTGAAACAAAAGCTGGGGTCGGCGCAAATACCTCATCAGCATCAATGCTCTTACTTAACACGAAGGCTTCAAGATCCTTATGGCTAATGGGAAGGTATGCACGCATTCGCCCATAGTAATAGATGTTATGAAGTGATTTCTCGGGCTAGTTCGGCGATCGCCTTACGCAAATGTGAGCGCTCATTTGTCTCAACCATGGTGGCATGTTCATCCTCGGCGGCTTGAACTGATCGAACCTCCTGCTTCAAGCTCCGCACACGGATCGGCTTTAGCGCAGTTGTCGCGGTAAGAAAACGTGCCATTTCTGCATCCCCTCGTTTGCCTGGAGACTTCATGTTTTGGGTAAAACTCAATTGCGCTCTTATTGAAGTCTGTTGTAACAAATCAATGACCTGTACTAGTCGGTGATGACCCAAGTGATCTGCGCGTGAAGTAATCATTAGTTCGTCGGCTTGATCACAGCACCAAGTTGTAACAATTGAAGTCCATCTTCTATCTGTTAAGCGATTTGAAAGACCTGAAACTGAGCCTATATCTAAGACCACACAATCAAACTCATCTATTGCTTTACTCATGAATTGATTTATATCATCTGATGTGTCTTGAGTTATCTCTGATAGCGAAAGATTGAGAGCGATTTTCTTCCATTGTGAATTCTCAGAAATTTTCCGCATCGACAGCAAGGGCGAGAGAGATGGTGCTCGAAAGTTTGCCTCAATCAGCAGAGTTGATTTTTCGAGCAAACTCAACTCCATAGCCAGGTTCAGTGCAATGAACGTACAACCCGTATAGCTACCTGCAGAACTAATTGCAAAAACCTTCGAATTACGAGCTTTACGTTGGGTTACTGCACCTGTCCGTACCAATGGTGCACGTACAAATCCGCGAACTAAGGAGATCAAATCAGTGCTTACAGTTGGTAATGGGTGCAATACATCAAAATCACCATTTGAAACATTGGGTATTGAGAAGCCGATCACCTGTCGGACAACTCCGGTAAGTGAATCCATTAACTTCTTTTCCGAACCTGGCAAATCTGTTCCAAAGATAAGCAAGGCATTTTGACTAGTTTCTACATTTGACTGAAGATAGCTTTGTAATGAAATCCAATCAATAGCCCGAAAAACTACATTCCAGCCTTGGGCGAATAAAGTTCCTGCAACAAAACCCTCAACTTCAGGGTTTGCAATCGCAGTGATGACAGTTGGCATTTCAAGTTCAGACATGTGAACGAACCACTACTAATCGACCTTGCGTCGTTGCACTCAACATTCGAAGAACCTGAGTTTCTTCAATGGCAACAGTTATTGAGAGATCTCCCCCTAAAGAGTTCTTCGAGCTATCCAGGCCGATTAAAGTTACTCCGCCGAGAATTAAAATTGGATTAACAACTTCTTCGCCATTGCGTGAATCAAGAACCCAATACAGATCCACAGAATCACCAACATTTATTCCGAAGGCTAAATCCCCTAAACGAAGATTCAGAGGGACCGCACTTGTTGCCATTGCCTCGGTGGAACTACTTACATCTGCCGTTGAGATGATTTCACCAACCTGCATCTGTCGCGTGGCAACCAAGCCAACAATCTGATCAGATTCTCTTAAGTAATAATCAGCACTTTCTCCCAGGCTTAAATGATCTATCCTTAGATCTGCTAGGGCAATCACATGTCCTGGAGTTACCGGTTGTGCGATAACCCAATAGTTGTATCCCTTATTTGAAGATGTTGAAATGAAGAATGCAGATGCAAAAGCGGCAACAATTAAAGTAATTGCAAGCGGCATTCGTGCGCCATAAGAATCTTTTTTATTTTTCATAGGGATACCCAACGGGCTAGAGCGACATCTCACCTAGATTTATCCACAATCAGTCAAAGGTATGAGCATTTCAAAGACTTAAGAGTGAGTTTGCGTAAGTTAAAGCCCGCAACGGTATGTCTATGACAACCCAACCTGACTTTGACCAAATGCCAACTTTTACAATTACCGAATTAACTCCACTTTCGAGTGACCCTCATGAGGATTTTCTACACCCGGTCCTAGAGATGTTTCGACCCGCCCCGCAGGTAGAAGTCGCTAAGAAGCCACGGCTCTACTTAGTTCCGAGCGCTTTTGGTGAAGAATTTGATGAAGATTTTGCACCTCAACCAACTTCTGCAGCCACTTTGCCAGAAATCGCACCCTTGATACATCAATTCATTCATAATGTTCTGGAAATCTGGGCAGGTAGACGTTCTTCTCAGCAACTACAACTGTCATGCCATTACGAGATATTTTCGCAACTGCAGCGCGCCACTAACTCAGTGTCAGAAATTGGGAGAGTGCGCAAAACAAGAATCACCGAGCCGATAGATGGTGTATGTGAAGCAACTGTAACCGTGCGTTTTGGTGAGCGCTTAAGAGTGATTGCAATCAGATTTGAAGGGCTAGATGGACGCTGGCTATGCACCTGTCTGACACTTATTTAAATTTAAGCTGCGCCTCCATGGCAACGCTTAAACTTCTTACCTGATCCGCAAGGACATGGTGCGTTTCGAGATACTTCACCAGTTGTGCGAACTCCTGATTCATCTGCAGCTGTGTACTGCAAACCAGCCTGAGGCAATTGTTTTGACTCAAGCCCTGGAGCTACAACTTGATTACTTGCACTCTCTACGGTGACTTCGATATTAAAGACAAATCCTGCAATCTCTTCTTTAACACCATCCATCATTGCTGCAAAAAGATCGAAGCCTTCTTTTTGGTATTCCACTAACGGATCGCGTTGGGCCATCGCACGAAGGCCAATTCCTTCTTGCAGATAATCCATTTCATAAAGATGTTCGCGCCACTTGCGATCCAGCACTGACAACAGCACCTTGCGCTCGAGTTCACGCATAACTTCATCACCCAAAGCTTCTTCACGCTGTGCATACGCTGCTTCACAATCTTCAAGCACCTGTGCGGTAATGAAATCAGCGTCTAATCCAATCCGTGAACCTGCTCTGGCTTCAAGTTCTTCGATGCTAAATGAGATTGGGTAAATCGTCTTAAGCGCGGTAAACAGGGTATCTAGATCCCAATCCTCTGCGTAACCGTCGGCTGTTGCCCCTGCGATGTAAGCAGACAATGTATCTGAAACAAATGTTGCAACCTGTGCCTTGATATCTGCTCCTTCGAGCACCAGACGACGTTCGCCATAAATGACGGTGCGTTGACGATTCATGACATCGTCATACTTCAAGACATTTTTACGCATTTCAAAGTTTTGAGCTTCTACCTGCGTTTGAGCAGATTTAATCGCGTTTGAAACCATCTTTGATTCGATGGGTGCATCATCTGGAAGTCCAGCTGCGGTTAAGAAGCGCTCCACAATTCCTGAATTAAATCGACGCATCAATTCATCTTGCAAAGAAAGATAGAAACGTGACTCACCTGGATCGCCTTGGCGACCCGAACGACCTCGAAGCTGATTATCGATTCGACGTGATTCGTGGCGCTCGGTTCCTAAAACATAAAGCCCACCAAGTCCAACAACCTCTTCATGTCCGGTTTCAACTGCCGACTTCTGTCGAGCAATTTCTGTTGGCCATTCCTTTTCATACTCTTCAGCGTTATCCACTGGAGAAATTCCACGACGCTGTAACTCAAAATCTGCCATGAACTCTGGGTTTCCACCCAACATAATGTCGGTACCACGGCCTGCCATATTTGTAGCAACCGTTACCGCGCCTTTAACACCTGCGCGTGCAATGATCGCCGCTTCGCGTTCGTGATGCTTGGCATTAAGTACTTCGTGAGGAACTCCAGCTTTACGCAGGAATGCAGATAACTCTTCAGACTTTTCAACGCTTACTGTTCCAACCAACACAGGTTGGCCCTTGCGATAGCGTTCAACAATATCTGCAGTTACCGCGGCAAACTTTCCGATCTCAGTTTTGTAGACCAAATCCGGCGAATCAATTCGTTGTGATGGACGGTTAGTTGGGATTGGAACTACGCCTAACCCATAAATCTGCTGGAATTCTGCTGCTTCAGTAGTTGCTGTACCGGTCATTCCTGACAATTTGTCATAAAGACGGAAATAGTTTTGCAAGGTGATTGTTGCAAGAGTTTGATTCTCGTCCTTAATTTCAATGCGCTCTTTGGCTTCCAGGGCTTGGTGCAATCCCTCGCTGTAGCGACGACCAGCAAGCATGCGCCCTGTGTGTTCATCGACGATAAGAAGTTCGCCATTCATGACGACATAATCTTTGTCGCGCTTAAACAACTCTTTTGCTCGGATAGCGTTATTTAGGTAGCCAATCATTGGGGTGTTGGCTGCCTCGTACAGGTTTCCGATCTGCAAGAGCTCTTCTACCTTAGTAACGCCTTCTTCTAGAATTCCTGAAGTCTTTTTCTTTTCATCTACTTCATAATGAACATCGCGTTGTAGTTTTTGAACAAGATTGGCAAACTCGACATACCACTTGGTGGCTTTATCTGCAGGCCCACTAATAATCAATGGAGTACGAGCTTCATCAATCAGAATCGAGTCAACTTCATCTACGACTGCAAAGAAGTGATCACGCTGGACACACTCTTCGAGTGACCAAGCCATGTTGTCACGTAGGTAATCAAAACCAAATTCATTATTTGTTCCATAGGTAATATCTGCTGAATATGCTTCGCGGCGTTCGACAGGTGTCATGTTGGCAAGAATGACGCCAACCTTTAAACCTAAGAATCTATGAACACGGCCCATCCACTCGCTATCGCGCTCGGCCAAGTAATCATTTGTTGTAACAACATGCACGCCACGTCCAGCAATTGCATTCAAATATGAAGGAAGCGTTGCAACTAGAGTTTTACCTTCACCGGTACGCATTTCAGCGATATTGCCTCGGTGCATCGCTGCACCACCCATGATCTGCACGTCATAGTGACGTTGACCTAAGGTGCGTCGACCAGCTTCGCGAACAACTGCAAAAGCTTCGGGCAAAAGATCATCAAGTGATTCGCCATTTGCATATCGACTTTGGAAGAGAGAGGTCTGTTCGCGTAGCTCAGAGTCTGACATCGATGAGAATCGAGTCTCCTGAGCATTGACCAAGGCAACGATCTTGGTGAGATCCCGAAGGATGCGTCCTTCGCCCGCACGCAAAATCTTGTCTACAAACGCTGGCATTGACCTCGCCTTTCGATGGGGGTGGAACCCGTATCCAGTCCCTTATCGTAGAGGCTGGGCAACACAGGCGGTAATCGCGGTTACTGAGCCAACCGTCTGAAAACCCTGCGAATTCACAGCCCTAGTCGCCTCTCGCAGGGTCGCACCGGTTGTAACCACATCATCGACCAATATCAACTCTCCCCTAACCCGCGAACGCAGGGTAAAAGCACCTGCAAGATTTGTGGCTCGCTCATCGCGATGCAAGCCACTTTGATCTAGAACTTTCCTAGATAGCTGGAGGCAATCAACCATTGGGATACCAGTTCGTTGCGAAATCTGTGACACCAGATCGACAACAAAACTTCTACCTCTGCGTCGCTGAGATGCTTTACTTGAAGGAATCGGTACCAATCGAAACAAAGTTGTGTCAGGTATTGCTTTATTTAGTGCATGAATAATTGCTTCGATTATTAATTCATCGGCACCTTTCAAACTGGATTCTTTTGCGGCAAGAATTATCTTTGAAGCCGTTGGAGTGTACACGAGTGCTGAATGCACAGTGAATGCATCAAATTTAGTTTTGTAATAATGTGGATGCCAATCACTTCTGCAAGCCGAACAAATACTTGGACCTAAAACTCTGCAACCAAAACATCTACTAGGAAAGATTAATTGTGACAATTCGGTAAATGCATTCACACTGCAGTCTTGATGCAATTGATCAGTTTTTGTAGTTACCGATAAATACTGTGGAAACTAGGCTTTGTAATCCTCGGGCTGTAAAGCGATAAGTCGCTGATCAATACTTTCCCATGTGTTGCGTGGAAGAGTGACTACGAAGTGTGCACCTTGTGCAGGGCGTCCCCACGCTTCGAGCTCACCATTGTGTAAACGCGCATCTTCAAGTGCAATTGAGAGGCCAAGTCCAGTTCCCCCACGAGTTCGAGCGCGTGAAGGATCTGCACGCCAGAATCTATCAAAGACTCGATTGAGCGCATTTTCATCAAGACCGATTCCGTAATCACGTACTCCCACAGCAACATCATGTTCACTGGCCACGATTCGAACATCTATCCGCATCTCTTCAGAATGGTCAATTGCATTAGCCATTAGATTGCGAAGAATGCGCTCGACCCGTCGGATATCTGCCTTAATCATGATTACTGGCTCCGTGGAATTGACATAAATCTGGGTCTTTCGTTCCTTGGCAACAAGTCCTAAATCATCGGCGCAGCGTTGTACTAGCTGGACCATATCGAAATCCACGGCTTCAAGAACGGCAACTTCAGCATCAAATCGAGAAACTTCAAGTAAATCTTCGAGCAATTTTTCAAAACGATCCAGCTGAGCAACCAGTAATTCGGCACTTCTTGCGACAATTGGTTCAAATGTATCTTTAGTTGAATAAATCACTTCAGAGGCCATACGCAACGTCGTAAGTGGGGTGCGTAATTCATGCGAAACATCCGACACAAATCGTTGCTGAACCCGAGATAGGTTTTCAAGACGCGCAATCTGCTTCTCAATCGATTCAGCCATTTCATTGAAAGCTAAGCCGAGAGTTGAGATTTCATCCTGTGATTCAACCTTTAAACGCTTTTGGAAATCTCCTGCAGTGAATTCGGTAGCAATCATCGCTGCTTCTCGCACCGGGCTAACAACCTGTCGAACCACAAGCCAAGTAATAAGAGCAACTAAAAGCAATAGAATGAAACCGCCCAGAAAAAGTGAGCGAGAAATCAAATCAAGTGTTTTTTCTTGATTTGCTAAAGAAAATATAATGTACATCTCGTACTGACCAGCATTTGGAATCTGAACTTTTTGGCCAATTGCTAAGCCTTTAACTCGGATTCCGCTCAGATAATTCATGTTGGTGTATTGATATACGAGATCTGGGCTCTTACGCACCCGTTCACTTAGTGTTGATGGAATCGAAGTCGGGTCTAGTAGGTTAGAGGCAATCTCATAATTGTTTTCCCGTGTATTGCCTGGACTTCTAAGAAATACCACTTCACGTGTATTCTCATTAGAAGTTAATGTTGTGGCTGAGCTAATAACATCATCCACAACTTTTTGTACAACAGAGTCTTTTTCACCCTGAGCTAATAAGAATCGATACTCGGCGGTGAAGATCGTCGAACGCGCTTCAACGAGTGCCGAACTTAAATTCACATCTTTAACACCTGCAGATAACTGAGTGTTCAGTACGGAACCAGTTATTCCAGTCACAACTAAGGAGAGCAAAACAGTAGAGACAATTACCTTGATCGCAAGGGAGTTACGGATCTGGCTAAGGATTCGGTTCATTACTAGGAACCGCCCATTACTCCAGCTTTGTATCCAACTCCTCGCACAGTCACAACAATCTCTGGGTGTTCAGCATCATGTTCGATCTTTGAACGTAATCGCTGAACATGCACATTTACTAAGCGTGTGTCTGTTGAATGACGATAACCCCAAACTTCGCTGAGTAAGGCATCCCGCGTAAATACTCGCCCAGGCTCTTTCGCAAGCGCCACTAATAGATCAAACTCCAAGCGTGTTAACGCAATCTGCTTTCCTGCGCGTGTGACTTGGTGGGCTTGAACATCAATTGCTAAGTCACCAATAGTTAATAGTCCTGAAACATCAGCATTAGTTCTGCGCAAACGGGTTCTAATTCGCGCGATTAATTCTGATGGGTGGCGAAATGGCTTAACCATGTAGTCATCGGCGCCGGCTTCTAAACCTTTAACGACATCTTGTGTATCGCCCTTAGCTGAAAGCATGACGATTGGAACCATAGATTCTGCGCGGATTAATTTGCAGACTTCGATTCCATCAAGGCCAGGCAACATAACATCCAACAAAACTAAATCTGGAGGATTGTTACGAAAAACATCCATGACCTCATCGCCACGACTTACTAGATCCACGTCGATGCCGGCGCCGGTTAAAACGATGCCGAGCATCTCTGCGAGATCCTGGTCGTCATCGACGACCATGACTAAAGTCATTAGCTACCGTGCTCCCAAGAGTTCAGGTACATATCTTGAGCTGGAGTTAGTACATCAATGCGTCCACCCATGCTGATCAACTTAAGTGAAGCAACTTCCTTGTCAATGTATGTAGGAACTTCATGCACACCAGGCTTCAAGTTCTTTGCTTCCTTAACAAGGTATTCAGCGGTTAGAGCTTGATCTGAGAATGACATATCCATTACAGATGCTGGGTGACCTTCTGCGGCTCCTAGGTTAACCAAACGGCCTTCAGCTAGAAGTAGTAAACGGCGCCCATCTGACAACACATATTCATCAGTTTGGTGACGCATCTTTAAGTTCTTTGATTTAGCGTTCTGCTCGAGCCATGCAACATCGATTTCGATATCGAAGTGGCCTGAGTTAGCCATGATCGCGCCATCCTTCATTACTGCAAAGTGCTCATCGCGCAATACATCGCGGTTACCTGTAACGGTAATAAAGACATCTCCAACCTTTGCAGCATCAAGCATTGGCATAACGCGGAAGCCTTGCATCATTGCATCAAGTGCCTTAGTTGGATCAATTTCAGTCACTATTACATCAGCGCCCATACCCTTGGCGCGCTCTGCAACACCCTTACCGCAATAACCAAATCCAGCAACAACGACTATGCGACCTGCAAGCAAGAAGTTAGTTGCACGAAACACTGCATCAAGTGTTGACTGCCCTGTTCCATAACGGTTATCAAACATGTGCTTTGTATCTGTGTCATTCACAGCGATCATTGGGAACTGAAGTGCTCCATCTTTAGCCATTTGGTTCAGGCGAATCACACCTGTAGTTGTCTCTTCGCAACCACCAGCGATGTTTGGAATCAATTCTTTACGGGTTGTGTGCAAAGTGTTAACAAGATCGCAACCATCATCAAAGACTTGGTGTGGTTCGATATCAAGGGCTGCATTGATGTGCTTGTAGTACCCATCACGATCAACAGCGTTGCGAGCAAATACTGAAATTCCGTATTCATGCACGAGAGCTGCAGCTGTGTCATCTTGAGTTGAAAGTGGGTTTGATGCACAAAGAGCAATCTCTGCTCCACCAGCTTTTAGTACACGCATCAAGTTAGCGGTCTCTGTTGTTACGTGCATACATGCAGAGATGCGAACACCTGCGAAAGGTTGTGACTTTTCAAAGCGCTCACGGATTTGCGCAAGCACAGGCATGTTGCGCTCAGCCCACTCAATTTTTTTGCGACCTTCTGCTGCAAGTGATGCATCAGCTATGTCATGCTTTGGAAGAGTTGAAGTAACTGGAACGTTCACGGTAAATCTCCTTAATTGGTAATCAAAGTATTAATTGGATACCTAAGGCGTAGGGCTCTACTGTGCTAGGCGGCTATAGGCATAGGTTACTGCCCTCATGTGAAAAGCTCGTAATGAAAAACGGGGGTTAGCCGCGAATTAGTGAGAGAACCCCATCACGTACCGACTCCATTTGAGCCTGAGTAGAAGCCTCAACGTTAAGCCTTAGCAGAGGCTCGGTATTTGATGGGCGAAGGTTAAACCACCAGGTATCCCCGTTTACCGTCAGGCCATCGAGTTCATCAATCACCACGCTGTCTGATTCATAACTCTTGCGAACTAGATCGGTTGCTTGCGCAGTATCCGAGACTTTTGAATTGATTTCACCACTTGAAATGTATCGATTAAATGGAGCTAACAGTTCTGACATTGTCGCAGTGGTTTCACCAAGAGCTGCGATCGCATGCAGAGCGGCAAGTGCGCCGCTGTCTGCCATCCAAAACTCTTTGAAGTAAAAATGACCAGAATGCTCGCCACCAAAGATCGCACCACTTTCGGCCATCATCTTCTTGATGTATGAGTGTCCGACCCGACTACGTAAACCTTTTCCACCATTTTCTTGAATGACTTCTTGAACCGTGCGTGAAGAAATCAAATTATAAATAATGTTTGAACCTGGTCGCTTTTTTAATTCACGTTGTGCGATCAAAGCCGTCAAAGCAGAAGGATTTACTGCAACACCTCGTTCATCTACTAAGAAGCAACGATCTGCATCGCCGTCAAAAGCTAAACCAAGATCCGCTTTGTGATCGATCATTGCTTGCTTTAAGTCCTTTAGCGTCGATTCATCCAAAGGATTAGCTTCATGGTTGGGAAATGAGCCATCTAGCTCAAAGTACATGGGAATAACTTCGCAATTAAGTCTTGCAAAAATTGCTGGAGCTGTGTGTCCAGCCATTCCATTTCCAGCATCAACAATGATTTTTAGGGGCCTAATCTTGGAGACATCGACCAAGGATAAAAGATGATCGACATACTCATTGAGCATGTCTCGATGCTTTTCAACACCCACATTGCGCAAAGCAATTGGTGAGCCTTCTCGGACAAAGTTTTCGATAACAAGCAATCCTGATTCTTTGCCAATTGGACGTGCCTTGCTGAGGCACAATTTAATCCCGTTGTATTGAGCAGGATTATGACTCGCAGTAAACATGGCACCGGGCAGACCTAATTTTCCGGATGCGAAATACAACATATCTGTAGAAGCTAATCCGATTCGAATAACATCCATACCTTGCGAGGTTGCACCCGCAGAAAATGCTTCGGCCAGCTCTGGAGTTGATGAACGCATGTCCTCACCAATAACAATTGTTCCGGGTTCACGTTCAATTTGTAGAAAACGCGCAAATGCCATTCCAGTTGCGAAAGCAAAATCAGCATCGATTTCAGTGTCTACCAAGCCTCTGATGTCATAGGCCTTAAAAATATTTGGAATTAGATCCATGTTTTTTATGAAGGAACTGCTCGCAAGTGACCACGGCGACCAATTTGCTGTTGAGCAGATGTTGCTGCAGTTGGAGTTATTGGATCAATTTCTTTTGAAGCAACTTCTCGAACTGCATCTGCAATCGCCATCAAATCATCATCGCTTGGCCCTTGAGAAACACCATCAAGTTCCTGCTTGATAACACTCCAGCCATGAGGAACCTTCAAACGGGTCCCGTGAACAACGCACAAGTCGTAGGCGTGTGGTTCGGAAAAGGTAGCTAATGGGCCAACAACTGCCGTTGACTCGGAATACACATACGTCAAGGTCATCGTTGCAAGAGATTTGCACCCGGCACGGGAACAACCTCTACCGCCTTGAGTTCTCATAAGAGAAACATTAGTGGGAGCAGGTAGGAAAACTTGGGATTATCAAGGATTTAAAATGCGAATATTTGAATCAGGTACTTCAACTCTAGTGAGCACGCTTCCGGCTGCAATTGGGAAGTAGCCGTAGCCATTTACTGAAGACACCAGTGCACCTGCATAAGTCTGCTTGCCTACCTTAGTTATCGTAAATGAACGAGCAGATGTTGGCACTTTCCAGGTAACGATATCCGCCCCCTTGATGGCTTTGCGTACCATCTTGCCATTAACCAAAGTGATATCAACTGCCACATTAATTTCTGCTCCTGTGAATGCAATTAGTGGGGCAAGACCAGTGACCGCCATAGTGAAGGTAGACAATTCAGGTGCCGGGGTGCTCCACGTAAAGTCTTTTCTTCCACCTATTGCAACTGTGGATTCAACGGCAGCGACAATCGGCTCAGTCGAGGTAATTTTCAGTGAGAAAACTGGCGAAGAAATACTTGGAGAAAAAGTGAATTCAGTGACTTTTCCAGCTTCAACATTTCTCGAGTTCAAACCGACAGGAATGAATACTCCATCGCCAGATACAAGTTCTACGGTGACACTTGCATCTACTTCACCTGGTGTTAATACTCTGAGCACATTGGTAGATCCAGCGCTTTGTCCTGGCTTTTTCTTTTGATTAGGGATTGCTGGGATAACAAGAGTTTTACTTGGAGTGACTATTGGATTGATCAAATCTCCACCTAGCGCCCGCAACCCTTTGCCTTGTTCGTCAATCATAAATGAGTTAATTCTGCCTGAGCGAGGAACAACGTTGACTGTTAAAGTCTTGTCTCCGGGTGCAAGTGAATCAACAGGAATAACCAGATAGTTTTTGGATGGAACATCTAAGGTACGAAGTGGTTGTTTTCCATTTTCTGTAAACACATTGACATCAACCACAGCTTCACTGAGTCCACTATTTACGATGATTAGTCGACCTTTAGTAGTGATATCTGCACTTGCCCCAACAAACCACTGTGAAGATGCGGGACCAGAACACAATGCCCCACCAGCCCAACTTCCTGAACGGCTTTGCCACACTACAGGAGTTGAACCTTCGGAATTAAAGAGCAAAGAATCCTTCATCACAGGGAGGCGCAAAATCTTTACGGCTTCAGTGTTTGTGCTTCGGATCTGCAATCTTTGGAACTGAGTTTTCTTAGATGAAAGTGAGATTTGAGATGCAAGACCCGGAAGAGTAGGCGGACATACAACCGCAGGGTAACTTTCTGAATAACTCTTCTTGGTCACGGCAACATTAAGCGCCGATGAGATGATAATTGCAGCCGCAATGAAAGCAATGAAACGAAGTGGCCGGGAGAAGTTCATGCCAACTCCTTTTCCGAGATTTCACTCTTACGGCGGCCTGCAGGAAGGGCCATCACGAGCACAACAACAAAGAAAATTAGCTGCAATGACAACCAGGCACGTCGAGTAGTTCCGTCATGGATTAAAGAAATCTCACCAGCTTCGGTGACCTTAAATGTTGGCAAACCTTGCTCATTCTTGTTGCGCTCTAACCTGTAACCATTTTCAAGAACCTGCCAAGAGCGGTTATATGTTTCAGTCAAAATAAGCGTGCCTGCAGAGGGGACGTAAGTTCGTGCTCCAACCTCGCCAGCTTGCAACTCTTTTCGAACACCATCTGTGCCAACAAACATGAGTCGCGAAGCCGGAGCACTCACTTTCCATACAACACCTAAAGTTGTCGCAGAAGTACGTGTAAAGCCACCTAAGCCATCAATAGATCGAATAATCTCTTTTTTAAATGGTGCTTTCACAAAAAGATACTTGACACCAAAATCACTCAACGTAGAACTGCTTGTAACTCCGGATCCATCGATGAGTCCACGTGCCGCATCTGCTATTGCTGAACTTTGTGCAGGTGCAACATCAGGCTCACCTAGTGAAATATCTTTGCCTCGTGATAGGTGGTACTGAATCTTTTTTTGGTTCTCGCTTCCAACTTCACGCAAGACAAGTATCTTCGTGTCTCGTTCGACGCTTAAAAATGCTGGCATTACTGTCTCGCGATTTGCCTGGACCAAAGAATCAGCACCTTTAGTAACTGACCAACCAATAGCGGCTACAGAATAGGCAAGAGTTGTAAAGAGAAGCAGGGCCGAAAGAATGTGACGATAATGTATGTGGCTCAGAACTAATGTCTCTCGCAAACGATCTAAGAGCACAGTTCCGGCAGCAATCGCTGCAAGGGTTACTAGGGCAATTACAGGACCCGACCAAACTTTTGAAGAAGCTTCATTGCCATGAGTTGAAATGGAAAGTCCAGAGACAATTACAGCTAAGACAAGTGCGCCAACACCATATTCAGCTATGCGACGTGCATGCGTTGATGAGAATAATGAAACTATTAACACCAATAAAATTGGACTAACTAGCCATGTGGGTAATGAGTTTGCTCCGCCAGGATTGCCGAGCAAGGTTAAAAATGGACCGCCGCCTGAAATCAGCAAGCCCGGCTCAACAAATAAGCGACTTGGTTGAACAAGGGCCTCTAGCGAATAAGGCGCATTCATTACAAAGGGGATAAGAATCAAGGAGGCACGCTTTTGCAGGCGAAGTATGTACAACTGCGAGTTTGCCTCTTTTGCATGTTTTTCATAATCGCTCAAAGTTGAAACAAATCCAGCCATCAAACCGACAACAAAAATCATAAGTGAGAAACCGTACAGAACAGCTAGCAACAGCGAAATGCCCGCAATTCTTCGCCAGCTAAACTCCTCGAGTTTCTCAATATCACGAAGCGCTATTGCAACGTATGGCCCAAGAATTAAGAATAGGACGGTTGCGATGTGCCCAGTAGAAATCGCAGCGATGGCAACCGGTGAAATGGCGTACAGGAATGCAGCAGGAATTGAAATCCAAGAGTTCTTAGTTAAACGCTTGAGAAGTTTGGAGGCGGTAAACATCATGATGACGGGTGCGACTAAGAAGAAAGTTGTAATGAGGAATTGAACCTTGCCCAAGAAAAATAAGGATGCAGTCGCAGTAATCGCAACCCAAGTTGGCGTGCCAACAGATGAACCCATTCCAACTTGATGCCACGACTCAAAATAAGTTCGCCACAGATCTGTGGCACCTGAAGGCGAAATTGGTAGCGCCCCCCCAACTAATGCCCCGAACCTATTGCGTGAATTGAGAATAGAAATTATCGAAATAAGCAGAAAACCAATGACTTCGGGGCGCTTGAAGATTCCGAACCAGTGACTTGTATTGACCGGCGTAAGTAAATCTTCATCTTCGTTGGCATCCAAGACAGATGTTGTAGAAACTTGTACATTTTCGGGAAATAGCTTTAAACGAATCGCTTCGATTACTCCTTCAGATGCAAGTCGAATCTGCGACCAACGAGGGGGGATGAATTCAGCAATTACTCGTGCAGATACAAATCGTTGCTTTCTTCGAATCTTACGTGCGCTGATCAATGCACCAGGTCTAATAATCAGCGCTCCTACAGCCAAGATTTCATCAGCGGCATAACCCGGAAGTTTTGCAATTAAATAGCCAATAGCCCTTGCAATTGCACTACCAAGAATCTGAATTAACAGCCACGGCAAAATCCACCAAGAAGAGTTTGCAAGTAATACATATGCGGCATTACGTCGATCTAAAAGCAAAGGTCTATGAAGGAATGCTCCATCAACTTCTACAACTCTGCGCTCTGTAGCAGATGCTTGCGCGTGAAATGCAACTGCGCCCGTTGCAACCATTACTGAATGACCGGCAGCTCGAGCACGCCAGCCAAAATCCACATCATCTCTGAATAAAGTTAAATTAGGATCCAGGCCGTCAAGTTCTTCGAATACATCGCGACGAATCAATGCGCCGGCGGTACTGACGGCCAAAACATCATAAATTCCATCGTGCTGACCTTGGTCATATTCCAAAGGTTCAAGTCCCGTCCAACGTGCACCGTTGCCAGCAATACTTATTCCAGCTTCAAGTAAATGTGTACGGTCATGCCAGCCCAATAACTTTGGACCGACCATCACAACTTGCGGGCGATCATCTATTGCGGCTAACAACTCCGCGAGCGCAGTTGGCGCAGGTGCGCAATCATCATGAATCAACCAAATCCATTCATGATCAACAGTCTTAGGTAATTTTTCAACAGCTAAAGAAACTGCTTCACCAAAACCAGTTTCAACATCGGCGGAGACAAATGGAATTCGTGCAGATTTTAAAAGTTTCGTAGATGCATCTTGCGACCCTGTATCGACCGCGGTGATCAGATCAATTGGACGAGTTTGCGAAGTTAGCGCTGCAACAACCTCGGGCAACCACACCGCTCCATTGTGTGAAACAAGAACAGCGGTTACGCGATGCTTATCGACTGCGGCTTGGGAAGCCATAGTTATAACTCACTTTCTCGTTAGAGAAATGTGAACCTTAAGCAGTGCGACGCTTAAGGCGACGGCGCTCGCGTTCTGAAAGACCGCCCCAAATTCCGAAGCGCTCATCATGAGCTAATGCATACTCAAGACATTCGGAGCGAACATCGCATGAAAGACATACGCGCTTTGCTTCGCGAGTTGAGCCTCCCTTTTCTGGGAAGAAAGCTTCTGGATCAGTTTGCGCACACAGAGCGCGCTCCTGCCATGAAAGCTCTATGTTTTCGCCAGATGCGAGAGTGATTGTTGGACCTGAAGTGGGGATTGGGGAGTTCTGGGCTGCGGGTTGAATCGGCATAACGTCGATGCTCCATTAGCTAGATCTTGTCTCATCCCTCTTGGAAAAGACTTTCTTAAGAGTGAATTACACGCTTGTAACTCGCTCATGTCAAGCCCGAAAAGAGGAAATCACGGTTGAGCTAGGCAGGAATTGGAAGAATTTCCTCTTTTGTGACAAAAGTTGACCCTATTTTTGCGCCATCATCGATAACCGCCCCCGTGGCAACAAATGAGTTTTCAAGGACAACATCACGGCCGATCACCGCTCCAGCTTCAACTATTGACCCATCAATTCGTGTGCCAGCCCCCACCGAACTGCTTCGGCCAATACAGCTGCCACCTGAAATCACTGCGGTGGAATCAACCTGGGCATCGGGCATCACCAGGCCAGGGCCGCTTCGAAGAACGATATCTGTTGATGCCTTTAGCAATGCTTTGGGTGTTCCGATATCCAACCAATATGCATTTTCTAGATATCCATAAATCTTTGCGCCATTACTTACTAACTGCGGAAAAGTTTCACGTTCGACAGAAACTACGGTTTCTAAAGGGATGGAGGAAATAACCCTAGGATTGAAAACATAGCAACCTGCATTGATTTGATTGGTGACAGGGTTATCCATCTTCTCAAGAAATGCGGAAACTCGGCCTTGGGTATCAGTTGGAACACATCCAAATGCTCGGGCGTCTTCTACCTGGGTTAAATGCAAAGTTACATCCGCATCATTAGCTTCATGTTGGCGGATTTGTGCTGCTAAATCATGAGAGCTCAGCACATCGCCATTTAAAATTACAATAGATTCTTTCGTATCAAGTAACTGTGCAGCATTTGCAATTGCACCACCGGTCCCGAGAGGTTCCTTTTCGACAGCATATTTAATGCTCATCCCCCATTTGGACCCGTCGCCAAAATATGGTGTGAATACATCTGAAAGATAAGAGGTTGCTAAAACAATCTCTGTTATGCCAGCAACTTTAGCCATCATCAATTGATGTTCAGTTACTGGAATGCCAGCAACTGTGAGCATGGGCTTTGGAGTATTGCGAGTTAATGGCATTAAGCGAGTTCCGAAGCCACCCACTAGCAGAATCGCAACAGCCATTTTTACGCCTTCAAACGTTGAACCGCATCAGAAATGTGGGCATCTGATGCTGTCATGGCGATTCGAATATGGTTTTTCCCTTGCTCGCCATAAAAACTTCCGGGAGTTGCCAAAATTCCACGCTCTGCTAGCCAAGCAACACTTGTCCATGCATCTTCGTTGCGGGTGCACCACAAGTACAAACCTGAATCACTGAACTCGATGGTAAATCCTGCGCTAATCAGTGCTGGACGCAGCGCATCTTTGCGAGCGTTGTAGCGAGCGCGTTGTTCGGCAACATGAACATCATCTGCAAGTGCAACTGTCATTGCTTTTTGAACTGGCAGCGGAACCATCATTCCCCCATGTTTTCTAATCTCTCGAATTCGAGCGATTAGCGCACTGTCTCCCACCATAAATGCTGCGCGATAACCTGCCATTGATGAGCGCTTTGATAATGAATGCACCGCAAGAATATTGGTGTTGTCCCCGCCTGTTTGAGATAAAACTGAAACAGAGTGGGCTGTCTGATCAAATTCAAGATAACACTCATCGGAAATCAAAACTGATTTATTGGCTCGAGACCAACTAATACAAGCTTTAACCTCTTCAATGCTGTGTACTCGTCCAGTTGGATTTGATGGAGAGTTTAACCATGCTAAATCTGCTTGTGGCCAGGTACTTGCATCAATTGCAACCGGAACTGAATCTGCACAAGCAAGTACGGCTCCTACGTGATACGTCGGATATGCAATTTCAGGAATTAAGACTTTTTTTGATTCAAGATAAGTTGGAAGCCAGGCAACTAACTCTTTGGACCCAATTATTGGCAACACATCGAAATCACCTGTTGCGCCTAAACGATCAGTTGCCCACTCTTTAATCGTCGCGCGAAGTTCAGCAGTTCCAGCGGTGACTGGATAACTGGGAGAGTTTGAAGCATCACGAAAAGCTTGTTGAATGAATTCAGGTGTGGGATCTACCGGAGTCCCTTGAGAAAGATCAATAATCCCTCGTGGGTGGGCTCGAGCCTTCTCACCATATGGCGCTAACGCATCCCACGGAAAGTCTGGGAGCAGGGCACGCAACGGTTACTCGCTCTTTGGTGGGCGAGCTGCGATTGATGCGTGATCGGTGCCGGTTGGACCAACCTTGCTTGCTCCGCCTGGTGAACCGATCTCGACGAAGAACTCCGTATTGACCTTTCCAAACTCTTTCCACACTCCAGGCACATCATCTTCGTAATAGATGGCTTCTACCGGACAAACAGGCTCACATGCACCGCAATCCACGCACTCATCTGGCTGGATATAGAGCATGCGATCGCCTTCGTAAATGCAATCAACCGGACATTCTTCGATGCAGGATTTATCTTTTACATCGACGCATGGGTCTGCGATCACATAGGTCACGAGCGGCCTCCAAATTGTGGGACAAGGTGTCTGGTGAGGAATTCTAATGCCAACTAACGCTGCTACGCGATATTTACGGCTGGTTGATATTTAACGGTGGTCGATATTTAAGGGTGGGCTTATCGTTGTCTCATGCCAACAGAGCTCGAAATTCAGTTCACCGAACTCATCGGCACACGGGTAAGTATCAGGCTGCATGAGCCCGATGGAGGCTTCCGTGACATCTTGGGTCACCTCGTTACCCCGTATTCGTTGCGTAAAAAGAATGGCGAGATAATCGAGTTCTCTCATAGTGAGATTTTTGTCTGGAAGCAGGTGATTGAGAAGGTATGAAGTTATATGACACTCAATCCCGCCAATTAAAGGATGTTGATGTAACGCAAGAACGCATCTGCATATATTGCTGTGGACCAACTGTTTATCGCGATGCTCATGTCGGAAATCTTCGTACATTTTTGTTGTCTGATTTAATTGCACGAGTTGTACGCCTTAATGGCTTAACTCCATACTTGATTCAAAACATCACAGATGTTGGCCATATGTCGGAAGACTTTGTCAATGATGACAAGATGCTCAGTCAGGCAAAGTTAGAGAAGGTTGATCCTTTCGAAATTGCCCGAAAATACGAAGCCAGATTCCACACAGATTTAGCAGCTCTCAATATTCAACCCGCGGCGGCTTATCCGCGAGCCAGCGAAAGTATCGACATGATGCTAGAGCTGATTGGAAGATTGGTAGATGCAGGGTTTGCCTACGTTGGTTCAGATTCTTCGGTTTACTTTAGTGCTGAAAAATTCGAAACATACGGGGCAATAAGTGGCAACAAACTTGATTCGCTCAAGCCTGGTCACAGATATGAATACTCTGAAGATGGCGCAAAGAGATTCCACGCCGATTGGGCGTTATGGAAAGCAGCTGGTGATCGCACTGAAATGGTCTGGGATTCACCATGGGGAAAGGGATTCCCTGGTTGGCACATCGAATGTTCGGCTATGTCACTCAAACTCTTGGATGGCCATGTTGATATTCACGTAGGCGGAATAGATTTGCGTTTCCCACATCATGAAAATGAACGAGCCCAATCAAATGCATTGATTAAGCAGGAGGCGGTAGATCTCTGGGTTCATGGCGAACACCTCCTTTTCGAAGGCAAAAAGATGTCAAAAAGTTCTGGCAATGTTGTTTTGCTCAAGGATGTTATTGAACGCGGTTTTGATCCCTTAGCAATTCGGCTTTGCTTTTTGGAAAACAAGTATCGATCACAAATGGATCTAACTTGGGGTTCCATTGAGGCAGCTGATGAGACTTTAAAACGTTGGCGAATGAAGATAGCGCAATGGGAAACTGGCACAGAGATCACAGTCGATCCTGAAATTGAAGCCGCATTCAACACAGATCTAGATACATCTAGTGCGATTATTCGATTACGCGAAATTGAGAAAAGCACATTGCAGAACAAGGGTTCAATCTTTCGATTTGCCGACCAAGTTCTTGGCTTAGATCTAGATCGCCCTATCGTGCAAAAGGTTTTAACTGCCAAGATGCAGAAACTGCTTGATGCACGTGCCCTGGCTCGAACAGAAAAACGATGGAGTGATAGCGATCAACTACGAGGTGAATTAGAAAATCTAGGATTGGAAATCAAAGATACTCCTGAGGGACAAACCTGGAGTTAGAGAGGGCTAATTATTGCGATCACAATTGCAATAAAACCAAAGTTGATTAGAGATTCTCCAGTAGCATCGCCTTGAATCAAATACTCTTCGTTAAGACCTGGAAACCCTCCGCGAAGTACTACCAATGTCCATGCAATAGAGGCAATAAATTTGTAGGAACGCCTCCCCCACATTCTACCGGTTGCCCAAACTCCTATGCCAGTTGCGAGAAGTGAAAAAATCAATCCCACGGGTGGATAAAAGCTGTAAATAAAGATTGAACTTGCACCAAGTGCGGCGCCAAAAATAAGTGAATAAATTACCTTCATTACAGAGTTATTCCAGAAGTTAGATCTGTCTCGCGTCCATGTGAATCAAATGGTTCGCTCTTTGTTCCCTTAACTAGTGTGTAGTACTCGTCGCCCCAAATTTGTAGCCCTAAATTGTTAGATAGAGCAAAGAAGGGACCATCAAGTGAAATCTGAGTTTCGTGTGCCTTCATGGCAGCCATCTTGGCATCCACATACTTGCTGCCATCAATCAAAGTAGTCACAAACTCGTCATCTTTGGCAAATGGAAGATCATCAACGCTTTCTGCGCCAAAGAAATCTGAACCAATCTCTTTCATTTTTGCAATGCCTTCAGCTAAAACAGATTTAGGCATTGTGTTCCAATAAATCTTTTGTATCTGCCAGGTAGACAACTCTGCCGCCCGCATTGCAACAAGATGAGCCTTTATATGGTCTGGATGACCATAGCCGCCAATTTCGTCGTAAGTAATCAAAATATGTGGCTTAATCTCTTCGATTACTTCGACTAAAATTTTTGCTGTTGAATCAAGGTCTGCTTGCCAAAAAACATCTGGACGATTATTTGGTTCTGTTCCCATCATTCCACTATCTCGAAACTTAGCCGTTGGTTGACCTAAGAATCGATGATCAGAAACGCCAAGTGCCTTCATAGCATCAGCTAATTCAATTTCACGATGTGCTCCAAGCTGATCTTGGTCACTACTAGATAAATACGAGAGCGATGGAACTAATACTTCGCCTTCTTCACCACGGGTACAGGTAACGAGCGTGACATGAGCTCCTGCATCTGCATATAAAGCCATTGTCGCCCCGTTATTGATGGTTTCATCATCAGGATGTGCGTGCACCAGGAGGATGCGGAAGCCTTCATAAGAGCGGTTCATGATTGGTAATTCTGCCGTACGATTAGCCCAATGAGTAACGTAGACACATCCAACAAAGCTCGCCTACCTCGCGACGAGCGACGAGCATTGTTGCTATCTGCCGCTCTTGAAGTCTTCACCGCTGCTGGATACCACTCAGCTGCTATGGATGA
>Ga0315899_10001643_pt1 | contig 25385 bp, 21 predicted proteins | sample LakEriMetagenome_2_FD_203518 | JGI IMG/M metagenome (GOLD analysis project Ga0315899, IMG submission 203518) | Freshwater fungal communities from buoy surface, Lake Erie, Ohio, United States - Buoy 4 MA112 | ecosystem: Environmental > Aquatic > Freshwater > Lake | place: USA: Lake Erie, Ohio... | reverse complement strand
GGTGTTGCGGCCCATCGGCTCCAGCAGGATCCCGGCCGGTGTCACGCCGATCTGGCGCATCTGCTCCGCCACGATGAAGCGGTGGTCCTCGTTGCAGATCAGCAGCGGCGGCTGCAGGCCGCTGATGCCCTTCAGGCGTTGCTGGGTCTGCTGCAGGAGCGTCTCGTCACCGGTGCCGGCCAGGGCCCAGTACTGCTTCGGATAGCTGGCGCGCGAGAGCGGCCAGAGGCGCGTGCCCGTGCCTCCGCAGAGGATCACCGGTACCAGGGCGGCCATCAACGGCAGGGGCGTGGTGGTCCCCATTCCAACGCAGAGCCCTGCGGGCGTCAGTCGGCAGATTGCGCTTTCGGCTCCGGCTCATCGGCTAGCTCCAGCAGGCCCGGCGGCGGCGTGATGCCGATCCAGCCCTCCGCCAGCTCCACCCGCGGCACGATCGCCTGAACGAAGGGGATCCAGAGGGGCCGCCCGCTGCCGCTGAGCTCCACCTCCAGCAGGTCGTTGCCGGCGTGGATCAGGTCGCGCACGTGGCCGATCAGCCCGGCGCGGCCACCGCTGGCGTCGAGCTGATGCACCGCCAGCCCCACCAGATCGAGCAGGTGGAATTCCCCCGCCGCCAGGCGCGGCCGATCGGCGGCCGGCACCAGCAGCTCCTGGCCCACCAGGGCCTCGGCGGCGTCGCGGTCGTCGACTCCCTCCAGGCGGATCACGAACAGCTCGCGGCCCGGCAGCTGGCGGCCGCTGCGCAGCTGGGTGGCCTGCACCCGGCCCTGGCGGTCGCGCAGCCAGCGCGGGCCGGGGCGGGTGAAGCGCTCGGGGAAATCGCTGAGCGGATTGACGCGCAGCTCACCGCGCAACCCCTGCGCGGCCACGATCCGGCCCACCTCCAGCAGTTCCTCGCCGGTAGGCGCCGGTTCCGGCGTGATTCCTGGCTGCGTCATCAACCCACGTTGCACCCACCAGCCTTGATAATGGCCCTGCGACTGGGCCTTCCTATGGCTGACACCCTGCCGATCCTGCCCGGCTCCACCGTGGTGGTGCGCGATGTCCGCTCCATCTACAACGGCTATCAGGGCTTCGTGCAACGCCTCAGCGGCCGCAGCGCCGCAGTGCTCTTCGAAGGCGGCAACTGGGACAAGCTGGTGACCCTGCCGCTGCGCACGCTGGAGCAGGTCTGAATCCGGTCTGAATCAGGTGCCGGCAGCACCGCCGCCGACCCCAGGCTCCGCCAGGGCGGCGCGGGCGGCCTCCTGTTCCGCCAGGCGGCGCGAGCCACCCCAGCCTTCGCCCAGCAGGCGCTCCCCCAGGCTGACGCGGCAGTGGAAGCGGCGGGGATCGCCGTGGTTGCGGCTGCGCTCCTCACTGCGGTAAGTGGGCAGGCCGAGCCGGGCGGCCTGGCTCCACTCCTGCAGGGCTGATTTCCAGTTGTGGCGATGGGGATCGGCCGCCAGTTCAGCCAGGCTGTGCTGCCAATGGGGCGTCAGCCAGGTGAGCACCGGCTCAAGGTTGCCCCAGATCCGGTAGAGGGCGCCGATCACGGCTTCGCAGGCCTCGGCCCGCAGGGTGGCGCGGCCGGTTCCATCGCCGGCGGCCACGGCGCCGATCCGCAGCACCCGCTCCACACCGCAGGCGTCGCCCAGCTCGGCCAGCCAGCGGTCGCTCACGAGCTGGGCCCGCAGGCCGGAGCTCTGGCCCACGCTCAGCTGTGGCCGCTCCCGGGCCAGGAATTCCGAAGCCGCCAGCCGCAGCACCGCATCGCCGAGAAACTCCAGCCGTTCGTGGTTGCGGGCCAGGCCGGCGGAGGTGTGGGTCAGGGCTTCATCCAGCCAGGCCAGGGGGTCCGGCACGTTGGCGGTGACGGCAGTGTCAGCGGCCGGCAGCTCCAGGCCCAGCTCCGCCAGGAACCCCAGCAGCTGCTCGCGGCGCTCGGCGTTCATGGCGGTGTGAGGCGTGGACGCGGGACGTGGGGGGAAAGCAGGACGTAAGCCGGGTTCTGTTCCCTGGATTGCTCCGGGGGCGATCATCTGTCTGGGACCGCCGTTACCGACGGCCTCAAGCGGCGCGCTTGTGTCGGGACGGGTGTCATGGCCAACCGTTGTCCCTGGGCCTTGCTCCCGGCCGGGGTTTACCGAGCCAGCACCTCTCGATGCTGCTGGTGCGCTCTTACCGCACCTTTGCACCCTTGCCTGTGAAGGGGGCAAGCCCCCGACCATCGGCGGTGTGTTTCTGTGGCACTCTCCTCACGGTCACCCGCACTGGGCGTTACCCAGCAAGCCTGGCCATTGGGGAGCCCGGACTTTCCTCAACCGGTCCGTTCCACCGACCCGAAGGCCGGGGCGTGTCCCGGTCGCGATCACCTCGCCTGCTTTCGCCCCCCATCATGGCCGGTGGCCGATAATGGACAGCGCGGGCGTGCCCGTCGGGGGCTGTAGCTCAGCCGGATAGAGCGACGGTTTCCTAAACCGTAGGTCGTGGGTTCGAGTCCCGCCAGCCCCGTCAGCAGCTCGCCCTGGTTGGTCGCGTCCTGCCACGGTATCGGCCACTACCAATGGGGCCATGCCTCGGCTGGACACTGTCGCTAGCGTGCGGACAGTTGCCGCAAGGCCATGGCGCAGCTGCATGATCTCCGGCTGAGGCTGCTGGTCCAGCAAGAAAGTGAGCGCATCATCGACAGCCTTCCCGAGGGGCTTGACCTCTCGGTGATTCAGGCCCGCTGCCTCTGCTGGCTGGCCCTGCTGGCGGAGGCCCATGAGGACAGCGCCAACGACGCCGTTGCAGACGGAGACGTGGATCAGGCGATGGTCTGGTTTGCCGATTCGATGCGCCTGCGCGATGTGATCCAGGTGGTGAGCTCGATCGAGATTCCGATCCCCGGTGCCAGCGAGGAGCCGGAGGATGACGACGACGAGGCCGGCTGCGGCGATGCGGCCAGCGCCGCCTGACGGGACCCGCCATTTTGCTCCGCGCCTGGTGCCATGATGGGCATTGAGACGTGAAGGGACTGCCGGTGCCGGAAGAGCCCTGCCAATGCCCTGATTGCCAGCGGTTCTACCGGGAACACGACCGTCTGATCCGCGAGAACCCCACCCTGCGCCAGCAGCAGGAGCTGAGCTGGGCTGCGCTGCAGTCGTTCCGCACGCTCGCCGGCCGGGTGCTCGAGGAACTGCAGAAGACCCACGGCGACGCTGAACCCGCGCCGGCACCTGCGGCCGCCGCCGCTGCCGCTGCCGGCCCCGGCGATGCCGCCGATCAGGACGCCATCCAGCAGGCGATCGGCGATCTAGAGAACATCAACGCCCATCTCTTCTCGATCGAAGCGCTGATGGAGCGCGTCTTCGACGTGCGCGTGCCCGAGGAGGTGGAGCAGAAATTCCGCGAGCTGGCCGGTGAGCTGGCGCCCGATCCCCTCAATGCCGATCGCCTGCGGCTGAACCGCCTGCTGCACCAGACCCCGGATCTGCCGGACCGCTGAGCCGGGCGCCTCAGGGCAACAGCCGGGCGATCATCCGCTCCTCATCGGCGGGGATCTGCAGCCACTCCAGCGGCCCGAGCCAGGCCAGGGCCGCTTTGAGGTCCGCCAGCAGCGTCGCATCGGCCGCGCCGATGCCGCCGGTGAGGCCGATCATCTCCATGCCCCCGAGGCTGGCGGCCATGGCGCCGATGCCGGCCAGCAGCCGGTGGCGGAACACGGCCAGGGCCAGCTGAGCGCCGCCGTGCCCCTCGGTCGCCGCCGCCTGCAGCTCCAGCCAGTCGCCGCTCAGGCCCGACAGGCCCCGCAGGCCGCTGTCGTGGTTCAGCCCCTGCTCCAGGGCCTCGAGGCTGACGCCGCGCCGTTGCAGGTGCAGCAGCAGCCCCGGATCGACGGAGCCGCTGCGGCTGGCCATCACCAGCCCCTCCAGCGGCGTGAAGCCCATGCTGGTGTCCACGCTGCGGCCCGCCGCGATCGCCGCCAGGGAGCAGCCGGCCCCCAGGTGGCAGCTGATCAGTCGCGGCTGGCCGCGGTGCCCCAGGGCCTGCCAGCGCTCTGCCGCCGCTGCGGCCAGGTGCTGGTGGCTCAGTCCGTGAAAGCCGTAGCGGCGGCAGCCCCCCTGGCGCCAGGCCGCCGGCAGGGCGTAGCTGTAGGCCGCCGGCGCCAGCGTGGCGTGGAAGGCCGTATCGAAGCAGGCCCATTGCTCCAGGCTCGGCCGCTGCTGCCGCAGCCAGTGGATCGCCGCCAGGGCCGGCGGGTTGTGCAGCGGTGCCAGTGGGTTGAGGGCCGTCAGGGCCTCCAGCACGGCGGCCTCGATCCGGGTCGGGGCGGTGAACCGCTCGCCGCCATGCACCAGCCGGTGGCCCACGCGTCTGATCTGCGGCCACCACGGCTCCAGCGCTGGCTCCAGCCACTGCCTCAGGGCGTGGTGAACCCGCGCCGGGTCCGGGTCAGTTGCCTGCAGTCCGATCTGCCCTTGCCACAGCCGCTCCCCGCCTGCTGCGACCGCGCTGAACACGGCCGCCTTGAGGCTGGAGCTGCCCACATTCAGCACCAGGGTCAGGGCCTCAGCCATGCCTGCGGCCCCGCGCTCAGTCGTCGAGGTTGCAGGTGATCGTCACCGGGAAGGGCTCGGCCCGCCAGATCCGCTCGGCGTACTCGCGGATCGAGCGATCCGAGGAGAAGAAGCCGGTGCGGGCGGTGTTCAGCAGTGACATGCGGTTCCAGGCGTCCCGGTCGGCCCAGGCGTGGCTCACCTGTTCCTGCACGCGCAGGTAATCGGCGAAGTCGGCCAGCACCAGGAAGGGATCGCGGCCGGTGAGGTTCTCCAGCAGCGGCCGGAACAGATCACCATCGCCATTGCTGAAATGCCCCTGCTCCACCAGCTTCAGCACCTCGCGCAGCTCCGGCTGCTCGGCGATCAGCTCCCAGGGCCGGTAGCCCTGTTCATGCAGGGCCGCGACCTCGGTTTCGGTCATGCCGAACAGGAAGAAGTTGTCGGCACCCACCTGCTCGCGGATCTCCACGTTGGCGCCATCGAGGGTGCCGATCGTGAGCGCCCCGTTCATCGCGAACTTCATGTTGCCGGTGCCGGAGGCCTCCAGGCCGGCGGTGGAGATCTGCTCGGAGAGATCCGAGGCGGGATACACCCGCTCGCCCAGCTTCACGTTGTAGTCCGGCAGGAACACCACCCGCAGGCGGCCGTCCATGTCCGGATCGGCGTTCACCGTTTCGGCGATGCCGTTGATGAACCGGATGATCAGCTTGGCCATGTAATAGCCCGGTGCCGCCTTGCCACCGAAGATCACGGTGCGGGGCGCGAGGCCATCGGCCTGGCCGTTCTTGATGCGCAGGTACTGGGCGATCACCTGCAGGGCATTGAGGTGCTGGCGCTTGTACTCGTGGATGCGCTTCACCTGCACATCGAACAGGGAGGCGGGATCCACCAGCAGGCCGCTCTGGCGATGGATGTAGTTGGAGAGCTGGCGCTTGGCGGCCAGTTTGGTCTGCTGCCAGCGCTCCAGGAAGGCGCCATCGTTCGTGTAGTTCTCCAGCTGGCGCAGCTGATCCAGATCCGCCACCCAGCCCTCACCGATCGTGTCCGCCAGCAGGGTGCGAAGGGCGGGGTTGGCGAGCGCCACCCAGCGGCGCGGCGTGACGCCGTTGGTGACATTGGTGAACTTCTCCGGCCAGAGCGCGGCGAATTCCGGCATCAGCTTGGTGCGCACCAGTTCGCTGTGCAGCGCCGCCACACCGTTGACGTGGTGGCAGGCCACCGTGGCCAGGTTGGCCATCCGCACCGCCTTGCTGCCCTCTTCGTCGATGATCGACAGCTTGCGCAGCAGCGCTTCGTTGCCGGGATACTTGATCCGCACCATCTGCAGGAAGCGGCGGTTGATCTCGTAGATCAGTTCGAGATGGCGTGGCAGCAGCGAGCCGAACAGCTGAAGCCCCCACTTCTCCAGCGCCTCCGGCAGCAGGGTGTGGTTGGTGTAAGCCAGGGAGCGGCAGGTGATGTCCCAGGCCTGATCCCACTCCAGATGCTTGTCATCGATCAGCAGCCGCATCAGCTCGGCTACGGCGATCGAGGGGTGGGTGTCGTTCAGCTGCACCGCCCAGTGCTCCGGGAAGTCCTGCACCGGGATGCCGCGCAGGTCGAGGCTGCGCAGCATGTCCTGCAGGGAGCAGCTCACGAAGAAGTGCTGTTGCTTCAGGCGCAGGCGCCGCCCTTCATCGGTGCCATCGTTGGGATAGAGCACCTTGGAGAGGGTTTCGGAGCCCACCTTCTCCTCCACGGCACCGTAGTAATCGCCGATGTTGAAGGCATAGAAGTCGAAGCTCTCGCTGGCATCGGCCCGCCACAGGCGCAGCCGGTCGCAGGTGTTGACCCTGTAGCCCAGCACCGGCACATCGTGGGGCACGCCGATCGCGTGTTCGGCCGGGATCCAGCGCACGCGGTAGTTGCCCCGCTCATCGCGATAGTTCTCGGTCCGACCACCGAAGCCGACGAAGCAGGCCTGATCCGGTTGCGGGATCTCCCAGGGCCAGCCGCCCTTGAGCCATTTGTCGGTGATCTCCACCTGCCAGCCATCGCGGATCAGCTGGTCGAAGATGCCGAACTCGTAGCGGATGCCGTAGCCCGTGGCCGGGATCTGCAGGCTGGCCAGCGATTCCATGAAGCAGGCCGCCAGGCGGCCGAGACCGCCGTTGCCCAGCCCCGGCTCGTCCTCCACCTCGAGGATCTCCTCCAGGCTGTCGATGCCGAAGCGCCGCAGTGCCTCCTCGGCCGCTTCCTGGATGCCGAGCATCAGCAGGTTGTTGCTCAGCTGCGGTCCGATCAGGAACTCAGCTGAGAGATAGGCCACCACGCGGGTGGGGGTGGCGCGGATCGCTTCGATGCCCGCCAGATAGCGGGTCATCAGCCGGTCGCGCACGGCATGGCTCAGGGCCAGGTAGAGGTCGTGGCGGCTGGCGGTGGGTGCGAGTTTGCCGAGCGTGTAGAAGAGGTGCTCGGTCATGCCGTCGAACACGTCATCGGCCGTCAGGCCGCTGCGGTCAGGGTCGGCGTAGCAGCCCGGTGTGGGCAGCTGCAGCTGGCGGGGGCTCTGGTCGCTCATCGGGTCAGCTCCGACAGGGTGGTCTCTGGTGCTGCCGGGTCGTCGTCGCTCCAGCGCCAGTGGTTGATCTCGGCCGCATCCATGCCGTGTTCATGGGCGTGGGAGCGGTGCCGCAGGATCGCGTCCTTCATCTGCTCCTTGACGTGGGCGGCGCGAGACCCTAACCCAGGAACGCGGTCGATCACATCGATCACCAGATTGAAACGGTCGATCTGGTTGTTCATGGCCAGCTCAAGTGGCGTGTTGATATTGCCCCGTTCCTTGTAGCCGCGCACGTGGAAGTTGGCGTGATTGTGACGGCGGTAGGTGAGGCGGTGAATCAGCCAGGGGTAGCCGTGGAAGTTGAAGATCACCGGCCGATCCTTGGTGAACAGGCTGTCGAAGTCCCGGTCGTTCAGCCCGTGGGGATGTTCGCTCGGCTGGGTGAGTGCGAACAGCTTCACCACATTCAGCACGCGGATCCGCAGGCTGGGGATCTCGCGTCGCAGGATCTGCACTGCCGCGAGGGTTTCCTTGGTGGGAATGTCGCCGGCGCAGGCCATCACCACATCGGGCTCGTCCGCCTGCCCGTCGCGGTGGTCGTTGCTGGCCCAGCTCCACAGGCCGATGCCCCGGGCCACCTGGGCGCGCGCCTGCTCCAGCGTCAGGTACTGCAGGTGCTTCTGTTTATCGCTGACGATGATGTTGCACACGTTCGGCTCCACCAGCGCCTGCTCTGCCACCGCCAGCAGGCTGTTGGCATCAGCCGGTAGGTAGACGCGCACCACCTCGCCGCTCTTGTTGCCGGCCAGGTCGATGAAGCCGGGATCCTGGTGGGTGAAGCCGTTGTGGTCCTGGCGCCACACCGTGCTGGAGATCAGGCAGGTCCAGGGGGCGATCGCCGCCCGCCAGGGGGCATGGTGCAGGCAGCTTTCCAGCCACTTGCAGTGCTGGTTGAACATCGAGGCGATCACATGGGCGAAGGCCTCGTAGGTGTGGAACAGCCCGTAGCGGCCGGTGAGCAGATAGCCCTCCAGCATCCCCACCAGCGTGTGCTCGCTCAGCATCTCCACAACCCGGCCGGAGCGGGCCAGTTCACCGCCGTCGGCGTCCTCCGGCAGCAGCTCCTCCATCCACACCTTCTTGCTGCGCTCGTAGATCGCCTGCAGCCGGTTCGAGGCGGTTTCATCCGGGCCGAACACGCGCAGGTTGTGCGGGTTGCGGGCGATCGCATCCCGCAGCAGCTCCCCGAGCGGTGCCGTGTTCTCGTGCTCCACCCGGCCCGGCGCCGGTACCGCCACCGCGTATGCGGCGCTCTGGGGCAGGCTGAGCTTGCGGCGCAGCAGACCGCCGTTGGCGTGGGGGTTGGAGCCCATCCGCCGCTGCCCCTCGGGTGAGAGGGCCCGCAGCTCCGGCAGCAGGCGGCCGTCGCCATCGAACAGCTCCTCGGGCCGGTAGCTGCGCAGCCAGGCCTCGAGTTGCGCCAGCTGGGCTGGGTCGCCCTTGGGATCGGGCAGGGGCACCTGATGGGCCCGCCAGAACCCCTCGAGCCGGCGGCCATTCAGCTCCGCTGGGCCGGTCCAGCCCTTCGGGGAGCGCAGCACCAGCATCGGCCAGATCGGCCGTTCGGCCGTCTCGGGACCGCCGCGGCTGCGGGCGGTGCTGCGGATCGCCTGGATGCGCCCGATCGCTTCGTCCATGGCGGCGGCCATGGCGGTATGCATCGCCATCGGCTCGCTCCCCTCCACGAACAGCGGCTCCCAGCCGTAGCCGCGCAGCAGGCTCGCCAGTTCGTGGTGCGGCAGGCGCGCCAGCAGGGTGGGATTGGCGATCTTGTAGCCGTTCAGGTGCAGCACCGGCAGCACGGTGCCATCGCTGACCGGGTTCAGGAACTTGTTGATGTGCCAGCTGGTGGCCAGCGGGCCGGTTTCGGCCTCCCCATCGCCCACGCAGGCCAGGGCGATCAGCTCCGGGTTGTCGAACACCGCGCCGCAGGCGTGCGACAGCACGTAGCCCAGCTCGCCGCCCTCATGGATCGAGCCGGGGGTCTCGGGGGTGCAGTGGCTGCCGATGTGGCCCGGGTGGGAGAACTGCTTGAAGAAGCGGCACAGGCCGGTGCTGTCCTGCGATTTGTCCGGATAGAGCTCGGAGTAGGAGCCGTCCAGGTAGGTGGGCCCCAGCACCCCGGGCGCCCCGTGGCCCGGTCCCGACAGGTAGATCATGTCCAGGTCGTGCCGGCGGATCACCCGGTTGGCATGGCTCCAGATGAAGGCCTGCCCAGGGCTGGAGCCCCAGTGCCCCAGCAGGCGGTTCTTGATGTGCTCTGGCCGCAGCGGCTCGGTCAGCAGCGGGTTCTCGCGCAGATAGATCATCCCCACCGCCAGGTAGTTGGCGGCGCGCCACCAGGCGTCCAGTCGCTTCAGCTCGCCATCGTTGTGCTCCGGGCTCGCCGCGCTGGCGCTGGCGCCGGACATGGCCGGGCTGAGGGTCATGGCTGGGGCGCAGGGGCGAACTCTTGCCGGACCGTAGCCCTGGTCACAGGGGTTGGCGCCCCCGGGCAGACTCACGTTCTGAATTGCCCACCCCGTGATGCCCGAGATCGGCGCCCATCAGCTGGAGGTGGCCGAAACCCTGATCGGGGTGGGCCGCTTCCTGGTGATCTTCGTGGCGGCGCGGCTGCTGGCCGAGCTGCTGGTGCGCCTGCAGCTGCCCACGATCCTCGGCGAACTGGTGGCCGGCGTGATCATCGGCGCCTCAGGGCTGCACCTGATCGTGCCGCCGGAAACCCAGGCCGCCGTCAGCCAGGGGCTGCTCCAGCTGGTGAGCAGCCTGGCTGACGTGCCGCCCGATGCGGTGGCGCAGCTCTACGCCGAGAGCTTCCCCAGCCTTCAGTCCGTGGCGGGCCTGGGTCTGTTCGCCCTGCTCTTCCTCACGGGCCTGGAGAGCGACCTCGATGAGCTGGTGGCGGTGGGGGCGCAGGCCACCACCGTCGCCGTCGCCGGTGTTGCCCTGCCCTTCGCCCTGGGCACCGCCGGCCTGATGGGGCTGTTCCATGTGGGGGTGATCCCGGCGGTGTTCGCCGGTGCCTCGATGACCGCCACCAGCATCGGCATCACCGCCAGCGTGTTTGGTGAGCTGAAGATGCTGCGCTCCCGCGAGGGCCAGATCGTGATCGGCGCCGCCGTGCTCGACGACATCCTCGGCATCGTGATCCTGGCGGTGGTGGTGAGCCTGGCCGGCGGCGGCAGCCTGGCGATCGGCCCGATCCTGAAGCTGGTGGTGGCGGCCGTGGTGTTCGTGCTGGCGGCCATCGGCCTCAGTCGCACCGCCGCACCCGGGTTCGATTGGGTGATCGATCGCCTCAAGGCCCCCGGTGATGTGGCGGTGGCCTCCTTCGTGGTGCTCACCCTCTGCTGCTTCGCCGCCACCGCCATCGGCCTGGAGGCGGCCCTGGGGGCCTTCGCGGCGGGGCTGATCCTGAGCAAGTCGAATCACAGCCACGCGATCGAGGCGGCGGTGAAGCCGGTGGTGGCCCTGTTCGCCACGATCTTCTTCGTGCTGATCGGCACCGGCATGGACCTCTCGGTGCTCAACCCGCTCGAGCCAGCCAACCGCCCCGGCCTCGTGGTGGCCGGCTTCCTGCTGGTGGTGGCGATCGCCGGCAAGGTGGCCGCCGGCTGGAGTTTCCTCTCCGCCCAGCCCACCGATCGCCTGGTGGTGGGGCTGGGGATGATGCCGCGCGGCGAGGTGGGCCTGATCTTCCTCGGCCTCGGCACCCAGGCCCACCTGCTCAGCCCCGCCCTGGAGGCGGCGATCCTGCTGATGGTGATCGGCACCACCTTCCTGGCGCCCGTGCTGCTGCGGTTGGTGTTGTCGGGTCGCAGCGGCGGTCCCGACCTTGATCCCCTGGTCGAGATCCCCACCTGAAGCGGCGGCGCGCCTCAGTCGCCCCGTTCACGGCTGGCGGCCAGGCCCCAGAACAGGCCGTACAGCGCGGCCATCAGCCCCAGGCTGGTGCCCCAGCCGGGTCCGAGCGCCCAGCCCAGCACCAGGTTCACCACCACGCCCACCGCCAGGGCCAGCAGCAGGCTGGCGCTCACCAGCAGCACCTGGCGGCCGTCCTCCCCCAGCTCCATGGCGGTCAGGGCCTCCTCCAGCCGGCTCAGGGGCACGCTCAGGGGGATGTAGAGGGCAAGCGCCCACAGGGCCGAGCCCGGCAGCAGCAGGGTCCAGCTCTCGGGGATCCAGTCGGGCACGGAGGGGGCCGCGGCGGAGCTGCGGGCGCTGAGATCTCCCTAGCATCGGCCACCCACGCGCCAGCTGCCGGTGACCGCCCCGACTGCCCCCGCGAGCGCACCGGTCGACGCCGCGGATGCCGCCGCCAGCCCCTGGACCTTCCAGGGCCATCCGATCCATAGCCTCAGCCGTCCGCCGCAAGAGGCCGAGGCCGCCCTCGCTGCCGCGGAGCGCCCGGCGATTCTGCTGGTGCACGGCTTCGGGGCCTCCACCGACCACTGGCGCTTCAACATCCCGGTGCTGTCCCGCAGCCATGAGGTGCACGCCATCGACCTGCTCGGTTTCGGCCGCAGCGCCAAGCCCGCCGGCCCCAGCTACGGCGGCGCCCTCTGGCGCGACCAGCTGGTGGCCTATGTGCGCGAGCGGATCGGTCGGCCCACGGTGCTGGTGGGCAACTCCCTCGGCGGTTACGCCGCCCTGGCGGCCGGCGCCACCCTCGGCGACCAGGCGGCCGGGGTGGTGCTGCTGAATGCGGCGGGCCCCTTCTCCGATGAGCAGCGCGAACCCCAGGGCTGGGGCGCCATCGCCCGCCGCACGATCGCCAGCGCCCTGCTGCAGAGCCCGGTGCTGCAGCGGCTGCTGTTCGAGAACCTGCGCCGGCCGGCCACGGTGCGGCGCACGCTGCGACAGGTGTACATCGACCGCACCAATGTCGATGAGGAGCTGGTGCAGTCGATCCTGCGCCCCTCCCGCGATCCCGGCGCCTTCGGCGTGTTCCGCACGGTGTTCGACATCCCCCGCGGTGAGCCCCTCGATGGGCTGTTCGCCGAGCTGCGGGCGCCCCTGCTGCTGCTCTGGGGCATCCGCGACCCCTGGATCAACGCCGCCGGCCGCCGCGGCGCCTTCCAGCGCCACGCTCCGGCCCACACCACCGAGGTGGTGCTGGAGGCCGGCCACTGCCCCCACGATGAAGTGCCCGATCAGGTGAACCGGGCGATGCTGGAGTGGCTCGCCACCCTGCCCTGACGCCCGCTCAAGCCATGACGCTCAGCCGCAGCCAGCATCCCTATCCCCACTGGTGCTTCCAGGCCGCCAACGGTGATCAGCTGCGCCTGGTGCCCGAGCGTGGTGGGCTGATCAGCGGCTGGCGCTGCGGCGGCGTCGAGCGCCTCTATTTCGATGCCGCGCGTTTCGCGGATCCGGCCCTGAGCGTGCGCGGCGGTATCCCGGTGTTGTTCCCCGTCTGCGGCAACCTGCCGGACAACCGCCTGGAGCTGCCCCAGGGCAGCTTTACCCTGCCCCAGCACGGTTTCGCCCGGGATCGCCCCTGGCGGTTCGAACCCCTGGCCGATGGCCAGGGGGTGCGCCTGGAGCTTCGGGACGACGCGGCCAGCCGGGCCAGCTTCCCCTTCGCCTTCAGCCTGGCGCTGGAGGTGCGGCTCGAAGCCTCCGCCCTGGCGATCCGGGGCCTGGTGCGGAACGAGGCCGTCGCTGCGGAGGCGGCTGAGGGCGCGGCGATGATGCCCTTCGCCTTCGGCCTGCACCCCTATTTCGCCGTGGCTGATCTCGGTGCTGTGGGCCTCGAGGGTCTGCCACCCCAGGGCTTTGATCACCTGCGCGGTGCCATGGCGCCCACGGCGGAGCAGCTGCAGCGCCTCGGCCGGGGGGTCGATCTGCGCCTGGATACAGAGCCTGGCGCCGCGCCCCGCCTGATCACCGATCCCAGCGGTGTGGTGGTGGAGCTGCAGGCCCAGCCGCCCTTTGCCCACACGGTGATCTGGACCGATCCGCCCCGGCCCATGGTCTGCCTGGAGCCCTGGACGGCCCGGCGCGGCGAGATGGCCCTGGAGCTGGCGCCGCAACAGCAGCTGGAACTGAGCTGCCGCTACGTGCTGCGCGAGCCCTGAGCGGCCACCCCCGGCAGCCGGCCCCGGGCCAGCTGCTGGCGGGGGTCGAACTGCCGCTTGATGGCTTCGATCAGGGGGCGTTCCGGTGCATCGACCCAGGTGGGCAGGACTGAGCCAGGCGGTTGCACCAGCACGTTCAGCTGGCCGCCCAGTTGCCCGCAGCGCCGCCGCAGCTGCTCCACCCGATGGGCCGGCAGAACATCCGCCGTCGCCCAGGCCTGGCCCTGACCGCTGCCGGCCGCCAGGCTCAGCTTCACGCCGCGCAGGCCCGGATCGCCCAGCAGCTCCGCGCCCCGGGCCGGCAGCACCCCCAGATGCAGCAGCCAGTCCGCCGCTCCGGCCCGGCCGCGGCCTTCCAGCTCCGTCAAGGCCTCGCCATCGAGCGGCTGCACCTGCACGCCGGCGGCCTCAGCGGCCTGCAGGTGCTCCGTCAGCTGCGCCTCGATCGCCTCGGCGCTGATGCTCACCAGGCTCAGCAGCAGGGCTGGGGGCGTGCCATCGGCAGTGCCGTTGAGGGCTCCACTCCACCAGTCGAGTCGTTGCGGCATCAACGCTGCCGCCAGGCAGCGGCGGCGCAGCTGTTCCAGGGCTGGCAGCGGCCCCTGCAGCAGCAGGCCGCGGCGCTGCGGCGGTCGCGGGAAGGTGCGCAGGGTGAGCTCGCTGATCAGGCCGAGGCTGCCCCAGCTGCCCGTGAACAGGCGCATCAGGTCGTAGCCGGCCACGTTCTTCACCACCTTGCCGCCGGCGCGGGCGGCGGTGCCATCGGCCCGCACCACAGCGATGCCGATCAGCTGGTCGCGCACCCCGAGGTAGCGCTGGCGCAGCCCACCGGCCAGGCCGCGGGCCACCAGGCCGCCGATGCTGCCGCTGCCCTCGCCGGCCGGGCCGCTGCCCCAGGGCCAGTCGATCGCCAGCCACTGCCCCTGACGCGCCAGCTCCGCCTGCAGCTGCTGCAGCGGCATGCCCGCCTGCACGGTCACGGTGAAATCACCGGCGCAGTGCTCGATCAGCCGGTCGAGCCGCGCCGTGCTCAGCACCAGCGGTTCTGCGTCTGCCGGGGCGCTCTGCACCGGTGGCCCCCAGTGCAGGCGGCTGCCCAGCCCTGCCGGCAGCCAGGGCGTTCCCTGCCGGTGCAGCGTGTGCACCAGCTCCTGTAGCTCGCTGGGGTCGGGACGGATCACGGCACGATGGTCCCATGGCAGAGCGGCTCAAGGTCGTCGTGATCGACGACGATCCCACCGGATCCCAGACGGTGCACAGCGCACCGCTGCTGCTGGCCTGGGATGGGGCCAGCCTCGAGGCCGGCCTGCGTCACCCCTCGCCGCTGCTGTTCCTGCTGGCCAACACCCGTGCCCTGGCGCCGGTTGAAGCCGCCGGGCGGGTCGCCGAGATCTGCCGCGCCCTGCGGCCGCAGCTGGAGCGGGCCCTGGCCGCCGGCTGGATCGATCGCTGGCTGATCGTCTGCCGTGGTGATTCCACCCTGCGCGGTCACTTTCCGCTGGAGGTGGATCAGATCGCCGCCGAGCTCGGCCCCTTCGACGCCACGTTGCTGGTGCCGGCGTTCCTGCCGGGTGGGCGCACCACCGTGGACGGTGTGCACCTGCTGCATGGGCAGCCCGTGCACACCACCCCCTTCGCGGCCGATGGTCTGTTCGCCTACCCCAGCAGCCATCTACCCGCCTGGGTCGAGCACAAGAGCGGCGGCAGGATTCCGGCCTTGGCGGTGCAGTCGATCAGCCTGGCGGAGTTGGATGCAGCCGCTGCGGACCCGGCCCCCCTGTGTGAGCGCCTCCGCGCCTGCGGCGATCAGGTGGTGCTGGCGGTCGATGCCGAGCGGCCCGAGCAGCTGGCGGCCCTCGGGGTCGCCGTGCGGGCCGTGACCGATCCTGCGGCGGCGGCGCCCCGGCGGCTGCTGTTCCAGTCGGCCGCCAGCCTGCTCAATGGCCTGGTGCCCCTGCCCCCGCAACCCTTCGATGCCGCCGGCCTGGCCGGTCTGCGGCGCCGCGATGCCACGGGCTTCCCCCGGCCGGGGCTGGTGCTGGTGGGCTCCCACGTGCCCCTGGCCGATGCCCAGCTGGAGGTGCTGCTGCAGGAGTCCGGCTGCCTGGGGCTGGAGCTGCCGGTGGCCCGGCTGGCGCAGGTGCTGGATGGGCCTGAGCCGGCGGCGCTGCTGGCTTCGCTGGAGCGCGGCTGGCTCGAGCAGCTCCAGCAGCGCCTCGATCGGGGTGCCACGCCGGTGCTGTTCACCAGCCGGGGTGAGATCCACTGCGCCAGCGCTGCGGAGCGGCGCCGGCTCGGCCTGGCCCTGGCCGGCCTGATGGCGCGTCTGGCGGCGGCGCTGGAGCCGCAGCTGGGTTACCTGATCAGCAAGGGCGGCATCACCACCCACACGCTGCTCGCCGATGGCCTTGGCCTCGCCGCCGTGGAGCTGCAGGGTCAGCTGTTCGCCGGTCTCTCGCTGGTGCTGACGCCGCCCCTGCCGTCCGGTCCGCCCCTGCCGGTGGTCACCTTCCCCGGCAATCTCGGCGATGCCCTCAGCCTGCGTCAGGCCTGGCGACTGATGGAGTCGGGCAGTACAGCAGGGCCGGCAGGGCCCCAGTCGCCACCAGCGCCAGGGCCAGCAGGCTGTTGAGCGTGTCACTGCACAGGGCCCCCAGCAGGAACGCCAGCGAGACGCCCCCCACCAGCAGCGGTGTGAGTGGGTAGGCCCAGCTGCGGAACGGCCGCGGCAGCTCCGGTTCGCGGCGGCGCAGCCGGAACAGCGCGGCGATCCCCACCAGCGGCAGGCCGACGTACAGAAAGGCCCCCATGCCGAGCAACCGCTCGAACGAGCCGGCCAGCACCAGCAGCGCCGCGCTGCCGGCTGTGATCAGCAGGGCCGGCACCGGGGTGCCACCGCTGTTCACGCCGGTGGTGAAGGGCGGCAGCAGCCCATCGCGCCCGAGGCCGTACAGGATGCGCGGCGCGGCCATCACCACGGTGTTGATCAGGCCCAGGAGAGCAACCACGGCCACCACCGTGATCAGCTGGCCACCGAGGGGGCCGAGCAGGGCGCGGGCGGCATCGGCGGCCGGCAGCTGGCTGGCGGCCAGCAGCGGCACCGGCAGCACGTGCAGCAGCGCCAGGTTGATCAGCAGATACAACGCCAGCACCGCCAGCACGCCGCCGATCAGGGAACGCGGCAGGTCGCGGCCGGGATCGCTGAATTCCTCGGCGAAGTACACCGGGCTGGCCCAGCCGTCGTAGGTGCTGATCACCGCCTGCAGGGCGAGCACGACAGCCAGGGGCAGCTGCCGCCAGCCGAGTGCGGCCGGCCAGCTCCACAGGCCTGCGGCCGCCGCCGGCTCCGTCGCGAACGGGCCCGGCCGCAGCAGGCACACCACCACCAGGCCCAGGAAGGCCACCGCCTTGGCCAGGCTGAGCAGCTCCTGGCTGGCGCCGCCGGCCCGTACTCCCAGCAGCTGCACGCCGCTGAACAGGGCCAGCAGCAGCAGCGCCACCACTTGACTGAGCAGGTGTGGGCTCAGTCCAGCCAGCTTCAGGCCGCTCGGTAGCAGCGCCGCCAGCAGTTCACCGGCGGTGGTGGCGACCCAGGCCAGGCCGATGCAGTGGGCCAGCCAGTCGGTCCAGCCCGTCAGGGCGCCGACGCGGCGGCCGAAGGCCCGCTCGGCATACACGTACCAGCCGCCGGCCCGGGGCAGGCTGGCGGCCAGCTCGGTGATGCAGACGGCCCCCAGCAGGGCGTACAGCCCCCCCACCAGCCAGGCGCTCAGCAGCAGTGGGCCACTCGGCAGCTGGGCCGCCACCAGGCCAGGGGTGCGCAGGATGCCCGCGCCGATCGTCCCCCCCACTGAGCCCGCCAGACCGAAGGCCAGGCCCAGCACGCTGAGCAGCCGTCCGGGTGTGGCGGGCTCCCCGGTGCTCATGGCCGGCAGAGCCGCGAGCTGCGGTCGAGCAGCTCGATCGGATGGGCCACGCTCAGGGCGCGCTGGGCGGCGCTGTCCGATTCCGCCAGGTGGCGGCGGATCTGCAGGCTGCAGCCGATGTTGGCGCTCACGGCGATCGCCGCGCCGGTGCCGGCCAGGTCGTCGGCCTTGAGGCGGCCCAGGGCTGCGGCCTCCTCCGGCTGGACCAGGTTGTACACACCGGCGCTGCCGCAGCACACGCCCGCCTCGGTGGCTTCGCGCAGTTGCACGTGCGGGATCCGGCGCAGCAGGGCGCGCGGTTCGGTGCTGATGCCCTGGCCGTGCAGCATGTGGCAGGCATCGTGATAGGCCAGCGGCAGCGGCCGCTCGGCCGTGGCCTCGCTGCCATCGGCATGGCGCAGCGGTTCGAGGCTGGTGGCGAAGGCCTCGCTCAGGCCGAGCCCGTGCAGGAACTCCTGAATGTCCCGCACGTGGGACGCAAAGGCGGCGCCGCGGTCGGCCCAGGCCGGCTGGCCGGCCAGGATCCGGTCGTAGTGCCGCAGGGTGTGGCCGCAACCGGAGGCGGCCACCAGCACCGCATCGAGGGGCTCCGCCCCGGCCGCCTTGCCGGGCCCCACCACCGCCTCGAAGCTGTCGATCAGGGCGCAGGCCAGGCTTTCGGTCTGGGCCAGTTCGCCCTGGTGGTGGGTCACGGCGCCGCAGCAGCCCTGGGCCGGGGGGATCACCACCTCGATGCCGTTGGCGCTGAGCACGCGGATGGCCGCGGCGTTCACGGCCGGATCGAACAGGCGCTGCACGCAGCCCAGCACCAGGCCCACCCGGGCGCGTCGCGGCCCCCGGGCCGGCACCACCAGCGGCAGGTCATCGCGGAAGGCTTCCGGAGCCAGGGGCGGCAGCAGCTGCTCCATCGCCTGCAGCTGCGACCCGAGCAGGCGGGTCAGGCCGCTGCGGCGGGCCAGGGCCTGCAGCGGCGTGCCGGCGTAGAGGCGCAGGGGCGCCAGGGCGGCCCGCAGCCGTTTCGGGTACGGCAGCAGGGCGAACAGCAGCCGGCGCAGGGCGCGCTGGGCGGGGCTGCGCAGTTCCGGTGCGTTCAGCTGCGGCCGGGTGGCTTCGATCAGTTCGTCGTAGCGCACCCCCGAGGGGCAGGCCGTGACGCAGGCGAAGCAGCCCAGGCAGCTGTCGAAATGGCTCGCCACGGTGGCATCGAGCTCCAGCTCACCGGCCTCGATCGCTTTGAGGGTGTGGATCCGGCCCCGCGGCGAATCCATCTCCGTTCCCAGCACCCGGTAGCTGGCGCAGGTGGGCAGGCAGAAGCCGCAGTGCACGCAGGGATCGGTCGTGGTGCTCACGCGAGCCTGGGTGTCTGGACCGTCAGTCTGGCGCCTGGGGCCGGAATCCAGTGGCGGGGCCGGAAAAGCCGTGCCAGCCTGCAGGCGCCTGCCCGTTGCCAACGACCCGGCCATGGTGCGCCTGAGCCGCTGCCTGTCCGCCCTCCTGCTCGCGGCGGCCCTGGCCCCGCTGGCGCTGCCGCAGCCCGTTGCGGCGCAGACCGCGTCCAGCCAGCAGACCCCGCAGCCGCAGCTGGCGGATCTGAGCCTCACCTGGGCTGACCAGCTGCTGGCGGACTCGACCCTGGCGGAGGCGCCCGGCAGCCTCCAGAAATGGCAGGAGGTGGTCCGCCTCACCACGGCGGTTCTGCAGCAGCCGGGCCTGAGCGCCGCCCAGCGCGCCCAGGCGCAGGCCCTGCGCGCCCGGGCGTTGACGCGCCTCGGTGAGCGGGATCGCGCCTGGGCCGATGTCCGCGCGGCGCTGCGGCTGATGCCCCGCCACTACGACGCCCTGGTGTCCCGGGGCAATCTGGAGACCCCCCGGGATGCAATCACCACCTATGGCCAGGCGATCCGGGCCCGGCCCGGCGGCTATGTCGCCGTCATGAACCGGGGCCTGGCCTTTCTGGACAGCGGTGACCTCAGGGCCGCCCTGGCCGATCTCGATGCCGCCGTCGCCCTGGCGCCACGGGTGGCGGATGTGTACGTGAACCGGGCCCTGATCCGCGGTGCCCTGGGCGACGATGCCGGTGCCGCTGCCGATGCCAGCCGCGCTCTGGCCATCCAGCCCCAGGACTCTCAGGCCTACGACGTGCGCGGCTTCGCCAGAACGGGCCTCGGTGATTACCCCGCCGCCCTGGCGGATCTGGATGCGGCCCTGCGCCTGCGCCCCGATTTCGTGAACGCGCTTAACAACCGCTGCTGGCTGAACTACCGCTGGGGCCGCCCTGCGGCGGCCCTGCCGGACTGCGACCGGGCCCTGGTGCTGGATCCGCAGTTCCGCGATGCCTATGACAGCCGCGGGCGCGTGCGCCTGGCCCTGGAGGATGTGGCCGGCGGGTGCCGGGATCTGCGCCGTTCGCTGGAGCTCGGCAACCCCGAAACCCGTCGTGATTTCGCCGGCCCCCTGGGCCAGCGCTGCGCCAGCACCGACTGAGCTGCCTGAGCCGCCTCAGCCGCCGAAGTGGCGGATCACCGCGTCGGCGAAGCCGCTGCAGCTCACCGGCTCCACCGGCGGCTCCATCAGCCGCGCCAGGTCGTAGGTGACCTCCTGGTTGGCGATGGCGGCGCTGAGGCCGGCGGTGATCAGATCCGCCGCCTCCTGCCAGCCCATGTATTCGAGCATCATCACGCCGCTGAGGATCACCGAGCCGGGGTTGATGCGATCGAGGCCGGCGTGCTTCGGCGCGGTGCCATGGGTGGCCTCGAAGATGGCGGCGCTGTCGCCGATGTTGGCGCCGGGGGCCATGCCCAGGCCGCCCACCACGGCCGCGGCGGCATCGGAGATGTAATCGCCGTTGAGGTTGAGGGTGGCCAGGATCGAATAGTCGGCCGGGCGGGTCTGGATCTGCTGGAAGATGCTGTCGGCGATCCGGTCGTCGACCATCACCATCCGCTTCCACTGGCCGTTGCCGTGGCTGGCGCCGATCGCATCGAGCACACCCTGAACCTCAGCGCAGATCGCCTCCTTCTTCTCCGGGGTGAGGGCGTCGTAGCCGGGATCCACCATGCGGGCGTTGGCTTCGACGCTCAGGCCGGGGTTGCGATCCAGGTTGTCGAGGATCCAGCTCTCGCGCTCGGTCACGCAGTCGGCGCGGAACTCGGTGGTGGCCAGCTCGTAGCCCCAGTCGCGGAAGGAACCTTCCGTGAACTTCATGATGTTGCCCTTGTGCACCAGGGTCACGTGGCGCTTGTCGCCCTCGAGGCGCAGGGCGTGCTGGATCGCCTTGCGGATGTGGCGCTGGCTGCCGTGCTTGCTCACCGGCTTGATGCCGATGCCTGAGCCCACAGGGATCTGGCGCTTGCCGAGCTTGCCGTTGGCCGGGATCACCACCTCATTCAGGTGCTTGATCAGCTCCAGACACACCGGATCGCTGGCTTCCCACTCGATCCCCATGTAGATGTCCTCGGTGTTCTCGCGATACACGATCACGTCGAGGTCCTGGGGCCGCTTGTGGGGGCTGGGGGTGCCCTCGTAATAGCGGCAGGGGCGCACGCAGCAGTACAGATCGAAGATCTGGCGCAGGGCCACGTTCAGGGAGCGGATGCCACCGCCGATCGGCGTGGTGAGGGGGCCCTTGATGGCCACGCCGTATTCCTTGATCGCGGTGAGGGTGTCCTCGGGCAGGTACTGGTAGGTGCCGTAGAGGTCGCAGGCCTCATCGCCGGCAAACACCTTGAACCACTCGATCCGGCGCTCACCGCCATAGGCCCTGGCCACCGCCGCATCCAGCACCTTCTGGGTGGCGGGCCAGATATCCACGCCGGTGCCATCGCCGCGGATGAAGGGAATGATCGGATCATTCGGTACGACCGGCTGGCCGTTCTCGAAGCGGATCGGTGTGCCCTGCGTGGGGGCGATGAGCTTCTCGTAGGTGGCCATGGCGTGGGAGGTGTGGGGTGGCGCGATCTGCGCTGTTCTGCTGACCGCGTGCACCGCGATCCATCGGCCGAGCCTAGGTTTTGAGGATGCACGGTTCTGCTGCAGGGGAAACGGCATGAATGCGGGCGATCAGGTCCGTTCTCTGGAGCTGGCCCAGGCGATCGCCTCGGTGGCGGTGCTGTTCCGTGCCCACTTCCCCGATGCCCGCGCCAATCTCACCCCCTGGCGCGACGATCCCCAGACCCGCGCCTTCGCCGAGCGCGAGAGCCTCGACCTCTCCTTTCATCTGCCCGGCTGGAGCCCCCGCAGCCAGTGCCGCTCCTTTCTGGTGCAGCTGCGGCTGGAGGCGGCCCCCGATCCTGGGGTCTGCCCACGGCTGCTGGGGCTGACGATCCGTGGCCTCACCTACGACGCCGAGCGCTGGCGGCTGGCCACCCTGGGCGACTGGCAGCCCACCGGCAGCCATCCCCCCCAGCAGGTGGTGGTGGAGGCTCTGCAGGCCTTCGCCCGTGAGGTGTTTGCCCTGTTCGAGCCCGATCGCAGCCAGGGGGGCGAATCGCTGGCGGCCTGAGGGCGCTGGCCGCCATCCCCTCCGTAACCCTTCGCAACCTTGCCGCCGCCGTCGCGGAGACCCCTCCTACGTTGATCCGTCTGCCCTAGCGGCCCGTTTCAGGACGCTCCCCACGACCATGCCTGTTGCCCTCGCTACCCAGCTGCGTGAAGGGACCAAGAAGTCCCACACCATGGCGGAGAACACCGGCTTCGTGAGCTGCTTCCTTAAGGGGGTGGTCGACAAGGCCAGCTACCGCACCCTGGTGTCCGACCTCTTCTTCGTGTATTCGGCGATGGAGGAGGAGATCGGCCGCCTGCGCGCCGCCGGTCATCCGGTGGTGGGTCCGGTGGGCTTCCCCGAGCTCAACCGCCGCGAAACCCTCGAGCAGGATCTGGCCTTCTACTTCGGTGACAACTGGCGCAGCAGCGTCCAGGCCACCCCGGCGGCCCAGGAGTATGTGACGCGCATCCGCCAGGTGGCCCAGGACGCTCCCGAGCTGCTGGTGGGTCACCACTACACCCGTTACATCGGTGATCTCTCCGGCGGCCAGATCCTCAAGAACATCGCCCAGAAGGCGATGAACCTCGGTGAGCACGACGGCCTGCGTTTCTACGAGTTCGAGGCCATCCCCGACGAGAAGGGCTTCAAGGCCAACTACCGCGCCACGCTCGACAACCTGCCAATCGATCAGGCCATGGCCGATCGCATCGTTGAGGAGGCCAATCACGCCTTCCACCTGAACATGAAGATGTTCCAGGAGCTGGAGGGCAACCTGGTGGCCGCCATCGGCAAGGTGCTGTTCGGCTTCCTCACCCGTCGCCAGCGGGCCGGCAGCACCGAGGCGGTCGCCGCCTGAGCCAGAGTCGCCGCAGCAGATCGGGATTCCTTGCGCAGCGTCCGCTTCCTCGTGCCCGGCACCACCGGCCGCTTCCGCTGCGGCGGGCTGCTGGTGGAGCTGCAGACGGCCCGGCTGCTGAGCCGCCTGGCGCCGGTGCAGCTGGTCACCTACCGCCAGCGTGAGGCGGACCATCCCTTTCTCGACGACCTGTTGCGGACGGAACCGCGCGAGCAGGTCTCGTTGGCGGAGGCGCCTCTGTGGGTCGTCAGCTGGGGCTTCGATGTGCCCGGCCTGCTGCGCCGCCTGCGGGGGCGTCCCACGGCCTATCACGCCCATAGCAGCGGCTATGGCTTCAACCTGCCGCCGGCTGTGCCGGTGCTGGCCGTGAGCCGCAACACGCTCGGCTACTGGGGCGATCGGGCGCCGCGCAATCCGCTGCTGCTGGTGCCCAACGCCCTGGAACCGCAGTGGCTGGAGCGCGGCGCCCGGCCCGGTACTGCCGCTGCCGCTGCCACGCCCGGTTCCCGGCCGATTGATGTGCTCGTGCAGGAGCGCAAGAGCAGTGCCTATGTGCTGGAGCAGCTGGTGCCGGCCCTGCGGGCCAGGGGCCTTCGGGTGGAGGTCCAGAGCGGCTGGGTCGACGACCTGGTGGACCTGTTCAACAGCGCCACGGTGGTGCTCTACGACTCGGCCGACTACTGGCGGGGCCGCGGCGTCAGCGAGGGCTTCGGTCTGCCGCCGATCGAGGCCCTGGCTTGCGGCTGCGTGGTGTTCAGCAGCCTCAACCACGCCCTGGCCGACCAGCTGGATCCGGGCCATCTCGGCCACCAGATCGGTTGCGGCAGCCTGGAGGCCGATCTGGAGCGGATCGCGGCGGCGGTGGCGCAGCCGCAGTGCTGGCGGGCAACCCCGGCGGCCCTTGAGGCGCTGATCGACACCTGCTCTGAGCAGAGCCTGCTGGCGCGCTGGCAGGAGGCGCTGACGGTGATCGATGGCCACTGGCGGCGGCTGGCGGCCGGTGCGCTCCCGTTGCGGGTTGAGCCGGCCTGGCGCATCCGCTGGATCAGCCGGCTCCGTCGTCTGCGTCAGCGGCTGCGCTGACGTCCGGCGATCAGCCGCCTAACTGGCCGCAGCGTTTAAGTCCAACTGGCCTTGCCTGCTTAGGTTCGGTGGATGATCGGCACCAGTCAGACCGCCCACAATTTGCTGCGATTGCTGCGGGCGTTGCCGCGTCGCCGGCGGCGCACATTGCTGGCTCTGGTGCCCGTGGCTGTGTTGGCCGGCCTGTCGGATCTTCTGGTTGTGGCGTTGGTGGCGCGCCTGTTCACCGCTGTGGTCGGTGAGCCGAACCGTCCCTCCCTGCCGTTCTCGAGCCTGCTCCCGGACGACCCGCGCGCAAGGGTGATCGGGCTGGTGTTGGCATTTATTGCGGCCAGTTGGTTTTCATCACTGTCGAAACTGTTTCTGAGGGGTTCACAGGTTCGCCTGAAGGCGGGGATCTGGCGTGATCTGGCCGAGATGGCGCATCACCGCATTCTCTCCCAGCCTTACGACTACTTCCTGGGGAGATCAAGCAGTGATATTTCGACAACCCTGATGACGAATGTCGCCAGGGTGGCTGACATCGTTGTTCTGCCTCTGCTGCAGCTGATCAGTGGTTTATTCGTGATCTCCCTGCTGGCGCTTGGGGTTCTGTTGGTCGGCAAGCTCGTCGCGGTGGGCTTGATCACGGTTCTGTTGTGCGCCTACTTGGGCTTTACCTTTGCAGTCACTCCATTCCTGCGGTTTGCGGCGCGACAGCGTATCCGCCTTGAGATGGAGGCCAACGAGATTCTCTCTGGCTCCATGCGGACCATCGTTGATCTGCAGCTCACTGGCTCGGAGCCCTATTTTGAGCGTCGTTATGCAGCGGCCGGCCGATCCGTGATCGGTTTTGCTGCCAAGGCTGAAATCCTGCCGGAACTGCCCCGCGCATTGATCGAGCCGTTTGGCATCACAATGATCTTTGCCGTGGGTATGTTGCCCCTGCTTGGCAGCCAAGATCCAACGGGACTGGCTCGGATCGTTCCATTTCTGGCCACGGTTGCCATCACCTCCTTGAAGCTCACACCGCCTCTGCAGGATTGCTTCCGCGCCGCCACCTGTCTGCGAGCGGGTCTGCCGGATCTTCAGGAGATTCTTTCCCTGATCGAACTCCCTGAAGGTCGCCTCACGATACGTTCTGCCGGTGTGGCCACTCCCCAAGGGGTGATGCCCCGTCATAGCGTCAGGCTCCATGGTGTGAGCTATCGCTATCCGGCCGATGAGCGCCTTGTTCTGGAGGACGTCAGTCTGTCGATTCCGGTTGGAAGCAGGGTCGCCTTCGTCGGTTCCACTGGCAGCGGCAAAACGACGACTGCCAATATTCTGTTGGGTCTTTTGGCGCCCAGTCAGGGCTCTCTTCAGCTGGATGGTATCGACGTCAGCGATTGTGATATGCCTGCCTGGCAGGCCAACTGCGCCTACGTTCCGCAGACCATCTCATTGCTTAACAGCAATGTGATCGATAACGTCGCTTACGCTCAGGATCTTGCGTTTGTTGATGAAGATCGTGTCTGGGAGGCCTTGCAGGCTGCCCAGCTGGCTGATGTTGTTGCCGAATTCCCGATGGGTCTCTATACCCCGATCGGAGACAACGGTATACGTCTGTCTGGCGGCCAGCGCCAGCGGCTGGCGTTGGCTCGCGCCTTCTACCGTAATGCCAGCTTCCTGGTTCTTGACGAGGCCACAAGTGCGCTCGACAACCGCACTGAAGCGGAGGTCATGCATGCGATTGAGTTGATCGGCCGTCGCTGTACCCTTGTTGTGATCGCCCATCGTTTATCGACGGTGATCCGATCGGATTGTATTTACGAATTCGAGGCGGGACGGATCAAGGCTTCTGGTACGTTTGA
>Ga0315899_10001642_pt1 | contig 25386 bp, 21 predicted proteins | sample LakEriMetagenome_2_FD_203518 | JGI IMG/M metagenome (GOLD analysis project Ga0315899, IMG submission 203518) | Freshwater fungal communities from buoy surface, Lake Erie, Ohio, United States - Buoy 4 MA112 | ecosystem: Environmental > Aquatic > Freshwater > Lake | place: USA: Lake Erie, Ohio... | reverse complement strand
ACGCGAGCATGCCGACGACGCTGCTGGCGCACTGGACTCGCGACCGGCGCGGCGAGCGGATCCCGCTGCCCGCCGCAGTCTCGATGCTGAGCGCCCGCAACGCGCGGCACATGGGCCTCGCCGACCGTGGCACCGTCGCGGTCGGGCAGCGCGCGGACCTCAACCTGATCGACCCGGCCGCGATCGCGCTCGAGCCGCCGCGGCTGGTCCGCGACCTGCCGGCCGGCGGGCGGCGCTTCGTGCAGCGTGCGCGGGGCTACCTGGCGACGATGGTCGCCGGCGAGCCGATCGTCGAGCACGGCGTGCTCACCGGGGCGCGTCCGGGTCGGCTGGTGCGCTCGGCGACGCGCTGACCGGCGCGTCGGTCTGCGGCACCGGCGGGCGGCGCAGCGGCTCGCGCTCGAGCGCCGACTTCACCAGCAGGTGCGCCGCGATCGGCGCGGTCAGGAACACGAACGCGGTGATCAGCAGCTCGTGGATCACCACGCGCTGCCCGCTCCAGCCGAAGACCAGCATCGACGCGAGCAGCGCGCCGCCGACGCCGAGCGTGCTCGCCTTGGTCGGGGCGTGCAGCCGCAGGTACAGGTCGCGCAGCCGCACCAGGCCGATCGCGCCGACCAGCGCGAAGCCGCCGCCGGCGAGCATCAGCAGGCTCGCGAGCAGCTCGACCAGGAAGGGCAGGGGCTCGGGGGTCATCGGGCCGGGCCTCAGTCGTGGTCGACCACGTCGCCGCGGCCGACGAAGCGCGCGGTGACGACGGTGCCGACGAAGCCGAGCATCGCGATCACCAGCGCGGCCTCGAAGTACACCTGCGTGCGGAACTTGACGCCCAGCAGCACGACGAGCGCCAGCGCGTTCACGTACAGCGTGTCGAGCGCGAGCACGCGGTCGAGCACGTCGGGGCCGACGAGCAGCCGCCAGCAGGTGAGCAGCAGCGCGACGCAGATCAGCGCGATCGCGAGGGTGGTGGCCTGGTCGATCATTCGAACAGCTCCCGGATCGGGGTCTCGTAGCGGGCCTTGACCTCGGCGATCAGCGCGTCGGGGTCGTCGACGCGCAGCCCGTGGACCAGCAGGTGGCGGTGGTCGTCCGACAGTTCGGCGGACACGGTGCCGGGCGTCATCGTGATGATGCCGGCGAACAGCGAGATCGAGCGGGGCCGACGGACGTCGAGCGGCACCCAGACGAAGCGCGGCTTCAGCGCCTCGCGCGGGCCGAGGATCAGCTTCGCGACCTGCAGGTTGGCGACGACGATGTCGTGCAGCACGACCCACGCGAGGCGCGTCGCGATCGCCGCGCGGCTCCAGGCGGGCCGGCGCGCGGCCGGCGGCGGGTCGTCGTCGCGGCGCACCGCCGGCCAGCGCGACAGCACCAGCGCGAGCACCGCGCCGAGCAGCAGGTGGCCGGTCGCGAGCGTCTGGTTGAGCATCAGCCACGCGAGCCACAGCCACAGCGCGATCCAGGGCCGCGGCAGCAGCCGGCGCAGCGGACCGGGGGGCGACGCGCGCCGGGCGTCCGGGGCCGCGCTCATCGGAAGGACTCCGGCCGCGGCTGGTGCGGCCCGGCCTTGGGCATCGTCCGCAGCACCTGGTCGGCGAGCGACGAAGGATCGAGCAGGTCGCGCGCCGCGGCCTGCGCATAGCGCTGCACCGGTACGGCGAACACCGTGATCGCGACCACCCCGGCGAGTGCGATCGAGGCGGGCGCGAGGTCGCCGAGCGCGAGGCGCGGCGCACCCGGATCCGCGGCCGGCCCTGCGGACGACGGCGAGGTCTTCCAGAAGAGCGTGCTGCCCGCGCGCGACAGCGCGACGATCGACGCGAGGCTGCCCCCGAGCAGGACCGCCCACAGCCACGCGGTCGCGGCGCCCGGCGCGCCACCCTCGGGCAGCATCGAGGCGAGCAGCATCGCCTTGCCGATGAAGCCGCCGAACGGCGGCATGCCCGCGATCGCGACCGCCGCAGTGAAGAACAGCAGTCCGATCGCGGCGGCGCCGGGCACCTCGGGGCCGGGCACGATCCGGTCGCCCGCCGCGCCGCGCCTGCGTGCGATCGCGTCGGCGGCGAGGTAGAGCGCCGAGGCCGACAGGGTGGTGTGCGGCAGGTAGTAGATCGCCGCGGCGATCGACGCCTCGTTCGCGAGCCCGACGCCGACCAGCAGGAACGCGGCCGAGCCGAGCAGCAGGAAGGCGGTCAGCCGGCGCAGGTCCCCGCCGGCGAGTGCGCCCACCATCGCGAGCGCGTAGCCGGCCGCGGCCGGCGCGACGATCCAGGGGAACGCCGCGTTCGCGAGCGGCCCGGCCTCGGCGCCGAACACCGTGGTGAACACCCGCAGCACCGTGTAGACACCGACCTTCGTCATCACCGCGAAGAGCGCGGCGACCGGCGCGCTCGCCGCCGAGTAGACGCCGGGCAGCCACAGCTGCAGCGGCAGGATCGCCGCCTTCAGGCAGAACACCGCGAGCAGCAGCCACGCGCCGGCGCGTACCAGCGTCGCATCGCCGGCGGGGAGTTGCGGCAGGCGCTGCGCGACGTCGGCCATGTTCAGCGTGCCGGTGACGCCGTAGACGATGCCCGCTCCGATCAGGAACAGCGACGAGCCGACCAGGTTCAGCGTGACGAAGCGTACGCCGGCCGCGATCCGCGCCGCGCCGTCGCCGTGCACCAGCAGCCCGTACGAGGCGATCAGCAGCACCTCGAAGAAGACGAACAGGTTGAACAGGTCGCCGGTCAGGAACGCGCCGTTGAGCCCCATCAGCTGCACCTGCAGCAGCGGATGGAAGTGTTCGCCGCGCTCGTCCCAGCGGCGGTGCGCGGCGCCGAGCGTCACCAGCGCGAGCAGTGCGGTCAGCGCCACCATCATCGACGACAGCCGGTCGGCCACCAGCACCACGCCCCACGGGGCGGCCCAGTTGCCGACGAGGTACACGCCGCGCCAGCCGTCGCCGGCGAGCGTCACCAGCCACGCGCCGCAGCCGGCGAGCAGCAGCGCCGACAGCCACGCGAGCGCGCGCTGCGAGCCGATGCGCCGGTCGAGCAGCATCAGGCCCGCGACCATCGCCGGCAGCACGATCGGCACGATCGGCGCGTGGTTCACGGCGCGGGCCCTCCGGTGCCGCCGTGCGGCGGCTCGCCGCCGTCGACGTCGTCGCGGCCGGTCTCGGCGTGCGCGCGCACCGCGAGCACCAGCAGCAGCGCGGTCATCGCGAAGCTGATGACGATCGCGGTCAGCACCAGCGCCTGCGGCAGCGGGTCGGCCTGGCCCGAGGCGCCGGCCTCGAGGATCGGCGCGCGGCCGACCACGAGCCGGCCCATCGAGAAGAGGAACAGGTTGACCGCGTACGAGATCAGCGTGAGCCCGAGGATCGCGTCGAAGGTGCGCGGCCGCAGCAGCAGGTAGGTGCCCGCCGCGGTCAGCACGCCGATCCCCGAGGCCATCAGCAGCTCCATGTCAGCGCTCCGTCCTGGCGAGCCGGCCGACGCCGGTCAGCGCGAGCACGGTCGCGCCGACCACCGCGAGGTACACGCCGAAGTCGAACGCCGCCGCGCTCGCGAGCGGCAACTCGCCGACGATCGGCAGCACCGGGTGCGCGAAGGTGCTGGTGAGGAACGGATAGCCGAAGAACCAGCTGCCGAGCCCGGTCGCGCAGGCGATCAGGAGCGAGGCGCCGAGCGCGAGGTGCAGCAGGTCGAGCTTGCGGCGGAACGCCGCGTCGGCCGCGCGACCCGGCAGCAGCGCCCCCGGCCCGGCCGCCACCGACTGCATCAGCAGCGCGATCGCGGTGACCAGCCCGGCGATGAAGCCGCCGCCCGGCTGGTTGTGGCCGCGCAGGAAGAAGTAGACCGACACCAGCAGCGCGAAGGGCAGCAGCGTGCGCGCGAGCGTCGCGAGCAGCAGCGGGTGGCGCCGCTCGGCGGCCTCGCCGGTCGCGCGGGGCGGGCCGGACACCGCGGGCAGCGAGACGCGCGCGAGCAGCGCGTGGATCACCAGCCCGGCGACCAGCATCACCGTCATCTCGCCGAAGGTGTCGACGCCGCGGAAGTCGACGATGATCACGTTGACCGCGTTGGTGCCGCCGCCCTCGGTGAGCGAGCGATCGAGGAAGAAGCCCGAGATCGATCGGTCGAACGGCCGTGCCATGATCGCCCAGGCGATCACCGCGATGCCGACGCCGGCGAGCGCCGCGATCGACGCGTCGCGCAGCTTGCGCCGGTCCTCGGCCTCCCTCGGCGAGTGCGCCGGCAGGTAGCGCAGCGCGAGCATCATCAGCAGCACGGTCGCGGTCTCGACCAGCAGCTGCGTCAGCGCGAGGTCGGGTGCGGAGAACCAGACGAACGCGACCGCGACCACCAGGCCCACCGAGCCGAGCGCGACCAGCGCGACCAGCCGCTCGCGCGCGAGCGCGACCGTCGCGACGGTGCCCGCGACGCCGATCGCCCACAGCGTGGCGGGTCCGGCCGACACGCCGTCGAACGGCGACGCCGCGATCGCGTCGAGCGGCGACGCGCCGACCATCCACGGCCCGACGCCCGCCACGACCGCGACGCAGCAGGCGAGCCACAGCGTACGGCGCGCGCCGCCGGCCTGCAGCGCGTCGGTGAGCGCCCGCGCCCCCGCGAGCACCACCTCGAGGGTCGCGTCGAAGCCGCGCTTGCCCGCGCCGGTCTCGTCGGCGACCTCGTGCAGGTTGCGGTCCCGCGCCAGCCAGAAGTACAGCGTCGTGCCGGCCGCGAGCGCGAGCAGGCTGAGCGCGAGCGGCGCGTTGAAGCCGTGCCAGATCGCGAGCGAGTAGTCGGGCAGCGTGCCGCCGAGCACGTCGCGCGCGCCGAGCGCGAGCAGCGGGCCGACGGTGAGCGAGGGCAAGAGGCCGACCAGCACGCACAGCAGCGCCAGCAGCTCGACCGGCACCCGCATCCAGCGCGGCGGCTCGTGCGGCTCGCGCGGCAGCTCGCGCGGTGCGCCGTTGAAGAACACGTCGTGCACGAAGCGCACCGAGTAGGCGACCGACAGCGCGGTGGCGATCGTGGCCGCGGTCGGCACGAGGAAGCGCACGATGCCCTCGCCCTGCACCGCGAGCGTCTCGGCGAGGAACATCTCCTTCGACAGGAAGCCGTTGAGCAGCGGCACGCCGGCCATCGCCGCCGACGCGACGATCGCCAGCGTCGCGGTCACCGGCATCTGCCTGCGCAGCCCGTTGATGCGCCGCATGTCGCGCGTGCCGGTCTCGTGGTCGATGATGCCGGCGGCCATGAAGAGCGAGGCCTTGAAGGTCGCGTGGTTCAGCAGGTGGAAGACCGCGGCCACCGCCGCGAGCGGCGAGTTCAGCCCGAGCAGCATCGTGATCAGTCCGAGGTGGCTGATCGTCGAGTAGGCGAGCAGGCCCTTGAGGTCGTGCTGGAAGATCGCGTGCCACGCGCCGGTCAGCAGCGTCGCCGCGCCGGCGCCGGTGACCGCGAAGAACCACAGGTCGGTGCCCGACAGGGCGGGGTACAGGCGCGCGAGCAGGAAGATCCCCGCCTTCACCATCGTCGCCGAGTGCAGGTAGGCCGACACCGGCGTCGGCGCCGCCATCGCGTGCGGCAGCCAGAAGTGGAAGGGGAACTGCGCGGACTTGGTGAACGCGCCGAGCAGCAGCAGCCCGAGGCAGACCGGATAGAGCGCGTGCGCGCGGATCCGGTCGCCGGCCGCGAGCACCGTGTCCAGGTCCCAGCCGCCGGCGATCCAGCCGAGCAGCAGCACGCCGGCCAGCAGCGCGAGCCCGCCGGTGCCGGTGACCGTCAGCGCCATCCGCGCGCCCTGCCGCGCGTCGGCGCGGTGCTGCCAGAAGCCGATCAGCAGGAACGACGACAGGCTGGTCAGCTCCCAGAACACCGCGAGCAGGATCAGGTTGTCCGACAGCGCGATGCCGAGCATCGAGCCCTGGAACGCGAGCAGCAGCGCGAAGAAGCGCGCGGTCCGCTCCTCGGGCGACAGGTACCAGCGCGCGTAGAGCACGATCAGCAGGCCGATCGCGAGGATCAGCCCCGCGAACAGCAGCGCGAGCCCGTCCATCCTCAGCCCGAAGCCCACGCCGAGCGCGGGCAGCCACTCCCAGCGCATCCGCTGGATGCTGCCGCCGAAGACGTCCGGCGCGAGCAGCACGAAGGCGAAGGCCGCGATCGCCATCGCGGTCGCCGCGATCCAGGCCGAGTGGCGCAGCCGCGAGGTCGGCTCCGAGGCGGCCATCACCGGCGCGAGGCAGGCGAGCACGAACGCGCCTGCGAACGGCGCGAGCACCAGCACGAGCAGCGAGCCGGTCATGGGGTCGTGGGTGCGGTTCGGGGAGGATCGCCTGCGCGACGGACGGCGCAGTATAGCCACCGTCATGGCCGTCGGGTCCGGGACTTCGGGTATCGTGCGGGTTCCGATGAGCGCCCCCTCCCTGCTGACCCTGGTCGACGCGCAGCTCGCGTACGGCGACCTTCCGCTGCTCGATCGCGCGTCGCTCTCGGTGCTCGCCGGCGAGCGGATCGGCCTCGTCGGCCGCAACGGCACCGGCAAGTCCTCCCTGCTCGCGGCGATCGAAGGGCGCGTGCCGCTCGACGACGGCACGCTGCAGCGGCGCGACGGCCTGCGCATCGCGTCGGTCGAGCAGGAGCCGGTGCTGCCCGAGGCGGCGACGCTGCACGAGGCGCTGCTCGCGCGCGGCCGGCTCGAGTCGATCGACGACGAGCGCGAGCGCTGGCGCGCGCAGGCGCGCCTCGGCGAGTACCTGCAGCGCTTCGGCCTCGACCCCGCGGCCTCGCCCGCCGGCGCGTCCGGCGGCGAGAGGAAGCGCGCGGCGCTCGCGCTCGCGTTCGCGCTGGAACCCGAGCTGCTGCTGCTCGACGAGCCGACCAACCACCTCGACATCGCCGGCATCGAGCTGCTCGAGTCGCTGCTGCAGAAGGTGCCGGCGGCGCTGTTCGTGACCCACGACCGGTTCTTCCTCGACGCGGTCTGCACGCGGATCGTCGAGCTCGACCGCGGCGTGCTGCGCTCGTTCCCCGGCCGCTTCTCCGACTACCAGCGCGTGCGCGCCGACCAGCTCGCCGCCGAGCGCGTCGCCGCCCGCCGCTTCGACAAGTTCTGGGCGCAGGAGGAGGTCTGGATCCGCAAGGGTGTCGAGGCGCGGCGCACGCGCAATGAGGGCCGGGTGCGCCGCCTCGAGCAGCTGCGCACCGACCGCGAGGCGCGGCGCGAGCGCCAGGGCGACGTGCGGATGTCGATCGATTCCGGCGAGCGCAGCGGCAAGCTGGTCGCCGAGCTGAAGGACGTGTCGAAGGCCTTCGACGGGCGTCCGATCGTGCGCGACCTGACGCTGACCGTGCAGCGCGGCGACCGGCTCGCACTGGTCGGCCCGAACGGCGCGGGCAAGTCGACGCTGCTCAAGCTGATCCTCGGCCAGCTCGAGCCCGACTCGGGCTCGGTGCGGCTCGGCACGCAGCTGCAGGTCGCCTACTTCGACCAGATGCGCGAGCAGCTCGACCCCGAGAAGAGCGTGGCCGAGACGATCAGCCCGGGCTCCGACTGGGTCGAGGTCGGCGGCGAGCGAAAGCACGTGATGAGCTACCTCGGCGACTTCCTGTTTCCGCCGCGCCGCGCCGCCTCGCCGGTGCGCACGCTGTCGGGCGGGGAGCGCAACCGGCTGCTGCTCGCGCGCCTGTTCGCGCGGCCGGCGAACCTGCTGGTGCTCGACGAGCCGACCAACGACCTCGACATCGAGTCGCTCGAGCTGCTCGAGGACACGCTGCAGGGCTACGGCGGCACGCTGCTGCTGGTGAGCCACGACCGCGCGTTCCTCGACAACGTCGCGACGCAGGTGCTGGTCGCCGAGGGCGGCGGCACCTGGCGCGAGTACGTCGGCGGCTGGTCCGACTGGCTGCGGATGCGGCCCGAGCCGGCGCCCGCGCCGGCCGCGCCCCCGGTCGCGCGCGCCGCGCCGAAGGCCGCGGCGCCCGCCTCCTCCGAGCCGGCCGCGGCCGAACGCCCTCGCAAGCTCGGCTTCAAGGAGCAGCGCGAGCTGCAGGAGCTCCCGTCTCGGATCGAGGCGCTGGAGGCCGAGCAGGTCGCGCTCGCCGCGCGGATGGAGGACCCGGCGTACTTCCGTCGCGACGCGCGCGAGCTGCGCGCGGACCAGGAGCGCGTGCAGGCGATCGAGGCCGAGCTGCTCGAGCTGCTCGAGCGCTGGGAGTCGCTGGAGCGACGTTCGAAGGAGGCCGCGCGATGACGCCGGGTGGCGGGGCGGGGTCGCGCTCCGCGGCGGCCGTCCGCGCGGGCCTCGCCGCCGGTGCGCTCGGCGCCGCGCTGGCGGGCGCGCCCGCGCCGGCCGTGGCGCAGCTGCGCGCCTTCGAGTTCCGGCTCGACAACGACACCTTCGTCACGCCGCGGCGCGAGGACGAGCGCTGGTACACCTCGGGCGGGTTCGTGCGCTTCGCGTTCGACGCGCCGGCCGACGCGGCCGACGCGCGGCTCGCCGCCGCGTGGTGCGCCCGTGTCGTCGCCTGCGACCCGGGCGCCCGGACGCTTCGCGTCGCGTCGCTCGTGCACCGCATCTACACGCCGGCCTCCACCGGGACGGCCGGCCCCCAGCCCTACGACCGGCCGTACGGCGCGGCGCTCGCGCTCGGCGCGGCCTCGGTGGTCGTCGGCGAGCGCACGCGCCAGTCGCTCGAGCTGCAGCTCGGCACGATCGGGCCGGCCGCGCTCGGCGAGCCGGTGCAGAACGGCATCCACGCGATGCTCGGCCAGGCGAAGGCGCAGGGCTGGCCGTGGCAGCTGCGCCCGCAGGCGCTCGCGCAGGTCGGCTGGTCGCGGCTGGCCTCGCACCGCCTCGGCGTGCCCGGCGTCGACGCGGTCACGCGTACCGGCGTGCTGCTCGGCACGCCGCAGACCCAGGCCGAGCTCGGCGCGATGCTGCGCTTCGGCGGCCTCGGCGCCGGCCCGACCTGGCCTGGCGAGTCGATCGGCGTGCGCGAGCCCTCGGGCTGGCAGGTCTACGCCGGCGTCGAGGCCCGCGCGGTCGCGCGCGATACGCTGATCGACGGCACCGCCTTTGGCTACGACTCGCGCGTGAGCCGCGAGCCGATCGCCGGCTCGGCCTTCGTCGGCGCCTCGGTCGGCCCGATCCGCGACTGGCGGCTGGAGTTCACCTTCGCGGTGCACTCGGTGCCGTTCTCCTCGCCGCTCGAGACCTATCCGTTCCGCCCGCAGCGGATCGGCACCATCGGCCTGCGCTGGCAGCCGCGCTGAGCCGGCGCCGTGCGGTCAGACCAGCTGGTCGTCGCCGCCCGGCGCGCGCAGCCGGGCGATCTCGCGCTTGAAGAACGGATAGAGCAGCGGCGCGGCGACCAGCCCCTGCACCCCGAACAGCGCCTCGCCGGTCAGCATCGCCGCGAGGATCTCCCAGGAGGCGACCTGCACGCGCGAGCCCACCGTTCGGGCGTTGATGAAGTACTCGGTCTTGTGGATCAGGATCAGGTAGACCAGCGAGCCGATCGCGACCCACGGCGAGACCGCGAGCGAGATCAGGAAGACCAGCGAGTTCGCGAGCACGTTGCCGAGCACCGGCAGCACGCCGGTCACCAGCGTGAACAGGCACAGCAGCCCGCGGAACGGCAGCACGAAGCCGAACGAGGGAAGGATCACGAACAGGTACAGCGCGGTCATCGTCGTGTTGAACAGCGCGATCCGCATCTGCGCGAGCACGACCCGCTCGAGCACCAGCAGCAGCCGCCCGATGAACTTCTCGTCCGACTGCAGCGCCCGCGGCTGCCAGGTCGACGCCGCCGCCATCGCCGCGACCAGGATCGCGAAGATGCCCTGCACCAATGCGTGCGCGACCTTGCCGCCCAGGCCGCCCAGGTTCGCCGCGTGGTCGCGCAGCCAGCCGAACACGCGGGTGCGCAGCTCGTAGAGGTCGGACGGCAGCGAGGCGGCCATCGCCTCGGGCAGCGCCTCGCGCAGCGTGTCGAGCGAGTCCTCGATCTTCAGCAGGAAGGTCCGCAGGTCGTCGGCCGAGGCGAGCGCGACCGTCCAGGTGACCAGCCCCGCGAACGCGGCGAACACCAGCGTGCCGACCACGGCGCCGGCGACCGCGGCGACGCTGCGCGACGCCCCGAAGCGCTGCGACAGCCGGTCGGCGAGCAGGCACGTCCAGGCGTAGACCAGCAGCCCCAGCAGAACCGGCACCAGCAGCTTCTGCCACAGCACGAGCAGAGCACCCGCGGCCGTCAGCACGAGCCTGAGGACCTCCGGACGGACGGGCAGGGGACCGATGATGGCGCGACTCCGGAGCGCGGGGGGGCGACGGCGAGGTGGACGGGGCGCCCGGTCGGGCGACCGGGCGAGCCCGAACTCTATCGCAGTTCGATCGCTCCGGATCCGTCGCCGTCGTCGCGGGCGGGGCTTCCGACCGACCGGCGGCGCCCGGCGCCCGGCGCCTCGCGCAGCGCGTGCCGCGTCAGCGCCTCGACCATCCAGCGGGCGACCGCCTCGACCTCGGTGTCGCGGGCGCCCCAGATGTCCTTGAGGATCACGTAGGGCTCGATCCCGTAGACGATCGACAGCGCCTTCCACAGCAGCTCGTGGTTGCGCCGGGTCAGCTGGCCGCGCAGCGGCGCGAGCGCGTCCTTCAGCAGGCCGACCCGGTAGCCGCGGCGGTAGCGCTCCTCCTTCAGAAGCCCGGCCCGGTCGAGCGCCGCGTGCTCGAGCGACAGCTGCAGTGCCGCCCGCATCTGCGGCTCGTATTCCTGGAAGCGCCCGAAGGTCGACTCGAACAGGCGCCGCAGCCGGTCGGCGCCCTGCGCGTCCTCGGGCGCGTCGGCGAGCGGCGGGCGCCGCCGTACCGCGCCGAGGCTGTGGTCGACGACGCCGGCGATCAGCTTGCTGCGCGTCGGGAAGTAGCGGTACGCGGTGGCCCGCGACACGCCGGCCGCGGCGGCCACGTCGCTCACCGACGGGACGGCGCCCTGCGTGCGGATCAGCGCGCTCGCGGTGTCGAGCAGCAGCCGGCGCATCCGCGCCGCGGGCCCGCGGCCGGCGTCGTCGGTCGCCGCCGGGGCGGGCGTCGTCTCGCGCGCGGTGCGGCGACCCGGCGCGCCGACCCGCGCGCGTGCCGCGGTGGTGCGCGGTCGCGCGGATCGCAGGGACGGGGTCAGGGTCATCGACGGCGGTCCGGGGTTGACGCGGATGATAGGCGCTGCGTAGGATCGCTCGCAAGAAAAACGAGACGCGAGTCTCGAAACGGATCGATCGTCTTGTGCAGCGCACGAGACCCCGGAGGAGACGGACAGGTGAAGGTCGCGACCTTCCGATGGGGCGGCCGCCGGCAGGCGGGCCTCGTGTCGGACGACGGTGCCCGCGTGACCCCGCTGGCGCTCGGCGAGCGCGCGCAGCGCCGCGGCGCGCTCGCGCTGATCGAGTCGATGGCCGACGGCGCGCCGGTGCCGCGCGCGGCCGGCGCGTCCCTGCCGATCTCGGCGGTCGAGCTCGAGGCGCCGCTGCCGATGCCGCGGCGCAACCTGTTCTGCGTCGGCCGCAACTACCGCGCGCACGCCGCCGAACTCGCGGGCTCGGTGTTCCGCACCGACGCCGCGAAGCTCGACGAGTGGCCGATCGTGTTCACCAAGGTGCCCGAGTGCGTGATCGCCCCGGGCGCCGCGATCCGCCTGCCGCGCGGCATCTCCGAGAAGATCGACTACGAGGCCGAGCTCGCGGTGGTGATCGGCACCGGCGGGCGCGACATCCGCGCCTCGCGCGCGATGGCCCACGTCTGGGGCTACACCATCGTCAACGACGTCACCGCGCGCGACGTGCAGATGCGCCATTCGCAGTGGGACCTCGGCAAGTCCTTCGACACCTTCTGCCCGATGGGACCGTGGCTGGTGAGCGCCGACGAGGTCGACGGCACCGACCTGGAGCTCGTCTGCCGCGTCAACGGCGAGGTGCGCCAGCACGCCCGGACCTCGCAGCTGATCTTCGACATCCCGACGCTGATCGAGACCTGCTCGCGCGGCATCACCCTGTACCCCGGCGACGTGATCGCCACCGGCACGCCCGCCGGCGTTGGCATGGGCATGGACCCGCCGCGCTGGCTGCGCGCGGGCGACGTCGTCCGCATCGAGATCGAGGGCCTCGGCGCCCTCGAGAACCCGGTCGCCTGAGACCGGTCCGACACCCGGAGCACACACGCGATGGCCGACACCCTGTTCACCAACGTGCGGATCTTCGACGGCACCGGTGCGCTGCCCTACGCGGGCGAGGTGCTGGTCCGCGGCAACCGGATCCGCGGCGTCGCCAAGGGCGCGCGCACGCTGCCGGTCACCGGCGCGACCGTCATCGACGCCGGCGGCGCGACGCTGATGCCGGGCCTGACCGAGGCGCACACGCACTTCGCCTGGAACGACCAGCCGAGCCTCGGCGCGATCCAGAAGATGCCGGTCGAGGAGCACATCCTCTGGTGCGCGCACGTCGCCGAGCGCTACCTCTCGCGCGGCTTCACCTCGTGCGTCGGCGCCGCGACCGCGAAGCCGCGGCTCGACGTGGTGATCCGCAACGCGATCGAGTCGGGCCAGATCCCCGGTCCGCGCTACCTCGCCGCGAGCCAGGAGATCACCGTGCCGGGCGGCCTCGGCGACGAGTCGCCGCCGCACCTGCCTTACCCGGAGTTCAGCTTCGGCGCGGTGGTCAGCGGCGCGGACGAGATGCGCAGGTGCGTCCGGATGTTCCTCAAGTACGGCGTCGACACGATCAAGCTGAACCTGTCGGGCGAATACATCGCGGGGCTCGCCGCGGAGGCGACGCCGATGACCGAAGCCGAGATCGCGACCGCGGTCGAGGAGGTCAGAAAGCGCGGCAAGCGGCTCGCCGCGCACGCGCGCTCGTGCGAGTCGGTCAAGCAGTGCGTGCGCCACGGCATCGAGCTGGTCTACCACGCCTCGTTCACCGACGAGGAAGCGCTCGACATGCTCGAGGAGAACAAGGAGAAGCACTTCGTCGCGCCCGGCATCGCCTGGCTGATCAACACCTCGTACCACGCGTCGCAGTGGGGCATCACGCCCGAGGTGGCCAAGAACATGGGCTACCACCGCGAGCTCGAGGTCGCGATCGAGTCGCTGAAGAAGATGCACAAGCGCGGCATCCGGATCCTGCCCGGCGGCGACTACGGCTTCGCGTGGATCGAGCACGGCACGAACGCGAAGGACCTGGAGTACTTCGTGAAGTACCTCGGCTTCACGCCGATGCAGGCGCTGCTGGCCGCGACGAAGCTCGGCGGGGAGATCATGATGCGGCCCGACGAGCTCGGGCAGGTGAAGGACGGCTTCCTCGCCGACCTGCTGCTCGTCGACGGCGACCCGCTCGCGAACATCGCGGTGCTGCAGGAGCCGTCGCGGATCCTCGCAGTGATGAAGGACGGCGTGTTCCACAAGGAGCCCGAGGTCCTGTCCGCCCGCAGCCGCTGGTCGCTGAGCGCGGCCTGACCCGGAGCCCGCGCCCGTGCCCACCCGGATCGTCGAGCGGATCGCGTACGAGCGCCACGGCTCGGGCGACGCCGTGCTCGCGATCCACGGGCTGGGCGGCTCGTCGAACACGTGGACGGCGCTCGCGGGCGACGACGGACCGCTCGCACGCCACGCGCTGGTCCGCCTCGACCTGCCCGGCTCGGGCCGCTCGACGCGGGTCGAGGGCGCGCTGTCGATCGCGCGGCTGGTCGAGGCCTGCGTGCGCGTGCTCGCGGCGGCCGGCGAGAAGCGCGCGCACGTGCTCGGCCACTCGCTCGGCACGATCGTCGCGCAGCACCTGGCGCTCGCCGAGCCGAAGCTCGTGCGCAGCCTCGCGCTGTTCGGCCCGCTGCCGGCGCCGCCGGAGCCCGCCCGAGCCGCGATCCGCGCGCGTGGCCAGAAGGCGCGCGCCGAGGGCGTCGCGGGCATGGCCGACATCGCCGACGCGCTCGCCCGCGCGTCGACCTCGGCCGAGACCCGCGCGCAGCGGCCGACCGCGGTCGCGTTCGTGCGCGAGTCGCTGATGCGCCAGGATCCGGACGGCTACGCGCGGACCTGCGACGCGCTCGCCGACGCGCAGCCCGCCGACCTGTCCCGCGTCGGCTGCCCGGTGCTGCTGGTGACCGGCGACGAGGACACGGTCGCGCCGCCGGCGTCGGTACGCGCGATGGGCGACCGGCTGCAGGACGCGCGGGTCGAGGTGCTGCGCGGCTGCGGCCACTGGACCCCGATCGAGAAACCCGCCGAGTGCGCCGCGCTGCTGCGCGGCTTCCTCGCGCGTCGGATGTGACCCACACGACGGAGCGACGAACGATGGCCAACGTGCTCTTCACCAACGTCCGGATCCTGGACGGCACCGGGGTCGCGCCGTACGCCGGCGATGTGCTGGTCCAGGGCAATCGGATCGCGCGGATTTCGCGCGTCGGCGGCTCGCAGCCGCAGTCGGTGCCGCTGTCGGGCGTCGCCGTGATCGACGGCGCGGGCGCCACGTTGATGCCCGGCATGTGCGAGGCGCACACGCACATGGCCTGGAACAACTCGGCGACGCTCGACGGCATCCAGGTGATGCCGACCGAGGAGCACGTGCTGTGGACGGCGGGCGTCGCCAAGCAGTACCTGATGCACGGCTGGACCTCGTGCGTGGGCGCCGCGACGGCGAAGCCGCGGCTGGACGTCGTGATCCGCAACGCGATCGAGGCCGGCCAGATCCCCGGCCCGCGCTACCTCGCCGCGAGCCAGGAGATCACCGTGCCGGGCACGCTCGGCGACGAGACGCTGCCCCACATCCAGTACCCGGAGTACAGCTTCGGCGCGGTCGTCAACGGCCCCGAGGACATGCGCAAGGTCGTCCGCATGTTCCTCAAGTACGGCGTCGACTCGATCAAGCTGAACCTGTCGGGCGACAACTTCGTGATGGGCGCCGACGCGAAGACCACCTGGATGAGCGACGAGGAAGTCGCGATGGCGGTCCGCGAGACCAAGGTACGGGGCAAGCGCGTCTCGGTCCACGCGCGCTCGTGCGAGTCGGTCAAGCAGGCGCTGCGCCACGGATGCGAGGTGATCTATCACGCCTCGTTCACCGACGAGGAGGCCCTCGACATGCTCGAGGCACAGAAGGACCGGATCTTCGTCGCGCCGGGCCTGTCGGTGATCATCAAGCTGTTGTACGACGGCGAGCCCTTCGGCATCCCGCACGCCAAGGCGGTGCAGATGGGCTACCGGGAGGAACTCGACGCCGCGGTCGAGAGCCTGCGCGCGATGCACAGGCGCGGCGTGCGCGTGCTGCCCGGCGGCGACTACGGCTTCGCCTGGGCGCCGCACGGCACCAACGCGATGGACCTGCAGTACTTCGTCAAGTACCTGGGCATGACGCCGATGGAGACCATCGTCGCGGCGACGAAGTACGGCGGGCAGATCATGAAGATGGGCGACGAGCTCGGCACGATCCGCGAGGGCATGCTCGCCGACCTGCTGCTGGTCGACGGCGACCCGCTCGCCGACCTCGGCATCCTGCTCGACACGAAGAGGCTGCTCGCGATCATGAAGGACGGGCGCTTCTGCAAGGAGCCGTCGATCCGCAGCAGCCAGCCGCGCACGCTGTCGCGCTGGACCGCCGGCGTCGCCGCCTCGTGAACGTCGCCGACCTGCCCGTCGGGCGCCCCGGGCCCGCGCCCACCGCGGCGAGCCTCGCCGCGGTCGCGGCCGCGCGCCGGCGCCGCACCGTGCGCTGGGTGGTGGGCCTCGCGATCGGCGTGCCGCTCGCGGTCTTCGTGCTGTGGGCGCTCGCGGACAACCCGCGCCTCTTCGTGTCGACGCTGCTCAACGGCCTGACGCTCGCGGCGCTCTACTTCCTCGTCGCGAGCGGCTTCACGCTGGTGTTCGGGCTGATGCGCAACGTGAACCTCGCGCACGGTTCGCTGTACCTGTTCGGCGCCTACATCGGCTGGGTGGTCGGCGACTGGAGCGGCTCGTGGGTGCTGGCGGTGATCACCGGGTTCCTCGCGTCGGCGGTCGTCGGGCTGCTGATGCAGGTGACGATCTTCCGCTTCATGCAGGGCCAGGACCTTCGCCAGACGCTGGTGACGATCGGCATCTCGATCGTGCTGGCCGACATCATGCTGTGGATCTGGGGCGCGGAGATCTACACCTTCGACCCGCCGCGCTGGATGTTCGGCACGCTGTCGCTGCCGATCGTCGAGAAGTACGCGACCTACCGGCTGCTGCTGCTGGTCGGCGCGATCGTGATCGGCGTCGGCCTGTGGGTGTTCCTGAACCGCACGCGCGTCGGGATGATGATCCGCGCCGGCGTCGACGACCGCGCGATGCTCGCGGCCTCGGGCGTGAACGTGCAGCTGGTGTTCGCGGTCACCTTCGCGATCGGGGCCGGCATGGCCGGGTTCGCCGGCGTCGTCGGCGGCACCGCGCTGTCGATCGCACCGGGCGAGGACATCCGCTACCTGCTCGCATCGCTGGTCGTCGTGATCGTCGGTGGCATGGGCAGCGTGACCGGCGCGGCGATCGGTGCGCTGCTGATCGGCGTGGCCGAGCAGTTCGGCCTCGCCTACGCCCCGACGTACGGCATCGTCTTCACGTTCGTCATCATGGCGCTCGCGCTGGCGTTCCGGCCGCAGGGCCTGCTCGGGAGGTCCCGTTGAAATGAGCGCCGCACGATCGCATCGGAGGCGCTCGCGCCCCCCCGGGGGGCCCGGCCGCAGGCCGTGGGGGGCGACATGAGCGCTGCCCAGTGGCGCAAGGCGATGAACCCCGGGGCGTCGACCCACGACTGGCGCCGCTCGTCCTGGGCCCGATCCGGCACGACGCCGGTTGCGCCGACGGCCGACGACGGCGAGCCGGTACGCCCCGGCTTCACGGCCGAGGGGCTGCCCGACTACTCGGACCAGGACGCGCCGCGCTGGCTGAAGTGGATCTGGCAGCGGGTGTCGGCGCGCCACGTGCTGACGCTGCTCGGGCTGCTGGTGTTCCCGTTCGTGGTCTCGCCGTTCTTCGTGTTCCAGATCGGCGCGCAGTCGCTCGCATTGGGCATCATCGCGCTGTCGCTGCTGCTGCTCGCCGGCTACGGGGGCATGGTGTCGCTGTCGCAGATGACGGTGGCCGGCATCGCCGGCTATTCGGTGGCGATCTTCGGCGCGAGCGCGGTGTCGAACATCAGCCTCGGCTGGCCGTGGTGGCTCGCCGTGCTGATCGCGATCGCGATCGGCACGATCGCCGCGACGCTGATCGGCTGGCTGTCGGTGCGCACCGAGGGCATCTACACGATCATGATCACGCTCGCCGTCGGCGTCGCGTTCTTCTACCTCGCGCAGCAGAACTACTCGCTGTTCAACGGCTTCCAGGGATTCTCCAAGGTCGCGCCGCCGGTGGTGTTCGGCATCGACTGGCGCGCGCCGCTGCCCTTCTACTACCTGACCCTCTTCTGGGCGCTCGCCGCCTACTTCTTCGTCAAGCACCTCGCGCGCACCCCGTTCGGCATCGCACTTCAGGGCATCCGCGATAACCCGCGCCGGATGAACTCGCTCGGCTTCGACGTGACCGCGCACCGGGTCGCCGCGCACGCGGTCGCCGGGCTGATCGCGTCGGTCGGCGGCGTGCTGATGGTCTGGTACAACAGCCTGATCTCGCCCGGCTCGATCGGCACCGGCGCGCTGATCAACGTGCTGATCGTCGCGGTGCTCGGCGGCATGGGCCACCCGATCGGCGCCTTCGTCGGCAGCATCGTCTTCGTGCTGCTGCAGAACTTCGCGATCGACCTGGTCGACCGCGAGCGCTTCAACCTCGTGATCGGCGGCGTGTTCCTCGCCGTCGTGCTCTTCTCCCCGGACGGGCTCGTGGGCATCTGGAACCGGCTGCGGGCGCGCATCTCGCGCTCGCCGGTCCAGGCGCGGCCGGCCCCGGGCTCGACAGGTTCCGTACCCGGCGGCGGGCAAGCCGCACATACCAAAAGGAGGACGACGTGAGGCAAGGCAAGAGGATGTTCGGTCGATCGCTGGTCGGTGCCGCGGTGTTCGCGGCGTTCGCGAGCGGAGCGTGGGCGCAGGAGGTGGTCAGGGTCGGCCTGCTGGCGACGCTGGAGGGTCCGTTCGCCGCCGGCGGCCAGGACGGCATGCGCGGCGCCGACCTCGCGCTGATGCAGAGGAAGGGGATGGCGGGCGGCAAGAAGATCGAGTTCGTCAAGGGGTCCTCGAACGCAAACCCGGACGTCGCGGTCAACGCGACCCGCAAGCTGGTCGAGCAGGACAAGGTCCAGATCATGGTCGGGCCGCTGTCGGGCTCCGAGGGCATCGCGGTCAAGAACTACAGCAAGTCGCAGCCGGGGGTGACCTTCGTCAACGGCGGCTCGGGCGCGCAGGCGACCACGCTCGTCGATCCCTCGCCGAACTTCTTTCGCTTCAACACCGAGGGCGCCCAGTGGATGGTCGGCCTCGGCGACTACGCGTTCAAGGACAAGGGCTACAAGCGGATGGCCCTGATCGCGGAGGACTACTCGTTCCCGTACTCGCAGGTGCAGGGCTTCATGGCCGGCTTCTGCAAGGCCGGCGGCAAGATGGTCGAGAAGATCTGGGTGCCGCTCGGCACCAAGGACTACGCGGCCGCGATCGCCAAGCTGCCGCGCGACATCGACGCGATCTTCGCGGTGCTGGGCGGCGCCGACGCGGTCAACTTCCTGACCCAGTACGAGCAGGCCGGCGGCAACAAGCCGATCATCGGCGGCACGATCACCGTCGACCAGACGGTGCTCGGCTTCCGCGGCCGCCGTCCGGACGCGATCGTCGGCACGCCGACCGCCGGGCCGATGGCCGACTCGCTCGACACCGCCGAGTGGAAGCAGTTCGTCAGCGACTACAAGACGAACTTCAAGGACGGCCTGCCGAGCCCGTCGCTGTTCGCGTTCCTCTACTACATCAATACCAAGGCGGTGCTCGACGCGCTCGACGAGGTCAAGGGCGACCTGTCGAACAACCAGGCGAAGTTCCGCGAGACCCTGTCGAAGATGACGCTGAAGACCCCGGTGGGCGAGTACCGGCTCGACGGCAACCGGCAGGCGGTCGGCCCGAACTTCATCACCGAGGTGGCGAAGGCGCCGGACGGCAAGTTCTTCAACAAGGTGGTCCGCAAGGTCGACGCGGTCGACCAGACCCTGGGTCTGGGCAAGGCCGATTTCGACAAGATGGGCCTCGGCACTCGCGACAACCCGTCGTGCCCGTGATCCGGGCGAGGTCCGTCTGAGATGAGCGCCGCACGATCGCATCGGAGGCGCTCGCCCCCCCTCGGGGGGGCGGCGCGCAGCGCCCGGGGGGCACCATGAACGCGCCTCCCCCGGTGCGGCCGCTGGCTTCCGGTGACGCCCTCGTGCTCGAGGGCGTCACCCGGCAGTTCGGCGCGCTGCGCGCGATCGATGACGTGTCGTTCACCGTCGCCGCCGGAGAGCGGCGGGCGGTGCTCGGCGCCAACGGCGCCGGCAAGACGACGCTGTTCAACGCGATCACCGGCGACTTCCCGCCGACCGCGGGGCGCGTGTCGTTCTTCGGCGAGGACGTGACCGAGCTGCCGCCTTACGAGCGGATCCGGCGCGGCCTGCGCCGCACCTACCAGTCGTCGCTGCTGTTCAGGGAACTGACCGTCCGCGACAACCTCTTCCTCGCGGTGCGCGGCGTCGGCCGCGGCCGCTTCTCGTGGATGCGTCCGCGCCTCGGCAGCCCGTCGCGCCGCGCCACGCGCGACCTGCTCGAGCGGGTGCGCCTGTCGCACATCGCCGACGTGCCGGTCGCGAGCCTCTCGCACGGCCAGCAGCGCCAGCTCGAGATCGGCATGGCGCTCGCCGGCGCGCCGCGGATGATCCTGTTCGACGAGCCCGCCGCCGGCCTGTCGCCGGCCGAGCGCCGCGAGCTGGTGCTGCTGCTGCAGGGCTTCCCGCCGCACATGGGCTTCGTGCTGATCGAGCACGACCTCGACATCGCGTTGCGCGTCGTCGAGCGGGTCACCGTCATGCACAACGGCCGCGTCATCAAGCACGGCACGCCCGAGCAGATCGAGGGCGACGCCGAGGTGCAGGCGATCTACATGGGCGGAGGCCACCACTGATGCGCTGGTTCGGCCGCGGCCGTGCCGAGGAGGTCCGCTCCGGGCCGGTCCTCGTCGTCGAGTCGCTCGATGTCTACTACGGGCGCGCGCACGCGCTGCAGTCGGTCTCGCTCGAACTCGAGCGCGGCGTGCTCGCGGTGGTCGGCCGCAACGGCATGGGCAAGACCACGCTGTGCAACGCGATCACCGGCCTGGTGCCGGCGACCGGCAGCGTGCGCCTGTCGGGCGACGAGATCCTCGGCAAGGCGCCGAACGCCATCACGGCGCTCGGCATCGGCTACGTGCCGCAGGGCCGTCGCGTCTGGCCGTCGCTGTCGGTCGACGAGCACCTGCGGCTCGCGGCGGCGACCGCGCGCAGGGGGCCGTGGACGGTGTCGCGGGTCTATCAGACCTTCCCGCGGCTCGCCGAGCGCAAGGGCAACGGCGGGGCGCAGCTCTCGGGCGGCGAGCAGCAGATGCTCGCGATCGGCCGAGCGCTGCTGTTCAACCCGAAGCTGCTGGTGATGGACGAGCCCACCGAGGGGCTCGCGCCGGTGATCGTCGAGCAGGTCGCGCAGATGCTGAAGACGCTCGCGGCCGACGGGGCGATCTCGGTGCTGCTGATCGAGCAGAACCTCGGTGTCGCGATCGAGGTCGCCGACCGGATCGCGGTGATGGTCAACGGGCGCGTCGCGCGCACGATGCCGGCCGGCGAGCTCGCCGCGGATCGCGAGCTGCAGCAGCGGCTGCTGGGGGTAGGCCGCGGCGCGCACGAGGCGCTCGAAGAACCGGGCACGCCCGGTTCTTCGAGCGGTCCTGGACGGCGCTCCGTGGACGAAGCGGAGGACGACGAGCCGTTCCGCGACGAGCGGCCGATCGAGGCGACGGTCTACACGATCCGCCGGGCGCACGATGCCGACGCGCCCTCGGGCCCGGGCCCCGCGCTCGGCGACACGCTGCGCGAGGAGCGGGCGGTGCGTGGCGTCACGCGCTGGAACGCCCAGGACCCGCAGGCCAGGCCGCGCGACCGGCTGGTCGAGGGACGCGCCGACGGCCCCGCCGCGCCGCCGTCGATCATGAAGGCCGCCGAGGCGCTCGCCGACGCCGGCCGCGATGCGAAGGTGCTCGAGTTCCCGGTCTCGGCGAGCGTCGAGCGCGCCGCCTACGTCGCAGGCACCTTCGACACCAAGGGCCGCGAGCTCTTCTTCCTGCGCAACTGCCTCGAGAAGCTCGGCGTGCGCACCGTGACCGTCGACCTGTCGACCGGCGCGACGCCGTCGCCGGCGATGGTCCACCCGCGCGAGGTCGCGCGGCACCACCCGAAGGGCGAGCGCGCGGTGTTCACCGGCGACCGCGGCTCGGCGGTCGCCGAGATGGCGGTCGCGTTCGAGCACTTCGTGCGCCGGCGCCGCGACCTGGGCGGCATCGTGTCGGCCGGCGGCTCGGGCGGTACCGCGCTCGCCACCGCCGCGATGCGCGCGCTGCCGATCGGCCTGCCGAAGGTGATGGTCTCGACGGTCGCCTCGGGCGACGTCAAGCCCTACGTCGGGCCGTCGGACATCTGCATGATGTACTCGGTCACCGACGTGTCCGGCATCAACCGGATCTCCGAGCAGGTGCTGTCTAACGCGGCCCACGCGCTCGCCGGGATGATGGCCTGGCGCCGTCGCGACGACCGCGCCTCCGAGAGCCGGCCCGCGGTCGGGCTGACGATGTTCGGCGTCACCACCACCTGCGTGCAGGCGGTCACCAAGCAGCTCGAGGACCGCTGGGACTGCCTGGTCTTCCACGCGACCGGCACCGGCGGGCAGTCGATGGAGAAGCTCGTCGAGTCCGGTCTGCTGTCGGCCGTGATCGACGTGACGACGACCGAGATCTGCGACGAGCTGGTGGGCGGCGTGCTGTCGGCCGGTCCGACGAGGATGGACGCGATGTCGCGCGTGCGCGTGCCCTACGTCGGCTCCTGCGGCGCGCTCGACATGGTGAACTTCTGGGCGATGGACACCGTGCCCGCGCCCTTGCGCGGCCGCAACCTGTACCGCCACAACCAGAACGTCACGCTGATGCGCACGACCCGCGAGGAGTGCGCGAAGATCGGCCGCTTCATCGCGGGCAAGCTGAACCGGATGGACGGCCCGGTGCGCTTCCTGATCCCCGAGGGCGGCGTGTCCGCGCTCGACGCGCCCGGCAAGCCGTTCTGGGACCCGGACGCCGACCGCGCGCTGTTCGACGCGATCGCGGCCGACTTCCGCCCCGGCGCAGACCGACGCCTCGTGCGCCTGCCCCACAACCTGAACGACCCGGAGTTCGCCGACGCGCTGGTCGCGGCGTTCCTCGAGGTCGCGACGCCGCGCGACGCGTCGCGCCGCGTGTCCTGAGCCCACGGAGAACGGTCGCATGCCCCGCATCGCCCGCAGCGAGATCCTGTCGAAGTTCCGCGCGATGATCGCGCGCGGCGAGCCGATCGTCGGCGGCGGCGCCGGCACCGGCCTGTCGGCCAAGTGCGAGGAGGCCGGTGGCATCGACCTGATCGTGATCTACAACTCGGGCCGCTACCGGATGGCCGGCCGCGGCTCGCTCGCCGGGCTGATGGCCTACGGCAACGCGAACGAGATCGTCGTCGAGATGGCGGCCGAGGTGCTGCCGGTGGTGAAGCGCACGCCGGTGCTCGCCGGCGTCAACGGTACCGACCCGTTCATGATCACCGACCACTTCCTGCGCGAGCTCGCCGACCTCGGCTTCTCGGGCGTGCAGAACTTCCCGACCGTGGGCCTGATCGACGGCACCTTCCGCGCGAACCTCGAGGAGACCGGCATGGGCTACGGCCTCGAGGTCGACGTGATCCGCGCCGCCTCGAGGCTCGACCTGCTGACGACGCCCTACGTGTTCTGCGAGGCCGACGCGCGCGCGATGGCCGGCGCGGGCGCCGACGTCGTCGTCTGCCACCTGGGCCTGACGACCGGCGGCGCGATCGGCGCCGAGACCGCGCTGAAGCTGCCCGACTGCGTGCCGCGGATCGAGGCCTGGGCGGCGGCCGCGCGCGAGGTGAACCCCGAGGTGATCGTGCTGTGCCACGGCGGCCCGATCGCGACGCCCGACGACGCGCAGTGGATCCTGTCGAAGGTGCGCGGCTGCCACGGCTTCTACGGCGCCTCGAGCATGGAGCGGCTGCCGACCGAGACCGCGCTCACCGAGACCACGCGCCGCTTCAAGGCGATCACGCGCACCGCCCCCTGAGCGGCGCGCCCCGGACACGACACCGATACAGAGCATCGAGGAGACCCCCACCATGACCGGCGCCCAATTCGGAAGCTTCATCCTGGGCCTGATCGTCGTCGCGATCGTCGTCGCGATCGTCGTCTGGCTGCTCAACTGGCTCTACCTGCGCAGCTCGAAGGAGCGTGCGTTCGTGCGGACCGGCCTCGGGGGCCAGAAGGTGGTGATGAACGGCGGCGCGATGGTGCTGCCGATCGTCCACGACGTGATCCCGGTCAACATGAACACGCTGCGGCTCGAGGTCTCGCGCGGTCGCGACAAGGCGCTGATCACCAAGGACCGGATGAGGGTCGACGTGGTGTCGGAGTTCTACGTGCGTGTCCAGGCCTCGACCGAGGCGATCGCGTCGGCCGCGCAGACGCTGGGCACGCGCACGATGCAGCCCGACCAGCTCAAGGAGCTGGTCGAGGGCAAGTTCGTCGACGCGCTGCGCACGGTGGCCGCCGAGATGACGATGGAGGAGCTGCACGAGAAGCGCGGGGAGTACGTCAAGCGCGTGCGCTCGGTGGTCGCCAGCGACCTGCTGCAGAACGGCCTGGAGCTCGAGACGGTGTCGCTGACCCAGCTCGACCAGACCGCGATGGAGTACTTCAACCCGTCGAACGCGTTCGACGCGGAGGGCCTGACGCGGCTGACCGAGCAGATCGAGCGGCGCAAGAAGATCCGCAACGACATCGAGCAGGACACGATGATCCAGATCCGCAACAAGAACCTGGAGACCGAGCGCCAGGCGCTGGACATCGACCGCGAGCTCGAGAGCGCGCGGCTCTCGCAGGAGCGCGAGGTCGAGGTGCAGCGCGCGACGCAGCGCGCCGACCTCGTCCGCGAGCGGGCCGAGAAGGAGCAGTCGGCCGAGCGCGCGCAGATCCAGGCGCGCGAGGCGGTCGAGCGGGCGCGCATCATGAGCGAGCGCGCGCTCGAGGAGGAGCGGATCGCGAAGGAGCGCGAGGTCCAGTCGCTCGAGATCGAGCGGCGCAAGGCGCTCGAGCTCGCCGAGCAGCAGCGCGCGATCGCGGTCGCCGAGCAGAGTCGCGCGCAGAGCGTCGCGCAGGCCGAGGCCGACCGCGCGCGCGCGCAGGCGGTGGCCGAGGAGGAGAAGGTCTTCACCGTCCGCGAGACCGAGATGGCCGAGCGGCGCAAGGCGATCGAGCTGATCGCGGCCTCGCAGGACGCCGAGCGCGACGGCATCCGGCTGCGGCTCGCCGCGGAGGCCGAGCGCGACGCGGCTGCCGACCGGGGCGCCGCGATCCGGGCCGAGGCCGAGGCCGAGGCGGACGCCGAGAAGATCCGCGCGATGGCTGCGAAGATCCGCCACGAGATCGAGGCCGAGGGCCAGCGCCTGATGAACGAGGCGGCGAACACGCTGACGCTCGAGGCGCGGATGTCGGCGATGCGGATGCGGCTCATCGACAAGCTCGAGGGCATCATCCGCGAGCAGGTCAAGCCGATGGAGCGCATCGAGGGCATCAAGATCCTGCACGTCGACGGGCTCGGCGGCGGCGGGGGCGGCGGCGGCAACGGCAACGGCTACGACATGAACGGCAGCGGCGGCGGCTTCGCCGACGGCGTCGTCAACTCCGCGCTGCGCTACCGCGCGCAGGCGCCGCTGGTCGACCAGCTGCTGCGCGAGATCGGCATCCAGGGCGGCGACGTCGGGCACCTGGCGACCGGCATGCTGGAGCGCGCGACGATCGCAGGGGCGGGCGCGGTGGCCGGCGCGAGCGGGCAGGGCGGGGGCAACCCGGCGCTGCCGTCGGGGCCGCAGGCGGAGCGGTGAGGTGATCAAAGTCTACACAAGCAGCGTCATCGACGCCCCCGCCGACTCGGTCTGGTCGACGGTGCGCGACTTCAACGCGCTGCCGCGGTGGACGCCGTTCGTCGCCGACTCGAGGATCGAGGGCGGCCTGCCCTCCGACCAGGTCGGCTGCGTGCGCAACTTCGTGCTGAAGGACGGCGGCGCGATCCGCGAGCAGCTGCTCGCGCTCTCCGACTTCGACTACACCTGCACCTA
>Ga0315899_10001641_pt1 | contig 25389 bp, 22 predicted proteins | sample LakEriMetagenome_2_FD_203518 | JGI IMG/M metagenome (GOLD analysis project Ga0315899, IMG submission 203518) | Freshwater fungal communities from buoy surface, Lake Erie, Ohio, United States - Buoy 4 MA112 | ecosystem: Environmental > Aquatic > Freshwater > Lake | place: USA: Lake Erie, Ohio... | reverse complement strand
ACTTTGATTAAAGAATCACGAACCTTCATTTGAGCTTCGTAAGCTTCTTTCCTTTCACGCTCTTCTTTCATTACTTCAAGAAGCCCAACATTATCTAAAGCCTCTTCATGCGCAGCACGCATGTTCTTAGCAGCCTCTGAGCCTGGAACAAATGCTTCCAAATCTTTCACCAACTCTTCGTTCACGAAAGCACTCATCTGCATCTTACGCTCCAAGGTTTTCTTTTGGGCTGGAGTTAACGACTCGTAATATTTCAGCGTTTGGTTATTCAATGCGAATACACGCTCTGCCAATTTCGTTGCGGTTTGAAGGTCACCTGCCTTGAATAATAACTGAGCGGTTTGCCACATGATTTGCGGTTGGTCATAAGGCGCATTCTTCTCAGGAAGTGCGGTTAACGACTTATTCAACACAGCAGCTGCTTTGTCCATTTTGTTTTCAATGATGAACTGCTCTGCAAGGTTATTCATTTGCATGCGTAGGTTCGTTACCATGCGGCGATTGTTCTCATCGAGATAGATGTCCTTCGTATCGATATTTCCCCATTGGAATTTATTCATTACATTATCGTACATCAACTCAGAAGCAACTCCACCCGACATGTTATCGCGGTCGTAATCTGTGTGGAAGATTGGTGTTAGTCTGTAAGCCAACCCTTCCAATTGGAAGTAAGGTTCAAGACCCATATAAGCTTCAGAACCGGTAGTAACCGCAAAGTAGATTGGGCGTTCCCAATTGTTGTGTACAATTAAGTCCATTACCATCAATTGCGCCTTCGTGATGAATTGACGTGGGCTTTCCCCATCATCATCTAAAAGAGCAAAACTCATTTGGCTCACCAAAGAATCATTAACTCCAACATATTGTTTAAACTTGGCTTGATTCTCTTCAGATACAGCAAGTGAGAATTGATAATTCTGCATTGTGCTGTATTTCTTCTTACCAAAGTTTTGAGCCTTTGAATCGTCTAGACAGAAGGCCAATGCCTCTTCCAATGGTGTTAACATCGTATCGGAATTCAACACAACAATATCACGTGTTCCCTGACGGTATTTGAATTCAGGAATTGAGAACGGCACAGGTGCACTTTCGTATTGACGACGTTTCATTTGGTCGATGTACCAATCGGTATTCAACAATGAAAGATTCACTACACGAACATCAGTACGGACGCCTTCCACCTCTTGTGCATACCACAATGGGAACGTGTCGTTGTCACCGTTCGTGAAGATGATGGCGTTGGGTTGAAGTGAATTCAAATAGTTCTTAGCCATGTCAATTCCTGTTCTGCGATCTGAGCGATCGTGATCGTCCCAACCTTGCGCTGCCATTAAAACTGGTGCAGCAACAGAAACTAAGAATGCTATACCCGCTAATGCAGCAGAAGGAACATTCTTCAACATTAATTTCAACCAGAAATAAATTGCTGTAACTCCCAGACCAATCCAAATAGCAAAGGCATAGAACGAACCGGCATAAGCGTAGTCGCGTTCACGCGGCTGAAGAGGAGTTTGATTCAGATAGACCACGATAGCGAATCCAGTTAAAACAAAGAGTAATCCAACTACGATGAAATCATTTCTATGACGAAGAAGTTGGTAAACTAGACCAAGTAATCCAATCAAAAGAGGAATCATGTAGTATGAGTTGTTGGCTTTGTTGTTCTTTGATAACTCTGGAACAAACTCTTGATTACCCAAGCGCGCTTCATCGTAAAATCCAATTCCGGATTTCCAGTTACCGTCTGCAAAGTCACCCGTCCCTTGCGTATCGTTTTGTCTTCCAGCAAAATTCCACATGAAGTATCTCCAGTACATCCAATTCACTTGGTAGCTGAAGAAGAAGCCCATGTTCTCGCTAAACGTTGGCGTGCGCTTAACATCTTTTAAATCTGCCCAAATCTTGTATTGTTGAATGTGGCTGCCTTGACTGCTATACATACGCGGGAACACGTGTGTTTGCGCGTAGTTCGGCTCAGTCGCTTTCTTCTCGCCCGTTTCCAAATACTCTTCAACCACCTTCAACTTCTGACCGTTGTTGCTGGAAATATATTGCTCAGCTTCAAAACGGTTTTTAAATGAAACGACCAACTTGCCCTTGTCACTGTCTTCACGAACACTGTATGATTTCACATACACTTCATTGCCATCTAACCAAGGCTTTGAAGAAACTTGAGGCGTATTGAAATACTGTCCGCGAAGAAGGGGACGATCACCGTATTGCTCACGATTCATGTATGACACCAAAGCGAAGAAGTTGTTCGGTTTGTTCTCATTCATTGGGGTGTCTGCTTGTGAACGAATTACAATTGTTGCAAAAGTTGTGTAACCAATAAGCGCAACAGCAATGCTCCATGTAAGTGTGTTCACTGCTACCCAACCGCGTTTCTTCGAGTAGATAATTAACGAAACAAGTCCGCCAATTAAAATCAACGCGTAGAAGAATACTCCTGTATTGAAAGGCATTCCAAGCGTGTTCGTGAAGAAACGCTCAAACCATGCTGCAATTTGAATAGACCAGATTAAAACAACGGTTTGCATAAGGAACAACAATCCTAAAGCAACACCTGAAGTGATTGCAACTCCTTTCCAAGAAAAGGTGTTTTTCTTGAAATAATAAACGAAACAGATTGCAGGAATCGCCAACAAGTTCAATAAGTGAACTCCGATAGACAATCCCATGAGGTATGCAATTAAGATGATCCAACGCAAGTTGCTTGGTTCATCGGCTTCATTTTCCCATTTCAAAATAGCCCAGAAAACAACGGCAGTGAATAACGAAGACATGGCGTAAACCTCGCCTTCTACAGCACTGAACCAAAACGTATCGCTGAATGTGTAAGCGAAAGCTCCAATTAATCCTGCGGCAAAAATGATTAGATTTTTATTATCGCTTTGATCTCCGTCCTTATCAACCATTTTCTTCGCCAGGTGCGTGATGGTCCAGAATAGGAACATGATGGTTGCTCCTGAAGAAACAGCTGAAAGAGAATTGATCGCGTAAGGAACATTCTCAACTCCAACGAATGCGGAGAACAAGCGTGCAATAAGCATGAACAATGGCGCCCCTGGAGGGTGACCTACTTCGAGTTTGTATGCTGAGGCAATGAACTCACCACAATCCCAGAAAGGCATTGTTGGTTCGAGGGTCATCATGTACACAGCGGTTGCTGCCATAAACATGAACCAACCTAAAATAATGTTTGCACGTTGAAACGAAATCATAGTCTTAATTTGAAGTGAGGCGAAGATACATTTTTTTTAGACGCGTTCTTGACACAATTCCACCAAAACTGAATTGCTACTTTTGGGGTGAAGAAAAGCAATTAGCTTATTGTCTGCGCCTTCTTTCGGCGCTTCGTGAATCATGGTGAAACCCTCAGATTTCAAGCGGTCAATTTCAGCATAAATATCTTGAACTTCGAAAGCAATGTGGTGCATTCCTTCCTTGTTCTTTTCAAGAAATTTTGCAATGGCGCTATCCGGAGAGGTAGCTTGAAGCAATTCAATTTTAGACTCACCGACTTGAAAGAACGAAGTGATGACATTTTCAGATTCAACGCGTTCTTCTTTGTAAGGCTTAACGCCAAGTAGCGCCGAAAAAATTTCGTTAGAGGCAGCAATGTCTTTCACTGCAATGCCGATGTGTTCAATTTTCATAAAACAATTAATTATACAAATGAAGGTAGCCTGTTACCGAATTGTAATCGGCGTTGTATTGAAGCAAATTGTAGTTTGCCGGACCGTTGATTAAGCTACCGTCTGAAAGCAACCATTTGCTGCCTGAACAAGTGTCTGAAACCGTAACGTTATCTGAATTCACTTGCACATAACATGGGTTATCGGGATTGTGCGTGCTACGCGCGTCGAACACAGAAAACATATCAAGGTCATTTCTGTATATAATTAGATCTACCGTGTTACCGTCGTAATAAACCCATCCGGTTGGAACGGTTAAATCGAAAAACGCGGGTTCGAAAATATTTACGTTGATTGAAAACGCAATTTCATTGAGCATTTGACTTCGATCTGTGCAGGAATGCATAGGGACGAACAACAGACTCAAAAATAAAAATCCGGCAAGGAACTTCTTCAGCTTATCCATTCAACATATTTTTTTTCGATTCGGTTGGAACAAATTCTTTCATGTAGAAAGGCTCTATTTGCGCCATGTGTTCTTCAAATTTAGATGAAGTATGAGGTAATAGCCCAACAAAATGTTTCGCACTTGGAGATATTGTTTTTACTTGATCTTCCTTTCCTAAGAAATCATTCATTTTAAACGCTGCGTCGCCAACAAAAATTGCCTTTTCAACTCCGAGATTAACGCGCCATTCTTCACTCAGCGTTGCGAATGACCAACTTCCATTTGAATAAACATAGGCGTCGTTTCTTCGCGCATCGATTAAAGCGACAGGTGTAAAACCGTTTTCACTTCCAACCGAATGAACCAAAAGTTCTCCAGTTGTAATGGATACCAATCCAATGTTCAATGCGTAAGCCAGTCCTTTAGCGGCAGTCACTCCTATGCGTAAACCGGTGTATGAGCCTGGACCAATTCCAACAGCGATTCCAATTAAATCGGAAGGTTTCAGATTATTTCTATCAAGAATATCTTTCATCATTTGGTGCAGTGCTTCGGCATGAACGAATTCATTTTCTTCGCGCTCAAAAACATCGACAAGGACATTGTCTTTGATGAGTGCAACACTGCAATTCCGCGTAGCGGTTTCCAAACACAAATACATTATTTCTTCTCCTCTAACTTAATCTTATCTCCGTTTGAAAGTTCTTTCGACAAGAGTTCATAAGGACCCGTTACGATTTCCTCACCTTCATTTAATCCGTTTGTAATTTGAATGAATGTTCCGTCCTGTATTCCAGTTTGAACTTGTTTCATTTCAACGGTATTGTCCGACTTCTTCACGAATACCACGGTTAAAGAAATATTATTTTGAAGTGAATCAGCACGTGTTGTAACAGCCGCCGTAGGTACCGAAAGGGCTTGACTGGCTTCGTCTGTATGAATTTTCACTGTTGCGCTCATACCCGGTTTGAAAGGAGAGTTATTTTCTGAATTTCCACTCACACCTGCATACGATTCTTTCACAATTCTAACTTTCACAGAGAAGTTCGTTACCTGCTCTGTGCTAGCTGCAAGACCTTGTCCAGAATTCAAAGCAGAAGATCCTACCTCTGTTACAACACCTTTAAAAACTTGATCGCTGAAGGCGTCGATTTCAACGTCAGCGGTATCACCCACTTGCACGTGAACTATGTCGGTTTCATTCACTTCCAAATCGATTTCCATTTCATTCAAAACAGAAACCTTCATGATCACATCTCCGCTCATCATGTTGTTTCCAAGAACAGTTTCTCCGAGCTCTTTCGCAAGAGCAGTGACAGTTCCTGATATTGGAGCAACAATGGTAGTTCTTCTTAAGTTTTCCATGGCTTCACTCTTTCCAGCGTCTGCGCTAGCTATGGAAAAGTTTGCACTGTGAACGCTCTCTTCGGCGGCTTCAACCTCTGCAACTGCCGTTTCTAAGGCACTGCTCGCGTTGTCATATTCAGCTTGAGAAATTGCTTTTTGATCTATTAATTTAGAAAGTCTTGCAAGGGTTGTTTCTTGCAAACGCTTTTGTGCCTTCGCCTGAGTTAAGCGTGCTTTCGCGCTAGACAAATTACTTTTCGCTGTGTTCAATGCGGCTTCAGCGCGGCTCAGTGCAGAAACGTATAGGTCTGGGTTAATGCGAACAAGCAATTGTCCCTTCTGAACAAAGTCTCCTTCTTTAACAGGCAGTTCAACAATTTGACCTGATACTTCCGACTGAATTTTCACTTCTACGGAAGGCTGCACTTTTCCGCTTGCAGCAACGACTTCACTCAAATCTCTCTTTTCAGATTTTCCAAGAGTAACCACTTTTGCATCACCAGAACCAAATACCATTGGCAATACAATGGCTGCAATAATCACGACGATTACTGAAATCCAGATCCATCTTTTTTTGTTTTTCATGGTTGTGACATTAAAGGGACTCCCATGTAGAAGTCGATTATTTTCCGTTTAAAAATCCAGTCATATTTACTGCGTACAAAGTTCGACTCTGCTTGCTGTAGGCGATTGCGTGCGTCTAGGTATTCAGACATTCCAACTACTCCTTGATTGAACCGAAGTTCGTTCCAATCGAATGCCAAGTGGCTTGCTTCTAAGGCCTTTTGTGTGGCCTCGTAGTTGGCTTTTGCGCGAGTAACGTCGAGATAAGCCTTGCGCACTTCTTGTTCCAATTGAACTTTGGTTTGCTGCACCGCTAACTCATTATCTGCGCGAGCTAATTCTGCACGTTTGATGTTTACATCATTAGAAAAGCCATTGAAAAGCGGAAAAGTTAAACTGAAGAATAGCGATTGATTGACGTTGTCTTTTAGCTGATTGCTGAAAGGCTTGGTTGTGTAGTCGTCTACATTGTAAATGGCTTGTGGAAAGGAGAAAACATATTGGTTCGAACCGAACACTTGTCCTATTGGGAATGCCAATGAATCTGGAGATCCCGTTAGTACCTTCGATGCACCTGAATAACCCGAACCATAAGAATAGCTCATGCTTAATCGCGGCGACATTCCACCCTTCGCAATGTTTAGATTTAGGCTACTTGAAGCGAGTGAAAGCTCTGCTGATTTTATTTGAGGAAATGTTGCTAATGCGTTTTGAATACACTGCGCCAATTCTGGCATTTGCTCAGCAATATTGAATGCAGACGGGTCGGCTTGAATGGAAAAACTTCTCTGCTCCTGCTCTGTCAACTGCATCAACTGAGCAATGTCCAATATTGTAGATTGCACATTGTTTCCTGCTGAGATAACATTGGCCTCATCTGAAAGCAATTGCGCCTCAATGTCGCGAAGACTTCCCTCTGCAGCGCTACCCACTCGCACTAAATCGCTTATACGTTTCACTTGCTCCTTGGTGCGGTTGTAAGTCAGTTCAGAAGCAGTCTGAAGTTCTTTGGTCAGTAAGACATTCAAATAAGCCACAGAAACTTGAAGCGCCAATTGGTTGCGTTGGTAGTCGAAGGTGAGCAATTGTGCGCGCGTATCGACTTGTGCTTTCTTATATTGATTCACATTTTGCAAACCGGAAAAGAGGGTAACACTTGTTGACAGACCCAGGCTGTTGCTTTGAATACGTTGCGTTGCGAATTGATTGGTGAAAGGGTCAATACGCTGTCCCCAGTTGTAACCGTGTGAAACTTGTCCGTTTAAATTCGGAAGAAAATTACCTATGGCTTGTTCTTGATTAAGCTTGGTTTGTTCCAAACCGAGGCTGTTTCGCTTCAGACCAATGTTGCGTTCAATAGCTGTTTCTATACATTGTTGCAACGACCATTGAGCATTGGAAAAATGACTTCCTAAAATGACTAAGAATACAAGGAAACAACGCTTCATACATCTTTAAAATTTCCGAATATCACTAGACTTTCGGTATTCAAAGGTAACTGAAGTTCTATTAATTCGCTTTGAAGAAATTCGCAATACGCTTTCTAAAAAAGACAATGGCAAGAACAACCAAAAGCGTATATGGAATAAGCATGAGGTAAAGGATTCCAGTATTCAATCCTTCAGCTAAACTTCCGGAAGTGTTCTGGTTAGCAGTCTCTGCTGTAGCCTTACACATGGCGCATTGCGCATAGGTTGCGAGATTCAACGCGAAGAAAAACAATAAGAAGAATAGCTTTTTCATGCTTAATGGTAATAAGGTGAAATCATGACGTAAACAACAACTCCCGTTACGGCAACATAGAACCAAATTGGCCAAGTGTATTTCGCCAATTTCTTGTGTGCAGGAAACTCGGCGATTAATGCGCGATAAGCTGTAAATAAAATGAACGGAAGAATAACTGCAGCCAATACAATGTGTGTAGAAAGAATCACTAAATACAACCCTCTCATTGAGTGCCCCTTCGGGAATTCGGTTTCTCCTGCGAACATGTGGTGACCGATGTATGTAACTAAGAAAAGTACGCTCAAGTAAATAGCACCTTTCATTAACTTCTTATGCAATTCGAAGTTCTTCTTTTTCACCGCAACAAGAGCAGCAACTAGAAGAATGGAAACAGTTCCATTAATGAGCGCATTCGCTTTTGCCAACAAATGGACATCAAATCCAAGATTTACATCGGTGAACTTCAAGTAGTGCAATGACAGGACTACCAAGAATACTACTGCTGATACGAGATAGATAAGGGTTTTTGCCAGCTTATCGTTCTTTTTCATTTCTGCCTTCATTGAATTATTTCTTTAGTAACAAATGTAAATCTGTAAACAACTGATCCACCGCTTTTGTTGAGGTTCCATCGTAATATCCTCTAATTTTTCCTTCTTGATCTATCAATGCTATTTGATCGGTGTGAAAGAATCCACCCTGAGCAGTGTCTGAAGGGAATGCGGTTAACTTGTAACCTTCCTTCGCTTGCCAGTATATATCATCTTCATTCCCGGTCACGAAATTCCAATTGGAAAAATCAGCACCCATGCGATCAGCGTATGCTTTCAAGGCTTCGGGCGTATCGTTTTTAGGGTCTACCGTATGTGAGAGGAAGACCACTTGATCGTTTATGTTCTCTGATTTAACCGAATACTGCAAGCGCGCCATTTGGGAGGAGAGCATGGGACAAATGCTGGTGCATTTCGTGAAGAAAAAATCGACAACGGCAATCTTTCCAGCCATGAAGTCATTGGTGATGATTTTTCCATCTTGATTGGTAAAAGCAAACAATGGAATTGGATCGTACACAGTGTCAGAAATGCCTTCACCTTTGTCGTTGTATTTGATTTCAATTCCGAAATCACCGAAATAAGGCAAGGTCTTTTGCTTTTGCTCTGGTGTTTTCACCGGATCTGTGCAAGCCGCAAGAGCAATGAACGCTAAAAGGAAAATACGTTTAGTACCCACGTTTAATTTTTCTCTTTTTATTTAAGATAGCGATATCCTCCATGAGGTTTTCGAAATGATATTCCGTATTGCCATATAGACCGCGAATATGCCCAGATTCATCTACTAAACGAAATACAGCTTCATTCTTCAAATCATTAATCAGAAATCCATTTCGAATAAATGAATTCATGGCGGCAGAATCTCCCTGCAAGAATTGCCACTTGCTTCTATTGTCGTCGTACTTCAAATTCTGACTCAAGTATTTTTTCACCGCAGCAGTGTCGGAATAGCCATTCGGATCGAAACAGATAATGTAAATGTCTGGCTCCATTCTGAATTTAAAATTCGGAATAAGCAATCGCTCTGTGATTTTCGGCAAGTTCGGATCTTCGAAGTCAACGAACGCCGCCACCCAAATCTTCCCCATGAGCGAATCACGGTTGATGAGTTGATTGTCCTGGTTGGTAAATGCGAAATCAGGAATTTGGTAATCCGAAGATACACAGCCGGTATCACATGCCGGACCGAAATACATGGGTTCACTAAAATTGTGCTTACCCATTGGGCCTAGCACAATAAGCAGGACTAAGGGAATAAAAAAAAGCATACCCACTAATAGGATATACTTTTTTAATTTTTTGTTTTTCATTGATCTTCAGCTTAGCCGAAGATGTTGTGTCCTGTTTGCACACTCACACCTTCATACAATCCAATAAAGATTAAATACATGATGAATAATGCGTAAGGAAGAAGAACAACATACTTCAGATTCTTTCTCTCGTCACCAAGGTGCATGAAGATAAGAACAATGTATGCAGCCTTCACTAACGTTAGTACTAAGAACGTTAATTTGATTGCCTCCCATGTGAATGTTCCATTTCTTTTGAAAGCAACACCCATAAATACTTCAATGATTGTGATTACTGTTAGTAGAACAGTAACAGCATATAATTTTTTGCGAATTTGCTTTCCAGCAGCTTCGTCGTGCTTTGCATTAAGAGCGTAGCTCTCGTTTACAATTAAGTCGTCTCTTTCCATGATAATCAGCGATATTAGATAAGGTAGAAGAATGTGAATACGAATACCCATACAAGGTCAACGAAGTGCCAGTATAATCCGATTTTCTCGATCATTTCGTAGTGACCACGCTTTTCGAAAATACCCTTAACTGCCATTAACCAAACAATGATATTGATTAACACCCCTGAGAATACGTGAAATCCGTGGAATCCTGTTACGAAGAAGAAGAAGTTCGCGTATTGTTGTTGAATCGCGTATTCGTTCTTGTGCATGTTCGCTCCGAATGCCATTGAACCCTCTTCTTTAGCCGCCCAAATCTTTTTCGCATCCTCTCCTTTTACAACCAACTTGCGAAGATCTTTTCCGTCTTTGTGCTCAAGTGTGTATTTGTTCAAAATGATTTCATCTGGAACCATTGTCGAAATATCCTCGTGTGTTTCAGCAGCGGCGTGTTCTCCATGTCCGCCGTGAGCATCATGAGAAACAGGCTCTTCAGCAGCTTCCATAGCGTGCTCGTACTTGTGACCGAAGTCGCTTGTCATATGAACCCAAGAACCGTTGTCCAACGTAATTTGATAAGTATTTCCCGCATCATCAGCCGCAGTAACAGTCATTGGTTGGTTCACTTGAAAACCACCACCTGAACCGTGAATGAAGTGAGACCACTCCCAAGCTTGAGAGCCCAAGAAGAAGAATCCACCAATAATTGTAAGTCCTAACCATTTCACAACACCCTTCTTGTCCATGCGGTGACCAGCTTCAACAGCCAATACCATTGTTACAGAAGAAATGATCAAGATGAAGGTCATTAATGCAACATACATCAACGGGTACGAACCGTGAAGGCCAGGTAGGGCTTCGAATACTTGTTCACCAACAGGCCACAAGTCTGAACTTCCGTGACGAATAACTCCGTATGCCGTAAGAAGTCCGCCAAATGTGAGGGCATCCGATACAAGGAAAAACCACATCATCATTTTACCGTAAGAAACGCTGAACGGAGAGCGATTACCGCCCCATAATTCGTCCGTAGTTACATGTTCTGATTGACCTGCCATAATAGTGAATGAAATTTGGGTGCAATTTTACTTCAAAAGGTTCAATTTAGAAAAGAGAATCGGCATTTTTCACTATTTTGAATAATTCTGAATAAGCCGAGTGTCGGGTTTTAGTAGATATAAAAAATGAAGAAGAATAGATAAATCCACAAGATTCCCATGAAATGCCAATACATTCCATTGGAATGAAGGCTAATCCAATTGTCTTTATTCAACTTTCCGCTTTTCAATCTAAATAAGTTAACCAACAAGTAAATGAGTCCGAAGAACAAGTGAGCGATGTGCAAATAGATAAGCACACTCAACATAGCTCCCGATGCATTGAAGGTTGTTTGAACTTCCAAGGTCTTGTCTTCTCTCGATTGATCAGGGCGCACATAGTAGTATTTATCGCCTTCCTTCTCTAGTTTTTGTCCGTTCAATTCGAAATAATAATTCGAACCATACTCACCATTTAATTTTCCAAGGGTGTTCCAACGCGATTGCTTTAAGCCTTGTTCGGTTTGGGTAATGGTGTTCCCCATTCCCATTGCGGCCATTTCGTCCCAACCTTTGTTCTGAGCGAAAACGAAACCCAAACCTAAAATAAAGGTGGCCAATGTTGCGATTAACGCAGTTGATTGCTTTCCGGCTTTCAAAGCGCGAAGCGCAATAATGAGTGTCGCACTGCTTAAAACGATAAGCGCATTTCCCACCCAAAAAATCGTTGGTGGTTGAATATGCACCCACAACAACTTTCCATAAAGAACCATGATTGCACTGGTAATTCCGCCGAATAACATCACAACGGCGAAGATTAAAAACCATACAATCATCTTCTTTGAACGAAGTTTCACTTCCGGATTGTGTCCTTCATAAGGATCAATTTCTTTAAAGTCTGTGTTTTCCATTAGATTTTATCTATTACGTAGGCAATTTGAACAATGGGTAAATAAAAGAATGAGGCAAACATAACCTTGCGCGCATTCAACAAAGTTGGTTCTTTAAAAAGTTTATAAGCCAGCGACGATATCCAGATGCCAGCTAACACAACAATGATTGCGGCTATGTTTCCAACCATAGGCGTTTCAAGAGGAAGAGTCCAAGGCAGCAAGCTTACTGGAATCAAGAAAAAGCTGTAGACCATGATTTGGAATGCCGTTTTTTTATCGGGCATCCCGCTGAAGGGAAGCAGTTTGTAGCCGCCTCTGTTGTAGTCTTCGTGCGATACCCAAGCGATAGCCCAGAAGTGAGGAAACTGCCACATGAATTGCACGGCAAATAAGATTCCTGCCTCCAAACCGAAATGGTTGGTGGCGGCAACGTATCCAATCATGGGTGCAATGGCTCCTGGGAAAGCTCCAATAAATACCGCCCAAGGTGAAACACGTTTGAGTGGCGTATAGATGAATGCGTAGGATAAGAAGGCGGAAAATCCGAGAATTCCTGAGGCCGTGTTTAAGAAATAGAACAAGATGAAGATTCCGAGACCTGCAGATGTTATGGATACGAACCAAGCTTCGAGGGTAGAGATTCTTTTGGTTGGAAGCGGACGGGTTCTTGTGCGGTGCATTAGCGAATCCCATTGCTGTTCGAGTACTTGATTGGCACCGTTACTTCCACCTGCTAATAAAAATCCAGCAAGAATCAACCATCCTATTTTATCGTACTCCCAATTGTCTACTCCCATTTCATAAGATAGAACACAAGAAACGACTACTAAAAATGAAAGGCGCAACTTGAATAAATCCAACGCCGCTTTGATCTTCCCCATTACACCTGATTTCTCTTCAACCGAAACTTCCATTTCTGCTTATCTCAATTTTTGCAAAAGTACTGCTTAATGCTGTTCAACAATTAATAATCCCAACGACGCACTTGACGAAGTCCTTTGCGTATTCCGACCATGAGCCAAGCCTCTTTGAACGGGTCTACGCGCCTATCTTCTGACCGGTAGCGAGCAAAACCAAACACCTCAAGATTAGTAGTCATTTGATAAGCGGCCTCGGCGTTCACAACGAACAACGTACTTCTGTTTCCCTGAAGGATGTTATTTCCGTAGACACTCCATGGGTTCACATAAGACTGAAAAATATTGCCTCCAACATTGCGATTGGTATCTCTTCCGAAAGCACCCCAGACAATGCTTGCGGAATAGTTCCACTTCTCGCGACTGTAATTTGCAGAAGTGTACCACTCATAAAAATTAGCGCCGAGCGGATGAGCCAAGGGCTGACCCATGTGCTCCCATGCTTGCACATCGCTTCCGTGCGTGTAGGTGAAAGGTCTAACAAAAGACCATTCCGTAAGAACCGATAAACCTTCAACTTTCTTCGGAGTTAATCGCATACCCAATTGCATCCCGAATTTATTTCCCCACCAACCGTTTCTGTTTCGAATTTCACTCATTAAAAATTCATCGAGAATCACTTGTCCGTATAGCTCGAATTCTTCGCTGTGCTTATACATTCCTGAAGCGCCTAACAGGACGTTATCGGCAGACCCTTGAGAAAATTCAGCAGGACGATAAAACAAAAACGGGTTCAAATAATGAAGGTCCAATTCTCTTCGACTTGCCGAATCTCTTGCTTGCCAGACCACCATTTCATGGGCGGAAACAGACCACTTCTTGTTAATCTTCCACTCTAACGCGTGCACCGCGACATACTTCGGATTTAAATCGAAATGATCTTGCATGCGTTGAAGGCTGTGTGTTCGCGACCAAAGATTCGTGAATGTAATTTTCTTTCCAATCTTCGTTTCCAATTTCATAAATGGAAGAGCACTTGCGCTGCTCGAAAGAATGAGCGAGCGATAACCGTATCCCAAATTCTGTCTTGAGTTACCGGCAGACCAAGTAAAGTGATTACCCAATTTTCTGGAATAAACTATTTCCGGAAGTGCCGCGAAAGCTGTGGCCCCGGAATCGGGAGTAAGCACTCTTCCAAAATTCGGAAGAACCCCTAATGAATCTAAAAAACGTTTATTGAATTCTGGAAAATGAAACACTGCTCCGGTAATGGAGACCTTCAATCTATTCTTCTCGTTTTTATAAATGTTGCTGTAGTTCAAGATAGCAGAATAGCCCAAATTCGAGATTTCACGAGAGCGGTCAAGACCAGCAGCCAATTCAAAATTGAATTTTGAAAGTACGGTATCGATATCGGTTTTTACTAGAACAGGTTCTGCAGCAGGAAAATCTACCAATTGAAGGAGCAACGTGTCTTGCGAAAAGACAATATTCCCAGCGAGAAAAAGCGCGAGTATAGCAATGATTTTTTTCACGAGGGGAAGATAGAACACTCTTTCAAAACATGCATTGTTAATAGGTAATAAGTTTCACAATTTTATGTTGAAAGAATAGCCTTTAATTTGTGATGTTATGGCGAAAATAGAAATTGATTTAGAAGAAGAAAATCGCGAGATACTTCGCAGATACCGCGCACTCTTACGCGTTTGTTATCGCTCGAAAACCCGCGCCGATCGTGCGCGGATAAGGAAAGCCTTCGAGCTTTCCGTAGATGCCCACAAAGACATGCGACGTAAGAGCGGCGAGCCCTACATCTACCACCCCATTGCCGTCGCAAAAATAGCAGCGGAAGAATTGGGTCTAGACACCATGAGCATCGTTTGTGCGCTGCTTCACGACACCGTAGAAGATACTGAAATAACGCTCGACGATATCCAACGCCAGTTCGGAAAAAAAGAACGCGTTATTATCGATGGCCTGACAAAGATTTCCGGTGTTGCAGACTTGAGCTCGAGCGATCAGGCCGAGAACTTTCGCAAGATGCTTCTGACGCTGTCAGATGACGTGCGCGTGATTCTGATCAAACTTGCCGATCGTCTGCACAACATGCGCACGCTCGATCACATGCGTAGAGACAAGCAATTGAAAATTGCTAGCGAAACACTATTCATGTACGCACCTCTCGCCCATCGACTTGGGTTGTATAACATCAAAACAGAACTCGAAGATTTAAGCCTGAAGTTTACAGATCCTGTCGCTTATGATGAGATCGTTACCAAACTTCAAAAGACGCAAGCGGTTCGTACCCGATTCATCAATCAGTTTACATTACCCATTCGCCGAGCACTCGATGAACAAGGGTTGATTTATGAAATCAAAAGCCGAACAAAAAGCATCTTCAGCATCTACAATAAGATTCATACAAAAGGGGTTCCGTTCGAAGAAATCTACGACTTGTTCGCCATTCGAATCATTCTTAAGACTCCGCAAGAACTTGAAAAAACAGATTGCTGGAGAGTCTACTCTGCAGTAACCGATTTCTACGTGCCAAGCACAGAGCGTCTGCGCGATTGGATTAGTACACCGAAAAGCAGCGGATACGAATCGCTTCACACCACAGTCATGTCGCCAACGGGTAAATGGGTGGAAGTTCAAATTCGAAGCGAGCGTATGGATGACCTTGCAGAGAAGGGTTATGCCGCGCATTGGAAATACAAAGACGCGATTGAAAGTCCCGAAAGCAAACTCGATAAATGGCTTGGACAAATTCGTGAAGTGTTGGAAGCCCCGAGTGACAACGCCATCGAATTCATTGACAACTTCAAGCTTTCGCTTTTCAGCGAAGAAATTTATGTCTTCACACCAAGTGGTGATTTAAAAACACTTCCTGTTGGATCGACAACCTTAGATTTCGCATTTCTCATTCACTCGCAAATAGGCTATCAATGCATTGGTGCGAAGGTTAACCACAAACTAGAACCACTCAGCCACAAGTTAAGCAGCGGTGATCAAGTTGAAATTTTAACTTCAAAAAAACAACGTCCGAAAGAAGATTGGTTGAACATTGTCATCACCGCTTCCGCACGTCAAAAAATAAAAACGGCTTTAAAGGAAGAGAAGAAACAAATCTCTGAAGAAGGAAAAGAAATGTTGAAGCGCCGTTTCAACTCACTAAAAATTACGTGGGGAAGTAAAAACATCGACGAGTTTGTTCGTGCTTATGGATGCATTACAGCCGTAGACTTTTACTACAAAATTGCGAAGGGCCGCATTGAATTAAAGAAGCTGAAACCACATACTGTTGAAGCCGACCGCATTCGATTTGATAAGAACACACAAGAGAAGCACGAGGAAATTACACGCATTGTTACGACAGCGCCTTCGACCGGAGACACCGTACTTATTGGAGACGACAAGCAAAAAGTAGACTTCAGTTTATCTGTATGTTGCAGCCCAATTCCAGGCGACGAGGTATTCGGTTTTATAACAGTTTCTGAAGGAATAAAAATTCACCGAACAAACTGTCCGAATGCGCAAGAACTCATGAGCAAATACGCCTATCGCGTGATTAAAGCGAAATGGAGCAGCAACGATTTGGTTCAATTCGAAGTAGGGTTGAAATTCTCTGGAACCGATGACGTGGGATTGGTTCAGAAAATAACAAATATCATTTCTACCGATATGAACGTAAATATGCGCGCCATTTCTTTCGAAGCACGCGACGGTATATTCGAAGGGAAAATGGTAGTGCTAGTGCACGATACAGAACATTTGAATCATCTGATTAAAAACCTTCAAGATGTAGATGGCGTTCTAACGGTGGATCGCATTGAAAGTGAATTTGCTTAAAGCATCTTCATCTTTCGTATTTTTGAAACATGACCTCTGCCGGAAAAATAGAATTGCTGCTTCATTCCAAGAAGAAACAATTGGCAGTTCTTATTGATCCAGATAAATGGAACAGTGAAAACGCAAAACAGCAAGGAGCTCTATACACAGCTGCTGGCGTAGATTTTCTTTTGGTGGGTGGAAGTTTAAATGCAGCCTCTGATTTCAATGAACGCGTGGAACGCTTGCGAGCGACTTGCCCTTTGCCATTGGTACTCTTTCCGGGTCACCCGTTGCAGCTTACCAGACACGTAGACGCAACCCTTTTTCTTTCTTTGATATCTGGAAGGAATGCTGAATTCCTTATTGGACATCAAGTTGTTTCCGCACCTTATTTACATGAATGGAAACAGGAAGTTATTCCAACTGGATATATGTTGGTTAATGGCGGAAACACAACAACAGCGATATACATTAGTCAGACAGTTCCTCTTCCAAACGACAAACCTGAAGTAGCAGCTGCGACAGCGCTTGCTGGAAAATACTTGGGACTTCGTTGTTTCTATTTAGACACTGGAAGTGGTGCAGATTTTCCTGTTTCGCAAGAACTGATTTACGCCGTAAAAAAGACCACTCAACTTCCTGTAATTGTTGGGGGTGGAATAGTGAATGAACAACAAGCCCATGCGGCTTGGCAAGCAGGAGCCGACGTTGTGGTTATGGGAACCGCAGTAGAAGAGAATCCTGAAATACTTTTCGAAATACAAAAATTGAATGCCTTATGATTCGTAGACCTTTCAACCTAAAAAAATGGATCGAAGAAAACAGAAGTTTACTTCAACCCCCGGTAGGAAATAAAAATCTTTATGTTGAATCGGAAGACTACGTCATCATGATTGTAGGCGGACCAAACGCGCGTAAAGATTATCACTACAACGAGACCGAAGAATGGTTCTTCCAAGTTGAAGGCAGCGTGATGATTGGCGTTCAAGAAGATGGAAAAGCCGTTGATATCGAAGTGAAAGAAGGTGAAATGTTTTTGCTTCCTCCAAGAACTCCCCACCAACCGCGCAGAGGCGAAGGCACTGTTGGAATTGTGATTGAAGTGAAGCGTGCAGAACGCGAGTTAAAAGACGGACTACTTTGGTTCTGCGAAAAATGCAATCATCCGCTTCATGAAACGTATTTCGTATTGGAAAACATTGAAAAAGATTTCTTACCTCGATTCAGAGAATTCTACGGAAGCGAAGAAATGAGAACGTGTAAGTCTTGCGGACACCTGATGGAAACGGATCCTAAATTCGTCTAAAATTTAGCGTTTCTTTAGCCACAACTCTGGGTTCTGAGGAACCCAACCCGCATCTGAAACTTTTCCCAATTCAAAGTGAAGGATGTAGCCTTCACCGTTATCGGCTACAGTTCCAATCTTGTCCTTAGTGTTGACTTTTGCCCCTACTGAAACGTAGACATTCTGCAATCCACTATAAACTGTTTTATATGCGCCGTGTGTAACAATCACGTTCATTCCAGCACCTTGGATATTGAACACGCTGGTTACCGTTCCATTGAACACTGTGTATATCTCGGCATTTGCAGAAGTAATAAAATCAACTCCCTTGTTGTTCACCTCAATACCCGAAATACTTTCATGAGCGTGTCTTCCGAACTTCGAACCGATGGCACCAGAGGAAACTGGCCATGGAAGACTTCCTTTGTTTTGTTCGAAGACCGAATTAGCTAAAACCACTTCTGGCGCACTTTCAATTTTCGGAGCAGCCTTTTCAACTGGCTTTGGCGGCGTAACAACAGCAACAGGTGTATTGGTTTTTACTGGAGCAGTTGCGCCCGTACCCGATGCGTTCGCAGAAGCCTTGTTCGCAGCGGCAGCATTGGCAGCAGCTCTTCGCTGTTCCTCCTTCTTTTTTTCTTCTACAAGTCTCGCTTTCTCTGCTTCTTTCTTCCGAACACGCTCGTTCTCTGCGGCTATTTCTTGACGAACTATCTCTTCAATCTTCGTAGTTAACTGTCTTCTTTCAATTTCCTTTTGACGTTGTTCCTCTCGTAACTTTCCTTCTTCAGATTTCAGAAATTCAAGCTTCTTTTGTTGTTCAGATTTGTTAATCGCGATTTCATTTCGTTCGTTCTGTTCGTCATTCGATAGCGCCAATTTCGTTTGCTTATTTCCTTCCAACATGGAAATATTCTCGGAAATTTCTTGCTGTGCATCCTTCATTTGCTGAGCATGAAACTTTCTATTCTCTGCATATTGTTTCAACAATTGAACGCGTTTAACCGCTTGAAAAAAATCAGAGGAAGAGAGGATGAAAGCTATTTTGGAATACGAAGAGCGCTGCTTATAGCTGTTGTAAATCATTTTAGCATACTCAGCTTTTAGATCCTGAATACTCGCCTCCAACTCAATTACTCGACCTTCCCCAGTTTTTATTTCTCCATCGATGGTTCCTACTTCTGAATTGATAGATTGAATTAATTCTTCGCGCAGACGAATTTGCTCGTTCAACAAAGCTACTTCGGCTGAAGCGTTGCGTTGATCGGCTTGGTATTCTTTGATGAGTTGTTTGGTTCGCGCTATTTCACTGTTCAGTTCACTTCTGCGTGAAGTCAATTCAGCCTTTTTTGTTTGAGCAAAAACCCATTGAAATGTAATACCTGAACAAACAACAATAAGCACAAGCAGTGCGTATGAAACATGTGATTTATTCAGTCCTTTCATCCCTATTTCCTTTTTATTGGATAGTCCTTGTCATAATCGAACGAGAATTCGTAATGATTCTGTGTATTCAATCGCACTATTTTAAAATCAAGCGATGTCTTTCCCTTTACATCGTCGATTTGAATGTTGCATTTATGAGGATAATGCGAAGGATCTTCATCATCAAAATCTGAGTAATTAATCTGAACCATTCGCTTCGTGCGCATATCGGTTAACTCGCATTTCACAACTTTGTACAAACTCGATTCAATCCAAAATTTTGAAGAAATCCAATCGTAGTCTTCCAAGCGTTTTTGCACTCTTCTTCCTTCTCGGGAAGCCAATGAATCTTGAACTTCGGTGGCCCTGCGCACACGACGGGACATACGCGAAACCAAGGTGTAATATTCTACATCAAGCTTTTCAATTCCACTTTTCATTTTACCTTCTTCTCTACTCAAACCAATTGGATTTCCAATTAATAAATCTTGAAGAGTCGATAAGTCTAAATCTATTTTCGCAAGATCTGTAAGTTGATCAACTGAACCCAAGAACACATACTTATCTCCTGGTATTTCAGAAACCATTTTCAAGCTATCCCTATCAACCAAAAGACGTAAAACTTCAATACCCAAGGCAGGACTTACACTCACTGATACCGCACTGTCTTTGCGCATACGCACAGTTGCTTTGAAACCTTGTTGTTCCTCTCCATTGGTAAATTCTGCATCGAGCTTCATACCGAGCCACTCAAAATCGAATTTGTTCTTATCGATATGCCTCGTTAAAAAAGCTTGTGTTCTTTCTTTTAGAGGCTCTTGCGTATCAACAACCTCTTTGCTCTTGCAAGCAAAAAGAAACGGAATTAGGAGAATGACAAAAAATTTATTCAATGAATTTCTTTTGATTAATCTTTTCTTTCAATTTAGAATGTGTGGGATTCAAAATTAATGCTTTATTCCAGCACTCTATCGCCTTAACTTCATTTCCAAGCATGAAATACGAATCTCCCAAATGCTCCCAAATTTCTTGATCGGTAGCTAGAATTCCGGCAGCCTTTTCCAATTGAACAACCGCATTCTGATATTGCTTCTTTTGAAACAAAATGAATCCATAGGTGTCAAGGTAAATAGCATTGTCCGGTTGCATAGAAACAGCGTATTGAACAATACCCATGGCCTTATCCAATTGAATCTTTTTCAAGGCAAGATAATAAGCGTAATTATTTAAGGCTGTTGCATTATCTGGATTTTGAATCAGAGCCTGTTCGAAGGAATCTTCGCACTCTGTCCATTTATTCGTCTTGAAATAAACACTTCCTAAAGTAGAATAGAATCGAGAAAGTAATTCTGGATTTTCCATTACAAGGTCTCTACCCGTGACAAGCACTTCCGCAGCCTTCGAATAATCTTGAAGTTTCAGATATCCCAAGCCCGTATGGTAGTATACTTCTGCATCTGTCGGAAAAAGTTCAATGGCTTCATTTCCATATTTCACCAACTCATTCCATTTACGCAATTGCTTTTGATTGTCTAACAAGAACTGCCAGACAATAACATCACTCTTATAAATTGAAACGGCTAGGACTAACATTTCCTCTTGACGAATAGCGTTGCCTTGGTGGTCGGCAATAAATGACAGTTGCACCAAGCATTGATATTCCGATTTGAACTGATTGAATGTCAAATCGAAGATTTCCCAAAGTGGTTTTTTGAACTTCTCATCTTGCTCCACGAGATCCTCATACTTCTTCAAAACATCTATAGCATCATACCAACCGAGGTCACCTGAAGTTATTGATTTTTTAAGCACTTCATAACTCTTTGCGTCATTGCCAGCTATTGCCAATTCGCTGCTCTCTTCCAAAAGTAATTTCCCGTTATTCGGAATAACTTCCTTCATGTGTAACAACCAGCGACTTGCTTCGGCGTTCAAATTCATTTCTCGATAGTACTCGAGCAGATGAAAGTAATAGGCATCCTCGACTTTATTCTTCTTCTCAAATTCTTCAAGCACAGTGCCTGCTTCTTTGAATTTCCCTTGCGCAGATAAAAGCTCAAATCTTCGATGTGCAATATTCTCGTCATCTCCTTGAATCGCAGCAAGCTGCGCCAGAACTATACCAGCTTGGTTCATATCATACCCGCTAATAACATTCAAGTACTCTTCTAAAACGGGAACTGGATTAGCACTATGCTTCACGGCCAAATCAAAACTTTTGATTCCTTCTTTAACATTTCCCGAGTACACTTGATAATAACCTAAGTCTTTCAAAAACCAAGGATTCGTAGGCTCCATAGCCACAGCAATCTGAATGTGCTCCTTGCCCATTTTTTCATACTTCGGCAGTTGAGAACAGAGCTTTGAAATTTCATAGTGTGCAGCACTAACCTGCTCATACTTCAAGGCTGTATTGAAAAAGTTAATCGCTATTTCAAAATTTCCCGCCATCTTGGCCTTTTCACCTTCGTAAAAATACTGTTGAAACTTCGCGTGATTTTCATCTGAAACAACAGTGGATTTTGTTGTTCCGCATGATGCGAGCACAACCAAAGAGAAAAAAAGAAGAATTTTATTAGTCATTGTTTTGAATGGAATTGTATGAACCCAAATCAAGCACACCCCTCACTCCTATGACTTGACAATACTCATCGACCAATGAATTTTTAAGCTGACAATTCTCAACTTTCGAATTGGTTTCGATAGATGTATTTTCAAGTGTTGAATTCATGATTGAAACATTACTGGCAATGCTAACGTTAGGACCAACCGTTGAATTGTGAAGGACAACATTATTTCCGAAGTAACACGGCTCAATAATTTTTGAATCGCCTTCCAATTTCACATTGTGATTTTGCGGAAGTCTTGAAACAACAGAAGCCATGGTCTCAACAACAGCAGCCTTATTCCCACAGTCCATCCACTCATTCACTTCACCTGGAACAAACTTGGCTCCTTGCTTCATCATGTTTCGCATAGCGTCTGGCAATTGATATTCGCCGCCGTTCATGATGTTGTTATCTAACAAATAACGCAATTCTCTCTTCAACCATTCACCGTCTTTGAAATAATAAATTCCAATCATGGCTAAATCCGAAACGAACTCTTGTGGTTTTTCTTGGAAAGAAACAATAGTGCCTTCAGCATTCAATTCCACCACACCAAACTGACGAGGATCTTCAATTTTCTTCACCCACAAAACACCGTCTGCATTCGGATCTAATTTGAAGTCGGCACGAAAAAGTGTGTCTGCGAACGCTACGGTTACTGGACCGGTAAGCGCAGATTCTGCGCAAAGAATAGCGTGTGCCGTTCCTAATGCCTCATCTTGATAATGGATGGTTCCCTTTGCGCCCAATTGTTCTGCTAACGCAATAAGATTATTCTCGACTTCCTTTCCGAATCTTCCGATAATAAAAGCAATCTCTTCAACCTTTTCTGTTTGAATGGAAACTATATCTTCGACCAATCTTTGAACGATGGCCTTTTCCGCAATACGAACAAGGGGTTTCGGTGTCACAAGGGTATGTGGGCGCAAACGCTTTCCCATTCCCGCCATTGGAATAACAATTCTCATTTCTTCTGAATATACTTTCTAACAAAAGAAAGCAAAAAGGCCGAAATCTTTTCGGCCTTCCAACGAAGTAATGAACATTTGAAATTGAATGAATTATTTCACTCCCGTGCTTCCGAATCCGCCTGCACCTCTTTCACTCTCCGAAAGTGAATCTTGCTCAACCCATTCCACTTGCTCATGCTTAGCGACAACCATCTGTGCTATGCGCTCACCTGGTTCTATAGTGAACGGTTCATTCGATAGATTAACCAATAGAACTTTGATCTCTCCGCGGTAATCGGCATCAATGGTTCCGGGTGTATTCAATACCGTGATTCCATGTTTGAATGCAAGACCACTTCTCGGACGAATTTGAGCCTCCACACCTACAGGTAATTCCATGAATAATCCGGTTGGAACAAGCATGCGTTCAAGAGATTTCAATTCAATCGACTCTTCAATATTCGCTCGTAAATCCAATCCAGCTGCATGCCTTGTAGCATAAGCAGGTGCTGGATAATTCGATTTATTAATTAATGCAACTTTCATTATTTCCCCGTGAATGTAGGCTTACGTTTTTCCATGAAAGCCGTTGTTCCCTCTTTGAAATCTTCTGTTCCGAAACACTTTCCGAACTCTTCAGCTTCAGCTTTCAAACCGATAGCTTCACTGTCAAATCCTGCTTGCACAGCGCGCAAAGCACTTGAGATAGCAGAAGGAGAAAGCTTTTCAATTTTTCCAGCCAAATCAGTTGTGAACTGAATCAATGCTTCAAGCTCTACTACGTGATTCACCAATCCCCATTGCAAAGCGTCTGCAGCTGAGAGTCTTCCTGCAGTAACGATTAACTCGGTTGCTTTTCCTCTTCCCACTAAACGTGGTAAACGCTGTGTTCCGCCGTATCCCGGAATGACACCCAAAGAAACTTCAGGCAACCCCATTACTGCATTTGTTGAAGCTACACGCATGTGACAGCTCATGGCCAATTCCAATCCCCCTCCGAAAGCATATCCGTTGACAGCAGCAATCACTGGTGTATTCAAACGCTCTACGAAATTGAATAGTTGTTCATGTCCCAACAACGAAAGCTCCTTTCCTTGTTCAACAGAAAAACTTGCGAATTCTTTAATGTCAGCACCCGCAACGAAAGCCTTCTCTCCTGAGCCTGTTAGCACAATTGCACGAACGTTTTCATCTGTTTCAGCATCTGCAAACGCGGTGTGAAGCTCTTCAATGGTTGCCTTGTTTAAGGCATTCATTTGATCGGGTCTGTTTATGGTAATGATGCGTGTTGCACCAATGTTTTCAAGAAGTAAAAATTGAAATGACATAGCAAATTGTTTCCGCGAATTTATTCCAAAAGCGACTAACGAATCACAGTTACGTGTCCAATTAATTCTTGTCTTCGCTCCAACGAGTCGAATGAGAGCTTCCATGTGTAGACATCATTTGGCACGAAGTAACCTTTGTATCCCGCCAACCACGGCTCATTCGGATTCATCGTTTCAAAAATCATGATGCCCCAACGATCAAAAATCTGAAGATGAAACCCGGTTAAATTTTCACCAACAACCAAGAAGACATCATTCAAACCATCGCCATTCGGTGAAACAGCATTTGGAACATAAATGGGGAAATACGGACGCACATAGACCGAATCTATTCCCTCACAACCGGTGTTGTTTATGGTGGTTAGATAGTACCAAGTCGGTTCAGCAGGAACAGCGGTTGGATAAGGACAATCGGTGCATGAGAGCCCTACAGAAGGCGACCAATTGTAATTCAATCCGAATGTGTTTCCGAATAACGTTGTACTCCCTGGATAATCGAAATACTGGTCGGGTCCTGCGTCTACTTCAGGAAGCGGAAGTATGTTCATGTACAATGAATCGGTATCGGCACATCCGTTCACATCTGTTCCAACAACAGTGATCCATTGTGAAAAGGGTGCATTCGCCAATGTTGAACTAGCGGAAGGATTAACAACACTGCTGAATGGAAGCCAAGAATAAAAATCTGCTCCGCTTGCTTCAATCGGATAGTATTCACCGAGACAAACAGTTCCACCTTCTGAAGCGACAACATTCAATTCAATAACATTTATGGACACTTCAGAATTACCTGCTCCACAAGCATTGGTAATAGCAACGTTGTAGGTTATTGAATTACTTGGTGAAGCCGTTGGATTCTGAATCGTGGTTGAATTCAATCCGGCTGATGGAGACCATAAATAAGTTAGACCTTCTTCCGATTGAAGCACCACACTCTCTCCCAAACACAAATCGATGGTTGGATAAACGACCCCTCCAGGTACGGTTTGTTCAACAAAAACAAAGCAGCTATCGGTGTCTTGACAACCTTCCGGCGTTGTTATGGTGACAAAAAATTGTTCATCAATCAAAGGTGTCGCAACAGTGTTTGCTGAATTTAATGAACTTAAAGAGGATGAACTTTGCCATTGGTAATTGGCACCTCCAGACGCAGCGAGGGGTTGTGAATCGCCAACACAAATCGTGTAATCAGGACCTGCTTCAGCAACAGGAATAATAAC
>Ga0315899_10001640_pt1 | contig 25401 bp, 19 predicted proteins | sample LakEriMetagenome_2_FD_203518 | JGI IMG/M metagenome (GOLD analysis project Ga0315899, IMG submission 203518) | Freshwater fungal communities from buoy surface, Lake Erie, Ohio, United States - Buoy 4 MA112 | ecosystem: Environmental > Aquatic > Freshwater > Lake | place: USA: Lake Erie, Ohio... | reverse complement strand
GGCAAGAAGATTTCTCTAGCAGATCTAATCGTTCTCGCTGGAAACGCAGCCGTCGAGTCCGCAGCCAAGAAAGCGGGACATGTCATAGAGATCCCTTTTGCTCCAGGCAGAGCAGACAGCACTCAGGACATGACCGACGTTGAGTCCTTTGCCGTTCTCGAACCCAAAGCGGATGGCTTCAGAAACTACAAGAGCACCAGCGTTGGTAGACCACCCGAGCAACTCCTCGTTGATAAAGCTCACTTGTTGACTTTGTCTGCTCCCGAGATGACCGTGCTGGTGGGCGGATTACGGGCGCTCAAAGCGAACCATGGGCACAATCGATTGGGTGTTTTCACCGATCGCCCTGAAGTTTTGACAAACGACTTTTTTGTAAACTTGCTAGACAGCAATATTGATTGGGCTCCTTCCGAAAAGCTCGACGGGGTCTACGAAGGAAAGGATCGCAAGTCTGGCAAGCTTAAGTGGGCAGGCAGCCGAGTCGATTTGGTCTTTGGATCCAATTCGCAATTGAGGGCTATTGCTGAGGTCTATGCTAGTGAAGATGGAGAAAAGAAATTCGTTAACGACTTCGTCGCAGCATGGACCAAGGTCATGAATCTCGATCGCTTTGATCTAACGAATCCTGCGAAGCCAGCTGCCAAGAAAGTTGCGAGCAAGTAGATCGCAGCTAATTGTGATAGACCAAGCCAGGACATTTCCATGCTCCTAGCGTAGTGGACGAGGTGACAAGACCTAGGATTTTCCGACAAACAGGCCTTGTTGACTCGTCCATTATTTATTGGTGACTAACAGATTCACGATATTCTGTCGGAGTCAAGCCATTAGCTTTCTTAAAGGCAGCAGTCATGTATTCCGGGTGCGCAAAACCGGTTCTTTGCGCGATGGTGTGAATCGAATCATTGGTTTTGGTGAGCAGTTCTTTGATGCGAGCCATCTTAATTCGCATGATTTCTTCATGTGGCGAATGACCTATATACTTTTGAAACTTATGCTCAAGTGAACGACGAGAGATCGACGCCACTTTGAGCACATCTCCCACTTGGATACCGCGCAGAGCGTTACGACGAATGAAGACGAGCGATTGGGTTACGTCTTGATCAGGAATAGCCATAGTGTCAGTGGATTCTCGCATATTGACACCGAGAGGTTGTGTTACCAACCGAGTCGATGAAGCATCATCAGCCCCCTCCATCATTTGTTGCAGCAATTCGGCCGCCTCAAGCCCCGTTTGAAACGTATTGGGTGCGATGCTGGACAGCGATGGACTACAGAGTGAGCATAGAAGACGATCGTCATCAACGCCAAGTACAGCAACTTCCTCGGGAACGGAAATCTGGAGCGAACGACATAGGTCCAACAAGTGTTTACCGAGATAGTCGTTGCAAGTCATGATTGCGGTCGGAGTGGGCAACGAGCGAATCCATTGAGAGAGCGCCATACGAACATTATCCCACTGAAAGAGTGGATCGTAACGATGAGCAACTTGGTGCTCAAAGTACTCGCAACCAGAGTCGAGAGCCAACGAGCGAAAGAAATTTCGTCGAGAGTTGGACCATGCAAAGCCCGCATCACCGCAGAAACCGACGTTTGAGAACCCTCGATCGAGAAAGTGATCGATTGCGAGTTTCGCGATAGCTTCGTCATCCGTATCGGCCCACGGAATGTCCTTAACTCGCCTAGCTGCGCTAAGGTCGACGATAGGAATTTTCAGCCTTTGCAATGTTTCACCGATTTGGTCCGTCTCAATGCGAGCGATGATGCCATCCCCTCGCCATTCGCTGAGCCATGGTGGAGGAGTCGCTCCTCGTTCTTGCTCATTCAAGTAAATCGACCAGTCTCCTCTCAGTTTTGCAAAGGCATGAATTCCCTCAAGGAGCCCCCGGCAGTACCCGCTCGACATTTCAATAAGCAAGGCGACCGCGCGGGTGCTCATCTAGAACATCATCCCATGTAAAAAATCTACGAAGCTATACGCAAAGTTTACTAGCAAAGCGTGGCGACTCAAGTTCTACTTTGAGCCTGTGAAGGAAATCTGCCTCTAGAGTATTGCCTAGCCGCGGGAGCCTGGATCGCTCAACAGCACTAGCGATCAGGTTTTTGCGCAAAATTAATGCTTTAGGTGGCAGACCTTCTCTTCATTTGGTCACTGATGAATGGTTCGCAATTTTCGCCTTTAGTAATTCTAAAGAGTGTTCAAAACGGCTTTCTGGGACGAACATTTCGAATCGTAGCCAAAAAGCAAGCAGAGACGAAAAATCCACTTTTTTGCGATTCTCTCTTGAATTGATTAAAGAAATCTTGGAGTATCGCCTGGAGTTCTGAAAGGATTCAGACACTCAGTAATTCGTTTATGAAGTCAGGAAGGCCAAATATGCCCTACTCGCCATTTTGGTTTGAATCAATTGGAGATGCGTTTCCATTACTGATTCCGTTTTTGGCAGTGGGGGCGATGTGGATGTCAAAAGCCAGCGAAAACGAGCATTGGCAGCGGGTTGCAGAGCGTTTTTACTTTGCCGCGCTGATCATTGTGGCTTGGGGAACATTGCGAACTATTCTATGGAATGACAATTGTTGGTTCGCGCATACAATCAGCCTTGGCGGGATGGTGATCGGAGGAATTTTTCCGTTTTCGTCCGGCGACCCCACTCGATCTTACGAGCTAGAACGTGCAGATCGTTGAAGACTTGTAGTCGAAGAATCATAAAATCGGGAACTCAATGTGTAGATCGTCCGTCTAGAGTCTATGGAATCTCCCCTTGATGATTTTGAACTGATTGAATTGATCCGCACCGGGTCGAATCATTATTTCGCAGTCTTGGTCGAGAGGCACCAAAATCGTGTCTTTCAATTCGTTTTAGCACTACTTCGCAATCGGCAGGACGCTGAGGATGTCGCGCAGGAAACTTTTGTTGGAGCATTCCGCAAACTGAATTCGTTTGAGGGACGTTCATCGTTTTTCACGTGGCTTAGACGTCTAGCATACAATGCATCCATCGACCATCTGCGTAAGCAAAAAAGTAGGAAAAGCGATTTATCCACGCCAGACGTATCCTCCCTAACCGCTTCGCAACACGAGAATCCAGTGAACCAAATTGAGGAACGCGAAACGATTGATGCAGTTCGATCAGCGATTGATCAGCTTTCCGAAGATCAGCGTTCGATCGTTTGTATGCGCGATATCGATGGTATGGATTATTCCGAAATCGCTTCCGTTTTGGATATTCCCATTGGCACTGTGAGAAGCAGACTGCACCGCGCACGATTGGAACTGAAGAGTATTTTTGAAAGAGCAGGGCTCCGCGCATTCATGTCGTGCCAGGAGATCGATAATCAATGAACGAACACAATATTCCCTTCGATGAGTCTTTGATTTCAGCCTACTTGGACGGTGAGTTAAGCGATCAGGAAAAGCATGAGGTGGAGTCTGCAATCCGAAACTCTCCCTCAACACAAAAACTCGTCAGAGATCTATCTGCTGTACGCTCCATGGTGGCATCGACTGCATTGAATTCGGACAAGTTGACTCGGAGTTTACAGCACCCAGAATGGTCTGCTCCGAACTCCAACGACCGCGTTACACCAACTGAAGTCTCGGCGAGCACACCATCATCGCAATCGGGAGTTGAAACAAATCGACCTCATATTTCATTTGGATTTTTAGCCAGCTTGGCTGCGATCGTATTGATTCTCATCACATCCAAACTTCTGATCGATGCAGAACCTGAGAGCGGCCTGCAGGTTGTCATGGAGGGCAATACTCCGGGATCTTCCGCTCCAGCCTCCCCACAGTTCAAGTCGGCCAGCCCGAACGAGATTCCCGACAAAGCTGATGAACTTGGAGTACTAGCAGACTCAACCGTAGCACAAAAAGCCATGTCGAGCGATGCCGCGGTCGCCATGGCCCCCATGTCTGCAGAACTAATGATCGATCCGCAAATGGCAGGCGTGGCTGTCCCAAAACTCTCCACGGAAGCAAAAGAGTTTCTGGCCTACCTGGAACAAAAGCTTAACTCTGAGCCAAACACACAAGAAGTGAATCAATGGAGATTTACGACCGAGAATGAGTCCAAAACAAACGCAATAGCTGAGAGTACTGTCCGAGGACGGGAAAACTCCGACAGAGTGCCAATAAAGGACGTTGTCGTTGAGCTCGGGCAGTCCAACGACGAGATTATTCTGCAAATTACGGAAGACGAGGCCAAAACGATTTTCAAGTTGGCAAACAATGAGCGTGAGCTGACCGAAGTTTTTGCAAACGAGCAAGAACTGCTAGCAATCGCCACTCTATCGACCAGTGAAGAAAAACAAACTGAAGATTTAAAGATTGCGAAAAGCCCCGCTGAAGTAGTGCCAGGGGGAATTCGTGAGAAGATATGGTCAATTGATTTCGCGCCCCAACCAACAAACTCTGTTGCTTTAGCTGCGGGTGGTAATGGAGGGTTTAGTGGAGAGTCGCTTAGCGCTGCAGGCATGGGTAGTGCAGGCATGAGCGGGGTTGGGGGAGGTTTTGGTAGTAATCCGAATGAAGAATCACAACGCTCTCAATCGAAAGCACCTGATGCAGCGATTTTTTCGCAAAAGTCGAGGGCAATGAGATCTGCGGACAGGTCCGAAACGCAACTAAAATCCCCTACAACAGCCTCGCAAATCACTCCTGGTCAATCAACGCAAACTCTGCAATCGGCAGAGTCCAGCAATAGGGCAACAGATTCTGCATCCGCTTATGGTGCTTCTGTTGAAACGCTTGGTAAGGAAAAGCTCAAACGAATTCGCATCATAATTAAAAAAGAACCCAGCAGTTCCGGTAGTAACGAATAATAGTTCAATTCCAATTGTTCCTTTAGCCGATGCATTGATTCGTTCGAGAGAACCAAGAATTGGCAAAGAATAACCTGGGGGGGAATATGGTCCGCAAAGCCTTTTTGATAGCGGTTGCTAGTGCCGTCATCGGACTCGTCGCAGCAGAAAGCTCAAACGCACAACAACCGCAGCAGGCCTATGGCCGCATGTGGGGAGGAACTGCTGGTCAACGAGATTACAATCGTTTCCAACACTATCCTTACGTCTACTATCCACAAAACTTTTGGGGTAACGAGTATTATCGCAGCGCTGATAGCCTCTATCATCGTTACCCAGCGGAGATGCAAATCCCCGTCTACAACCGCAAGTGGGAAAACTACTACCCGACTTCGCAAAGATATCACTCCGGCCATCACTTTATCTTAGACGTGTTCTAATATCGGATCCGAGAGATTATTATTCCCGCACACTGTGGAAGGCCTTCTTTCCACAGTGTTTTTTTATTGATGGATTTTGCTGGTGTCGCGACTTGGAAATGAGGTCGAACATAATCCGACGCGTAAGCAAGGGATTTCGCCGGGATGTTGTCCCTCGCTCACGCTGCGGGTTGGGAATTCGGGGATTCTCCAATCAAGGTTATCTCCAAGTTGGGGCACTTGTTAAAATGCAATGTGAATCAGAGCATTGCATGTGTCTCAATCTCTTACCTCTCCACCAGTTGCAATTCCAATGGCATCAATATTTGATCAATTTCGTTTAAACGGTCGAACAGCCCTCGTGACCGGCGGATCACAGGGTTTAGGCCAAAAGATCGCCACGACTTTATCGGAAGCAGGTGCTTCGGTTGTCATTGTGAGCAGACGATTGGACGCTTGCCAGGCAGCTGCCGAGGCGATTCAAAGTGAAACCAAGCAGCCTGTGTTCGCATTTGCAGCAGACGTTACGGATCCAAGGTCCGTCGAACGACTCCATGAAGAGGTAACGGAGAAACTTGGATCGGTAGATGTATTGCTAAACAGCGCTGGCTTGAACAAACGCGGGCCAATCGCAACTCTATCGGCGGAGGATTGGGACAGTGTGGTTGATGCCAATCTAAAGGGTCCGTTCCTGATGGCTAGAGCATTTGGCCCGAGTATGGCAGAGAGAAAATGGGGGCGCATCCTAAACTTCGGATCGATTCTATCTTACATCGGCATCGCAGGCAGAACCCCATATGCCTCATCAAAAGCCGGGTTGCTAGGCTTGACTCGCGTCCTCGCTCTTGAATGGGCTGCAAGCGGAGTAACGGTCAATGCGATCTGCCCAGGACCTTTTGCCACGGAAATGAATCGCCCACTTCTCAACGATCCAGAGCAATACAAAAATTTTGTTTCAAAAATTCCGATGGGACGATGGGGGGAGCTAGACGAGATTTGTGGCGCCGCGCTTTTCCTCTGCACAGACGCAAGTTCATTTGTAACCGGCACAACATTAACCGTTGATGGCGGCTGGACTGCGCAATAACTGCGACGATCACTGGCGTATAATCAAACATTAAACCACAACAAAGGCGAGTCGAATCGTATTGTCATTTTTTGCATTACGAAAAATGCTGAACTGTTGTTATTCGCAGCCCGTTCTTTACGAGAATGACAGGCAGTAGATTCATTCAGCTCCATGCTCGCAATGGCTGGGATCGGACACCGAGAATGGGAAAGAAAATTGGCAGGTAGTGGCAAATTACACCTAACTTCTATGTTGCCGCGCCTGCATTGTCTCTTATATTTGAAGGGGGTACGAGGGACTTTGTCGGGCGATCTTGCGCGATATCTAGTTCTAGCGATCCGATTCGAAGAGTATTGGAGGCTGGGGTGGCGAAATTGAGTGTTGCAGGCGTCGCAGCGGAAGACGTCTTGAACTGTTTGCCTGAAGGCGTGGCGATGATCGCCTCAGACATGACGGTTCTGTGGACAAATAGCTGTTTTGAACAATGGACCGGCGGCGTTAGTCGCTTGGGTGAGAATTTCTATTCCGCATTGTCAAATCCCGAGATTCTAGGCTCAGATAGCTGCCCTCTGCAGACTTGTTTTTCAACAGGAAAATTAGCGACGTCGACGATCTTCACAACAAGCGGCGCTTACTTTCAGGTTTACGCAGCTCCACTTCGCAAGGAGCAACCAAGCGGTCTAGTTGAGAAACTTGTTGTAACCCTTAGTGATGTTACCGAAGAAGTACTTCAAGAGCAAAAGCTCGCCGCAATTCACCAGGCCGGTGCCAAATTAACCGACTTGAAACCAGACGAGATATTCTTGATGGATGTCGATCAGCGAATCGAATTGCTCAAGGAGAATATTCGTCACTACACTCGGGACTTGCTCAACATAGAAGTCATCGAGATCCGGCTATTAGAGCAATCCACGGGTGACTTGATACCGCTTCTTTCCGTGGGGATTGACCAGGTAGCAGCGGACCGGCGGTTAATGGCCAGCCCACAAGGCAACGGAGTAACTGGGTATGTGGCGGCCAGTGGAAAAAGCTACCTTTGTCGAGACACGACAAAGGACCCGATGTACCTAGAAGGATTTAAAGGAGCCAGGAGCTCGCTTACGGTTCCAATCCTTTTACATGAAGAGGTCATTGGAACGATCAATATTGAAAGCCCGAAACTTGACACTTTCTCTCCCAGCGATCAACAGTTCCTCGAGATCTTCGCTCGGGATGTCGCCGTTGCTTTGAATACGCTTGAATTGCTTGTCGCACAAAAGAATGACGCTGCCTATCAGAGCATCGAGGCGATACACGCTGCGGTGGCACTTCCTATCGATGGACTACTTCGCGATGCAGTACATTTGATGGAAAAGTATATCGGACACGATCCAGACACCGTTTTCCGATTGAGAAGCGTTCTATCCAAAGCACGTGCGGTACGAAATTCCATTCAGTCTATCGGCCAATCGATCGCCCCAGTGGAGGTAAGCCCCGTTGGTGTCACGAGCGAATGCTGTAGCAAGCTCGCTAGTAAAAGAGTCCTCGTGGTCGATGCGGATGAGCAAGTGTTACTGCAAGCGCATTCTTTGCTAGAACGATATGGTTGCGTTGTAGAAACGGCACGTTGCGGCGACGAAGCGGTTGCAATGGTCAAGACTGGCATTGAAGAGCCATACCAAATTATCATCTCGGACATCAAACTTCCAGACTATTCTGGCTATCAATTGATGGTTCGCCTTCAAAAGCTAATGGATCACGTACCAATGGCCCTTATGACCGGTTTTGGTTACGATCCGGGGCATTCCATAGTGAAAGCGAGACAAGCTGGATTGCATCCAAAGGCCATACTCTACAAGCCATTCCGTCTAGATCAGCTTTTGTCCGTATCCGAAACATTACTCGACTATCGACCCGCCCCGAACTCCCTTCCCACCCCAGCTCAATCAGAAAATGAAACTGAGCATCGCCCCGAATCAAACTAAGACACGCACCTCAAGCATCCATTAACTCAACTTGAACGGCTAGTAGTTTGTTTCTTTTGGCATTGATTGCGTCCTCGCTGGCAGGACAAGCATATGTGATTGTAGCAGGATTCAATCGGCTCAATGCGCAAGGCTGGAATCGAAAGCTCATCAAACTCAGTGAGAAGATCCATATTCTCACAGGCATAATCCTGCCGAATGCATTTCTGATCATGGAGTGGTACTCCCTGAGTCATTCTAGCAAACCATACTACGAGCTGACTTTTTTTGATCTCCAATCGGTAACGCAAATCTACATGATTGCGATGACAACTGTTGCGTTGATCTTCACACCTATGTGGCTTTCTATTCGACCTCAGTTCGTAGTTGCTAAAAACAGATATCACGTTTTGGCTGAGCAAAAGTGGAAGACGGATACTCTTGATTCCAGCCCCTATTCCAATAGCACCACCAAACTATTAGGCCGAGTACCACGTAACGAAATCGCGTGGACTGATGCGAATCATAAGACAATTCTGATTGATCGATTGCCCGATAGTCTGAACGGACTCAAGATCGCTCATTTATCGGACATACATTTAACAGGCCAGCTCTCACACGAGTTTTACCATCGCGCCTTTGACTGGATTACAGCACAGCAGCCAGATCTCGTCATTGTTGCGGGAGACATTGTCGACTATGACCAGAATCTGGAAGACATCGAGCCGGTCTTTCAACGATTATCCGCACAGCTTGGCAGCTACTTTATTCTCGGGAACCACGACAAACGATTGACTGACCCCACGCAAATTTGCAAGCGACTCGAGGCGATTGGCTGGCGAGATGCAGGCGCAACCCAACATATGATCCGCTATAAATCGTTACCCATCGAAATTATTGGCAATGAGAAGCCATGGTTCGATCGATATGGGAGTGGCATTGATGCCGTTGACCCAGAGACTTGGCGATTGGGAATTGCCCACTCGCCCGATCAGTTTTCGTGGGGAGTAGAAAACGGCTGCTCGCTTCTTCTATGCGGCCACACACACGGTGGACAAATTCGATTTCCAGTGTTCGGACCGTTGGTTGCACCCAGTATGCATGGGAGCAAGTATGCATCAGGGGTGTTTTATCGCAACGGCACGTTAATGCATGTTAGTCGCGGTATGGCAGGCGTTCACCCGCTTCGTTGGGGTTGCCCGCCAGAAGTATCGATCCTTCACCTATCTTCCGCCTAGCAAATGGTTTCAGACGCAGACCTCGTTGCCTCGTCCATTATATTAATGTAGACCTCGCAATAAGCTTTCGAGTTCTTCCTCGTAGAGGCGATCTTCAATTCGCTTTTGTTCCTTGCCATCGCGGTAGTAAATGTAAGTGGGGGAGTATCGAATTTTGTTCAATTCAGCGTCTTGTTGGTGAGTATTTATATCGACTAGTTTGATTCGAAAACCTTTGTTTTGAAGATTTTGGGCCGCGGCCAATACTCGCTCACATCCGCAGAAAGATGTTGTGTGAAACAAGGTAACTGTCCCAGGCAGTTCGAATGGTCGCATCGCCATGATCTGTTGCCGACGGGATTGCTCGTGAATCGAATAGACCAAGAATGGCGGGGCTAAAGCACAAAACAATAGAGTCACTTGAAACTTACTTAATTCCATAACCGAATCCTCAACTATCGGCAGACGTATTCGCCCAACAACCTCACGATGATGTGTAGATAGGTCGGTGCAAACACTTGTCAAACGGAATTAGCGATGAAATCGATTTTGCCGAATATTCATCTGCAGGCTACTTCTGAAGCTTAGTCACTCGGGCCAGGTTTTAGGTTGTTCAAAAGATAACGGATGATGAGCAACCTAACATGAACTACCGTTCCCATTCCCTCTCGCAGTCCATGGTCCCGGTTCGGATAAACCCAATAATCAAATGGTTTTCCGAGCTCGATAAGCCGATCCACAAGCCCCTCGATTATCTGGATGTGAGTATTCGTTTCACCCGAACCCGTGATTATTAGCAACCTTCCCTTTAATCCTTCTGCATAGTTTATTGCGGCAGCCTTTTCATAGCCGTCAGGGTTTATAGTTTGGTCCCGCATGAATATCTCTTGAAACCATGCGTTGTAAAGGTGCGGTTGCGGCTTTGGAACAACCGCAATTCCTACATGGTAACTATCCGGCTTACGAAACATAGCGTTCAACGTGTTGGAACCTCCGCCACTCCAGCCCCATATACCAACGCGGGACAAATCTACGAATTCATACTTTCGTCCAAGAGACTTCAGTGCAGCCTCTTGCTCCTCGGTCGAAAGAGGCCCCAAACTCCCAAAGACCGCTCGTCTCCAAGTAGCACCTTTGGGTGCTGGCGTGCCTCGATTGTCAAAGGAAACAACTAAGTAGCCAAGGTCCGCAATGGCTCGATGAAAATCAATCTGAGAGGTCCCCCATTCATCTAGTACAGTCTGCGCATGAGGCTCACCGTAAACATAAATGAAAACAGGGTACTTCTTTGATGGATCAAAATCCTTTGGTTTAATCATCCATGTATCTGCTTGAAAGCCATTCCCAATGTCCAATCTCAGGAACTCTGTCGGATGGTTGATGATGCTTTTCATGCGGTCCTTTAGAACACTGTTATCCTCCAAGACCTTAACAACATTGTGAACGGGTAATTCCACTAGCTCGACAACTGGTGGCGAATCAAGGGTCGAATACGTATGGACGGCCGATTTCGCATTGGGAGCAAATTGGTACTGGTGTGTTCCCGGTTGATTCTCGGGCGAAATGCGAGCTTTTGATCCCGAACCATCAAGCGGCACGCTAAACAGGTATCGTTGTGTTCCATTTTCAGGTGAAGCGTAAAAGTAGAAAAGACCATTCGCTTCATCAACTGGCCCACGATCAATAACGTCGTAGTCACCCGGAGTCAAAACGGCTAGCTCACTCCCATCTCGACCATAAAGGTAAGCGTGTCGCCAACCATCTTTTTCACTGACAACGACGAAAGCCTCTCCATTTTTGATCCATTGAATTCCGGTTATCTTCCCTTGGCTAGACTCAACCCAACTGTCACTCGACTCAGAAAAAATGGATTTAGAATCACCATCCAGCTCAAAAAGTAAAATGTCTCTTCTATCGCGAAAGCGACTAAACTTCTCGACTAGAACTTCGGTCGAATTTCCAGCCCATGCAAGCTGTCCTAAGTAGATACCTTGATCGGGAACTTGCAAGTCCAACCATTTGACATCGCCACCTTGTGAGGGTATTACCCCAACGCGCAACGATTCTATCTTCTCACCTACGCGAGCAAAACGATGGTTCTCTATCCGCGGATAAGACGGATCCTCTGAAACCAGCACCTGTCGTGTTGGTACGTCGGTCATGTCTGATTCCAAAAACAGAATATGCTTCCCGTCAGGGCTCCAACTCATCTCCCGGTATCGAATATCGCGATTCTCCGGAGCCTTCAACAAAATCTTGTAATCCTGAAGCTCGTTTGGTTTGCTCACGTTCATACTGCGAACTCCGAGTTCGCGATGTTTTGATTCCAACGTCAAAAGTCTATCTGGCGAAACATTGCTCGCGCCAACCGGGAGACTGAGTTGATTAGTAGTTGGCTCTGACGATTGTCCTGATTTCGCATCGAAAAACCTTTTTGAGGGATTACCGGTCGAAGGATCGATTCTCGAGGCTAAAAAACCGGAGCTATCGGCGAGCCATTCGGCTTGTATTCGGCGGGCTTGAAATAGATTCCGTTCGTAGATATCTGAGATCCGTTTTTCTGTTTCGGTCGATACGCTTTTCAAACTACTTGATTGTCCATTGGCTTTCACTGCGAAGCAGAACACAGCAGAAAAAGCCAACAAGCAAGAAAAAGTCAGGATGGAAAAACGCATGAGTTTGAACCACATTCTCGGATATTGAACAAGAGAGCGCATCGTTGAAAATGCACTACACAGGGTAGGTATAAAATTGGGGAAATGATAAAGTGAATCGATCGACTTTCGGTATGCTAGCAGTATCCTATCTTTTGATGTAGCTTACTTGGCAAAAAGAACTTTTGAACCGCGGAATCGCGCACAATGACCAATCTCAAATCTACACCAATGTGCCCGACCTCAATCGATCTCGAATTGCTTTCGAAGCTTTTTGATCTTTCTCCGGACGTTGCGTTTTTTATCAAAGATGCGGCCGGGAAGTATATTGCCGTTAATCAATCGCTTGTCGAGCGGCATGGGTTGAAAAGCAAAATTCAAGTGCTCGGACGATGTCCTCGCGAAATCTGTCATGGTGAATTTGGACAGATTCCAACCGAACAAGATCGAAAGGTATTGCAAACGGGAAAGCCACTTATCGAGCATCTCGAAATGCAGTGGCTTACACCAGACAATCCAGTATGGTGCCTAACAACGAAATTACCTATTCGAGATTCTGGGGGTAACGTAACAGGAATCATTGGTTTCTCAAGAGACCTAAGGGTTGCGGTGAACCCCAAGGAGATCCCCGAGGATTTCGCCACCGCGTTGCAAGATTTTGAACAATCGCTCGCACCGGAGTACACACCCGCTTGGTTGGCGGAGCGATCTTCCCTTTCACCACAAAGACTAGCAAGACTTACGAAACGTCTGTTCGGATTAACACCGAGCCATCTACTCACCAAGTCTAGAATTGCAGCGGCCGCGAGAATGCTAAGAGAAAACAAACTATCCATCTCGGAAATCGCACTTGCATGTGGATTCTATGACCACAGCGCTTTTACTCGGTCATTTCGTTCTGCAATTGGTGTAACACCAACTGAATTTAGAAACCAATCACAATAGGCTTTGATTTTTTCCTTACGATCTCCAACTAAGGATACGGATTACATGCGTCTTTGCATCAGTACGTCGAAGCTCTGGCGTTGAAGGAGGAAAGGACCAATCGAAGATAAAAAACTCGTTTGGTACTACGCTAACGAGTTTAGAACCCTGGCTTCCACGTCGCCCATTTTCGTCTGGCTCAAGACCGAAATACATCTCATAAGCTCCTCCAGGATGGAGTTCAATCAGAGAGTCCGGCGAGAAGAACTTAGCAACTCCAGTGGAAGTGGTCCACATTTCGAATGCTGATTCTTTTGAGCAATCCACGATGATCTCTTTTTTAAGAATTCGTTCCGTCGAATTGATTTGAGCTTTGTTTTTGTTCTCGACGACTTTAGATTCTTCTTTTTCAGGGATTGATCTTTGAAAAACGAAGGAAGCTTCGGATAGTTCGCCGGTGGTTGAATTCTTCATAGCAACCCACACATTGAGTTTGTTGTTATCCTCGAGTTGATAAGTCAACCCGTCGAACTAAATAGTTTGTTTATCAAATCGAATCAATTCGAAGTCGGTTGTTTCATCTTTCTCCCCCCACGATTTCATATCGGGATGAAAGTGTTTGAGCCTAAGGACGGTACCATCTTCTTGTTGAATCAATGAGAAGAACTCGCTGAAAACAACTTTTCCCTCGGAAGCAAAACGAAATGCACCAGTCATTGAGCCATTCCATTGCGGGAGAAACACCTCTTCGCATTCCCCGCCCAATCCTGTACCCACCCATCGCCCAACGAGCCAGTCTAATTCCGACAGGTCAATATGACGTGAAGTGGACGGTTTCTCAGAGGTCGGATTGTCAATTCCTAGCGTATGCTCCGTCTTTTTGGATTGAGCGTAAACTCCGCTACACAACAAAAGCAGCACGGTAGATAAAGCAAACTAACGAAGTAGACAGCTCGAAAAATGGTTCATAATCACTCAAACGTAGGAAAGCAACAAACGACGAAACGCGTAACTACATTGTAATCCACGCTCCGCCGCCCGCCCCATACATGTCACGGCTTATTATTCTCCAGACTTTGACGACGCTCTCTCATTCGTTCAACAAGCGGTCCTATCTGGTTGCGAAGTCTCGTATTTCCAAGTTTGTCTGCTTCTGCAATCGCTTGATCATAGTGGTCAATAGCCTTAGATCGATTGGGTTCTATGCGGCTTAGCTTCAGCAGTGATTCGATTCGCTGGGCACGATAGAGTGGCAAATCCGGAAATCGATCCGAAAGACTTGTATAGAGTCTCACCGACTCGTACAGATATTCAACTGCCAATGATCGCCCAATGATTCCACTAGCTTGCCCCAAACGCGAAAGAATCGCCCCCTTCAAGGCGAGATAGGCGGGCTCCAACGGCTGTTTGTCCAGAAGCTCGTTGCTGATCTTCAACGCATGCTCTAGCCTGTCGGTATCTTTATTCGTAAATGATATCGGCTCATTGTTACCCGATGAACTGCCAGGCGGTCTACCCATCGGCCTCGCTGTAGAAGCCCAAAGAGTCTCAGCGAGTTGATATTGATAACTTGAGTTATCGGGGTATTGCTGAATCAGACTGTTAAGCAACTCTATACCTCGGACGAGTGACTTTTCCGATTCATCCTTCTCGTTTCGAAGCATTGCTAACCTAGATTCATCTCGGAGCGCCTGGGCCAAGGCAGAGCGATAAGCCGACTTGTCCGGAAATTCCGAAACAAGGGCAGTCAATAAGTCTATGGCTTCACGATTCAGTTCAGCCTCTTTCCTCAATCTTGCTGCTGGCGGAAGTCCTGCAAATTCCATCCAACGCGATCGATTTACATTACCCTTGGCATCTCGCGGGTTTAAAGTTGGCGGGCGTTCACCGCGAATCGGTCGAACTTGCATTTGTGATGATATTCGACCAATGCAATTTAAGAGTTTCGCTTTCTGAAAACGCCCCTCTTGTGAAGAAGAAAATACTTTGTTGGATTCGATTAAAACGCGGCAATCGTTGTATGATTCCCATGCCATCCATATCTTACCTTGTTGTGACTGAACAAGCACGAGTTCGATGTAGACTGCGAGTTGCTGCTGGAGCCACTTCGCAGAATTCAAGTTCGCTGTCTCTTCAAAATCGCTCTTTGCTTTTTCTCTTCGTACTAGACTCTTATAAAGGTCGAGAGCAGACGCATAACTTTTTTCGGCCTCTTCCAGTTTTCCTATTCTTTGCTGTATATCACCAACTCGTTTGTGGGCAGAGGCCGTTTCTGAGCTCAGATCTTTATCGTTCTGCTCTCCTAACTGTTTAAAGTAGGACAACAACGATTCAAGTAGACTAACATCAGCTTCACTTAGCATTGTCCCGCTAAAATCGAGCGATTCGTCTCCTAGTTCCTCGTATTCGAATAAGTGGGAACCTCTCGAAGCGATGTTATCGATGATGTCATCAAATGCCTTTGTGGCTAGTTGTAGATTGGCTTCTGCTCTTAAGTTCGCTTGTCGCTCTTTTTCCAACGCGGCAGTTCTCTCGACAAGGTTTTTCTCAGCATCTGTGTAAAGCTGACTTATTTCCGCGAGCGAATCCTGCTGTTGTCGGTTCCAAACGGCAAGCACAGCAATCAAAATAACAAGCATGGCTGCAGTCAATGACGATAGACTAGCAAGGGCTGGATTTCGCTTGGCCCAACGTCTTAGATGCTCCCATGTAGACGCCTTCTTAGCTAAAATAGGGCGGTCCTCAAGAAAGCGATGCAAATCCGCTTCGAATTCCATCGCGTTTGCATATCGAGCATGACTCTCGACTGCGCATGCCTTTAGAATGATCGTATCCAAATCAGGAGGAATTTTTGGATTCAATTTTCTCGGAGACGGCAGAACGGAGAACCGCATTGGATCCAAGAGTCTTTGCTTCGGTGCATCGAATGGACTTCTTAAGGTTGCTAATTCATATAAACATAACCCAAGACTATAGATATCCATCCGAGCATCGCCGCCGCCAGCTATTTGCTCTGGGGCCATATATCGAATGGTTCCCAGAACTTCGCCAGCTTGAGTTGCACCATCCGCATCTAATCGACGAGCCAGACCAAAGTCAGTTACCCAGATGGCGCCACCTCGATCCAATATCAGATTGGCAGGTTTGATATCCCTGTGCAGAATGCGTTGTCTATGGGCATATCCAAGCGCGTTGGCAAGATCCGCAATGATTCGTGCAACGTTGCGGTAGTAAGAGGCAGGAAAAGATTCGACGACCTCAGTGGACAGCGTTGGCGAAATCAAATCCTTTCCAATATTCGAGCCTTCCGTCGTTTCAACGCAGGTTGTGTTTGAAGGATCAATTTTTTCGGTTTGAGAAGACGCATTACTTGATCCTGTCCTTTCACTTGACAAGAATGCAGATGCCAGAAGTCTCTTCCCAGCAAAACTTACGACGCTTTGCTCATTGTCTCGTATTAACGGTGACTCATGACGAAGCCAATCGATGACTTCGTTGAGGGGAGCACCTTGGATGAGTTGCATGGCGTAGTAGTGCACTCCATTATCAACCCCACTTCCGTAGACTTGCACGATGTTCGTATGGTGCAATCCAGCTGCTGCTTCAGCTTCGCGACGAAAGCGAATTTGTAGTTTATCTTGGTCCGAGGTCTGGAGATTAATAACCTTTAAAGCGACCCTGCGTTGCAAAGAGATTTGTATGGCCTCGTAGACTACGCCCATACCCCCACGACCAATTTCTCGTACAATTCGAAAATCGCCAAGCTGACTGGGAACCGTTTGACTTTGTTTGCCAACTGCTGCGTGGCGTTGAGCAGATAGCTTTTCTACGATTTCGATGGGCTCAAAAACCTGCCTGATAACCGACGCCCATTCTGGATATTTCGACTCGTATTGGTCAATCGAAGGAGACTCGCCCCGTCGAAGTCTTTCAGCAAATTCATCCGCCAAGACCTCGACAGGATGCCGAGAGTTATTGAAGCCGTCATCAGGATCGTCTGCCTGCGAGTTCATCATTTTGACTTGGTCGGTAATGTTTTCATTATTTCGCCAAGCCGCGTCACAGCACGTATGTAACGATTACTTGCTGCTGTTGGTGTGAGCTCAAGTGCCTCAGCAACCTCAGCGTTGGACAGTTGTTCGAAATGGCGCATGGCCAGGACTTCGCGATCAATTTCGTTCATAGAATCGAGAGCTTGATGGAGTTGTTCCAAGTCCTCGGAACGTACAACTGCTAAACTAGGTGAGGTCACATCATCTATGAGGTAGTGTGCAATAGACAGCGAGCTTGTTTGGCCGTTTTCAAATGCCAGATCCCGCTTCTCTTTCATGACATCTCGTTTGTCGCGAAAGTGGGAGCGTTGGAGGTCAATGAGAGTCTGTATCGTTTTCTGCCTCATCCAAACAAAGAGGGAAACCGTCATTTCCTGAGTCGTCTCCTCAATCCTTTTGCTCATCTGCAGGTAGGCTTCCTGCAAAACGTCACTCGGATCAATACGGCTCCGAAGATTTGGGTGCATGCGAAACTCAACGATTCTCTCGAGTTTGGGTCGCGCAAGAGAGAATTCCGCAAAAAACGCAGTATGGGCCGCATCTCTTTGAGTTGTGTCGATATTTTTCTTCTCATCCATGGTAGGAATCATGATATTCCATCTAAACCCAGATGTGAGCACCCCGTTGCGATTGCGTCTGAAAATTGTGGTCCTTTCCCCTTAACTTAGGGACCCGGGAATCCGTTTGCGATAATTCCACAAATCTACCGTGGACGATTTGTGCATCACGTCGGTAAATATCTTGTAACACATTCTTCCGCCCCAAAATCTAGGGAAACAGAGCAATGAAAAAGAGATTTGCAGCTTTAACGATCATAGTGACTTTAGGAGTTCCAGCATTGTTTGCGGCCGATCTTGCTGCTCAAGACGGGGGAGACAAAAAGCAACCACCTCGCGGTGAAGGAGGTCGCGGTGAGGCGGGCCGTGGAGGCCCCGGTGGCCAACGTGGCGAGGGAGGACAGGGTGGTGACGCCCGAGGAGGCCAGCAACGTGGTCAAGGCAGAAATGGGCTTGGGCCTGGAGGACCGGGAGGACCGGGAGGACCGGGAGGACCGGGAGGACCGGGAGGACCGGGAGGACCGGGGGGACCGGGGGGACCTGGGGGAATGGGACGGCCCGGCGGTTTCGACGGCGGTATGATGCTGGGCCAATTAATGAAAGCCTTGCCCTTGGTCAAAGTCCTCGATGCCGATTCCGATGGCGAACTGTCGGCCACAGAAATTGAAAACGCTTCGAAAACACTGATGAAATTAGACACCAACGGTGACGGCAAGGTTTCTGCAGACGAGCTTAAGCCAAATCCAGCTGACATTATGCCCGGCGCTATGGCGGGACGAGGCGGCGAAGGGCGACCTGGCATGGGAGCTGAAATGCTTGTTCGTATGTTTGAGCAGAGAGATGCGAATGGCGACGGCATGCTCAGTGGAGATGAAATCCCTGAGAGACTCCAAGGAATGGTTGGACGAGCCGACAAGGATGGAGATGGCAACATCTCGAAAGACGAGTTCAAGCAAGTTCAGGCGGGAATGATGGAACGAATGCGAGAAGGCCAAGGTGCTGGGGGCCGTCGAGGTGGGGACGATGGTGAAGGGCCAGCCAAACCACGAAAACCTAACTAACGGTTGGTTCGTGACGTCCGATTCGTGCACATTTTTGTCGTGCTTCAACAGAATACTAAACACCCAAACTTTGATGCTTGAAATTTCATTAGATAACTTCTTGCCGGGCCACTGAGAATGGGGTCATGTTAGTTTTCTGTTTTCTGTCGCTAGCAGTTCGCCCGCCGAGGATTGGAAAGGTTTTTAGGATGGCAAATCGTTTATGTGCTAGTCTCTGTCTCTTTGGGACAATTCTCCAGCTATCGTGGCCTTCTACGAGTTCGGCGCAAGACACAACAAAGCCAAGCGCGGAACAGCTGCAGTTCTTTGAGGCGAAGATTCGTCCGGTCTTAATCGAGCATTGCTACAAATGCCATTCCACCGAGAGTGGCACCGTTCGCGGCGGGCTAGGGGTGGACCATCGTGAAGCTCTTTTCGCTGGCGGTGCATCAGGGCCAGCCGTCGTACCAGGCAACTTGGATGAGAGCCTGTTGTGGAACGCAATCAACTATGTTGATTATGAAATGCCTCCCAATCGAAAACTGCCCGCATCGGTTTTGGCGGACTTCAAAACATGGATCGAAATGGGAGCTCCGGACCCACGGGTAAACGAGGGTGTTGTCGTACACTCCAAGGTAACTCCCGAGATAATTGAGGAAGGGAAAAAGCATTGGTCTTTTCAATTGCCGCAAAGAGTAGAACCGAAGGCTGGTAATTTCGCCGACTGGGCCAAGACCGAAATCGATCAGCACGTCGCTAGCTCTTGGGCTGAATCGGGCGTGTCACCTGCAAAAGATGTAGATCCAACCGATTTGGTGAGAAGACTTTTTGACGACTTGATTGGATTGCCTCCCACAATTTCCGAGAGAAATCAGTTTCTAGTCGCCTATGAGAAGAACCCGGAAGTTGCGATTGCGAAACAAGTCGATGAACTACTCAGTCGTCCACAATTCGGGGAACGCTGGGGTAGACATTGGCTCGATGTGGCACGCTATGCAGAGAGCACTGGACAAGAAGTCGACATGACCTTTCCACAAGCATGGCGATATCGCGACTTCGTCATTGATTCATTTCAATCCGACAAACCTTACGACCTGTTTATCAAGCAACAGATCGCAGGAGATCTACTAAAGGTAGATTCCGACAACGAGTGGGCAGAAAATCTGGTAGCCACGGGGTTTCTTGCGATTGGCACCAAAGCCCTTATGGAGCAAAATCCTAGGCAGTTCCAAGCTGATGTTATCGATGAGCAAATCGATGTCACAACGCGGGTCATCTTAGGAATTTCGGTCTCATGCGCGCGGTGTCACGATCACAAATTCGATCCTATCGCTCAAGAAGACTACTACGCCATGGCCGGGATCTTCTCGAGCACGGAGACTTGTTTCGGCGGCAATCGATCGCAAAGAAACCGCCAACCAAGCCGATTAATCCAGTTGCCCATCGACGAGAAGGACGGGAAGTCAGTCAACCTTTCACCAACGGATCGAAGCAAACTCAAGGAAGAGCTCAAGGCTTTGGAAGAGCTATACGAGGAAGCGCGTCGAGCACGCCGCACCAATTCCAACCAAGCCCGAAACCTACTCAATGTCGGCTTGTTAGATCAGTTGATCGGCCAAACAAGAGGCATCCTCAATTCTCATGACGAACAAGGAAAGCCGTACTCGCTTTGCATGGGCGTGCAAGATCGCACGAGTCCGCGTGACGCAAAGCTATTAGTGCGTGGGGAGATCAATCAACCGGCCCAAGAGATCGAGCGTGGCATCGTGAGAGTGATATCCAATCAACCTGTAACAATACCGAAAGCGAGTTCCGGAAGATTAGAGTTAGCCAACTGGCTGATCTCACGAGACAACCCGTTAACCGCTCGTGTGATGGTAAATCGTATTTGGTTACACATGATTGGAAAGGCGATTGTCCGGGAAACCGATAATTTCGGAGTGTCAGGTCCAGCGCCAACTCATCCGGAACTTCTCGACTATCTCGCTGTTGAATTTATGGACAATCGCTGGTCGGTAAAACATATCGTCCGGCAAATTGCAACGTCCCGTGTGTACAGGCTCTCTAGCCAGTTCGATGCTATACAGATGGAGTTGGATCCCGAAAATGTTTACGTCGCACGCGGCAACAGTCGCAAGCTCGATGCGGAAAGCATTCGAGACGCAATCTTATTCGTCAGCGGTCAAATCGATCTTAAACGCCCTGCCAAGAGTCCGATCGCCAAGATGGGAGAAGTACCGATTGGACCTAATGGACCGGCCATGTTGCCACCTGGCGCGCTAACAACATTAGTTGGGCAAGGTAATGATTTCTCGGCCTTGCAAAAATTCTCCAGCGGATTGAGAGGAACCTCTCAAGCGTTACAAGCACCAAGCTACGTTCGTTCTGTCTACTTACCGATTGCCAGGAATTCACTTCCAAGGGCTCTGGATGTCTTTGATTTTGCCGAGCCATCACTGGTAGTCGGCGAACGAGAAACATCCAACACTCCAGATCAAGCACTTTATATGCTTAACAACTCCTTAGTCCTCGAACAAAGCGATGCACTGGCGAGGAAAATTTTGAAACAATCCAGCAATCGCAAGGGCCAAGCCAACGCAGCATTTCATCAAATCCTAGGACGGGAACCTACCGAGTCAGAACGCAGAGCTACAGAATCGTTCTTCCGAAACACTGATAAATTGAGTGCAGGTAAGAATAAGGATCAGGCAACCTTTCAAGCATTAAGCCAACTTTGCCAAGCATTGATTTGCTCGGCCGAGTTTCGAATTATCAACTAGTCACAATCGAACACAAAATGGATGGTACGCATATGTCTCCAACATCATTTCTTAGTCGAAGAGAAATACTACAAACCGCATCGGCTGGTTTCGGATACTTGGCGTTTTCCGGATTGAGTACGCTTTGGGGGCAAGACACGGCCAGCAGTGATTCTCCTGGAATCAATCCGTTGGCACCAAAGAAACCGCATCATGAAGCGAAGGCCAAACGCGTTATATTTCTTTGTATGCAAGGTGGCCCATCACACGTCGATACGTTCGACTATCGCCCTCAGTTGAAAAAAGACGAAGGGAAAAAAATGGGGGGCAGAGGCTCGCTGCTAGCTTCACCATGGAAGTTTCAGCAATCAGGGAAGAGTGGGCTCTGGATTTCGGAACTCTTCCCTGAACTCCAGAAACAAGCAGACGATTTGTGCTTGATTCGCTCCATGCATTGTGATCAGCCAGTCCATGCACGAGCCATGACGCAGATGCATACCGGAACCGCCCAATTTGTGCGGCCCTCGTTGGGCGCCTGGACATTGTATGGACTCGGTACCGAAAACAGCAGCATGCCAGGATTCATCGCATTAAATCCACCTGCTACTTCATCACAACTTTATGGTAGCTCATTCCTGCCCGCTGTCTACTCTGGAACCAAGATAGATCGCTCACGCGGGCGATTTGCAGGCGCTCCGAGGGGCGAATCGAACGCGTCGCTTCCCGACATAAAGAATCCGAAATGGAACACACAGCAACAACGCAATCAGATTGATCTCATTCAAAAGCTGAATCGGGAGAAACTGGAGAGGGACGTCTATCAACCGGAAGTAGAAGGAGTAATTGAGTCTTACGAACTCGCTTTTCGAATGCAGGGTGTTGTACCGGAACTGATGGATCTATCTGGTGAATCGGAAAAGACCCTTTCGTTGTATGGCATAGATCAAAACACAACAAGCGAATTCGGTCGTCAATGCTTGATGGCCCGAAGATTCGTCGAGGCTGGAGTAAGATTTGTAGAGATTACTCATGGCAATTGGGATCATCATTTTCGGCTGTCAAACCAGTTGCCACAAAACTGCCAGGAGATAGACAAACCAATTGCAGGTCTGCTGCAGGACCTAAAGCAAAGAGGGTTGCTCGAAGATACGTTGGTTGTTTGGGGAGGTGAATTCGGGAGGACGCCCTATGCACAAAACGGTGATGGTCGAGATCACAACAATAAAGGCTATACAACATGGATGGCCGGTGGCGGGGTCAAGGGAGGCTTCAGTTATGGTTCAACGGATGAGCATGGCGCAGCCGCCGTTGAAGACAAATGCCACATTCACGATTGGCACGCGACGATTCTGTCTCTGCTGGGACTAGATCACGAGCAATTAACTTACCGTTATGCAGGTCGAAACTTTCGATTAACCGACGTGCACGGGAAAGTAATAGACAAGATCACAGCCTAGCCATGTCAATCGCAACAAAAAGGCACACAGCCTCTCCACTTGGGACGCAATGACACAATTCTGAAAACGCTGGAAAGCGAACCGACTCGAAATTGCACACCTACATGTGTACCAATCACTTAAGTGAAAAACAAAAAGAGAGGCGAATTCATAGCAAGCGCCCCTAGTCGGCCGCATGACCTGAATGTCAACTGGGCCGTCGTAAATTTCTCTTTGAATTGCACACAAAGTCCGACCGCCTTTTATTTATGTGCTAATTTTGCCTGCATGTGCATGCAATAACTTGAAAGAATCTTCTGCTAACGTTGCATGAAAATGCTGAGATTGCCCCTGACTTGGAATACCTAGGTATCTCGACAGCTACACTCACTTCAGAACCTTTTGGACGAAGCTATGGAGTCGAACAGAGCCTGTAGTGGTAAGGTTGACGCGACAAGCCGATCCATGGCAATAATCGAATTCGATTACAATGGAACGATCCTCAACGCAAACGAGAACTTTCAGTTGGCTTTCGGATATTCGCTTGACGAACTTGTTGGCAAAAATCACCGGATGTTTCTTTAAAACGATGAAGCTAGATCGAAAGAATACGGAAATTTCTGGCCGAGGCTTAGTGAGGGCGAATAATTCTCGGGACAGTTTCTGCGATTAAATAAACGTGGTGAACAGGTCTGGATTCAAGCGACATACAATCCGATCTTGGGTTTGAATGGTGAAATAACGTCGGTGATAAAATTTGCTTCGGACGTTACCGAGGCGGTACAAAACAGAAAGACAACATCGGCAGTGTCGCATTCACTCGCCTCAAACGCCACCATCGAGTCTGCAAGAACTGGTGATGCAGGTCTAGGATTTACCGTGGTTGCTAGCGAAGTAAAGGAACTAGCAAAGCAAACCGCTAAAGCGACCCAAGTATTGAGATACTTTCTTGTTAATCCAGGGAAGTATTCGGGAAGTTGTAGGGTCTGCAGACAAAAATTCCAGTATTTTTGCCAATGTAAGCCAGAATATGTCAGTGATTTCCACAGCAGTAGAAGAGCAATCAGTAACGATGCGGTCGCTCGCCGATGCAGCTCAGGAACTTCGACAACGAGAATAGTTTCTCGAACTGGTGGTAAACATTTTTTAGTGATGCAGCTACTGTCATATTGCCGCCGCATCAAAATGGCCGTAGCTATTGTTCATCATGAATACGATTTAATCGATACATCCGTAAAAGGTAAGACTATATCAGCTAAGCAAAAGTGATTTCTGCGACATAATGTCACCCTGCGCGTTTAGCATGGGCTATATCCAGATGCATTATTGGATCTCATAGGAATTATCCAAAACAGACAAGGAATTTAGTTTATGCTTCGTATCGCAACCCCGTGGCATTCCAAGCTAGCTTCTCGTGTAGAAGAATTAGAGTCACTATTGGAATCGACCAGTGAACAGGCTGTGCTGAACGGGCAAAAACTAACGTCACTCGATCGATCGTTTGCGATAATCGAATTCGATCCTGAGGGTAACATTCTCGACGCTAACGAGAACTTCCTCAAGACGGTTGGCTATTCAAGGGCCAACATCATTGGGAAACACCACAGTATGTTTGTTTTGAAATCGCATAGTACTTCTACAGAGTATTCTTCGTTTTGGTCACGATTGAAGAAAGGGGAGTTTTATTCGGGCGAATTCGTGCGATTGGATAGTCGTGGACAGGAGGTTTGTTTGTATGCCAAATATAACCCAATATTTGATGAACAAGGTCGGGTCCAAAGAGTGATCAAATTCGCGATCGATATCACTCAGAAGAAAAAAGAAATCAACGAGCTTAGTAGCAAGAATGATTTACTCGAACGAACGTTTGCCGTCATCCAGTTTTCTCGTGACGGAACAATCACCAATGCAAACGAAAACTTCTTGTCCGTTATGGGATATTCGCTTGATGAGATAAAGGGAAAACACCACTCGATGTTTGTCGATGCCCGCTACAAGCAATCAAAAGAGTATGTGGAATTCTGGAATCAGCTGAGAGGCGGAAAACTCCAATCAGGGGAATTTCTTCGAATTGGTCGAGGAGGCAAAGAAGTCTATATCCAGGCCTCCTACAATCCTGTTTTTGGATTGAGTGGTGAAATCACTTCTGTTGTGAAGCTTGCTACGGACATCACCGATAAAGTTCATAATCGACAGCGTACTGCACAGGTCGCTACATCAGTCGCAGCCAGCGTTTCGGAAATGACGCAAACAATCCATGAAATCTCGGAAAACGTGACGTCCACAGCTACTCTAGCCAAGAACGCTGAATCACTCTCGGACGATGCAAGAAGGGGTGTAGAAAACCTAGATGAACAAAGCCGAACCATTGGCAAGGTAGTGGAAACAATTCGCGACCTAGCTGAACAAACCAATCTGCTTGCTCTCAATGCAACGATTGAGTCAGCCAGAGCCGGGGAAGCAGGCAGAGGATTCGCCGTCGTCGCTAGCGAAGTCAAGGAACTTGCTAAACAAACGGCAAAAGCAACGCA